>Ga0068856_100006303_pt1 | contig 11639 bp, 11 predicted proteins | sample KBSCornC62_FD_66595 | JGI IMG/M metagenome (GOLD analysis project Ga0068856, IMG submission 66595) | Corn rhizosphere microbial communities from Kellogg Biological Station, Michigan, USA - KBS Corn C6-2 | ecosystem: Host-associated > Plants > Roots > Rhizosphere > Soil ... | reverse complement strand
TGCCAGGGACACACGACACAGCCGTTCTCGATCCTGCCCTCGTGGAGGGGACCGCCCAGGTGGGCACATCGCTCGAGGAGCGCATACAAGTATCCCCGCTCGCGGACGAGCACGATCTCGACTCCCGCCGCCTCGACCAGCAGCGGCTCCTGCTCCTTCACCGAGGCCTCGTCGGCGACCGCCGTCCAGTCACCGGGCGCCTCCAGGAAGGCCGTGTGGTCGACGCCGACACCCCGCCGGAACGACAGGTGGCCGCCGAGGAAGGCGCCGACGCTGACCGTGCCGTAGCCGGCCAGTGCCAACGACCTCCCGAGGAAGCGGCGACCCGTCTTGCGCGCAACCCACGATGTCGCGAAGAGCCCGGTGGCTGCGACGTTCGTCGTGGCGTGCACCAGGCCGAGCCGTCGGGTCGGTCCATCGAGCGTCGCCCAGTCGTTGAGACCCGCCGCGGCGGTGGGAAGCGCCGACACGACGCCGACCGCGACCAGCCAGTCCGCCGCCTTGCGGCTGCGCTTGCCTCCGAGCCAGTCCAGGGCCACGGCGCTGGTCCACGTTCCGACGACGACGTCGGTGAGCGGCGGATGGAGTGGGTGACCGAGAGCGGTGCCGCTCAACGCCTCGTTGACGGCAGATCCGGCCGGAGCCGCACGTTCCACCGCTTCGGCCAGGGTGCCGGCGACGTGATCGAGGGAGCGCATCTGCTCGGCCTGAAGTGGCAGTTCCCGCACGGGCCGCAGACGGTCGCGAATGCTCTGCACGGTGAGAGCTGCCTTCGCACTCGACAAGCGGAATGTGTGCCCGAGGATCTGCATCACCAGAAGTAGGGGGGCTGCGGATCGGCGCATGATGAGTTCCGTTCTTCGGAGTCTCGCGGCTGCCTGCTCTTCGGTGCATGTGTAGCAGCTAAGTGATCGAGTTTGCTGCCTGCCCGGTGGTCCTGATCGCTAGCGCTTCGCCAACCGGAGTCGCTGCCAGCTGCCGTCGGCGTGCCAGCCGCCGTCGACGCCGAGCTCCTGACCGTTGACGAACCCGCTGGCGGTCTCGTCGGCCAGGAAGGCGACCGCCTGGGCGACGTCCTCGGGCCGGGCGAAGCGGCCCATCGGGACGTGGTCGGCGATGTCGTCGTCGGTGTAGGCCCCGCTGCCCTGGTCGGCGACGTCCATCTCGGTCTTGATCCATCCCGGGCACACCGCGTTGACCCGGACGCCGCGGCCCCCCCATTCGACGGCGAGGGTCCGGGTGAGGCCGACCAGCCCGTGCTTGGAGGAGTTGTAGGCGGCCCGGTCGGCGATGCCGCGCAGGCCGGCGATCGAGGCGATGTTGACGATCGATCCACGGCGCCGGTCGAGCATGCCGCGACCGAAGGCCTGGCAGAGCAGGAACGGTCCGGTCAGGTTGACCTCGAGCACGCGCCGCCACTGCGCGGCCGGGGTGGCCTCGGCCGGGGCGATGAGGCTGATCCCCGCGTTGTTCACGAGGACGTCGACCTGACCGAAGCGGTCCAGGACCCGGTCGGTGGCCGCACGCACCCCGGTCTCGTCGGCCACGTCGACCTCGACGGACAGGACGGGTACGCCCTGGGCCAGCACGGTCTGCTCGGTCGCCGTCGGGGCTGCGATGTCGAGCAGGGCGAGCGCGTATCCCTGGCCGGCCAGGTGCTCTGCGACAACCCGGCCGAGTCCCTGGCGGGCGCCGGTCACGACCGCCACCCGACCACGTCCAGCCCGTCCTGGTTCCATCGATACCTCCACCTCGCCTCGGCTGCTGTGCCCGGCCGCCCACCGCGCCTCGCCGGACATCGCACCGTGACGGCGATCCAACAGTCTCCCCGCCGACCCGACCGCGCACCCCGGCGCCGGCTGAACGAGGCGGAACCTTGGCGGCTACCGTGCGCCTTCGGCGGCGTGGCACGGCGCTCGACGAGGAGAGGTCATGGCAGCAAGCTTCACCCGGTCCGACGACCTGCAGGGAGCGGAGTTCGTCAACGTGGACCTGCGTGGTGCCCGGTTCCGCGGGTCCGACTTGTCCGGCGTCGTGATGCGCGCCGTCGACGTGTCGGGCGGGGACATCGATGCACCGTGGCTCTTCGAGGGTGGGAGCTTCGTCGTCAACGGTGTCGACGTCATCCCCCTCGTCGAGGCCGAGCTCAACCGCCGCTTTCCCGGCCGCGCCGACCGGCACGCCGGAGATCCGCCGGGACTGCGCGCGGCCTGGGCCGCGCTCGAGCGCACCTGGGCCGCCACGCTCGAGCGCGTCGCGGCGATGCCGGCCGGCACCGTCGACATGTCGGTGGGTGGCGAATGGTCGTTCGCGCAGACGCTGCGGCACCTGGTGATGGCCACCGACACCTGGCTCCGCCGGGCGATCCAGGCGGTCGAGCAGCCGTACGACCCGCTGGGCCAACCGAACTCCAGCGCCGCGAAGGACGGTTTGGACGTGTCGATCTTCACGACGGTCACGCCGTCGTACGCCGAGGTTCTCGAGGTCAGGGCGGGTCGCGTCGCCATGGTGAGCGACTTCCTCGCCACGGTCACACCGGACCTGCTGGCCGAGCAGCGTACGAACCCGTGGGCTCCCGATCACCCGGAGACCGTCCGGTCCTGCCTGCACACGATCTTCGACGAGGAGTGGGAGCACCACCGCTACGCCGTACGAGACCTCGACGCGATCGAGGCGAAGCACCACGCATGAGCAGGCGTCCCGTCCCGCGGATCGGGAGACCATCCACAGTAGACATGGCGCCGGCACCGGTCCTTCCGGCGGTGATGCGGAAGGACCGGTGCCGTTGCCGCCGGCTCGCTACCGGCCGCGCGCGGCCGAGGAGGCGAGCATGCCGAGGTTGATGGTGTTGGACTCGGCCAGCTGGCCGGCGATGTTGACGTGGATGCCGTCGCCGTTGTCGTAGGCGAGGTTGATGGCATTGGGGTTGAGGGGCTGCTCGATGACCTGGCTGAAGTCGATGACCCCGTCGCAGGTGCCGCTGCAGTCGTTCTGGTTCATCGTGAAGTTGTCGACGTCCCAGCGGAACTGGTTCATCTGGTCGTTGTAGATGGGGCGGGGCGTGGTCGCGACGACGTAGACCTTGAGCCCGGCCGCGTGCAGTCGCTGGAACACCGGGCCGTAGCTGGCCAGGATCTGGGCCGAGGTGCAGTTGTCCTGCAGGTCGTTGGTGCCGTAGTAGAAGATCACTCCGGTGACGCCGTGCAGCGCCAGCACGTCACGGTCCAGCCTCGGGCCCGCCTCGAGGCCCTTCACCGCAGCCGGCTCGTCGGGGCAGCCCACGGCGCTGGTAGTGCCGCCGATGCCTTCGTTCGCCACGGCCAGTTGCTCGTCGGCCGGTAGTTCCTTGACGATCCTGCGGGCGAGGTCGTCGGCCCAGCGCTGGTTGTTGCCGGTGATCGTGCAACCGGGGCCACAGTTCGTCGAGCCCGTGCCGTCCACGATCGAGCTTCCGTAGGGCACGATGGTCCCGATCAGCTTCGGGTTGTGGACGTCCACCGCGCTGACGAGGTACGTCGACGTGACGGTCTGGGTGAACGCGGCGCCGGACACGTCGGCGACCTGGTTGCCCGCGCCCGGAGCCGTCAGGTAGTTGTTCCGCAGGGCCGAGTTGTGCTGGCCCGGCTGCTCCGTGTCCGGTACGAACAGGCTGACCGCCACGTTGTCCTGCGGCCTCGTCGCGAGCTTGACCGGGTCACTCCACACCTGGCCACCGGTGGACACGGTCACCGTCGTGTGGCCACCGTTGAACGTCACGGCGCGGCTGGTGCCCGGCACCTCGGCGGGACCCTGGCCCTGCGTCAGTGCCACCGCTGCGGCGTCCACGTGCAGAGCCGTTGTGCCGAACTGGTTCTGCACCCGGATGCGCACCCCGTCGCCGCCCTGGCTCAGGTGCGTGATCATCCGCACCGACTGGTCGTTCAGGGCGGTCGCCGCCAGGATCTGCTGCGACTGGGCCCACGACGTGAACCATCCGGCGTTCGGCGACTGTCTCCCGGGAGAGTTCGCCGAGGCGAGCATCGGCGTGGTCACCACGGCGCCCAGCGCGACGACCACGGCGACGATGCCGAGCACTACGGCCTTGCGGGTGTGTGTCATGGCGTGTCCCATCTCGGTCAGGCCACGCCGGCCATCGGGGTTGCCCGGCAGTGGCCTGATGGTTGAACCACTGGACCTATCGCCCAGACTCGCCAACCTGCCGGGTACGTGTCAAGCACTACGCTGCTGCGCTCATTGACGGTTCTGCCCATCTTCCTACCGCGTGATCGATCAGTGAACGCGTGGGCGCTCGCGGAGGACCAAGCCGGGGGAGCGGATCGTTCGCGTCCCGGGCGACAGCTCGGCATGCTGGGACCGCCGATGAGGAACAGGAGCTCCCGATGACGATCGAGTCCTTCGCCCGGCGCCAGTTGCTGTTCGGTCCGTCACCGGTACACCGCCTGGACCGGCTGACCCGGCACCTGGGTGGCGCGCAGCTCTGGGCGAAGCGGGAGGACTGCAACTCCGGTATCGCGTTCGGCGGGAACAAGACCCGCAAGCTGGAGTACCTGGTCGCCGACGCGCTGGCCAAGGGCTGTGACACGCTCGTCTCCATCGGTGGCGTCCAGTCGAACCACACCCGGCAGGTCGCGGCCGTCGCGGCCAGTGTTGGCCTGCGGTGCGTGCTGGTTCAGGAGTCCTGGGTGGACTGGCCGGACGCCGTCTACGACAAGGTCGGCAACATCCTGATCAGCCGGCTGGCCGGCGCCGACGTGCGGCTGGTGCGGGCCGGGTTCGGGATCGGCTTCAAGGAGAGCTGGGAACAGGCGCTGCGGGAGGTGGAAGAGCGTGGCGGCACCCCGTACGCCATTCCGGCTGGAGCGTCGGACCACGAGCTCGGCGGCCTCGGCTTCGCCCGGTGGGCGTACGAGGTCGTCGAGCAGGAGCGGGAGCTCGGCGTCTTCTTCGACACGATCGTCGTGTGCTCGGTGACCGGAAGCACCCAAGCGGGCATGGTGGCCGGCTTTGCCGCCCTCGAGCAGGCCGGGCAACGCCCGCGCCGGGTGCTCGGGATCGACGCCTCCGCGAAGCCTGACGAGACCCGCGACCAGATCGACCGGATCGCCCGCCGCACGGCTCGTCTCATCGGCGTCGAGGGCGAGCTTGGCGATGGCGCCGTCGAGCTCGACCCCCGCTACCACGCCGGTGTCTACGGCATTCCCGACGAGCAGACCCTCGACGCGATGCGGCTCGCCGCCAGAACCGAAGGCATGATCACCGACCCCGTGTACGAAGGCAAGTCGATGGCGGCGCTCGTCGACCTGGTCACCCGGGGCGAGATCCCGACCGATGCCACCGTGCTCTACGCCCATCTCGGCGGCCAACCGGCGCTCAACGGCTACAGCGCCCTCTTCTCCTGACCGGCAGAGGGTTCAGGCGCGTCGAGCAGGTTTCGGGCCGATCCGGCGCGCCTGTTCGCGGACGGCGGTCAGGAAGGCGTCGAGGGCCGGTGCCGTCGGACTGCCGCGGGTGATGATCATGAGCCGGCGGGTGACGGCCGCCTCGGCAATGTCGCGGACGGCCAGGGTCGGGTCGGTTGCCGGGAGGGCGAGCGCGGGCATCAGGGCGACCGCTCCGGTCGTGCGGACGAGTTCGAGCTGGACGTCGGCGTCGTTGGAGCGGTGGCGCAGGTCGGGTTCGTAGCCGCCGAGCGAGCGGCAGGTGCCGACGACGAGGGCGTGGTGGCCGGTGCCGGTCGCCGAGGCGACCCAGACGTCCTGGCGGAGCGCCGTCATGGCGACGGGCCGTCCCCGCGCGGCGCAGGGGTGCGCCGCCGGCAGGACGAGCCTGAGCGGCTCCTCGTGCAGCGGTTCGAAGCTGAGCCCGGCCGGCCGCGGTCGTGGGTGGCCGTCGTACTCGTCGCTGACGACCAGGTCGAGTGCGCCGAGCCTGAGCTCGGGCAGCGCCTGTTCGAGCTCGAGCTCGGATATCTCCAGCCGTACGTGCGGGAAGTCGGCCCGCATGCGGGCGACGGCCGGGATGAGGAGGCGGCGGGTCGCGGACTGCAGGCCACCGGCACGCACCGTGCCGCGCACCTCGCCGGTCAGCGAAGCCAGGTCGGCGCCGGCGGCGTCGGCCGCGGCGAGCAGGACGCCGGCGTGCTGGGACAGCAGGCGGCCGGCGTCGGTCAGCCGTACGCCCCGGCCGGCCTTCTGCAGCAGCCGCACGCCGACCTCTTTCTCCAGGACGCCGAGCTGCTGGGAGATCGCGGACGGGGTGTAGCCGAGCGCGGTGGCGACCGCGGCGACGGTCCGCCGCTCCTCCAGTTCGCGGAGCATGCGGAGCCGGCGGAGGTCGAAAGGGACCATGTAGGAACTCTAACGAGAATGGTCCAAGATTCATCACTGGACGTTACGGGAACGGCTGTCGAGGCTGGTGGACGTGGGTCCCGCACTGTGCCTGTTCTCGGCGGCGTGCTTCGGCGCGATGGCCATCTTCGGCAAGCTCGCCTATGCGGCCGGAGTCTCGCCCGGCGCGTTGCTCCTGCTGCGGTTCTCCGTGGCGGCCGTGCTACTGGGCCTGCTGCTGGCGCTGCGGCCCGGTCTCCGGATGACCCGCCCGGACCCGGAGCGGCCCGCCGGGATGACCAGGGCCCGCCTGCTGGTCACGGCTCTCGGTCTGGCGCTCTCGGGTACGCGACCCAGTCGACCCTCTACTTCTCGGCCCTGCAGCGGGTCGACGCGTCGCTGGTCGCCCTGGTCCTCTACACGTACCCGGCTCTGGTCACCGTGGCCGCCGCTCTGCTCGGCCGCGAGCGGCTGACACCGGGACGGTCGGCCGCGTTGGCCGTCGCGTCCGGCGGGACGTTGCTCGTCCTGCTCGGCGCGGGCGGGATCGGCTTCGACCCGGTCGGGGTGGTACTGGCCCTCGGTGCCGCGGTCACCTACACCGTCTACATCCTCGTAGCCGACACGGTGGTGCAGCGGCTTTCCCCGGTGGTGCTCGCGGCGTTGGTGATGACCGGGGCGTCGGCCGCGCTCGCCGTCCGGGCCGTGCTGACCGGCGGGACCGACTTCGGCTTCGGGTCGGCCGGATGGGTCTGGATCGCCTGCATCGCCGTCGTGTCCACCGTCGTCGCGATGCTCGCCTTCTTCGCCGGCCTGCGCCGGACCGGCCCCTCGACCGCGGCCATCCTGTCGACCTTCGAACCCGTCGTCACCACCGCACTGGCGGCGCTCACGTTGAACGAGTTCCTGACGCCGGTGCAGCTAGCCGGAGGTCTTGTCGTCCTGTCCTCCGTCGCCGTCCTGCAACTGCGGCCGCAACGACGCCGGGCCACGCCGACCGAGCGGGACGAGATCGCCACCGGAGTGCCGGTGCAACAACCGGTCGTCTCGTAGTGTTAGGCCAGGCGTCGATCCTTGGGGACTCCACTCCGGCGCCGCACCGGGAGAAGGGACATCGATGACCGTCACGCTGGTCGTGCTGTACACCCGGCCCGACGATCCGGAGGCGTTCGAGCGCCACTACCTGGATGTCCACGCCCCGCTCGTCGACCGGGTCCCGGGTCTGATCGGCTGGGATCACGCCCGCCTGTCGGCCGCCGTTGACGGCGGCGACCTGCCGCACTACCGGATCGCGACCCTGCGTTTCGCGGACCAGCAGGCGCTCGACGCCGGGCTCGGTTCGGCCGAGGGCAAGGCGGCGGCCGAGGACTACCAGAGCATCGCGGCGCCTGGCTCCCGGATGTTCGTCGCGGACAACGACTGACACCGCGCACATCCTCCCGCCGGTGTGGGGCGTCCTCGCGCTGCTGCCGTCCGTGGCCGGACTCTGCACGGCCGTGCTGCTCCTCCGCCGGCACGGCGCCGAGCTCGCATCCAGAGCCGGCTGAAGAACCGGCGAGTAAGACATGCGTCGACCGGCGCTGGTGTGAATGCCGGCCGGATGGTGGTCTGGAACCATGACGCAGCGAGCTGCCGGTGTGGCCCGTGTCAGTGGGCCGGTGACGCCGCTCGAACTGCCGTCGCCGCGTGCGTTGCGCGATGACGAGGTGCTCATCGACGTACGCGCCGCCGGCGTCGGGAACTGGGACGAGCTCATGCGCGTGGGCCGGTGGCCGAGCGGACTGCGGCCGCCGCACGCGCTCGGCGTGGAGGCCGCGGGAGTCGTGCGTGCGGTCGCCCGGCCGGGCCTCGAGTCCTGGCTCGGCCGTCCGGTCCTGACCCACATCTACCCGTTCCGGGAGGGCGCGGCGTGGGCCGAGCAAATCATCGCCCCCGCGGGCTGGGTCGCCGAAAAGCCGCAGTCGCTGGGCTGGCCCGAGGCGGCCGTGTTCCCCGTGCCCGCGCTCACGACGATGCAGGCGACGGCAGCGCTGGAGAACACCGAGGGCGGCACGGTCTTCGTGCACGGTGCGGGCGGAGTGACGGGCGGCTGGATCGCGGCCGTACTTGTCGCTGCCGGTGCGCGGGTCGTGGCGACGGCGGGCAGCAACGGCGCGTCCCGCCTCGCCGCCGCCGGAGTCGCCGAGGTCGTCGACCGGCGGAGCCACGAGTGGGGCCGGGGTGTGCGCACCGCGGCAGGCGAGCCCATCAGGTTCGCGGTCAACGCGGCACCCGGCGACGCGGCCGCGGTGCGTGACCTGATGGCACCCGGCGGACGGCTCGTCTCGATAGCCGGCGAAGCCCCCGACGCACCCGGCGTGGTCATCGTCACCGTGCGACCGGACGCCGGCCAGCTCGTGCAGGCACTCGCGTTGCAGGCGGCCGGCGTGCTGGCGCTGCCCGAGGTCACCACCTTCGCCCTCGCCGGCGTGGACGCCGCGCTGCGGCATGTGCTCGCCAGGTCCGGCGGAGCGGTCGCACTTCTGATCTGATCGCATGTTGTCGCCGCGAAACGCGGGTATCGACTGCGCGCGGGCGCCTTTCGGGGCGCAGGCCGCGCGCACGAAGCCCAGCGTCCATGTAGGTCAACTCCAGCAGCGGCGGCCTGGTTGCCGCTGACGTCACCCGGCCTGGCCGGCGGTCGCGTAGCCGTGGGCGACGATGGCCGGAACCGTCGCTTCGTACCGGCTCGGGTCGGTCGGAGCGAGCGTGCCGAGCCCGTCGACGTACCGGTTGATCATGCAGAACATCGCGGCGATGAGCACTGTGTCGTGCACCTCGATCTCGGTGGCGCCTTCTGCTCGGGCAGCGGTGATCAGTTCGAGCGTCACGGCCCGCCCGTCGCGCTGGACCGCGGCGGCGATCCGCAGCAACGCCCGCAGCTTCCGGGACACCGGGGCGCTGTCGAGATCAGCGCAGACCTGCTCGACCAATGGCATACCGGCGTCGAGCTGGGCGGCCGCGAACGCCGAGTGCGCGTTGCGGCAGAAGGTGCACTCGTTGAGCGCGGAGACGTACGCGGCGATGAGTTCCCGCTCGCCCCGGGACAGCGGGTTGGGCGAGACGAGCAGGGCGTCGACCAGCGCCTCGATCGGGCGGGCGGTCTCCGGGCGGTACGCGAGCAGGCCGATGATCCCTGGCCGCCGACTTTCGTCCGGGCCGAGGTCGATGTATGCCATGACGTACATGCTTGCGGCTCAGGGGACACTTCGCGGATCCGTTGGCCGAATTGACGGACCAAACGTGGCCCGGCCGCAATCAGGACGGTCCGATTAGCGAGGTGTCGGCCGCTCTCACGCCGAACAGGCGAATTCCGCGCTGACGAGCCGGGCGCGCCGGACTGGCGGGACGCGACATCCCGCGGAGCCGTTCCGGCCGACGTCCCGCCGGACTCCGGCGGAGTGACCCGAGCTGCTGCCCGTGCCTTGCCTGTCCACAAAGGACAACGAAGGCGGGGAGAGGCACCGCCGATCAGCGCGGCTGGGAGGACAGTGACGCGACGGGGGTTCCGGGCTCGACGGGAGCAGCTTGTGCGGTCGGCCGGGTGGGACGGGTCCGCGAGACGCGCTCGCTGGTCTGCTGGGTGCGACGGGTCCAGGCGACACACTCGCGGATCGTCTCGGCGAGCAGGTCCCGCAGTGCGTCGTCGGGCTCCGCGGTGCGCCCCTGTGCGATGGCGTCGACCGCGCAGCGGACGGTGCACGGCGCCGCCTGCTGGCGGAACGCCTTCGGCGAGGGGCCCAGGCCGCTGATGAACCCCCGGGCCCACCGGGCGGCGTCCGGGGCGTGACCGAGCGCCTTCCGGCTGCGCTCTTCGAGGCTGCCCGACGGCCGGCCGTCGAGATCCGCGAGCACTCGGTCGCTGGTCAGGATGGCGACCGCCATGACCCGCTGCCGCTCGGCGGACGCCACCGGCAGTGCCGTCGTGGCGCAGCGGAGCGCGATCAGAGCGTCGACGTGCGGGTCGTCGCCGGTCAGTCCGATCACGGACGGGATCAACTCGGCCAGTCGCTGGCGGTTGGCGTCGGACGTTCGGTCGTTGACATGGCGGGCGAGCGCCGCCAGCAGCGGGTGCGTGCACGCGGGATGGTCGCTCCAGCGCTCGCCGGCAAGGTACGACGCCAACTCCATGAAGCAGGCGCCCTTCCTGGGATTCCGGTGCTTGCCGCGGGAGAGGACTGGGAGAACTTCAGGCAGGCGGATGTCGTCGGACATGACGGCCCTCACGAGTCGAACGGGCTCTGCGACTTCAGTGTGCGCCTCGTTGGGCCGAATGAGCCCACCTTGTGGCCCGCCGACCATCGTGGCCAGTGAAGAGCCGTCCGGCACCTGCACGGGTCCAGGTCGTGCCCGGCGGCCGTCGCCGAACGATCGCGAAGCGTCGGTGGCGAGCGAGTGCTACCACTGTAGCTAGTTTAGATGGTAGCTTGAGGGCATGCGAATCGAGACACTGACGCTGGTCGGCGGGCATCCGGCGCTGGATCTGGTCAACACCGCTGAGCGGGGCGTGCCAGCCGCGGGGGAGCCACCGCTGGACCACCTGGCGACCCCGGACGACCTGGTGGTCTGGGCCCGGCGGGTCGGTCTGGACCCCGACACCCCGGACGAGGCCGTCCTGCGCCGGATCCGCAGGCTGCGCGAGGCCGTGCACACGGCCGTGCTCGATCGGCTCGGCATTCGGCCCGCGGGCGACGTCACGGCCGCACTGGCGTTGCTGGACCGGCGGACGGCCGCGGCGGCGACCCGGTCCCGGCTGCGGACGGCGGGCGCCGGGCTACGGCGCGAAGTCGGCACCGACCCGGCGCACCGGGTGGAGGACCAACTCGCCGCCGCCGCGGTCGAACTGCTCACCGGGCCGGAGGCGGCCCGGATCAAGCGCTGCCCGGTGGAGCAGGGCGGCTGTGGCTGGGTGTTCGTCGACCGCAGCCGCAACTCGTCCCGGACCTGGTGCCGCATGGAGGACTGCGGCACCGCGGTGAAGGCGCGCCGGCTGACCGAGCGGCGCCGCCAGGCCCGGGCGGCCGAGCGGTGAGCGCGCTTGCCCCGGCCGCCGCGCCGGCGATCCGGCGGCCCGTGCCGGCGCTCGTCGCGCTGACGGCCGCCACGTTCCTCTACGTCACGACCGAGACACTGCCGGTCGGGCTGCTCGCCCCGATCGGCGCCGACCTCGGCGTGTCGGAGGCTCGTGTCGGCCTGCTCGTCACCGCGTACGGGCTGGTCGTCGTCGTCGGGTCGATCCCGCTGACGTACCTGACGCGGGCGGTGCCGCGGCGG
>Ga0068856_100006300_pt1 | contig 11640 bp, 8 predicted proteins | sample KBSCornC62_FD_66595 | JGI IMG/M metagenome (GOLD analysis project Ga0068856, IMG submission 66595) | Corn rhizosphere microbial communities from Kellogg Biological Station, Michigan, USA - KBS Corn C6-2 | ecosystem: Host-associated > Plants > Roots > Rhizosphere > Soil ... | reverse complement strand
CCAAATACTTTTTCACCAAACAATGATTCAAGGAATGATTATTTCTTTGCGCAGGGAAAAGGATTGTTCACGATAAAATCGCTTAGAATATTTAATCGTTGGGGCGTTATGGTATTTGAGAGATCAAATTTTCCTGCAAATAATCAATCGTATGGATGGGATGGAAAATATAATGGACAAGATCAACCAACTGATGTGTATGTTTATGTGATGGATATTATGTGTGATAACGGAACTGTTTTGACTTATAAAGGCAACGTTACTTTGATAAGATAGATCAATGTGAATAGTGAATGGTCAATAGTGAATAGAATAACGAAACTCACAACGATGATAAATGTTCAGAATGATCAAGTGATTGCGACGCAACAGGCGATGCCACGAAGAACTGTTGCCGGTATCAAAATTTAAGTAATACAATTATTGAACAACTTATTCAGTGAAATGAAAATTGTAATTTTATATAAGCACAATATCCTTAAAATGAAACGCAGCCTATGCATATTTTTATTTCTCCTTATTGCATCTTCTATCGAAGCACAGGATCCGCATTTCTCCCAATTCTTTGAAGCGCCGTTGTTGCGCAATCCTTCACTGGCGGGGCTTTTCGCAGGAGACATTCGGGTGCAGATGGTTTACAGAAATCAATGGGCAAGCGTTACTACGCCTTATCAAACCGGTTCATTTAACGGAGAGTATAAACAACCTATTGGAAAAGGAAATGATTTTATTACAACCGGTTTGCAACTGTTATACGACAAAGCGGGCACAACAAATTTTACCACCACTTATATTTTTCCTGCGATAAATTATCATAAGGCGCTTAATGATGAAAAGAGCAGGTATCTTTCTCTGGGTTTCATGGGTGGATATGTTCAGCGAAGAATTGATCGATCTAAAATGACAACCAACAGTCAGTACGGACCAAATGGTTATGATCCTGCTTTGGCTGATGGTGAAGTTTTTACGAAATCAAATTTTGGTTATTGGGACGGAAGTTTTGGAATGTCTTACAACTCATCTATCAATGGCAGTGAAACGGATAATTTTTTTATCGGGTTTGCATATCATCATTTCAATCGTCCGTTAAATTCTTTTTATAAAGATCCGGGCATTGAATTAAATCCCAAGTGGGTTGCATCAGGCGGTATTCGCTTCACAGCTTCTGAGATTTCATACATTACCATCCAGGCTGATTACAGTAAACAAGGCGAATACAGTGAAGCGATTGGCGGTGCTACCTATTCAATGAAGATAGGCGACGATTATCAGCATCCACTTTACGTGTTGCATATAGGCGGATATATAAGGGCAAAAGATGCGTTCATTCCTTTTCTTGGTATTGACTATAATCCTTTCTCCATCGGTCTTAGCTACGATGCAAATATTTCGCAGTTGAAAACAGTAAGTCAGGGACGCGGAGGATTTGAATTATCCATTTCTTACGCAGGATTTCTTGATCGTGGCAACACCACAAAAGATGCTGTTGTTTGCCCTAAATTTTAAATTATTGTTTATTGTAACGGTAAGTATAATAACAGAAAATGAAACCTTCCTGATAAAAACATTCAAATCCATTTTCGGTTTTCGTCGCAACTTTTTTGTGATTCGACTATATTTTTTTCGATTAAAATTTTCTTTATTAATTTGAGCAAAAATTTTTTTCATGATCACAACCAACAAAAAGAAAGCAACGGTAATATTATTTCTCGCAGCTTTTGTAGCCTTTGGTATCGCTGCTTATAATCCACCTAAAAACAGGAATGCATCTCAGAACATGAATGACACTTCGCTCTTTAAAAATTTGCAGGTGTTGCCGAAAGACATCAGTAAAGATAGTTTGGATCATGTGATGCATAATTTTACGCGATCACTGGGAGTGAAATGTATGTTTTGTCATGTGCATACAGGCGATGATTTTAAAACCGGCTGGGATATGGCAAGTGATGATAAACCGGAAAAGAATGCGGCGCGTTATATGTTGAAAATGACAGGAGAGATCAATGCAAAATATTTCAACTTTAATAATTCTGCACGTACTGATACGATCAATGCTGTAACCTGTGTTACATGTCATAGAGGAATTCCGCATCCCGATGCAGAAGATATAGCAGATCAAATGAAAATATTGAATCCGCAAGGCAATATGCCACCTCCTCCACAGGGTCAACAATCGCAGGAAAATCAGCCACAACAGAAGAATAAATAATTTTAAATATGTGCATCATGCTGCCGTTGCGTCGCACTTCTGAACGAACAGTTCAGTGTGCATGAATACAACACCATAAAGTTTTAGCTCCCTTTACGGGAGCTTTTATTTTAATTTATTTATACATTTAATTTCTTTTCAAACTTCTGTAGGCAAGAAGAGAACTGAGCATTGTGAGGAATGCTCCCATTGCGAAAGGAGCACCAGGAAAAATAAGCGGTGCATTTTTATCCGTGAAATATGCAAACAAAGACGTCATTAAAACCGGACCAACAATAGAAGTAGCGCTCATTAAACTTGTTAATGCTCCTTGCAGTTCTCCTTGTTCATTTGGTGGTACATGAGTTGAAATAATTCCCTGGATAGATGGGCCGGCAATTCCGCCCAAAGCGTAAGGAATAAGAAATGCAAACATCATCCAGCCTTTTGTGGCAAAAGCAAATAAAAGAAATCCAATGCTGTATAAACCGAGACCAACATAAACACTTCTTTCTTTGCCAAGTTTTGGAATAATTACGCGGATTAAACCACCTTGCACCAATGCAATCATAACTCCTACAAAAGTGAGAGAGTAACCAACTAATTGTGGTGTCCAGTTAAACTTCTCCATGTTATAAAATGTCCATGTACTTTGCACGGCATGCACTGAAATATAAACCAGAATAAGTGAAACTATTAATCCTGCAACGGCAGGATATTTTTTTAGCTGCATCAAAGAACCAAGCGGATTTGCACGCTTCCATTCAAACTGTCTGCGATGCTCTTTTGATAATGATTCAGGCAAAATAAAATATCCATACAGCCAGTTTAATAATGCAAGGACCGCGGCTGCAAAAAAAGGAAAACGTATTCCATAATTTGTTAACTGTCCTCCAATTCCCGGCCCGATAATAAAACCCAAACCAAAAGCAGCACCTATTAAACCAAAATTTTGTGCACGTTTTTCAGGGGTGCTTATATCGGCAATGTATGCGGAGGCGGTGGTAAAACTTGCACCTGTTATACCTGCAATTATTCGTCCGACAAATAGCCACCAGATTGTTGGAGCAACAGAAAGAAAAAGATAATCAACGCCAAAACCAAACAAAGAAAAAAGCAGAACCGGTCGTCTTCCATATTTGTCGCTAAGATTGCCGACAATTGGCGCACATATAAATTGCATGAACGAATAGGCAAAGGTGAGCCAGCCACCGTATTCAGAAGCAACACTAAGATTGCCATGGATCATTTGAGTGATCAATGTTGGCATTACGGGTATGATAATACCAAAGCCAATTGAATCAATAAGTAGTGTAATGAAAATAAATCCAAGCGCAGCCTGCTTCCTGTTTTTCATGTTGATTGTTCTATAACTTTTTAAATGGTTGCGAATTTCAGAAATATCATTTAGACCAAATCGATTTTTTATGCGGAATGAAGGAAGAAAGATTTGTGTATTTATTACACATTACTTATTTTGCTTTTTATAAAACGATTGTGATAGCATTTCCTGACTTCAACTTTGTTTATAATTAACATGTCAATATTGTGTTGTGTATTTGTTCAATTGAAAGATGAACGTATAAGAGTGCGACGCAACCGATGATGCCATAATTAACAAAAGCCAGGCTCATAAATGTAAAATCAATAAAAGAAACAATATCGGGAACTAAAGCATCCTATTTATTTTCGCAATTTTCAAATCCATACAAGTGGCAATCGAAACAAACAATATGAAAGAAACTCTTGAAGAAAACGAATCATTAAAGAAGGTAACAGGTGATGCAAGAGAAGAACATGAAACGAAAGAAAATGCAGTTATTGCAAACAAAAAGAAATATGCTTCAAAAAAAGTTGCCGAAGAACCTATGAATGTGCAACAAAATGATGATGAAAAAAAGAGTGTAAAAAAATCAGCAAAGAAAAATAGCATTGAACCCAAAGTGATTAATCAGTTTGAAAAGAAGGCTGCCAATAAAAAAGATATAACTGATCACGGAAAGAATACTGAAAAGAAAACTGCAAAAACGAATGTAAAGGAAGCACAGTCAAAAGCACGTATAACGAAAATTGCTCCGCGTGAAAAAATTGTTTTCGGAAAAATAAAACTGAATTTTTTTTTACGTTTTCATACGGAGTTTGGGCAAACACTTTATATCACGGGACAACATGAAATTTTTGGAAATGGCGATGTTAATAAAGCATTATCGATGCAGTATTGGAATGAAGAATTTTGGACTGTAACAATTGAATTGGATACTTCAACTGTATCACCTGAAGGAATAGTTTATAATTATATTGTAAAAAATGATTCTGGTGATTTGCATTATGATTGGGGAAGCGATAAAAAAATTACTGCTGAATTATTCACTTCGGAAGAAACGGTGATCATAGATTCATGGAACTTCGCCGGCTTTTATGAAAATGCTTTTTATACAGAACCTTTTCAGCAAGTGCTGCTGAAAAATAATTTTACTTCCGTTGATGCTGCCGAACCATCGACATATACACACATTTTTAAAATAAAAGCGCCTTTGATTGAAAAGGGTCAAACGGTTTTTATTGCAGGAAACGTAAAAGAGTTGAATGATTGGGGAAAGGGAAAACCGGTATTGATGGGGAGAAAAGAAGATGAAGATTTTTTTTCAGTGAAACTTGATCTTTCCAATGTAAATATTCCCATCGCATACAAATATGGTGTATATGATTTGAAAGAAAATAAAATCATTCGTTTTGAAGATGGTAACAATCGCTGGCTGCACAATGCATTTTTGAAAACAACAAAAACAGTTGTCAATGACGGATTCATTTTGTTACCTGCAACAACATGGAAAGGCGCAGGAGCTTCTATTCCTGTTTTTAGTTTAAGATCGAAAGAGAGCTTTGGTGTCGGAGAATTTGCTGATATAAAATTGCTTGTTGACTGGTCGAAAAAAGTCGGACTGAAACTTATTCAAATATTACCTGTTAATGATACTACTGCAACACACAAATGGATCGATAGTTATCCATATTCGGCTATCTCAGCATTTGCATTGCATCCAATGTATTTAAATCTTGAGCAAGCAGCGGGAAAACATTTCAATAATTTACGGGATGAAATTCTAAAAGAAAAAGAGCGACTGAATAAACTTGCTGATGTAGATTATGAAGCAGTAAATAAATTAAAATGGGAGTTTATCAGGCAACTTTATCCTTTGCAAAAAGATGCGTTATTTACTTCAACTGAATACAAAGAATTTTATGAACGCAACAGTCATTGGTTAATTCCATATGCCGCTTTTTCTTATTTCCGCGATAAATACAAAACTGCAGACTTCAACTTATGGCCCGCATACAAAACATATAATGAAGAAGAAATAAACGCATTATTAGAACCATCATCAAAAACGCATAATGAACTCGCGCTCTATTTCTTTGTACAATATCACTTATATCTTCAATTAAAACAAGCGACGCAGGATGCACATCAAAACGGTGTTATTATAAAAGGTGATATTCCTATTGGCGTTTATCGTTATGGTGCAGATGCATGGCAACACCCCGAATTATTTCACATGGATATGCAGGCTGGAGCACCACCGGATGATTTTGCAGTAACAGGTCAGAACTGGGGTTTTCCAACATACAACTGGGAAAAAATGCGTGAAGACGATTTTGCATGGTGGAAGCAACGATTTGAAGAAATGAGTTATTACTTTGATGCTTTCAGGATAGATCACATTCTAGGATTCTTTCGCATTTGGAGCATTCCTTATCATTCAGTTGAAGGTATCATGGGGCATTTTGAACCTGCTATTCCTGTTCATGTAAATGAATTTTATGAAAGAGGAATTTGGTTTGATTATAAAAGATATTGTCGTCCTTTTATTACAGAGCAGGCGTTGAACGACATGTTTGGCGATCAGCAAAATCATGTAAAATATACTTTCCTGGATTATGATGGTTCCGGATATTATCAAATGAAACCTGATTTTGCAACCCAACGCCAGCTTGAAAATTATTTTGCATGGCAGGAAGATAATGAACATAACAAGTGGCTAAAAAGAACATTGTTCAATCTTGTTTCGAACGTAATACTGTTTGAAGTGGAAGGTTCTGACGGAAAGCAATTTCATTTTCGTTTTGAAATGCAGGAAACTTCATCTTTCAAAAATCTTGACGCAACAATACGATCATGGTTGGATCAGTTTTATGTTGATTATTTTTTCAAAAGACAAGATAACTTCTGGATGCATCAGGCCATGCAAAAATTACCTGCTTTAAAACGTGCTACCAATATGCTTGTATGTGGAGAAGATCTTGGTCTTGTGCCGGCAAGTGTTCCTGAAGTGATGCGCCAGACCGGAATTTTAAGCTTGGAAATTCAGCGCATGCCCAAAGATCCTAAGAAAGAATTTTTTCATCCTGCCGATGCGCCGTATCTCAGTGTGGTAACGCCTTCCACTCACGACATGAGCACCATTCGTGGTTGGTGGGAGGAAGATCATGATCGCACTCAGCGATTCTTTAACAATGAACTCGGTCAATGGGGAGGCGCACCTTACTTATGTGATGCCTGGGTAAATGAAACGATCGTTGTTCAGCATTTACATTCGCCTGCAATGTGGAGCATTTTCCAGTTGCAGGATATACTCGGTTGCGACAGAAAAATTCGTCGTCCCAATCCTCACGAAGAAAGAATAAATGTTCCGGCCAATCCAAAACATTATTGGAAATACAGGATGCATTTGAATTTAGAAGATCTTATCAATGCAAATGAATTCAATGAAAAATTTGCAGCAGATATTAAAGCGAGCGGAAGAGCATAGAAGAATTTTTATGAGCCGGGCTTTACATACTTTACTCATCGTCTGTTGTGTCACTCCCTTGTACGTTTGGAAACTCTGTTCAACAAATAAAAATTTAAAAGCCATCTTCTAAAACAAGGTGGCTTTATCTTTAACAAAAATTATTTCGTGAAATTATTTTATAAACAAATCAATCTTCCGTTTCAATATACTTTCACTATTTCAAGAGGAAGAGGAAAAACACATCAGCCATCTTTAATTGTAGCATTGCAACTTGGTTCACATATTGGGTATGGTGAAGCACCTGCAATTGCGTATTATAATATTACAGTTGAACAAATGGCCGCCGATCTTGAAAGCAAAAAAACTTTAGTAGAAAAATTTGCTTTTACCGATCCGGAAAGATATTGGCATTACCTGCATCATTTGTTCCCGAAAGATCCTTTTCTTGTTTGCGCGTTGGATATGGCAGGCTGGGATTTGTTTGGAAAAATGAAGAATCAATCTCTCTATAAATTATGGAATACTGAATGGAAAAATATTCCCTTAACAGATTATACAATTGGCATCGATTCAATTGAAAAGATGATTGAAAAAATGCAATCAAAACCATGGCCTGTTTATAAAATAAAAGTTGGGACGCCAAATGATATTGAAACACTCACAGCACTCCGCAAACACACCAATGCGCTTTTTTATGTTGATGCAAATGCAGCATGGACGCTTGAAGAAGCATTGGCAAAAATTCCGCAAATGAAAGAACTCGGTGTTGTATTGGTAGAACAACCTTTAGCAAAAGATAATTGGGACGGAATGAAAGTTTTATATAAAGAATCTTCTTTGTCTTTATTTGCCGATGAAAGTTGTGTTTTTGAAAATGATGTCGAAAAATGTTTCGAACATTTTCACGGAATAAATATCAAACTCACAAAATGCAGCGGCATAACTCCGGCATTGCGAATGATAAAAAAAGCAAGAAGTTTAAATATGAAAGTAATGATGGGCTGTATGAGTGAAAGCACCATCGGCACTGCTGCCATTGCACATTTCCTTCCTCAGCTTGATTTTGTAGATATGGATGGTCCTTTATTGTTAGCAGAAGATATTGCTACAGGTATTGAGTACGATTTTGGAAAAATTTCTATTTCATCACAGCCAGGTCTTGGAGTAAGTTTGAAAGATGACTTTGCTCAAACATTTTTTTTCTCTTAATCCATTGAATCTCGAAATCCATGTTCATACAGTCCATCTATCTCTTTCATCAGGAGAAAATTTCCACGGTGCAAAATTATTTTCAACATTACTGAACATTGCATTCCATTCTGCCGGTGCATTACTTTCTTCCATAATTAAATAACGACGAAGCTGAAGAATTGTATCCAACGGATTTATTCCAACAGGACATGCTTCCACACACGCATTGCAGGTTGTGCATGCTCTTAATTCTTCCACTGAAATATAATCATGCAATAAAGTTTTTCCATCATCAACAAAACTTCCATTAGCGTTGAGGTTTTTTCCTATATCCTCTACTCTATCTCTTGTACGCATCACTATTCTTCGCGGACTTAATTTTTTTCCCGTGATGTTTGCGGGACAGGCTGCAGTACATCTTCCGCACTCAGTACAACTATATGCGTCAAGTAAATTTCTCCAACTCAAATCAAAAATATCTTTTGCTCCAAATCTTTTTGATGCTTCTTGTTGTGTCGGTTCAGCAGGCACTGCTTCAGGCTGCATCGCATACAACACTTCTTTTTGTATTTCTGGCATATTCTTCATTTTTCCTTTTGGTTCAAGTCTTACGTAATATGCATTTGGAAAAGCAAAGATGATATGCAAATGTTTTGAGAAAGGCAAATAATTAAGAAATGCAAAAATGCCTGTGATGTGTAACCACCAGCAACTGCGTTCAATTGCTTCTAACGTATGATTACTGAAACCATTTAATAAAGGATGCAAAAAGGATGAGACTGCAAAGTTGCCGGTAATGTGCTCTGCATAATGATCGTAGTCTCTTTGTTGTAACAAAGTATCCGATGCATTCATCGTTAAGAATAACGTCATCAAAATAATTTCCATTATTAAAATATAGTTTGCATCACTTCGTGGCCAGCCATCAAGATCATGATGATAAAACCGCCATAACTTTAAAATGTTTCTTCTTGATAAAAATGCAACGCAAACTATAATTACGCCAACAGCCAAAAATTCAAACGAATTAATAAGCCATGAATAAACCGGTCCTAATACTCCGCGGAATAATCTGTGTGTTCCAAAAATTCCGTCCAGGATAATTTCCAGAACTTCAATATTAATGATGATAAAACCTGCGTAGATCACAAAATGCATCACAGCCACCAAAGGCTTTTTGAACATTTTCTTTTGTCCTAATGCAAGTAATAAAACATTTCGCCATCGCTGATCAGGATGATCGTTTAGTTGTTCATCTCTTCCCAATAGAATATTTCTTCTTATCTCTTTTACTTTTTTTGCAAACATCCAAATGGCAATGATGGAAACGAGTATAAAAGCAATCTGAAAAATGATGGTCATAAATATTCTTGTTATGCTAAGATAAGTTTGTTTTATGTTGTAAGTTTTAAGTTCTGCGTTTTAAGTTCTATGTTCTAAGTTCTGCTTCTTTATTATTTTTGAAAAAGTTTAAACATCATTATGAGCGAAAAAAGAAATATTCTTAATAAAGAAATTGCTGAACAAAAATTATTACGGCTTGCTCTTGAGATCGCTGAACAATTAAGCGGTGATGATGCTCCGCTTATATTAATTGGCATCAAACAAAGAGGTTTGGTTATTGCCCAAAAGATAGGAGATTTAATGAAACCTTATCTTAAAACTTCAATAGAAATTATTTCAGCTTCTTTCACAGAAGAGAAGATAAAAGAGGTTTCACTTTCGAAAGAAATAGATTTTACTGATAAAAATATTTTAGTAGTAAATGATGTAAGCAACAGTGGCAAAACTTTATTTTATGCGTTGAAACCTTTGCTTAATTATTATCCCCGTCGTGTTCAAACATTAGTGTTAATTGAACGTATGCATAAACTTTTTCCTGTTAAGCCCGATTATGTAGGGCTTTCAGTTGCCACAACCACCCGGGATTATATTCATGTTGAAGTGGAGAATAACCAGGTAGTGGGTGCTTTCGTTGAATGACATCGACAAATTCTGTTACGTTTTATCTGTGAAATTATTTGTACGAATTCCAAAATAATTATTCACAAATATTAATTTGAGATAAATGAAGAATTTGGTTTCACCTTAAAAGATGCTTAAGTATTGAAGTAAACGGAAAAGTTTTTAAAGATGGCTTTTATTTTGATATAGTGCAGGCATGATTTTCCAGTTTTTACATTTTGATAAACCCTGCACCGCTTTCGTGATCTATGAACCTTTCCAGGTTGCTGATACAATGATTGTTTACTTATGCGACTTTCAATCTGAACTGGGTTGCGAAATAATGTTCTTTGCATATGATGATAAGAAATGGACAACTTACTCTGACATAAAAAAATTTTCATCAACGTATCAAAGTCTTTGCGAAAAATTGAACGAGATATTTATTGATTACAAATTTTCTTTTGAACCTTGTATTGCAGTTTAATAAATGAGGTATGAGTATTGCTGCTTTTTGTTATACAGCACAAGTGAGTGACACAACCGAAGATCATAGTAGTAATACAGCCCGCTAAAAAATAATTTCCCGCTTTTGATTCCGTAAACATTTGTGTTATTCAAAATAAAATTGCGAATTCAACATAAAAATCCCGGCAAGAAAATAGTGCCGGGATTTCTCTTTTTGGTTTTTAACAGGCTCATTTTTTTAGGAGATAGCCAAAAAGACCGTCTTCCTCATCATTTGGGCCCGCAGTGAAATATAGTTGTTTAGAACTTATACCGGCTATATTGTTTTCAATAGCCCATAAACCATCAATAACAACAGGCGATCCATTATTCATTAATTGCCCTAAAAATTTTCCATCGTGATCAAAAACATTAATGCGACCGTCGCCAAAATTGCCGATGAGAATATTGTCGTCGTCATAATTTATAAATCCGCGTTTCGCTCTTGCAATTCCCCAGGGTGAATTGAGCTTTCCCCGTGATGCAAAACGCATAGCCATTTCGCCGTTTGGTTTAAAAACATCTACAAAGCCATGTCCAACACCGGCAGAATCATCCTCCTTACCGGCTTTTTGCAAAGCATAAGTTACAAACAGCATTCCACCGATGTTTCTGATGTTGAAAGGCGCATAACCCATTGGAAGATTTGGGTCTTTAAAAGCCATACCAGTAACAGGTTTGAAATGTTTATCAAACACATCAATTTTCGCCTTTCCAAAATTGGTTACATAAAGAAAATTATTTCCATCATTGCGTGCCATTGCAAGCCCTTTGTACACAGTACCAGAGCCACTCCGGTCTGCAACTTTAACAGCAGCGCTCAGATTTGCTGAGTTCCATGCGGAGATTGTTCCACCTTCATCGGCAAAAATAAATTTAGCCGGCGCGCCTGTTCCGGGAATGATAAAATCTGTGGTTGGATTAAAAATATTTCCGGTCGGATTGCCATGAACGCCTGCTGTGTGAGAAGGAATAGTGACAGGTGGCAACACGTGATTACCGATGCTGTCGTAAACA
>Ga0068856_100006298_pt1 | contig 11641 bp, 13 predicted proteins | sample KBSCornC62_FD_66595 | JGI IMG/M metagenome (GOLD analysis project Ga0068856, IMG submission 66595) | Corn rhizosphere microbial communities from Kellogg Biological Station, Michigan, USA - KBS Corn C6-2 | ecosystem: Host-associated > Plants > Roots > Rhizosphere > Soil ... | reverse complement strand
GCCAGTGCGAACACCAGCCATACCGGCACCTTTGCGGCGAACAGCCCGACGGTCGCGCCGATCAGAGCGCGTTTTGTAAAACCGAAATGATAATCGACCAGCAGATGGATGTAGGGGACGAACGGCGGCAGCGTGATCTTGTGCAGGAACACCCCGATCACGACCGCGACATTGACCGCGAGCATCAGGCGCCAGGGCTTTTCCCACAACCGCAGATTCATCCAGCACCCAAGACGATCAATTCAGGCACGGACTATCACACGGCGGCAGTGGAGCGCGCAACGCGCCCTATCGTCGTCGTTGCATTCGCAGGACGGCAAAATCAGAGAATAAATCGGCTCAGATCGGCGTTCTTGGCAAGATCGCCGACGTGCTTCTGGACGTAATCGGCGTCGATCTGGATGGTCTCGCCGTTGCGGTCGGGCGCGGCAAAGGAAATTTCGTCGAGTACCCGCTCCATCACGGTCTGCAGCCGTCGCGCACCGATATTCTCCACCGTCGAATTGACGGCGACCGCGACGTCAGCCAGGGCGTCGATGGCGCTGGCGGTGATGTCCAAGGTCACGCCTTCGGTCTGCATCAGCGCGACATATTGCTTGATCAGCGAGGCCTCGGGCTCAGTCAGGATGCGACGCATGTCGTCGCGCGTGAGCGCTTCCAGCTCGACCCGGATCGGCAGCCGGCCCTGCAATTCCGGCAGCAGGTCCGACGGTTTCGCAATGTGGAACGCGCCGGAGGCGATGAACAGGATGTGGTCGGTTTTGACCGCGCCGTGCTTGGTCGACACCGTGGTGCCTTCGATCAGCGGCAGCAGATCGCGTTGTACGCCTTCGCGCGACACGTCGCCGCCGCTGCGGCCGTCGCGCACGCAGATCTTGTCGATTTCATCGAGGAACACGATGCCGTTGTTCTCGACCGCATTGATCGCTTCCAGCACCAGCTGGTCGCTGTCGAGCAGCTTGTCGGATTCCTCGTTGACGAGGATTTCGTGCGAGCCTTCGACGGTCAGGCGGCGGGTCTTGGTCTTTCCACCCATCTTGCCGAAGATGTCGCCGATCGAGATCGCGCCCAGCTGCGCGCCCGGCATGCCGGGAATCTCGAACATCGGCATTCCGCCGGAGGATTGCGTCTCGATCTCGATTTCCTTGCCGTTGAGTTCGCCGGCACGCAGCTTCTTGCGGAACGAATCCCGGGTCGCGGCGCTCGAGTTGGCGCCGACCAGGGCGTCGAGCACGCGGTCCTCGGCGGCGAGCTGGGCGCGGGCCTGCACGTCCTTGCGCTTGCGCTCGCGGGTCTGCGCGATCGCGACCTCGACGAGGTCGCGGATGATCTGCTCGACGTCGCGGCCGACATAGCCGACCTCGGTAAACTTTGTCGCCTCGACCTTGATGAAGGGCGCGCCGGCGAGCTTTGCCAGCCGCCGCGCGATCTCGGTCTTGCCGACGCCGGTCGGCCCGATCATCAGGATATTTTTCGGCAGCACCTCTTCGCGGAGTGAGCCGGTGAGCTGCAGCCGCCGCCAGCGGTTGCGCAGCGCGATCGATACCGCGCGCTTGGCGTCGCCCTGGCCGACGATGAAGCGGTCGAGTTCGGAAACGATTTCACGGGGAGAGAAGTCGGTCATGGGTCTCTAGCTAGGTTCAAAAAGTGGTGGGAGCAAGCGCCCCAGGGAGCGTCAAATGATCGGCGGGCCGGCCTGCCATTGCCGGATCGCGTCGAACGGGTGAATCAGCATGATGATGTTGAGGGTCAGATTGTCGCGGATGTGAAGTCCGACCAGGATTTCGAACGCCAGCGCAATCAGAACCGTGAGCGCGACCGGCAGTTTTCGCGCCAGCAGGAAGCCCGCCACCATCGACAGCGTGTCGGAGACCGAGTTGACGATGCTGTCGCCGAAATAGTCCAGCGACATCGTCGCGGAGCGATAGCGCTCGATGATCCAGTTGGAATTTTCCACGATCTCCCAGCCGCCCTCGACCAGCATCGCGACAATCAGCCGCGCCGGCCATGCCAGCCGCGGCAGCAGCAGAAACGTCGCGGCGTAGATCAGGAAGCCGTGAATGATGTGCGAAAAAGTGTACCAGTCGGTGAGGTGCTGCGAATTCTCCGAGCTCTGCACCACGCCATGCCAGAACTTCACATAGCCGCAGGCGCAGATCGGCAAACGCCCCATCGCATAAAGGATCGAGGCCTGCAGCGCGATCAGAGACGCCGCGATCAGCACCCACTGCCAGGGAGCCAGTCGAGGCGAAGCAGGTGTGGTCTGCACTGTCGTCACGGGTTTCGCACCATCAGCAGCGCCGGACCGTCCGATGTCTCCACCACGCGCTCGCGCTGAAAGCCCGCTTTTGCGTAAGCGCGCACCGCGCGGGCATTTTCCGGATCGGGGTCGGTCACGATGCGCGGAATGCCTGAAGCGAGCAGGCCGTCGGCGAACTGCCGGATGAGGGCTGAGCCGTGGCCTTGGCCGATCATGGCGGGCTCGCCAATGAACTGGTCGATGCCACGGGTAGCCTGCGGCTGCGGCCCAAAGCTTACGTTCCAGGTGCTGAGCGCGTAGCACTGGATGTAGCCGAACGGCTGATCGCCAGCCGTGATGATGAACTGATCCATGTCGGGGTGATCGAGGTCGCCACTCACCTGCCCATATTGCTCGCCCGGGTCGCCCCACCAGCGCGCCACTTCAGGCGTCCCCAGCCAGCGCCGGATCATCGGCAGATGATCCCGCGACATCGGATGGAAAGCGTATGCCGGTGCCATGGGCCATGTGCCTCACAACGTCTCGATGGTCACGTTGCGGTTGGTATAGACGCAGATATCGGCGGCGATATCGAGCGCGCGGCGGACGATGGTCTCGGCATCCTTGTCGGTATCGACCAGCGCACGCGCCGCGGCCAGCGCATAATTGCCGCCGCTTCCGATCGCCATCACCCCGGCCTCGGGCTCCAGCACGTCGCCGGTGCCGGTCAGGACCAGCGACACGTCCTTGTCGGCCACGATCATCATCGCCTCCAGCCGGCGCAGATAGCGGTCGGTGCGCCAGTCCTTGGCAAGCTCGACTGCGGCACGGGTCAATTGCCCCGGATATTGCTCCAGTTTGCTCTCCAGCCGCTCGAACAGCGTGAAGGCGTCGGCCGTGGCGCCGGCAAAGCCGCCGATCACGTCGCCTTTGCCGAGTTTCCGGACTTTTTTGGCATTGGATTTGATCACGGTCTGGCCGATCGAAACCTGGCCGTCGCCGCCGATCACCACCTTGCCGCCCTTGCGGACGGTCAAAATGGTGGTGCCGTGCCAAACCGGCATATCCGTCTGTGATGCCTGCATTGTGAACCCTCGTATTCCCCCCGGGATTTAGGAGTTTGCCCGCCCCGTTACAATCGGCACGGTTTCGGCCGGGATTCCGGTCACCATAGGCTGAAGTTCAGTCTTTAAAGGGTCATCCCGCAGTAGCGAAGGGGGGACTGGCCTGTTAAAAAGGGCGCGTTTTCAAGGACGGGAAGCACTTTCATGCGCACGGCCACCATCAAGCGCAAGACCAAAGAGACCGATATCGAGGTGACGGTGAACCTCGACGGGACGGGCGTGTCGAAGATTTCGACCGGAATCGGTTTTTTCGATCATATGCTCGACCTGCTGGCCCGGCATTCCCGCATCGACATCGAGGTCAAGGCGGTCGGCGACCTCCATATCGACCACCACCACACCACTGAAGACGTCGGGATCGCGCTCGGCCAGGCGGTCAAGCAGGCGCTCGGCACCATGGCCGGCATCACCCGCTATGCCTCGATCCACATGCCGATGGACGAGACGCTGTCGCGCGTGGTGATCGATATTTCGGGCCGGCCGGTGCTGGTGTTCAAGGCCGAATTCCCGCGCGACAAGGTCGGCGAGTTCGACACCGAGCTGGTGCGCGAATGGTTCAACGCCTTTGCCATCAATGCCGGCGTGACTTTGCACGTCGAGACCCTATATGGCGAGAACAGCCATCATATCGCCGAATCCTGCTTCAAGGGTCTGGCGCGGGCGCTGCGCGCCGCGGTCGCGATCGATCCGCGTACCGCAGGCGAAGTGCCATCCACCAAGGGTCAGCTCGGCGGCTGATCTTTCGTTCTCGCGATCTCTACTTTCTCGGCGGAGAGTACCGATGCCGGTCTACACAGTTCACGCCCCCGTGACGGCCGATGCGAGCATCGTCGCCGCCGACCGTTTTGCATTCATTCGCGACGGATTCCATTTCTGGGCGATGGTGTTCGGCCCGCTGTGGCTGCTCGCGCACCGGCTGTGGCTGGCGCTGATCGGCTGGATCGCGGCGATCGTCGTGATCGATCTCGGCATGATTGCGCTTGGCGCCGGCGGCATGGCGGTGTTGCTGGCCAATGGCCTGATCGCGTTGCTGACGGGATTTGAAGCCGCCAACCTGCAGCGCTGGACGCTGTCGCGCGGCAACTGGCGTCAGCTCGACGTCGTGGTCGGCGACGATGAGGAAGCGGCCGAACGGCGCTTCTTCGATCGCTGGACCGCGAGACAGCGCGGGGTGGGCTACGATCAATTGGCGACCGAACGCGGCGGCCCGCCGCCGACCAGGGACATTCCCGGCCAGCCGTTCTCAAAGCCGCCGCCGCTGGACGAGAGCGAGATCATCGGATTGTTTCCGCAACCGGGAGCATCGAGATGAGCGTCGCCATCATCGATTACGGCTCCGGCAATCTGCACTCGGCGGCGAAGGCGTTCGAACGCGCCGCGCGCAGCATGGAGAACCCGCAAGCGATCGTCGTGACCCGCGATCCCGAGGTCGCATACCGCGCCGATCGCATCGTGCTGCCCGGCGTCGGCGCGTTTGCCGATTGCCGCCGGGGGCTGGATGCGGTCGACGGCATGGTCGAAGCGATGACGGAAGCGGTGCGCAACAAGGCCCGGCCGTTCTTCGGCATTTGCGTCGGCATGCAGTTGATGGCGACGCGCGGCAAGGAGCACGTCACCACCGACGGCTTTAATTGGGTCGAAGGCGACGTCGAGAAGATCACGCCGCGCGAGGAAAACCTGAAGATCCCGCACATGGGCTGGAATACGCTCGATGTGCTGCGCGAGCACCCGGTGCTGGAGCGGCTGCCGCTCGGCCCCAAGGGCCGCCACGCCTATTTCGTGCACTCCTATCACCTCAATGCCGCCAACGAGGCGGATGTGCTGGCGCGCGCCGATTACGGCGGACCGGTCACCGCTGTTGTCGGCAAGGACACCATGATCGGCACCCAATTTCATCCCGAGAAAAGCCAGCGCTTTGGGCTGGCTCTGATCTCGAACTTTTTGAAATGGAAGCCGTGATGAAGTGTTCTGACGTTATCTTTCTTGTCACCTCTCCCCTTGTGGGAGAGGTCGAACGCGTAGCGTTCGGGAGAGGGGTAAGCTACGAATGCAGCATCTGCGGCTACCCCTCTCCCCGACCCTCCCCCACAAGGGGGGAGGGAGCAGGTATCGTGTCGTGATTCTCTTTCCCGCCATCGACCTGAAGAACGGCCAGTGCGTCCGCCTCGAACAGGGCGACATGGCGCGCGCCACCGTGTTCAATCTCGACCCAGTTGCGCAGGCCCGCGCCTTTGCCGCGCAGGGTTTCGAATATCTGCACGTGGTCGATCTCGACGGCGCCTTTGCCGGCAAGCCGGTCAATGCGCTGGCGGTTGAAGGCATGCTGAAAGCGATCACGATGCCGGTGCAGCTCGGCGGCGGCATCCGCGATCTCGCGACCGTCGAGACCTGGCTTGCGAAAGGCATTTCGCGCGTCATCATCGGCACCGCCGCGGTGCGCGATCCCGCGTTGGTCAAGGCAGCGGCCAGGAAGTATCCCGGCCGCGTCGCGGTCGGGCTCGACGCGCGCGACGGCAAGGTCGCGGTCGAAGGCTGGGCCGAGACGTCGCAGGTCACGGCGCTGGAAATCGCACAGCGGTTTGAGGACGCCGGCGTCGCCGCGATCATCTTCACCGACATCGCGCGCGACGGTCTTTTGAAAGGCCTCAACCTCGATGCGACCATTGCGCTGGCCGACGCCATCTCGATTCCGGTGATCGCCTCGGGCGGGTTTGCCTCGATCGAGGACGTCAAGGCGATGCTGGCGCCGCGCGCCAAAAAACTCGCCGGCGCGATCGCGGGCCGGGCGCTCTACGACGGCCGGCTCGATCCCGCGGCGGCGCTGGCGCTGATCCGCAGCGCGCGCCAGGCCGCCTAGGAGCTTTTTTGATGTTCAAGGTCCGCGTGATTCCCTGTCTCGACGTCAAGGACGGCCGCGTCGTCAAGGGCGTCAATTTCGTCGACCTGCGCGACGCCGGCGATCCCGTTGAGGCGGCGATCGCCTATGACGCCGCCGGCGCCGACGAATTGTGCTTTCTCGACATCACCGCGACCCATGAAAACCGCGGCACCATGCTCGACGTGGTCCGGCGCACGGCGGAAGCCTGCTTCATGCCGCTGACCGTCGGCGGCGGCGTGCGTACGGTTGACGATATCAAGGTTTTGCTGCGCTCCGGCGCCGACAAGGTGTCGATCAACAGCGCGGCCGTCAGCCGCCGCGAATTCGTCAAGGAGGGTGCTGAGAAGTTCGGCGAGCAGTGCATCGTGGTGGCGATCGACGCCAAGCGCGTCAAGCGCGGCGGCGGTTCGGAGCGCTGGGAGATCTTCACCCATGGCGGGCGGAATTCGACCGGGATCGACGCCATCGAATATGCCCAGGAAGTGGTCTCGCTCGGCGCCGGCGAAATCCTGCTGACCTCGATGGACCGCGACGGAACCCGGCAGGGGTTTGACCTGCCGCTGACCCAGGCCGTCGCGGACAGTGTTTCGGTACCGGTGATCGCGTCGGGCGGCGTCGGCAACCTCGATCATCTGGTCGATGGCATCCGGCAGGGCCATGCCACCGCGGTGCTGGCAGCGTCGATCTTCCACTTCGGAGAATTTACCATCCGCGAAGCCAAGGATCATATGGTGCGCGCCGGGCTGCCGATGCGGCTCGATCCCTGACGACTCCCGGTCGCGAAAGTGCTAGATGTCTGGCGATGAGCGCCGCCGGGTTTTCAATGGGACGCTTCGAGTGAGTCTGAGTTGATGCCGCGTTTTACACTGCATGATCTGGCCGCCACCATCGACGCCCGCGCGGCGTCGGGAGGAGAGGCGTCCTACACCCGAAAACTGCTCGACAAGGGCGCGGAGCACTGCGCCAAGAAATTCGGCGAGGAAGCGGTCGAGACCGTCATCGCGACCATCGAAAACAACCGCGAGCACCTGATCGCCGAAAGCGCCGACGTGCTGTTCCACCTGCTGGTGCTGCTGAAGTCGCGCGGCATCAGCCTCGAGGACGTCGAAGCGGCGCTGGAGAAGCGCACCGGCATGTCCGGTCTGGAAGAGAAGGCGGCGCGCAAGCGCGACTAGCTAAAGGCCAATTCATGGATATTCGCGCGGCGGACCAGCAATATAACCCCTACCGGGTGTTTACCCGGGAACAATGGGCGCATCTGCGTGACGATACGCCGATGACGCTGGAGCCGGGCGAGTTCGACCGCCTGCGCTCGCTGCACGACCGCCTCGACATCAAGGAGGTCGAGGAAATCTATCTGCCGCTGTCGCGATTGCTGTCGATCTATGTCGATGCCGCGCAGCGGCTTTATTATGCGCAGCGGCAATTTTTGGGCATCCGCGACCGCAAGATGCCCTACATCATCGGCATCGCAGGCTCGGTGGCGGGCGGCAAGTCGACCACGGCCCGCGTGCTGCAGGCGCTGTTGGCGCGCTGGTCGCCGCGGCCCAAGGTCGATCTGGTGACGACCGACGGCTTCCTGTATCCGAACACGGTGCTGGAGCGGCTCGGCTTGATCCAGAAGAAGGGTTTTCCGGCTAGCTACGATCAGTCGCTGTTGCTGTCGTTCCTGAGCGACATCAAGGCCGGTCGGCGCAAGGTGCGCGCGCCGGTCTACTCGCATTTGAGCTGGGACATCGTTCCGAACCAGTGGCAGGAGATCGACCAGCCCGACATTCTGATCGTCGAGGGCGTCAACGTGCTGCAGACCGGGCGGCTGCCGCGCGACGGCAAGGCGGTGCCCGTCGTCTCCGACTTTTTCGACTTCTCGGTTTATATCGACGCCGACGAGGCGGTGCTGCGCCAATGGTATGTGCGGCGCTGGCTGACGCTGCGCGACACCGCGTTCACCGATCCAAAATCGTATTTCCACCGCTACGCGCCGCTGTCGGACGAAGAGGCGATCGCGACCGCCACCGCGATCTGGGAGCGCACCAACCTCGCCAATCTCGAGGACAACATCCTGCCGACCCGCCCGCGCGCGACCTTGATCCTGAAAAAGGGCGCGGATCACGTCGTAGAGACGGTGGCGTTGCGCAGGTTGTAGCTCTTTGTCATCGTAGCCCGGATGAGCGAAGCGATATCCGGGACCCGCATGTCGCTGCGCTAATGCGGGCTACAGGTACGGGGTGTTCTACGCCGCAATATGCCTTGACGCGGCAAGACCCGCCAGCGCGTCGGCGAGCTTGTCGCGATCGAGCGGCTTTATCAGGAAGCCGTCCATCCCGGCCTCGAAACAGGCATAGCGATCTTCCACCAGCGTGTTGGCGGTGAGTGCCAGGATCGGGGTCGGCCGGCCCGGCTGTCCGGCTTCCAGCGCACGGATGCGCCTGGTGGTGTTGATGCCGTCGAGCTGCGGCATCTGGATGTCCATCAGCACGAGGTCGTAGGGCGCGCCGGCGGATTTGGCCGCCAGCCAGGATTCCAGCGCCGCCTCGCCATTGGTGGTGATGACGGCGTTGTGCCCGAGCCGCGACAGCAGCGAGCGCATCAAGAGCGCGTTGATCTCGTTGTCTTCCGCGACCAGCACCGAGAGCCCGCGCGCCGGCGCCAGCGCCGGCGCTTCCGCTTCAACAACCGGTTCGATCAAGGGATCGCCGGCGATGTTCGGCGCGGCGACTTCCGGCGCGGTCGTCAGCCGCGTCGCGAGCGAAGCCGCGCGCAGCGGCTTGACCAGATAGCCGGTGAAGGCGGCGGAAAGCTTCAAATCCTGCCGCGCGGCGGGCGTGAACATCAGGATCCGCTGCGTGGCATGGACGCGCGCGGCTTCGCCAAGGGTTGCGGCATCGATGGCGCCAAAGCCATGGTCGACCAGCACCGCCTGCCACGATCGCTCCGGCAACAGCGCTTCCGCGACCGCGATGTCCGACACCGTGCAGGTCTGGCCGCCCCAGCGCTGCAGCCGCCGCTCCACCAGCGAGGCTTCGATGGTCTGCGGCGCTACCAGCATGATCGACTGGCCGGTCAGGTCGGGCGCGACGAAAGCCTTTTGGTCGCTGTCTTTCGCTTCAGATGCCGCCAGCGGCACCGCGACTTCAAACGTCGAGCCGACGCCGACCTCGCTTTCCAGTGTGATGCGGCCGCCCATGCGCTTGACGATGCGCTCGCTGATGCTGAGCCCAAGGCCGGTGCCGCCGTAATTGCGGCCGATCCGCTCGTCGGCCTGCTCGAACTCGCGGAAGATGCGCTCGCGCGCCTCGGGCGCGATCCCTATGCCGGTGTCGCGCACCAGGAAACTGATTTCACTGGGCCAGATGCCCGACTCGACGATCAGCGCCACGCCGCCGCTTGACGTGAATTTGATCGCGTTGCCGGCGAGGTTGAGCAGCACCTGCCGCAACCGCGCGGCGTCGCCGATCACGTGCATCGGAAGCCGTTCATCGACATAGGCCGCGATCTCGAGCTGCCGCGCCTGCGCCCGCGGCGCCAGCAGTTCGGTGATGTCCTCGATCAGGGCCGCGAGCGCGAACGGACGATGCTCGAGGTCGATCTTGCCGGCTTCGATCTTGGAGTAATCCAGCAGCTCCTCGATCAGCGACAACAGCGCGTCGCCCGAGGTTTTTACTGCCTTGGCATAGGTCGCCTGCTCCGGCGTCAGCGGCGTATCCAGCAGCAGCCCGCTCATGCCGATGATGCCGTTGAGCGGCGTGCGGATTTCGTGGCTCGCCATGGCGAGGAAGCGCGACTTGGCGCGGTTGGCGGCATCCGCGTGGTCGCGGGCCTCGCCGAGCGCGCGTTCGGTTTCGGTGCGGTCGGTGACGTCGCGGCCGACGCTTTGCATTTCCGCGGGCTGGCCGGCGTCGGATCGAACCAGACCCTCGCGCCATGCAATCCATCGCGGCCCCAGCGGGCCAACGATCTTCTGGTCGTGTATCCGCGTGCCGTTGGTCTCGATCGCGGACAAGCCCTGCTCGAGCACGGTGAGTGCGAAGGAGGTGCCGAGCAGCGCTTCGCGGGTGCGGCCGGCGAGCTCGCAATAGGCATCATTGGCGAAGGTGATGCAGCCCTTGGCATCGCGCAGCACGATCAGGTCGCCCTGCTGTTCGAACAGGCTCCGGGCGCGCTCTTCGGCTTCCTTCAGCTCCCAGTTGCGGTCGACCAGCGCCTCATTATGCAGCGCGACCTTGCGCATCCTGCGCTGCAGCCAGCGCAGCCGCATGCTCAGCATCGCAAGCCCGGCGCAGGCGATCGCGAACAGGAAACTGGCGCCGATCGCAAAGAGGTGGGGATTGTAGCCGGCATGTTCCGACCGGCTGCCGGCAATGAAGCCGTAGGCGCCGCCGAACGCGGCGGAAAAAATCATGAAGGCGCGAACCGAGATCACGAGCCATGGATGGCGGCGCGTGAAGCGGCGGAGGCGCATCCTGATCCGGAAATTCTTCCCCATGTCCGACTATCCCGAGCTTTGTATTTTTAAGTCCGCGCCTGCGGCAGACGATGCGATGGCGACCTTGCGAAGTGCTTGAGGGCAGCGGCCGCCCGCAGCCACGATGAGAACAGGGTTGATAAAGGGTTAATGCGGCCTTCTGGCCGGTCTTCAGCGACGCGCTATAGCGACGCTGCGAGGCGCGGATGCCCGCCGCTGGCGCCGACGATCAGGGCGGCGGCTTGGCGGGCGGTAAACGTCTTCGATTTGACGAAGATCCGGTAATCGGCTGGGCCATTGGGCGACAGATAGATCACCGGCGATCCGGTGGAAGCATGACCCGAGATCGCGATGAATTGCGTCGCCGCATTCATTTCGCAGGCATTGCCTTCGGCGCCGGCGACGTCATCGACCACGGCGAAATCGGCGCCGTCGGGGTCGTTCGCGACCTGGACGCGCACGGTGGCGTTGGCGGGATCGTCGGTGAAGGCGATGTGAAGGTCGGCGACCCAGGGCATCGAGGCGATCTGCACCGACTGGTCGCCGACCGCGATGCAGGGCCGCGGGCCCGGCATCAGCTCGACGCGGGCGAGAATGGCGGCCACCGCCAAAGGAACAACCGAAACCAGAACCCTGAAACGCAACATGCTACGCACTCGCTCGACAAGCCCGACACACAGCGGGCTTATGGTTTGTGGAGCGTAAACAAAACTCGTTACCGGCGGGTTGACGCGACGAGGACGTCGGGTGGTGCTGTAGTTTCTCCCTCGCCCCGCTCTTCGCGGGGAGTGGGTCGGGGTGAGGGGTAAGCGTTCGGTACAGACCGGCTAGATTCCCGACAGTTCAGCCCGGCATGATCCCCGACAGGTTTCTAGAAGCATCTGAGGGAGGGCCCGACGATGCCGTTCAGAGAGACCAGTCGGATGGAAGAGCGT
>Ga0068856_100006295_pt1 | contig 11643 bp, 9 predicted proteins | sample KBSCornC62_FD_66595 | JGI IMG/M metagenome (GOLD analysis project Ga0068856, IMG submission 66595) | Corn rhizosphere microbial communities from Kellogg Biological Station, Michigan, USA - KBS Corn C6-2 | ecosystem: Host-associated > Plants > Roots > Rhizosphere > Soil ... | reverse complement strand
TCGGACGAGGTGCTGCAGTGCTGGCGCATCATCGACCCGGTGATCCAGCACTGGTCCACCGATCCCAAGCGGATCCCGACGTACGAGGCGGGGTCCTGGGGTCCGGACGAGGGCGACCGGCTGCTGGAGCGCGACGGCCGGGCCTGGCGGAACGTCTAGCCGATCGGGACCGGTGGTAGCGGACGTTGACCGCGGCCGCCGGATCGTCGCCGGTGAGCCGCTCGGGCCGGATCGGGGCGCAGCCCGGGTTGTCGCACAGACGGATCCCGTCGCCGAGCAGCACCCGCCGGCGGTCCGGATCGACCCGTCCGGAAGTCGCCAGGAATTGTCGGTACGGGGTGCTTTCCTCACCGGCATGACAACTGCCGACGACTTCCGCCGCCTGCACGCCGAGGGCGTACTCGTCCTGCCCAACGCCTGGGACGCCGCCTCCGCCCGCCTGGTCGAGCGGGCCGGCGCCGCCGCGGTCGCCACCACCAGCGGCGCCGTGGCCTGGAGCCTCGGCGTGCCCGACGGCGACCGGCTGCCGCTGGAGCTGCTCGCCGGCGCGGTCGAGCGGATCGCGGCCGCGGTCGCGGTGCCGGTGACCGCCGACGTCGAGTCAGGCGGCCCGGACGTGGCCGCGACGGTGCGGGCGGTGCTCGACGCGGGCGCGGTCGGGCTCAACATCGAGGACGGCGGCGGCGCGGTCGAGCTGCACCGGGACCGGGTCGCGGCCGCGAGCGAAGCCGGCGGCCGGGACCTGTTCGTCAACGCGCGCATCGACCTCTACCTGTTCGGCATCGGCGAGCCCGACGGCCGGCTGGCCGAGACGATCGCCCGCGCGGAGGTCTACGCCGAGGCCGGAGCGGACGGGATCTTCGTGCCCGGGGTGACCGACCTCGAAGTGCTGCGCAGGCTGGTCGCGGAGATCCCGCTGCCGCTCAACGTGCTGGCCGGGCCGCGGGCGCCTGCGGTGGACGAGTTCGCCGCGATCGGGGTGCGCCGGGTCAGCGTCGGCACCGGCCTGGCTCAGGCGGCCTACGCGGCGGCCGACCGGGCCGCCCGCGAGCTGCTCGCCACCGGCACCTACGGGGCCCTCGACGGCGGCCTCGACTACGGCGACCTGCAGAAACTGCTCGACTAGTGCGATCAGGCGAGGCAGGCCCGGACGCCGCCCTTGGCGCCCTGGTTGAACGCTCTGATCCGCTGCCGCGCGTCGCCGTGGTCGCTCTGCTTGGTCCACGGGTAGTCGTCGGCCACCGCGGTCAGGGTCTCCTGCAGCTCCTGCGTGTCGCCGCGCTCGAACTGCAGCAGGCCGCGGTCGGCGGCGCCGAAGAGGGTGGCGCCGGCGAAGCAGTCCGCCTGCAGCTCGGCGGCGACCGAGACCTGGTCCGCCCGCAGCCTGGCCTGGATCGCGTGCCCCCACTCGTGCGCGATGATCAGGTAGACCCACGCGTCGCCGATCCGCTGGTACCCGGTGGCCATGAGGTTCTCGTCCCAGGCCAGGAAGTCCTGCGACGGGCAGTAGAACGCGTTGAACGGCGCCGACGGCTCGCCGCTGCAGCTCGGCCCGTCCTCGCCCAGGTACGCGCCGAGGACCTGGGGGGACCGGTACGACTGGCGGAACTCCTCCGGCAGCGTCTCCCGCCAGAACGCGTTGGTCGCGTCGACCGCGCCCTGCTCGTCGGTGTCCAGGTTGTCGCGGTTGACCGAGTCGATGGGGCTGTTCCCGCCGCCTCCTCCGCCGCTGTCGACGGCGATGGCGCAGCCGCCGAGCAGCAGCACGGCTCCGACCAGCGCGAGCAGCGCTCGGACCGCCGGGCCGCCGCGGACGGTGCGGCCGGGGCGGAGCACGCTGCGCGGATGCATGCCGCCTGATTACCCAGGCTCACTGTGCGCAGACCCTGAATCGTCCGGACCGCGGGCACCCGGCGCGGAACAAACCAGCGGATGGCGGGGTCGTCGAACTAGGCACTGCGTTCCCCCGACGCGTTCCCCGACCGAGAGAGGACATCGATGAGCCGGCGCGGCTGGATGCTGTTCGCGACGATGTCCGTGATCTGGGGCATTCCGTACCTGATGATCAAGGTCGCGGTCGAGGAACTCGCGCCGTCCACCTTGGTGCTGTTCCGGTGCGGGATCGCGACCGTCCTGCTGCTGCCGATCGCGCTGTTCCGGGGGCAGATCCGGCCGCTGCTGCCGCGCTGGAAGCCGCTGCTGGCCTACACCCTGGTGGAGATCTGCGGGCCGTGGCTGCTGCTCGGGTTCGCCGAGCAGCGCCTGTCCAGCTCGCTGACCGGCCTGCTCATCGCCGGGGTGCCGCTCGTCGGGGCCTTGCTGGCCCGGTTCGGGCCGGACCGGGAGCGCCTCGGCGTCCGCCGGCTCACGGGGCTGCTGGTCGGCGTGGCCGGGGTGGCCGCGCTGGTCGGCTTCGAGGCCGGCGCCGGCGACGCACGGGCGATCGCCGCGGTCGGGCTGACTGTGGTCGGGTACGCGCTGGGCCCGGCGATCCTCAGCCGCTCGCTGTCCGACCTGCCGTCGCTCGGGGTGGTCGCGGCCTCGCTGGCGATCGCGGCGGTCGTCTACCTGCCGGCCGGCATCGTCGAGGCGCCCGGGGCGTGGCCGTCGGCGCGGGTCACGCTGGCCGTGCTCGGCCTGGCGGTGATCTGCACGGCGGTGGCGTTCCTGGTGTTCTTCCAGCTCATCGCCGAGGTCGGGCCGGCCCGGTCGACCGTGATCACCTACGTCAACCCGGCCGTCGCGGTGCTGCTTGGCGTGCTGATCCTGGACGAGGCGTTCACCGCGGCGACGGCCGTCGGGTTCGTACTCATCCTGCTCGGTTCGGTGCTGGCGACCTCGCGCAAGGCACCGGCCGAGCCTGTGGTGGCGTTGGCCCCCGAGGCGGCGCGATCGGCGCCCTGACCAGCGCGGATCAGGACGGCGGAGTCTGTCGACGGCGAGCCCGGCCGCACCCTGACCGCGGCAGGGCAGAGCGCGGCTGGCCAGGGCGCGCGCGACGGGACGGGGTGGGCGGGTCAGGTCGAGGACGGGCTCGTGCTGGACGGAGAGACGCTGGGCTTCGGCGGAGCCGAGGTGGTGGTCGCCGGCGCGGCCGAGTCGCTGGCCGCGTCGCCGGACCCGGACGGCGTCGACGACGGGGTCGCGCTTGTCGGTGCCGGGGTCGGCGGTGGCGGTGGCGGCGTGGTGGGTGCCGGCGTGGTGCTGGCCGCGCTGCTGGTGGGGGCCGGGGCCGGCGGGGTGGTCGGATCCGGCGGAGCCGAGGACGAGGCGGGCGCGCTGGTCCCGGTCGTCGAGCCGCTGGGCTCCTGGCTGCCGGTCGGGCTGCCGCCCGGCGCGCTGCTCCCCGGTGCGGCGGTCGACGTGGTCCCGGGCGCGGTGGTCCCCGCCGAGGTCGTGCCCGGTGAGGTGGTCCCCGGTGAGGTGGTTCCCGGAGACGTGGTTCCCGGAGACGTCGTGCCCGGAGACGTCGTGCCCGGAGACGTGGTGCCCGGAGACGTGGCGCCCGGAGACGTTGTGCCCGGCGATGTCGCACCGGGCGAAGTCGTGCCTGGCGTCGTGGCGCCCGGCGCACCGGTCCCCGGGGTCGCCGCGGGCGCGCCGGACGTGGTGCCGCTCTGCGCCGAGGCGGACGTCGCGCCGGACGCGCCGGACCGCTCGTGGATCCGCGGCGGCGAGTCCGGGGTGGTCGGCAGCGATGGCGGCGGAGACCCGTCCCGCATCACGTCGCCGGCCGGCGTGACCCCGGTGTTCGGCACCCCGACGGGCACCGGCGGCAGCGCCGCGGTCGCCGGCCCCGTGGCCACCCGGACCGCCCCGGCGTACCCGCTCAGCCACATCGTGGTGACCTCGACGGACTCGCCCGGTTGGGGGGACTGGACGATCTTGCCGTCGCCGAGATACATCGCGACATGGTGCACGGTCGACAGGTCGCTCGGGTTGTACGCCCAGAACAGGAGGTCACCCGGCAGCAGGTCGGGCAGGTCGACCGCGGTGCCGACCCGCGCCTGCTCCCGCGAAGTCCGCGGCAGCGCGATCCCGGCCATCGCGTAGGAGCGCTGCACCAGCCCGGAGCAGTCGTACGCGTCCGGCCCGGTCGCGCCCCAGATGTACGGCTTGCCGACCTGGGCCAGCGCGTACCTGATCGCGACGGAGACGGCCTGCGGGGCGGCCAGCGTGGTGCCCTGGCCGAGCGCGGACGCCGGGATCGTCACGGCCGAAGGCGCCGCCGGGGCGGTGATCGCGGTGCGACTGACGATCGAGGTCGCGCCGGCCGAGGTCGCCCTCTTCGAGGGCGCCTTCTTCGACGCGGCGGCAGCTCGGTCGACCGCCTCGCGCCGGGCCTTCTCCCTGCTGTGCAGGACGTCGAGCGCGCGGCGCTGCTCGGCCGGGTCGCGCACGGTCCAGCCGGGCGAGTCCAGTCCGGAGCCCTCTGGCTCGGCGGCCAGCCGGACGACGGTCGGCGCGTTGTGCCCGGAGTCGGACGTCGCGGCGCCCAGCACCGCCATGGTGCCGACAGAGATGGCGCCCACCGCGGTCCAGCGGCAGATCGCACACCACCCGGGGAACCCGTAGCTGCGCTCCAAGAGCCCGTCCTCCTGTCAGGTCCGTGCCTCCCTGATCCTGCCTGACGTTCCGAGGGATGGCACGGGTTCCATCCCGAGGTGGTTCGAAAGGACTACGTTCGCACGACCCTTACCGAACCGGGGTGAAATTCCTGTCATCTTCGCCAGCGGCGCGACACCTATGCATCCGACGCCGGGCGGCCGGGGATCCGGCCCGTCCGGTTCGTCAGCCTTTGCCAGCCACTGGCGGAACGCGAGCGCCGGCATTGCTTGACAGGGCGTGTGAGCCAGCTTACTTTCCTCATGACGAGATTTAGATTCCACCCAGCGGAATACGGGGGCCATTACGGGTTGGGATGATCTCGGACGGTGGACCGAGATGCAGGGTCGTCCGCGTCCGACTGAGCCGGACGTGCACTGCCAGGTCCCGCCGCTGCTGCGATAGTTCGCCTACTCCACTTATCGAGGGGGCTGAGCGCCATGGGAGTCACGCTCGGGTACAACCAGTACGGCAAGGCGGAGACCCGGGTCGTGCGGGTCTACCGCGACGCGGAGCCCCACGAGCTGGTCGACTACAACGTGAGCGTCGCCCTCTCCGGCGACTTCGCCGACATCCACCTCACCGGGGACAACGCGAAGTGCCTGACCACGGACGCGACCAAGAACACCGTCAACGCCTTCGCCAAGGAACACGGTGAGCAGGCGCGGCAGCCGGAGACGTTCGGGCTCGCACTGGCCCGGCACTTCGTGGACGACACCGAGCCGGTGCAGCGGGCCCGGATCAAGCTGGAGATGTACCCCTGGGTGCGCCTCGAGCACGCCGGCTCACCGCACCCGCACGCGTTCGCCCGCGACGGCGGCCACGTGCGCACCGCGACCGTCACCTACGACGGCGACCGGGCCTGGGTGGTGTCCGGCGTGCGCGACCTGGTCCTGCTCAAGACCACCGACTCGGAGTTCCACGGCTTCCTGCGGGACCGCTACACGACGCTGCGGCCGACCGACGACCGGGTCATGGCGACCTCGGTGACCGCGCAGTGGTGGCACACCGACCCAGACGTCGACTGGTCGAAGTCGTACGCGGCGGTCATGGGCACGCTGACCGACGTGTTCGCCGGCCAGTACAGCCTCGCGCTGCAGCAGACCATGTACGCCATGGGTGAGGCGGTGCTCGAGGGCAACCCCGGCATCGCCGAGGTGCGCTTCTCACTGCCCAACAAGCACCACTTCGTCGTGGACCTGAGCCCGTACGGGCTGGACAACCCCAACGAGGTCTTCCACGCCGACGACCGCCCGTACGGCCTCATCGAGGGGACCATCCGCCGGGACGGCGGGCCGGCCCCGGAGCTGGCGTTCGACCCGGGCCAGGGCTGGTAGGGGGAGGCAACCGTGTCCGTCATCGCCCGACCCGCCAACCTGCAGGACGCGTTCGACGCGCTGGACACCCTGCCGGACGCCCAGCTGCTCGCCGGCGGCACCGACTTCATGGTGGAGGTCAACTTCGGCCACCGCCGGCCGCCGGCGGTCGTCGCCATCCGCAGGCTGGCCGAGCTGCAGGGCTACCAGGTGCGCGACGACGAGGTGGACATCGGCGCCGCGGTCACCTGGACGACCATCGAGCGGCAGCTCGCCGGCGAGCTGCCGGCGCTGGCGGCCGCCGCCCGCACCGTCGGCTCACCGCAGATGCGCAACGCCGCCACGATCGGCGGCAATGTCGCCACCGCGAGCCCCGCCGGCGACGGCCTGCCGGTGCTGCTGGCCGCAGACGCGTCGCTGGTGCTCGCCAGCCGGCACGGGGAGCGCACGGTGCCCTTCGCCGAGTTCGTCACCGGCGTCAAGCGCACCGTCCTGCGGCCCGGCGAGATCATCACCAGGGTGCGGGTGCCGCGGCTGACCGGACCGCAGGAGTTCCTCAAGGTCGGCACCCGCAACGCGATGGTGATCTCGATCTGCTGCGCGGCACTGCTGATCGACCGGGTCGGCCGCACGGTGCGCATCGGGCTCGGCTCGGTCGCCCCGACGCCGGTGCGGGCCCCGGCCGCGGAGTCCTACATCGCCGCCGAGATCGACTGGGACGCGCTGTCGGCGCCGGCGGAGTCGGTGACCCGGTTCGGCGAGCTGGTGCGGGACGCGGTCCGGCCGATCACCGACCACCGCGGCAGCGCCGCCTACCGCTCCCGCGCCGTACAGGTCATCGCCACCCGCGCGCTGGAAAGGAGCCTGGCCGCATGAGTGCTTCGGACGCGGAACGCAGCGGCGGCGTGAGCGACGCCCTGCACGATCCGACCACAGAGGACAGTCGCGGGGGCCAGGGCTACCCGGACCCGGAAGGCGCGCGGGACTTCCCGCTGGAGACCTACGTCCTGTCCGTCAACGGCCGCGACCTGCCGGTCGACGATGCCTGGGTGGGCGAGAGCCTGCTCTACGTGCTACGCGAGCGGCTCGGCCAGCCCGGATCGAAGAACGCCTGCGAGCAAGGGGAGTGCGGGTCATGCTCGGTTCTGATGGACGGCGCGCTGGTCGCGTCGTGCTGCGTGCTGGCGGCCGACGCGGTGGGCTCGGCGGTCGTCACGGTCGAGGGCCTGGCCGGCGAGGGCGAGCTGTCCGACGTCCAGCGGGCCTTCGTCGAGCAGGGGGCGGTGCAGTGCGGCTTCTGCATCCCCGGCATGATCGTCGCGCTCACCGACCTGCTCGACCGCAGTCCCGCGGCGAGCGAGCTGGAGATGCGCGAGGCGATCTCCGGCAACCTGTGCCGCTGCACCGGGTACGGCCGGATCTTCGCCGCGTTCCGCCACGTGCAGGAGGAGCGTAGCCATGCCCGCGCCTAGCCTGCCGGCCACCTTCACCCGCCGGCGCCGGGCGCCGGGCCTCGGCGAGAGCGTGCTGCGCCCGGACGCGCCACCCAAGGTCAGGGGGGAGTTCGCGTTCTCCTCCGACCTCTACGTCGACGGCATGGTCTGGGGCAAGACGGTCCGCAGCCCGTACCCGCACGCGCGCATCCTCGGGATCGACATCACCGGCGCCCTCGCCATGCCCGGGGTGCACGCGGTCGTGACCCAGGAAGACCTGTGGGGCTCCCGCACGTACGGGCTGGAGCACCACGACCAGCCGGTGTTCGCCGACGGCATGGTGCGCTTCCACGGCGAGCCGGTCGCCGCGGTGGCCGCCGACCACCCCGAGCTCGCCGCCCGGGCCTGCGCTGCCATCGCGGTCGAGTACGAGGTGCTCGAGCCGCTGGTGGACGCCGAGGCGGCGATCACCGCGCCGCCGATCCACCCGGACGGCAATGTCTTCCGGCACGTCCGGCTGCGGTACGGCGATCCGGAGGCGATCGGCGACGTGGTCGTCGAGGGAAGCTACGAGGTGGGCATGCAGGACCAGGCCTTCCTCGGCCCGGAGTCCGGGCTCGCCGTTCCCAGCGAGGACGGCGGGGTCGAGCTGTTCGTCGCGACCCAGTGGCTGCACGTCGACCGCGACCAGATCGCCGCCTGCCTGAACCTGCCGCGGGAGAAGGTGCGGCTGTCCCTGGCCGGCACCGGCGGCGCCTTCGGCGGGCGCGAGGACCTGTCCATGCAGATCCACGCCTGCCTGCTCGCCCTCGTCACCCGCCGGCCGGTGAAGATGGTCTACAGCCGCGAGGAGTCGTTCTTCGGCCACGTCCACCGGCACCCGGCGAAGCTCTGGTATCGCCACCACGCCCGGCGTGACGGCACGCTGGTCAACGTCGAGTCCCGGATGGTCTTCGACGGCGGCGCCTACACGTCGTCCAGCACGGCGGTCATCTCCAACGCGAGCTGCTTCGCCGCCGGGCCGTACTACGTCCCGAACGGGAGGGTGGACGGCTACGCGGTGCGGACGAACAACCCGCCCTGCGGCGCGATGCGCGGCTTCGGTGCGGTGCAGACCTCCTTCGCCGCCGAGGCGCAGATGGACAAGCTCGCCGCCGCCCTGGGGATGGACCCGGTCGAGCTGCGCCTGAAGAACGCGCTGAAGACGCACGACCAGTTGCTGACCGGACAGGTCATCACGGGTACGGCGCCGGTGCAGGAGTGCATCAGCGCCTGCGCGGAGCTGCCGCTGCCGCCGGCCGCGGACCCGGGCGCGGACCTGATGACGCTGCCCGGCGGCGCCGGCCGGACGGCGCTGTCGCACAACGTGCGGCGCGGCGTCGGCTTCGCGGTCGGGTTCAAGAATCTCGCCTTCTCCGAGGGCTTCGACGACTACTCCTCCGCCCGGGTCCGGCTCGAGCTCGGCGCCGACGGCGAGCCGGTGGCCACCGTGCACGTCGCCACCGCCGAGGTCGGCCAGGGCTTCGTGACCCTCGCCCAGCAGATCGCCAGGGCCGAGCTCGGGGTCGGCTCTGTCGTGCTGCACCCGGCCGACACCCAGGTCGGCTCGGCCGGCTCCACCAGCGCGTCGCGGCAGACCATGATGAGCGGCGGGGCGGTGCAGATGGCCTGCGCCGGGGTCCGCGAGGTGGTCCTGGAGCGGGCTGCGCTCGACCTGCACCTGGCGCCGGCCGACATGGTGCTCGACGACGGCGAGCTGACCACCAAGGACGGCAGCCGCAGCGTGTCGCTGGCCGACGCCCTGCGGGCCGGGCCGGTCGAGGCGTACCGGGAGTTCCACCACGCGCCGACCGACCCGCTCGACGAGGACGGGCAGGGCAACGCGCACTGGTCGCTCGCCTTCGCCGCGCACCGGGCCGTCGTCGACGTCGACGAGGAGCTCGGCCTGGTCCGGGTGGTGCAGATCGCCACCGCCCAGGACATCGGCCGGGCGCTGAACCCGCTCGCCGTCACCGGCCAGATCGAAGGCGGCATCGCGCAGGGCCTCGGGCTGGCGGTGATGGAGGAGATCGTCGTCGCCGACGGCCGGATCCGGAATCCGTCGTTCACCGACTACCTGCTGCCGACCCCGCTGGACATGCCGCCGGTGCTCCAGACCTGGATCGAGCAGCCCGAGCGCGGCGCCCCGTACGGCGCCAAGGGCGTCGGTGAGCCGCCGACGATCTCCTCCACCGGGGCGATCGTGGCGGCGATCCGGGCGGCGACCGGCCGCCCGCTCACCCGCATCCCGGTCCGTCCGGACGACATCGCACTGGCCGCTCCGGCCACCTCCACTCCCGCCGCCAGCTGAGCCTGGCTCCGCAGCCGCTCCAGAACGGCCGCCCCGGCGCGGCCGCACGCCTCCAGAGGGGGGACGACCATGTCTGCAACCACCGCAGAGCCCGTCGCGGGAAGGACTCGGGGAAAGCATCCCGTCGACACGATCCTGCCGGCGCCGCAGTTGGCGCTCTACGGCTTCCAGCACGTGCTCGCGTTCTACGCCGGCGCCGTGATCGTGCCCATCCTGCTGGCCAATGCCCTCCACCTGACGCCCGAGCAGCTGGCGTACCTGATCAACGCCGACCTGTTCACCTGCGGCATCGCCTCGATCATCCAGACGATCGGCTTCTGGAAGATCGGCGTCCGGCTGCCGCTGCTGCAGGGGGTGACCTTCGCCGCAGTCAGCCCGATGATCAGCATCGGGCTGACCGAGGGCGGCGGCGTGCCCGGACTCCGGGCGATCTACGGGGCCGTCATCATCGGCGGCATCGTCGCGTTCCTGATCGCGCCGTTCTTCGCCAGGTTCATCCGCTTCTTCCCGCCCGTCGTCACCGGCACGGTCATCACCATCATCGGCGTCGTGCTGCTGTCGGTGGCGGCCGCGGACGCGGCCGGCGGCGTCGGCAGCCAGTTCACCAACCCGCCCACCTTCGGGGCGCCGCGCAACCTCGCCCTGGCCGGCTTCACCCTGCTGGTCATCCTGCTCATCTACCGGTTCTTCAGCGGCTTCCTGTCCACCATCGCCGTGCTCATCGGCCTGATCGTCGGCACCGCGGTCGGAGCGCTGTTCAACTTCACCGACTTCAGCCACGTCGGCGAGGCGGACCTGTTCGGCGTGACCACGCCGTTCCACTTCGGCGCGCCGACCTTCAAGCTGGCCGCGATCATCTCCATGATCATCGTCATGATCATCACGGCGGTGGAGACCACCGGGGACGTCTTCGCGACCGGCGAGATCGTGCGGAAGGAGATCCGCGGCGACGACGTCGCCCGCGCGATCCGGGCCGACGGCCTGGCGACGACGATCGGTGGGATCCTCAACTCCTTCCCGTACACCTGTTTCGCCGAGAACGTTGGCCTGGTCCGGCTCACCCGGGTCAAGAGCCGGTACGTCGTCGCCACCGCCGGGCTCTTCATGATGATCATCGGGGTCATCCCGAAGGTCGGCGCGATCGTGGCCGCGATCCCGCTGCCGGTCCTCGGCGGTGCCGGCATCATGCTCTTCGGCACCGTGGCCGTCGTCGGCATCCAGACCCTGCGTCGGGTGGACTTCCACGAAGAGAGCAACGTGATCATCCTCGCGGTGAGCCTTGGCTTCGCCATCGCGCCCACCGTCTACCCCTCGATCACCAACGGGTTCAACGAGGGCGTCCGCACGATCATCTCCAGCGGCATCACGCTGGGAGCGATCTCCGCCATCCTGCTCAACCTGCTGTTCAACGTGTGGGGTGGCAACGACAACCTGGTGTCGAAGTTCGTGCCCAGCTCGCGGCGGGTGGAGATGCTCACCATCGACCAGGTGAACCAGATGGACCGGGAGCAGTTCGTCCGGGAGTTCGGCGGCCTGTTCCAGAAGTCGCCGTGGGTCGCCGAGCAGGCGTACGCGGCGCTGCCGTTCGCCGATGTGTACGACCTGCGCAAGGCATTGCAGGATGCGGTCTTCGACGCCGACCCCGATCGTCAGCTGGCGCTCATCCGGTCGTACCCGCAGCTCGGAAGTGTGTTCCGGGACCTGACCCCGGCCAACGCCCTGTCCGTCGCCGACCAGGCGATGGCCGGACTCGACCGGCTCGACAGCGACGAGCACCGCACGCTGGACAGCCTCACCCACGCGTACCAGCAGAAGTTCGGCTTCCCCATGGTGATGGCGGTGCGGGAGAACACGAAGGAGACGATCCTGCGGGCCGGCAATGCCCGGCTGCAGAACAGCCCGACCGCCGAGCGGGCGACCGCCCTGGTCGAGATCGCGA
>Ga0068856_100006293_pt1 | contig 11644 bp, 14 predicted proteins | sample KBSCornC62_FD_66595 | JGI IMG/M metagenome (GOLD analysis project Ga0068856, IMG submission 66595) | Corn rhizosphere microbial communities from Kellogg Biological Station, Michigan, USA - KBS Corn C6-2 | ecosystem: Host-associated > Plants > Roots > Rhizosphere > Soil ... | reverse complement strand
CCGAACGTGTAGACGGCGATGGCCTTGTTGCTCTGGGTCGAGTTGTAGAGGAGCACGGTGTCCACGCTGGTGAGCGTGACCGTCGACCAGACCAGGCTGGCGCTCGGGGTCCAGATGCCCACGCCGCTGCTGGTGCTCGGCGCCGTCCCGTTCGTCACCGTCGCCCCGCCCGCGGTGTAGCCGGTGCCGCTGGCCTCGCCGGTGGCGGTGTACGCCGTGGTCGTGGGGCCGATGGACGCGGACGACGCGTAGAGCGCCGCCTTGATCGTGTCGGCCGTCGTTGCGCCGCGCGTGACCGTCGTGCCGAGCGCGTGGATGCCCGAGAGGATCTCGGACTTGAAGCTGTTGCAAATGCCTGCCGTGTTCGCCATGTGATCTCCTTCAGCCGAAGAGCCCCTGGGCCGACGCCGCTGGGTTGAGCGCGGCCGGCCGGATGACGATGTGACGCCCCTCGTGCCGGGCGCCGTCCGCGGGGTCCCGGTACTCGACGCAGAACGTGAAGCTGCGCGGCTCGTCTTCCGTCCAGAGGCGTTTGACCAGCCCCTCGGCCGGACGCGTGATCCGGGTCCCGTCGGGCAGCTCCAGGAGCACCTCGGGCGGGGTGGCGTCGAACGGGCTCCGGTCCTTCCAGAGCGTGTCGCCCGTCGCGTAGGTGGCGATCACTTCGTCCGAGCCCGGCAGCCGGTAGCGGTGGACGATCCCGATCTTGTCGGCGTCGTCCACCCAGGCGCGTTCCAGCGCCAGCTCCCGCTCGTCGAACGTTCCGCGCATCGTTTCGATCATCGCTTTACTCGCAGTCGGCGCAACAGGCGCCCGCGCGGCTTGGCCAGCTTGCGGCCGGCATTCCGCTCGCCCGCCGCGCCGCCGTGCGCGACGCGCGCGAACACCTCGGACTCGTTGCCGTCGCGCCCGAGCACCACCATGTAGCCGCCGGAGGTCATAGTGAACGGCGCCGACAGGCGCGCCATCCGATCGAAGGAGCCAGTGCCGTGGGGGTCGAACCAGGCGCCCAGCACGTAGTTGGACACCTCGACGGTGCGCCCCTCGCCGGCCACCTCGGCCAGCTGCGGGTAGCTGTCCCCCTCGACGGGGTCGCACGCCTCCACGGCCACCTCGGTCCCGTCGCCGCGCTTCGCCCAGCGGTCGCACGTCGGGTCGCCCAGCAGCTCCAGGAATTCGTGGGACAGGGTGATGGACGTGTCCGGCCCCTGCGCCAGGATGCGGATGAACGGCCGGTTGCTCAGCTCGGAGTGGTACCCGAGCGCGCCCGGCTCGTCGAGCGAGTCGGCGATCTCGCAGATGTAGACGTCATCCAGCGGCAGCTTCGAGACGTCGCGGTAGAGCGCGGCGGCGGGGGCGTCGAGGCCGTACGCCGCGCAGAACTCGACGGCCTGCGCCTGGCAGGCGACCACCATGAACTCGACGTCCGCGTCGCCAAGCGACTTCGAGCTGTTCAGGACGGCGAATTGCATCAGCGCCCCGCGTCCGGCGCCGCCCGATCGTGGACCAGCGGGTAGCAGCCTTCGCCGCCCATCGTGCACGGCGGGACCGGCCCGCGCGTCTCGTAGCAGCTCAGGCCGATGAGCCCCGCCAGGATGCAGGCGAGGCCGAGCACGGTGAACAGCCGGTTCACGGGGCCGCCTTGACTGCGTCGGCGATGGTCGCGTTCACTTCCGGGTCGCCTGCGAGGCGCGCCCGAACTGCGGCATCCTTGGATTCCAGCAGCTTGCGCAGCGCGACGGTGCGCTCCGGGTTGCGTGGCAGGTTGGCCACGATGGCGTCCGCTAGCTTGGCGAACGGCTCCGACACCTCGCGCAGATGCGGCGGGAGATGGGCGTAGGCGAAGAACTGCATGATGTGTTCGTTCACTTCGCACCTCCAGCAAAGGTGACGGGGTGGGCCGCCAGCCACGCGCGGCCGTTGGTGGCCTCGGTCATCTGCACCGGGTCACCCGTGGTCCGCGCCATGCCGCTGGCCCTGTTCACGACGTACTGGACGGCGCACTCCACTTCGGCGAGCGTCGCTCGGCCGAGCAGGTTGGCCAGCTCCACGGCGTAATCCGCGGTGGCCAATGCCGTCTCGACGTCGGGAAGAATCTCCAGCTCGCGCGCATGCAGGTTGGCGTCCGAGCAGTCGACGAACGTCTGTCCCGCGCTCGCATCGGCGAAGCCGCCATCGGGCACGGTCGGCGAGACGGGCGGCGGCTTGGTCAGCCAGCAGCCGAACGAGCCGAGCGACACGACGGCGGCCAGCAGCGCGACGGCGGCCGAGGGGCCGACGGGCGGCCCCCCGAACACCTTGCGCAGGTCGACCAGCAGCGCGGTCACGATCGCGCCCAGCGCGGGCGCCAGCACCCAGGTGGAATGCTGTAGGTGGTCGGCCAGGCCGGCCAGGAAGATGGCAAGTAGGAAGCCGAGGGCGTGGAGGACGCGCTGCTTGTTCATGCCCTGGTCAGGGCGGTTGGCGGTCACCTGGTCAGGTCGGCGAACTGGGGTCGGACGAGGCGGATCGAGTAGCGGGTGAGCCGCCGCAGTTCGAGGCGAATTTCTCGGCAATCAGCCGGTCCAAACGCATCAACGAGGCTCGATACCTGGCCAGATCGCTCGGCGAGGGTGATCCAGATGTCGGCGGCGTCGCGATGGAGGCGAGCGACCCACGCTGTCTCGTCACGGCGTAGCTCATCCTGCGACGGGGGCGCACGGTGCCCGTTGGGCGCGCCATTGGTTTTCTCATTGGCCACGGCTCGTCATTTCGGCTCGGGGGGCTTGTCGGCCCGGTCGACGAACGTCGATGCGATGCCGGTCGGCGGCGGCAGCACGGCACCCATGTCGCGCGCGCGCATCAAGAAGGGCAGCTTGACGATGGCGCCGTACAGGGTCGCGATGGCGCTGATGACTGCGCCGACCACCCCGATCACCTCGGCCGCCTTCTTGAGCCGCCGCACCCACTTGAGCAGCCACGCCCGGACGATGCGCCACCGGCGCCCGCGCGCCACTTCGGCGGCTTGGGCTTCGTGCAGGGGGCTGCGCGCCATGTGCCATATCAGCCGGCGGCGACCTGCTGCGCCTGTGCGGACGCAGCCGCCGGAAGCGTCGAGACCAGCGCGTCGAAGCTCGCGAGACACCCAGCGCTCGCGCCCCCGGTCACCAGTAGCGCGCGCGCAGCGACCGATGCTGTTCCGCTGAGGGCCATCGCCAGGGCGTGGCGCAACAGCAGCTCGTCGATGATGGCTTGCGCTTGCGCCGCCTGCATCGGTCACAACTTCCGGACGCGAATCCGCGTGCCTACGCCAAAACCCGATGCCGTTGGGTGGGAGAATTGTAGCGACGTGAGATTTGTGATCGTATCCTTCCACCAGCCATTGAACATGTAGTGAGCAAATTCGACCCCCGCGGCCGTGCTGAAGTTGTCGCTGATGGCATTCGCAAGCGACCTGGCTTTCCCGGATTTTGCGTAGATCGTGCCTCTTGCGATGGTGTATCCCCCGTTCGTCGCGGCGTTCGTGGGGTTTTCGGCGAGTAGCCAGTCCGCGAATCCGAATTGCGACCACACGCTGGGCAACCATAGCAGGGCCCGCATGCCCTTGTTGGTCGTTAGCCCATTCGGGTTTATCGAGACATTTACGTCCGCGTTGCCGCCCCAGACGATGTATGCGTCGTACTCGTACACCTGATCGACGTCACCGTTCAGCCCCGTGAACGTGATCAGGTTGGTCGCCGGATTGGCGGTTCCGTCGATGACGAAGGTCTGATCGTAGCCGGAGCTGCCGTCAGGCCAAATATCGGAGCCCATCAGGAACCCCGCGCCGCTCGCCGCCAGGCGGCGCCGATGAGGAGCAGCTTCGAGGCGCTGCCGCCCGAGGTGGCAACGTAGTTGAAGCGAATCCATCGCGCGTCGGGGCGGGGCGAGAAGTCGAACAGGTAGTTCACCGCCGCGCCGGTGCCGGTGGGGTTCTGCGCGGTCATCGCCGACGTTAGGGTGAGCGGCGTGGCGCCGAGAACCGGTTTGTTGACCGGGTCTTCGTCGCAGCTGATGTCCACGCCAAAGGTGCCCACCGGGTTGCCGGTGCCGGTCATGACCACCTGCCAGCCGATGGACGCCAGCGCGAACAGGGGCACCCAGTCGCCGGTGAAGCTGGCGTTGGTGGCGACCCCGCCGGCCCTGGTGTAGTCGGACTGCGAATCGTAGCTCTGCGCCATGCCCTGGTCAGGCCGGTTGACGCCCGCGCTGACCAGGGCATGACTGTCACACCGCCGCCCGTGCCCGGCATCGACCCAGCCGAGGCGCTCATCTTCGTCGCCGGCCTGGAGCCGTTCCTGCGCCACACCTCCCGGGACCTCGGGAGCGCCATCGTCCGCAGCGAGACGCTGCCTGACACCCTGGAGGCCAAGATTCACCTGTTCCTGGGGCGCACCGAGCCGGAGCCGGCGCCCGACCTGCCCGCGGTCGACTTTCAGGAGGTGGTGGACCTGCTCGATTCACCGCCCGCGCCGGGCGACATCGGCAAGACGATGGCCGCGTTCGGTGGCAACCACACCCTGGCCCTCGACGTCGGCCAGCAGGTCACCCGCATGGCGACCTACCTGCGCCAGCAGATTCCCCGCGTGAAGCACATCGGCCTCACCGGTCCCGAATACTTGCCGCCGCCGCGGTCGGAGGAGTTCCGCTTCCGCCGCTGCTGGCGGGCGGCCGTGGACCCAGGCTCCCTCTTCGACGACTTGCAGGCGTTCGCGGTGAGCCGGGAGCAGGTGAAGTGCTTCACCGCCCTGTTCCCGACCATCGCGCGCGAGCTCTGGCCCGCCATCCAGCGGACCCTCGTGCGCAAGCGGACGCAGAGCGAGGGGCGCTGGCGGCCCAGCCGCCGCCAGGAGGTCACGCTGCGCGTGCTGGGCGCCCAGGAGGGGCCGATGCTGGTGCTCGGGAACGCGCTCGTGCCCATCTACGCCCAGGAGCAGGCGCAGCAGCAGGCGCAGGCCCAGCAGCAGGCGCAGCGGGCCAAGGCGGCGCCGTCGCAGGCCAATGAGGCGACGCCGACGGGGATGTTGGACGCGGGGGGCTGACCGTCAACCTTCCTGACCAGGGCATGGCAGTTAGAGCGCCGACCGCGGGAAGCAACGCAGCCCCCACCCAGACCACGTATCAGGACCCCTCCACCGGGCAGTGGTACTACTACAACGCCCAGACCGGCGGGTACGTAAGCGCGCCAGACCAGGCGACCGCTACCGCCTCGGCCACGGCAACGTCAGGGGCAACGCTACTGTCCGGCGCCGGGAGCCCTTATCAGGCAGCCGACGGCAGCTGGCACTACATCGCGCCGAACGGCCAGGATATCCCAGAGGCCAGCCAGCAGGCCGCCCTATCGGCGGCCGCAGTCCAGAGCCCGGACGGCAACGCGTTCCACGGCGGCGCTAACACCACTTCCACCAGTCCGTTCACGACCGCCAACGCCGAGAACCTCGTCAAGCAGGGGGCGACCGACGGGTCGAAGGCGCTGCAGACGGTCGATCCGGCGCTCGGAGTCGGGGCCGACGTGATCAAGGCAATCTCCAGCGGCGTCGGCAGCTTGGGCGGCCTGGGGTCCGCGGGGAGCCTGCCGACCGGCGATCGTACGGCCCTTCAGGCCGCCATCGCCAACACGCAGAACCAATCCGATTGGTACAGCTCGCTCGGGGCCAACTACCAGCCGGTGGCGGCTCCCGTCGCGCAGAGCCCGGCCGCCATTCAAGCCGCCATCGCCCAGCAGCAGGCGCCCATCCAAGCGGGCCTTGCGCAGGCCCAGAACGCCACCGCGGCCCAGATTGGGTCAACGACCCTGGCCGCCAACGCTCCGTCCGTCCAGGCCCAGCAGATCCAGGCCGCGCAGATCGCCGCCGCCCAGCAGGCCCAGGCCGGGCGCGTCCAGGGCACCCAGGTTCCCGCCGCCGCCCTGGCCTCCATGACCCAGCTCGCGCCGACCGCGCTGGCGCAGACCGCCCAGATCGACCCCTCCCAGCAGGCCCAGTTTCGCGCCCAGCAGCAGGGCCTTGCCGGTTCGCTTCAGGGGACCATCAACGGCACCACGCCCAGCGTCGCCGCGTTGATGCTGCGCAACGCGACCGACAACGCCGTCTCGAACCAGTACGCGCTCGCCCAGGCCGCCAACGGCATGAGCGCCGGGCAGGCCCAGCGCCAGGCGATGCTGGGGGCCGCCAACCTCAACAGCCAGTCCATCTACCAGCAGGCGCTCCTGCGCGCCCAGGAGATCGCCACGGCACAGGGCCAGCTCGGAGGCGTCCTCGACCAGGGGCGCAGCGGCGACCTGTCCCTGGCGACGAACCAGGCCGGCCTCACCCAGCAGAGCAACCTCGCCAACGCCGGGGCGCTCAACAGCGCCTCCCAGGCGCAGCTCGGCGCCGACGTGCAGACCAAGCTCACCAACGCGGGCGCCACCAACCAGGCACAGCTCGCGCAGGCCCAGATCAACGCCGGGGCCTCCCAGCAGCAGGCCGCCCTCGATACCGGCACCAGCCAATTCAACGCCGGGGCGCTGAATGCGCAGGCCCAGGCTCAGGCGCAGCTCCAGCAAGCGGCCTCGCTGGCCAACCAGCAGTCGAACCTCCAGGCGGGCACCACCAACGCCACCCTGGCGCAGCAGGTGGCGCTCGCGAACGCCGGGGCGCAGAACACCACGAATCAGCAGAACGCCCAGCTTCAGCAGGCGGCGGCGCTCCAAAACTCCCAGCTCGGGACGCAGGCGAGTCTCGCGAACGCCAACAACGTCACCAGCGCCAACACCGCCAGCGCCCAGCTCGCGAACGCGGTCAGCCTGGCCAACGCCAACAACCAGAGCCAGGCCAACCTCACGACGGGGCAGCTCCAGACGCAGACGGCGCTCGCGAACGCGAACAACCAGGTGAGCACGAACGCCCTCAACCAAAAGGCCGTGCAGGATCTGGCCTCCAACCAGCTCACCGCCTCCGGTCAGAACGTCACGGCGGCCAACAACCAGGCCCAGGCCGACGTCGGGCTGGCCAGCGCCGCGGCGCAGGAGAAGGGGGCCGAGCTCCAGGCCGTCGGCGCCGGAATCGGCGCGCTCTCGAAGCTGTCCGACCGGCGCGAGAAGCGCGACATCAGCGACAGCGAGAAGGAGATCGCCGCCTTCGTCGCTGGCATCAACCCATACGCCTGGCGGTACAAGAACCCGACGCTGCCCGGCGCCGGCCACGGCCGCCAGTACGGCGTGATGGCGCAGGACTTGGAGCGCACGGCGGTCGGCAAGACGATGGTCCGTGATCGTCCCGACGGGCGGAAAGAGGTTGACGGGGCAACCGCCGCCACCGTCGCCCTGGCGGCCATCTCCGCCCTCAACAAGCGCCTCGACCGCGCGGGGGTGCGCTGATGTTCGGCCTCACGCCCGAGGAAGAGGAGCAGCAGACCGGCGGCAGCATCGCCGACCAGCTCTCTGCCCCTATGGCGCCCATGGCACCACCGCCCGCCGCCCAGGCGCCCGGCCCCGAGGCGCCCAGCCCGTTGCCCGCGCCCCCGCCCGGTGTGCCCGGACCTGACGACGTCATGCCGCCGTCGCCCGGGACGCTTCCGGTGCCGTCGCCGCTGCCCCAGGTGGCTCCGGTCACGCCGCAGTTGCCGCCGCCCATTCCCACCGGCCGCGTGGTCTCGCCGGCCGAGGCCGCGAACCTGGGAGCGATCGACCAGAACACCAAGGACCGGATGGCGACGACGCAGCAGGCGGGCCAGGTCGCCACCGCGGCCGCGGGCGCCAAGGCGGACGCGGCCTCCAACGACCTGGCCGCCCAACAGCAGTTCGTCGCGGAGCGCCAGCGCATCGCCGACGACGCCACCAAGCGCATCCAGGAGCGCGAGGCCCAGGCCAACGCCGACTACCAGCAGTACAAGAACTTCCAGCTCAAGGACCCCGACGCTGACAAGTCGTTCGGGCGCAAGCTCCTGGAGGCCATCGCCGTCACCCTCGGCGCCTACGGTTCCGGGCTGACCCACACGCCCAACCAGGCGTACGAGATGATCTCCTCGGCGAACAAGGAGAACATCGACCGGCAAAAGGCGCAGCAAGAGAAGCTGTTCCAGGTGGCGCAGCACTCGGACAAGGACGTCGAGGCGGCACGGCAAGAGCGCGACGACGCGTTCAAGCAGCTCGACTTGAAGCACTCGGCGCTACTGGAGTCCAGCGCCGCCGCGCTGCGGGCGCAGCTCACCAAAATCGGCGTCCCCCAGGCGCAGATTGACGCGAACTCCGACGTCCAGAAGCTGGAGGCCGACGCGCTCAAGCTGCGCGAGGGCACGTTGCAGAGCATCCGCAACGACGAGACGACGCTGGCCAAGGCGGACATCTCGGCGGCGGCCCGGCGGGCCCGCGCGGCGGCGGCCGGCGGCGGTGGGCTTGGGGCAGAGTCGCAGCTGGCCGCGTACCTGGAGCAACATCCCGGCGACATGGCGGGCGCGTACGCGCTGGGCGCCAAGCTCCACATGAACCGCATGGCCGTGGATGACACCTTCGCGCGCGAGAAGGAGCAGCGCGCCGGGGCACGAACGACGGCGGACAAGTTCGCCTCCGAGAACGGCCTCAACGCCATCTCGAAACAGCAGCGCGAGCTCGCGGAGCTGTCCAAGGCCCTCAAGGACAACGCCGGCAACCCGCTCCAGCAGGCCCTGGCCGTCGAAAAGGCGGTCTCCGCGGCGCGCGGCGGGGCGGCCAGCCGGCAGGCGCTGGCGCTGGCACTCGGGCATATGGGCGGGTCGCTCGACAACGCCGACGCCTTCATCCAGAAGATCAAAGACGGCCAGCTCGGCCCCAAGCAGCTGGAGAACTTCGAAGCCTTCCTGAATGGCCAGCGCGGGGCTTCCCAGGCGGCCGGGAAGGACGCCTACGACAACTACCAGCGCATGATCGACGACGCCCCGGACCCGGGCACCAAGGCCCGGCTGATTCGCGAGCGGTCGCGGCTATTCTCGGGGATGGACGGCTACGGTAAGTCGGAGTCTGCGCCGGCCAAAGCAGCCGCGCCCGCTGCGGCCGGCGGGCCGTCGGCGGGACAGCGCGCGCAGGCGCTCCAGTGGGCGCGCGCGAACCCGAACGACCCGCGCGCAGCGAAGATCATCCAGGCCCTGGGGCAGTAGATGGCCGACTTCGACCCAGACGCGTTCCTCGCCCAGGCGAACGGCGCAGAGCCAGCCGCTGCGCCGCCGTCCGCGCCCGGGAGCGCCTTCGACCCGGACGCCTTTCTCGCGCAGGTGGCACCCGCGCAGCCCTCCACCTGGGACCGCATCAAGCAGGGCGCGGCCGACTACGGCCATCGCGCCGTCGAAAGCACCAAGAACCTCGCCCGCACGGCCGGCAACGCCGTCACCGGGGCCGTGGAGCTGGCGAGCCCCATCGACCGCAACGGCGGCCTGCACGTCCCCTTCTCCGACCTGATGGACCCGGCGTACCGCCATCAGGTGGAGCGGGGCCTCTCGGACACGGTCACGGGCGGCCTGGCCGAGCGGGCCGCCAACGCCGTCGATCCAGGCTTCGCCGCCGCCGCCCCGTCAGAGGCCGCCGCCCGGCCGGGGGCGCGCGACCTGGGCGCGGTCGCCGGCTCTGCGCTGCCGTCGCCGTTCAACGCGATGGGCGGCGCCGCCGCGCGCGCGATCCCCGGCACCGGCGTCCTGCCGGCCGCCGCGCGCGGGCTGGCCGGCTACGAGGCGTCTGCCGTCCCCGCGGCTGTCGTCCAGGCGCCGGAGGGTCACCGCCTCGACGCGGCCCTGAACGCAGCCACCGACCCCGCCGGCCTGGCGCTGGGCGCGGGCGGCGCGGCGGCGGCGGAAGCGGCGCCGCAGGCGAAGTCCCTCATGGCCGAGCGGGCCCAGCGGCGCATGGCCGAGCAGGCCATCAAGGACATCGCCGGCAGCCGGGAGACCGGCCTGTCGAAGCCGACGGACCGCCGTTTCATCGCGAACGCCGCCGACCAGCTCCGGGAGGAGTTCCGCGACCCCGAGGCCGTCAAGATCGCCGACACGGCCCGCAAGGACCCAGCCCGCGCCTGGGAGCTGGTTCAAAAGCGCGTCGACAACATCACCCAGGACCGCGCCGCTTCCTACGCGGCCGTCGACCAGGCCACCGGCGGCGTGAACGTCAAAGAGTTCCGCCGCTTCCTGGAGGATAAGGCCACAGAGCTAAGTCGCGATCCCGGCCAGAAGCAGGAGCGCGGCGCCATCGAGGCGATCATCAAAGACCTCGACGACTCCTGGGGCTCGCAGCTCAATCCTAGCGTGCCGACCATCAAGTTTCGCCAGCTGGTCACCAGGTACCAGACCAAGGCCGCCGACACGGTCGGAGGGCTGAACGAGACCCAGGGCTATAAGATCAACGCCATGGTCGCGGGCGTCGCCAAGGACTTCCTCGACCGCAACCTGGACGTCGCGACGAAGATGGACCCCGGCCTGCGCCCCGTCGTCGATGGCCTCAAGGACATCAACCGCCGCGCGTCGGCCTGGCTCTCGCTAGAGGACGCGCTGAAGACGCGGGCTTCGAAGATGGAGACCAACCGCCTGGTCTCGACGGCGACGAAGGTCGGGGGACTCTCCGTGGCCACAGGCGCCGTCGCGGGCATCCACAGTCTCGCTCACAACCCCGTGGCCACAGCCGCCACGCTAGCGGCTGGCGCCGCGCCCTACGTTGTGCCCCCCGTCGACCGCGCCGTGACGCGCTCTCTCGCCGGCATGCAGCCGACCGCGGTCAGCCCCGCGGCCGTCGCCCGGCTGGTGCAACTGGCGCGCGCCGGCAATGCCGAGGCGCAGCAGCAGTTGCAGGCGATGGGGCGTTAACCGGCAGCATCACGCTCGGCCCTTTTGAATTCGCGCTCTTCATGCTCCTTGTCGAGCTGGCCGGTGGCGTACCTGATTGGCGCCCATAGACCTTCGTGTAGTTTCTCGATCTTGGCGATGACATCGTTGTGCAGTGCCAGCGCGATCTTGCGTGAGGCGCGCAGCTCGAGCACCACAACGACGAACCCGGCGGCCATAACCCACCCCAAATCGCTCATGAGCTAATTGCAGTCGCACGAGGGGCTGACCGTCCCGTCGCAGCACATCGCGTGCGCGCCGGAGCAGCCGCAAACGCCGCTGTGATGCGAGCAGCAGCCGCTGTGCTCGACTGGCGGCTGCCCACCCCGCACGCCAACGCCGAATCCGACCGCAAACACCAAGGCGCACAACGTCGCGAGCTTTTTCATGGCCCCAGGCTGCACCTCAGCCGGCCGGCCGCGCAAGCTGGGCGCCCGTTCAGGTGAGGCGGCTGGTGTCGGGGATCTTGCTGCCGCCCTTGATACCGACGCGCGCCGTGATGCTGGTCAGGCGGAAGGTGCCGCCCGTGGGGGCGCCGCTCACGGTGATGACGGGGCGCATCGCCGTGCACTTGGCGAGGCCGTCAGGGGGCAGGTATTGCACGAGGGCGGTGGGGGTGGCGGGGGTGAGCGAGATCGTCTTGGGCTGGCCGGTGACGGCGCCCGAGTAGTCGAATTCGGCGTCCACCGAGAGGGTGAAGCTGCCGATCACGTCGATGAGGATGTCGAGCGAGTAGAGGCGCTGGTAGCCGGCCAGCCCGGCGAAGTCGAGATGGGGGAATGACACCGCCGGAACGATGGCGGTG
>Ga0068856_100006292_pt1 | contig 11647 bp, 19 predicted proteins | sample KBSCornC62_FD_66595 | JGI IMG/M metagenome (GOLD analysis project Ga0068856, IMG submission 66595) | Corn rhizosphere microbial communities from Kellogg Biological Station, Michigan, USA - KBS Corn C6-2 | ecosystem: Host-associated > Plants > Roots > Rhizosphere > Soil ... | reverse complement strand
AGAACTGCTTCGGGATCCCGCAGGCTTCGTCGAGCAGCACCAGGACGTACTTGGCGTGGATGCCCTGGAACGCGTGGGGGTTGTAGTCCGACGGTTTGCGCCCGAACGCAATGAGGAACTTGTCGTACTTCCAGTCGGTCTCGTTGATGCGCCCGGGGAGCGGGTTGCCGCGTGCGGAGGCCTTGGAGAACGCCTTGTTGATCTCGGCCCACAGGATTGCCTTGACCTGGTCGCCGGTGGGGGCGGTGGTGACGACGAACGCCTCGCCCGGCGGATGTATATCAAGCCAGTAGCAGGCCAGCCTGGAGGCAGTCCAGCTTTTCCCGATGCCGTGACATGACTGCACCGCGGTCAGCCGGTTGTCGCGGACCGATTCGGCGATCTCAACCTGCTTGGACCATAGGTGCTCGCCGAGCTTCTCCCGCGCCCACAGGGCCGGATCTTGGCCGTAGCGCCGTGTGGTGCGTTCGGCGTCGCGGCGCGCTTTCTCAGCCTTCAGCTCCCGGAGCTGCACCATCTTCTGCAGCGTCAGCTCCGCCAGCGAGCTCGGCGGTGAGGGCGGCGATCTGAGCGTCGAGAGTGTCAATGCTGATCACCGCCTCGGTGCGGACCGGCGCGATGGTGCCCTCAAGCTTCGCCAAGTCCATGATGATCCGCCGGGCTTTGTCGATCGCGGCGAGGCGCGGCCCCTCATCGACCAGCGGCTCACCGTCGTCGCCACGCACAATCTGCCCGGACTGCGACACCACGGGATGGGTGGCGCCGATGATCTGCATCGCGTTGTACAGCAGGTAGTTGAGCTGGTTGCTGCGTACCCGTCGCAGTTCCATGGCACTTTCACGCGGGAGTGCCGCCAAGGCCTTCTGTATCGCCGTGTAGGCGTGGCCTCGGCTTCCGAAGCTAAGGGCGTCGGCGATCTCCTGGTAGGTGTGGCCCCGCTCCAGCATCCGACAGGCTTCGGCATCGCGTTCGGCCGACTCCAGCGTCTTCAGGAACCGTCCGGTCCGGGGGTTCTGCGGGGGAGGGCTTTGGATGGCCACTACTGCCGGCCCCCTTCATTCCATGCCTGCATATCAAGGCGTGCCGCAAGCATGGATGGTGTGACCCGGCACGCGTCGCGCTGTCCGCACAGCCAATCAAGGCCGGCGCACTGTCCCGCCTCGGCCGCAAGCTCCGAACACATCACCGAGCGCCGCACTTCGGCGAACCGCCCGAGGATTCGCCATCGCAGCCCGAGTGCCGCGAGTCCGTCGACCGCGTCGGCCGCCCACGCGTAGGCTTCACCGCGCTTGGATTCTGCGTACTCGGCGACCGCGGCCCGCTGCTGCATAGTCATCGGTTCGGCCTCGTTGTACTCAACCCGGCATCCGGCGTACTCGGAGACGTCGCGAATCCGAACACCGCCGGGTTCGGCTTCAACAAGTCGGCCGTCGCCGATGGAGATGACCACGTGGTTGGCCCATGAGCGCGTTACCACGCGCACCAGCCACGGCAGGAACCCGCGTGTCCGGACGCACCCGTAGACTCCGGCCGGCGGAAGTCCGCGGCGGAACACAACCTGAGACACCGCGCCCCCTACGTCGATTCAGGCCTCGCGGCGGAACACGACGGTGAAGCCGTGGTCGGTGGCGTGCAACGCCTCGTACCGCACCGGCCCGGTCTCGGTGTCGATGCTGAGGACGCCGTCGTCAAAGGCGACGCCGGTCAGGCCGTGGTGGCGCAGCAGCGCGACGTCGATGGCGGCTTCGTCGGGCGGGTTAACGATCCGGACAGTGCCGTCATGCCCGTGCTCGATCGTGAGGGTTTCGCCGGTGGCGCGGTCGCTGTACAGGTTGCGTTCGCGCATCCAGTCGAGGATGTCGTCGGCGAGCGTGTTCAGTGTGAAGTCTGCCGCGATCGCCGGCGCCGTCGGGGTGATGAACTTCGTGTCGGCTTCAGCCCAGGCAATCGAGTCCTGGTCGTACTCGGCGGCGAGTTCGGCCAGGTCCCGCTGGAGCCGTTCACTCGTCTCGTAGCCGATCTCGAAGGCGATGCACGCGTTCTGCCACGGGTCGGTGCTGGGGGAGGACCAGTCGCCGTAGACCTGGAGCGCCTGCCCGCGGACGGCGGCGGTGAACTTGTCGTGGAACGCCGCCCACCGGGCTTGGGTGAGCTTGTCGTCGGAGTTGCCGATGCTGGCGTAGACGGTACGGGTGCCGCCCGTCATCGGCGCTGCCCGTTCCGCCGGAGTCCGGCCTCGCGCCGTTCGGCCTCGGTCATCGCTGCCGCAGTGCTGCGGTAGGTGCCGGTGCCGGCCTCGACGCGGCCGAGTGTGCCACCGGGCCCTGCGGTGAGCCGTCGCCCGAAAACCGTGTCGCCGATCTGGCGGACCTGGTGCGTCACGATGCCGAGCGGGATCGGCTTGAGTCGGTCGAGTTCGGGATGGTCATCTACGATGCGTCCGGACAGAGTCATGAGGTTGCCTCCTCAACGAGGTCGCCGGTGATGTCGAGTTCGGCGCCGATGAGTGTGAGCTTCACCTCAACGGGACGGTCGCTATTGGCGGCCATGGCGATTTCGACGCGGGTGACGGTGCCGGTGATGTCCACGTCATCGACGTAGATCTTCGTGTTTCCGGCGGCCCGTCGGACGCCGCCGGGGTGAACGATCCGGACTTGGGGTCGCTGGGGGCGCGTTTCCGTCACGCGTTGGCCGAAGTCCGCTGCCCCGGAATGAACCCGCCGGCCGCGTCCTTCGCTACCTGCTCCGCGTCCTGCTCGGCCTCGGCCACAACCGGCGCGGCCGCGGTCTCGGCGTCGTGCGCGACCTGTTCGGCGTCGCCCTTCACGATCGTCAGCAACTCCTCGAACCGCGCCTTGATCGACGCGGCGAGGCGGTGGCCGTCGGCTTCGAGTTCGCCGAGCAGCGTGTGGAGCTCGTCGACAACCGCGTGGTAGGCCTTCGATGTGCTCATACTCAGGCGGTCGGCTCGGCTGGCGCCGGGCTGTCGGTGCGGTCGACGGGGGTGTCGGCGACCAGGGACGCAGACACCGCCGCACTCGGGTCGATCTCGATCGTGAACGGCGGCAGCGACTTGCCGTTGGCGTCGGTGGCCGTGACGGTCACGGTGCCGACCTGGCCGGGCACGGACTCGACATCCACGGACAGGGTGTCGCCGGCGACGGTCATCTGGCCGACGGTGGTGTCGTCCAACGCCCAGGTGAACGGCGCGAGGTACAGGCCGGTCGGGTCGGTGAAGTCGTCCGGCACCATGGCGCCTTCGGCGTCTTCGGCGCGGGCGCGGACGGTGACCTTCTTGGTGTCGGGCATGACCATGGACACGGGGTTCTCCTGTGGTTGGTTTCGGTCAACGGGTGTGTCCGCGACGAGGATTGCGGTGACGATGGGTGCTGGCTGTTCGAGCCAGGCTTCGAAGAGGTCGGCGACGTTCAGGACATGCCGTGTGATGGTGCGCAGGTCGCGGGTTGGCAGGTCATCGGCGCCCGCGGTGAAGACGGTGGCGGCTGCCTGGAGCGCTGCGGCGCGGCGTTGCTGACGTTCGAGGCTCACCGGCACCTGCCTTCCGGGCTCAGTCGTCGGTCACGTCGGGCGAGAACCCGGGCGAACGCATCCTGCGCGCCGGACACAGCCGGTTGCCGTCGGCGTGCCACCAACTGGTCTCGCCGCGCCAGGCATCGCGGGTACAGGCAGTGCACAGGCCGAACTCGAGGCCGTCGAGCCACGTGTCGTAGTCGGCGAGCGGCGCGTCGAGGGCGTGGGCGTGGGCGAAGGTCAACGTCGGGACAGCCACGACGGGACCCCGGCGGCAAGCGGCGCAAGGTGCAGCGCGAGGAACGCCAGCGCCGCGAGTCCGAGACTCATCGGGCTGAACCAGCTGTTCGTGTGGGCCGCCAGCCCGTTGAGGAGGAACCCGAGAAGGGCGGCGACGAAAGCGAGGACTGCGAACACGGGAGCCTCCCGTACATGACGAAGGCCCCGGGCGGAGGTGATCCGCTCAGGGCCTTGAAGCTTTCCCGCCCGGTGACATTGCACTCAGGCAATCACAGGATCCGCCAAACGCTGGTCAGCGTCAAGCTGCCACGTCCGGGGCGGTATGGCGGCTCGCCTTCTGGTTGTCGCGCATCTGCTTCTCGTGGCGTGCGACCTCGCCGCGGTCAAGAACGACACCGTCGAACCCGCCGAGGTCCACGGCGTGTAGGTGCCCGTCCTTGATCCACCGGTCGATGGTGCGGCGGGACCGTCCGGTCATCTTCATGACCTGGGAGATCGTCAGCGGCTCGATATTCATGCAGCGGCCCGCTTCAGCGGCGCCGTCAGCAGCTTCGTCCAGCGTTCGTACTCGGGCGTGGTCATGAGGTCGCCGCAGTTGGCACACGCGATGTATCCGGTGGCGCGGCCTTGCCAGTCGATTTCGTGCTCCAACATCAGCTGATCGCACCTGGGGCAGGCGACGCCGTTGCAGTGCTCGGGCCGGACTTCGTCGGTGTGGGTGAGTTTCCGGGCGTGGCGGTAGACGCCACGGATCTCCGAGCCGAAGGCTGTGGACGCGTCCGGGTTCGGGTGATCGGCGATGAGCCAGTCGAAGTGAACAAGCAGGAAGGCGGTGGCAGCATCGATACGTGTCCCCTGGCGTGTCCCCTGGCGTGTGGGCAGTGCGGTCGCCAGCCGTCGGTCTTCGATGACGATGCCGGCCCATCCGTAGAGCACGCCCTCGATCTTCTCGATGTGGAAGACGTACTTCTCACGCTCGTGGATGGGGCGTTCCGGGGATCCTGAAACGCGCTCTGCGCTGTTGTTGGTGGCGTTCCTGACTTCACGCTGAAGGCAACTGGCCAGGTATGGCAGGGCGTCGAGTTCGCCGCGGAGGTATCGGGCGCAGGGCCCGCACCAGACGGGGTTGCCGGCGCGGGGTGCGAGGTCGCTGTGCCCCGGGCAGGGGGTGGGGTTGTCGTTCACCGCGGCTCCTGTGGTGTGGATCTACCATGGTGCTGCGGTGTTGGTGTGGTTCGTGTGGCGACCAGTGCTGGATGTCGGCCCGTGCTGGTCAACGCGTTTGCGCAAGTGTACGCAAGAAGACCCGGACCAGAAGTGGTCCGGGTCTTCTTCTGCGACGATCGGATAGGGCGCCGGCGGTCGGCCAGCGAACGCCCGCTTTGGTGATCCCCGAGCGCGTGATGATCTGCTGCACCTTCGAGGCGAGATAGGTGCGGGTCACTGCCTCGTTCTGTGTGAAGTGCTGCATGGCGCACAGGGCGGTGATCGTAGCGGCGGGCATGGGGGGTTACTCCTCTTCGTCTTCGGTGTCGGCTTCACAGCAGACGTCGCTGCAATACGGGTAGCCCCCGGGGGCGCCGCACAGGATGCACTCGTTGTCGGGCACGTAAAGTTCCCTTCCTCGGTTGCTGTACTTTTCCGTGGTTTACCAGTGCCTGATCCAGCCGTTGCAGGTGAAGCACGGCACTTCGGCCGCCACTGCGGGACCGGAGCCCTGCTTGACCTTCACGGTGGCCGAGCCGGTGTTTGAGCACGGCGGGCACACCAGCGAATCCCACCGGTCCGGCGGGTCCTGTCCTGGCCCGTGGTTCGGCACCGCCCACGAGTGCGCACACGGCGCAATCCCGATCACCGTCTTCACTCGGCCCTTGCCGGTGGTGAGCGGGCGCGTGCCGGTTCCTCGGCACCAGTCACAGCCCAACCGCTGGAGTCCAACGGCCTGTCGTGGGGTCGGCATCTTCGGCACGCCGGACACCGACCCGTTCATACGTCCGCCGGGCCCGCGCTTGGCTTTGCGGGCCAGGTTCAGGTTGGCATCGGTAGCGGCCTGCGCCGGCGCCCGCCCGGCCCGGCTCGTTCGCGCGGTACGGTCGGTCTTGCGTTTGCTGGCTCGAGCTTTCGAACGGGCCGCGCGGGGCGGATCGACCTCGCCAGGCCGGTAGGTGCGGGTGCGGCGGGACCCGTCGAGGCGCCACCCGTCCTTGGTGCGGCGCATGCCGCGGGACTTCACGGTGCCGGTGCGCGGGTCGCGACTGGCTGCGGCGACGGTCTTGGTCTTGAACCAGCTGGCAATCCGCCGGAACGGGTGTGGGTGGTTGCGTTCGTCGCCGTACACCACCCGCGCGGCCACTCGTTGCGGCGCCCAGAACGACGACTTCTTCCGCTTGCGCCGGCTCATCAGGCTTCCTTCGACCGGCGCATCGGCACCGTGCACACGAACCGTTCGGTACGGCCATCGGCATCTCTCTCCGAGACGGCACCGGCATGGTTCTTGAACGTCTTCAGCACCCGCATGCACGGCTCCCGTGACTTCAGGCCGGGAAGTCCGTGCGCAGTGAACTCATTCACCGTCGCCGAGCCGATGGCGCGGAACAAGTCCCAGGCTTCGCGGTCCTTTTCGTCAACCTCCGTCTTGTCGGGGTAGCGCAGCACTTCCACCGCGTGCAGGTGCCGAACCGGCGAGGCGGAGGTTGACGTACCACTGCCGGGGCCGTCCGGGTTTCGCGGGTCGCACCGGCCGTGCAGAACCTTCTCCATCGCCATGTGGGTGCGCTCGTCCACTGCCGGGCGGTCGTCTTCGTGCTCCTCGATCACCTGCATGATCCGCTCAGGCGTGATCATGTAGCCACGGCCAACCAACGGACGCGGGTACTCCGGGGTCCGCGGCCGGAACATCCCCGACAGCGGCAGCGTCACCTCATCGCAGCGCCAGCCCTCACCGTGAGAACCCTGCCCCAGAATGACGTTCGTCTGCGTCGAAGTCTTCGTGCGGTAGCAGACCACGTTGGTGAACTGCCCGGTGCCGTCGGTGGTGCCACCAAGTGCCTTGCTCGACGGCGATTGGGTCGCGCCGATGATGTAGATCCCCAGTGCGCGAGCCACCTGCATCAGCCGAATCCAGAGCTCGAACAGCGTGGCGTCCAGCCGCAGCAGCTCCGCCAGCTCGTCCATCAGCACCACAATTGCTGGGCCGTGCGCGGGGTTGTTCGGGTCCCACTCCTTCACCGGCTTGCCGGTGCGCTCGCGTTCCTCCCGCAGGATCTGCCCGCGCTCCTCCATGGCTGCGCCGAGCGCTATCAGCAGAAGCTTTGCGTCTTCAACGCCAAAAGCCGCCCGGTAGGCAACTCGCTCATACGGACCCAGTTCGAGCTGCCCTGGCTTCAAATCCATCAGCACCATGACGGCGTTTTTCACCGACGCCACAGCGCACGCAACGACGTTCACGCCGATGGACTTGCCGCCGTCGGTGATACCGCCGTACAGGGTGTGCCGGCCCTTGAGGCGGATGGAAATCGGGTGCAGCGCCTCATCGACACCGATGTGAATGGGCTGGGTGATGTCGTCGGTGTTCGGGCCGGGCCACAGCTGCACTTCGTCCAGCGGGGATTCCTCGCCGTCGGTCACACGAACCTCGAACCGGTTCCCCAAGGATGTCGGGGTGATCTGCACGGCCCGGCACTTGAGATTGCCGCGCAAAGTATCGGCGCGGGTGTTCAACCACCGGGAGTCCAAAGATTTCGACTCGGGTGTGTAGATGTATGTCATCCAGGTATCCGGGCCGAGCCGCCGAATGGCGTCGACCTGAATTGGCTCCACGCCGATTGCGGCGAACGCGATGTGCAGCCGTGCCGCCTCATCGGACAGCGGCACGCCGGTGCCGATGGCGGTGCCGACGGGAAGCGTCGGTGCGCCAACGGGCGCCGGTGGCATCGGCGCGGCGGCGGCGGCCTGCATGTAGTCGACGGCAGCGTCGGCGGCGGCATGCTTGGTCGATCGGCGCCAGCCGATGGAGCCGAGGGTGCCGATGGCGCCGAGCAGAAGTGACGCCATTGCCGAGATGCCGGAGAAGCCGGCGCCGACGGAGGCCGCGCCGGCGAAGCCGACGAGGCTGCCGACGATGAGTCCGTGGGTGATGTGGCGGTCGGCCTGGTCGCCGTGGAAGTGGTGGGCGAGCCAGGATGCGACCGGGAACAGCGCCCCGCCAGCAAGGAACGGCAGCATCAGCCACACATGGTTGGGTTCCATGTTCGCCCACCAGCCGCACGCCGAGTAGCCAAGCGTGGTGATCGCCGGCCACATGTGGTAGTGGGCGATGATCTCCAGGAACTGCGGGTGCTGACGCGGCAGGTGCCTGTAGTCGTGCAGCGCGGCGATGTGCAGCGGCAGCGGCGCGTAGGCGGGGTGCTGGCCGTGGAACGCGGCTGCGTTCGGCGGCTGAGCTGCGAGAACGTTTCCTTCGTAGATCATCTGGTCGGGGTGGCGCGACACGACAGGAGGATTCGGGGCAGGCCGAATCTCCGACCCGGGCCGGGAAACGGGGGTGGTGTTCTCGGTGTCGCGCGTCGTGTCGATCGTCATCGTGCCGCCTCCGACTTCTCGGTTTCGGTCCACGGGGTCGCGGCGTGCAGATCTTCGGTTGCCTTGCGAACGTCGCGGGCGCGCGACCTCCCGAGCTCGCCAAGTCCTGCCGCCTTGATCGCTTCGGCAAGCTGCGGCGCGTTGGGTTCCTGTCCGTGATGCGTGCTGATGTAGCGTCGGTAGATCGGCAACACGGTGATCGCCCACTGTTCGGTGTTGCGCTTGGCGGCGGCGCCGGCGGCAGCCATGTCGATGACGTCGGCACCGCGGTCGGCACTTTCGTCGGCGCCGGTGCCAACGGCCCGGTCGGCGGTCGGCACCGACCGCGTCGGCACATCGGCACCCCGGCTGGCGGCGGTCGGCACCGACGGCGCTTCGGTCGGCACCTTCTTCGTCGGCGCCTTGGCCTTCTCGTCGGCACCGACGGCGGGTGCCGACGAGGTGCCGTCGGCGAGCTTGTAGAGCCGCACCAGCCGGTCAGTGATGTAGATCGGCAGGGCGGTGACGGTCACCAGCAAAGCGATATGAACCCAGCTGGGCAGAGTCTTTCCGGCAAGGGCAAGCAAGTGAAATACGCCGTTGCAGGCCACGGTGAACAACAGCGCCAGGCGGGTGTTGGCGATCGCCGGCCTGTGCGCCGGGTGCTCCCTGGGGACGCTGTTCCCGAACCAAATGCTTGTGGCGGCGTATCCGTCGAGGACGGCCGGCAAAAGCCACGCCAGCTGCTTAGGGGCTTTTGCCTGCTCGGCAAGAGAGAAAAGGGTGGGTGCGGACCAGCCTTCGGCGCAGATGAGTGCGAACATCGCACCGGCAAGGATGATGATGCGGGTCTTGTCGGAAACCGCCGCAGCCGGCGGCGGGTTCTTGCCGGTGCGCTTGCTGGGCTTATCGTTGGACGTGTCCACGTCGTTTCCTGAGAACGCGTGCGGCAAAGGAGCCCGGCGATCGGACAGGATCGTCGGGTTCTTTGGCCCCAAGCCCGGATCCACTCTATCCCCTATCGCGACGGCGGCAATGTTCTGATTCGTATCGGTGTTCACGCCGGGGTCCTCCGCATCAGTTCGGGGGCTCCGCGGGTGATGTGCGAGGCGGTGGCCGAGCTGGCGGCGGCGAGCAGCAGCAGAGTGAGGGCGGCGCCGGTGGTGGGCCATGCGATGAGCCACAGGCCGAGGCCGGCGGTTGCCGCGCGGCGCCCGTAGCAGGCGGCGAGCCAGGTGAGGCGGAGGGTTTCGCGGTCCGGTCCGGTGGTGGCGACGGCGAGGAATGCGGTGGTGCCGAAGCCGGCGAGGCAGGTGCCGAGTAGGAGCAGCGCCGCGGTGATGGTGGTCATGTCCGGTTCTCTCCTCTCGACAGGATGGGGCCCGACCGTCACAGTGGGCTTGGGGGCCTCCGACTGTGACGGCCGGGAGCTTGGTTCAGATCACGACGCGCAGGGCGTCGCCGATGATCTGCTTGTGGTCGAACGCCAGCTCGGTTCCGGTCGCCAGGGCTTCGTCGGCCAGCACCCATTCGGCTTTCTTGGCGTCGTCGCCGGCGGTCGGCATGGGCAGGTGGCCCAGGCGTGTGGTGTAGACGAAGCTGACGTAGCGGCCTCGCGGGTCGCGGTGCGGGGCGGTGTAGACGCCGACGTAGGTCAGGCTTGCCGGGCTGATGCCGGTTTCCTCGCCGAGTTCGCGGTGAGCGGCGTCGATGGTTTCCTCGTCGGCCTCGACCATGCCGCCAGGCAGTGCCCGGTACCCGATGAACGGGTCGTAGCGTCGGGTGACCATCAGGACGTACAGTTCGCCGTCGCGCTCGCCGAACAAGACGACATCGGCGGTCAGCGCCACCTCCGGATCCTGCCAGACTTCAACGAGTGCCTCGTCGGTGCCGGTGTCGTCGGGCATCAGATCTCTCCTGCCGCTGCGGTCGGGAAGCCGGGGTCGGTGTGGTGGGGTGCGCCGGGGTGTTCGGCGAAATAGGCGAACGCGGCGAAGATCGGCTGCCATGGGGTGATGTCAACCGGCACGAGTTGCGGCGCAACGGTGTCGCCGACCGCATCGGCTGCGGGGCGGCCGGTAGCGGCGGTGTACTGCTCCAGCAGCGGGTTCGGCGGGGCCTGGAGACGGCGGAAGAAGCTCACGGCTTCACCGCCAACAACACAGGCTGGCCCGACAGCGCCTGATCCAACCGGCCCCACAGCAGGTCGTTGCGTCCCCACTGCGGATCGATGACCTCGATCTGCCAGGCGTTCAGCAGCGCCGGAAGCGCGACCGGGACCTCTTCGCGGTACTGCTCGGCGAGGTAGCTGGCGCGCATAGCGCCGCCGATGGTGTAAGCACGACTATCGTCGATGGTGACGCAGATCCGGGTGGGGTTGTCGCCGCCGGGCGGGGTGGTGCAAACAATCAGGTCGCTGTCGAGCAGCGTGTTTTCGATGCGGTCAGCGAGTTCGGCGGTGCCGAATCCGTGGACCCAGGCACGCTGCGCCGAGCCGTTCCTCAGCGGTGTCCCGGGCTGAGACTGGTGGGTGAGGTATCCGCAGCGGTTGTAGGCGGCCAGGTGCGGAATGAGCGGCTTCGTCTCGGGGGCGGGCACGCCAAGGTACATGGGCAGGCAGGGCACGGCGCCTTCGAGCCACTGAGCGGTGAGTTCTCCGAGCTCTGCCAGAGTGCTGGCCTGCTGCCAGGCGGCCCATGAGCGGCCCCAGTTCATGGCCTTGACGTAGTGGAGAACTTCGCGGTCGTCACGCCAGCGGCGCAGGATCTTCACGACATCACCGCCGCAAGCGAGTCCGGCGTGAACCTGCCGCCTTCGATCACGACGGAGGCAGCCTTCAGTACTCCCACGGCAACTTCCTCGGTTCGGCGGTTCGGCCAGCCGGGAAACCGGTCGCTGTGGTCGGGATTCCGCCACCAGCTGTCGATCGTGTCGGCGTGGGTGGCACGGGCCATGGCTCCGTGCTCGGCGACGAGGTACTGCGCGAACGCGGCGACGGCCGGCAGGTTGGACCAGTGCTCATTCGACTTGCGCTGCCAGCCGACGGGGAGTTCGTAACCGTCGTCGTTGGCGCGGTCGGCGAGCATGGACGCGCCGAGCGCGGACACCTTGATGGGGGTGGTGTCGGTGACGATGCCGTCGTCGAGGTCTGCGGGGTTGTAGTCGAAGACGTTGTCGTCGGATTCGGGCGTGATCCCGAAGTGGCCGACGATGCTCGCGGCTTCGCGCAGCAGGTTGGCGTACTCCTGACGAGGGGTGGTCACAGCGCCGGCTCCCTTCGGGGAGGTGTTGATGCGGAACAGTTCGGCGTCGTAGG
>Ga0068856_100006291_pt1 | contig 11653 bp, 10 predicted proteins | sample KBSCornC62_FD_66595 | JGI IMG/M metagenome (GOLD analysis project Ga0068856, IMG submission 66595) | Corn rhizosphere microbial communities from Kellogg Biological Station, Michigan, USA - KBS Corn C6-2 | ecosystem: Host-associated > Plants > Roots > Rhizosphere > Soil ... | reverse complement strand
GGCGAAACGTGCAGCGTCGCCGGCGCGCGTGTCGACTTCGCGCCTGCGTCCCACTTCGGCAAAGGCCCGAAGCGGGCGACGAGGTAGTCGACGAACACGCGCACCTTCGCCGCGACATAACGGTTGGGCAGGTAGGTCGCGTAGAGCGCCGTCTCGGGCGCTCGGCAATCGGGCAGCAGGACCGTCAATGCGTTGCGCTGCAGATCCTCGCCGACCATGTAGGTCGGCAACAGCGCGATGCCGCAGCCGGCGACCGCGGCGCGCCGTACCGCGTTCTCGTTGTCGAGTCGAAGCGGCCCGGTGACCTCGATGCTCGCATGGCCCTGCTCGCGGTCGAAATGCCAGTGACGCGAGCCCGACCCGGAGAAGACGATGCACGGGTGGTGCGCCAGTTCCTCGAGCGTCGCCGGTGCGCCGTGTCGGCGCAGGTACGACGGCGCCGCGCAAAGCGTTTGCCGGATCGGCGCGAGCTTGCGCGCGACGAGTGTCGCGCGCGGCTCGACGGCGATGACGACGGACACGTCATAGCCTTCCTCGGCGAGATGCACCTCGCGGTCGTTGAAGCTCATGTCGACGCTCAAATCGGGATACGCGGCGAGCAATCCTTCGAGCGCCGGCGCGATGTGCAGGACGCCGAACGAAACGGGAACGCTCACTTTCAGCGTCCCGCGCGGCGTCGCTTGCATGCCGGCCGCCATCGCCTCGGCTTCCTCCGCTTCGGCGACGATTTGCGCGCACCGTGCATAGAACGCGCGGCCGATCTCCGTCAGGCTGATGCTCCGCGTCGTACGGTTGAGCAATCTGACACCGAGCGATTGCTCCATCCGCGTCACGCATTTGCTGACGACAGACGTGGAGACGTCGAGCCGTCGCGCTGCGCGCGAGAAGCTTCCGGCTTCGACGACGCGTGCAAATATTTCCATCCCTGCAAGATCCATGGTCGTTCGCCCGACTGCTCGCACTCGAAACAGTGTTGTTCCGAATCGTAACCGACTGTGACCGAACGTCCATCGGTTTTTCGCCATCGAACGACGGACATGAGCTTCGTTCCGAGCCGACGTCGTTTGCTGAAGGCCGCTCTCGTACCCTCGGCGGCAACCGTCGTTCCGCTGCGCTTCGTCCCTAGCGCAGCCGCCGAGTCGGTCGCGGCGCCCGGTCAATTCCCGTTCTTCACCGCCGTCGAATTCACGTTCGTCGAGGCGGCCGTCGCGCGTCTCATTCCGAACGACGAGCTCGGACCCGGCGCTAAGGAAGCCGGCGTCGCGACCTTCATCGACCGTCAGCTCGCCGGTCCCTATGGACGCGCCGCGACGTGGTACATGCGCGGGCCATGGCGCGACGGCACGAAGGAGCAGGGCTATCAGCTCCGGCTGACGCCCGCACAGCTCTACCGGACCGCGATCGCCGACGTTGATGCATGGTGCAGCAACCAGAAGCAGCGTCCGTTCGCCGAGCAGGATGCGGCGGCGCAGGACACGCTCTTGCACGGGCTCGAAAGCGGCGACGTCAAGCTCGCGCGCGCGCCGGCGAAGGACTTCTTTCAGATGCTGCTGCAGAACACGGTCGAGGGCTTCCTTGCCGATCCGCTGTATGGCGGCAATCGCGGCTTCGCGGGCTGGAAGCTGATCGGCTTTCCAGGCCCGCGGTACAACTACGTCGCCGAGATCCAGCAATACGGGAAGCGTTACAAAATGCCGACCGTCGGCCTTCTCGGGCGCGACGGCTCGCGCACTCGGGAGTCGTGAACGGTGGCCACGAAATTGCCCCCGGTCGACGTCGTCCTCGTCGGCTTCGGATGGACGGCGAGCATCCTCGGCCAGGAGCTGACCGACGCCGGATTGCAGGTGCTCGCGCTCGAGCGCGGCTCGTTTCGCGACACGGTGCCGGACTTCGCGACGACGCAGATCCAGGACGAGTTGCGCTACGCGGTGCGCAACGAGCTCTTCGAGGAGCCCGAGCGCGAGACGCTCACGTTTCGTAATTCGGCGGACCAGACGGCGCTGCCGATGCGCCACCTCGGCTCGTTCAAGCCAGCCGCCGGCGCAGGCGGCGCCGGCGTGCACTGGAACGGTCAGAACTGGCGCTTCCTGCCGACCGATTTCATGATGCGCTCGCACACCGAGCAGCGCTACGGCAAGCGCTTCATTCCCGAGGACATGACGATCCAGGACTGGGGCGTCACCTACGACGAGCTCGAGCCGTTCTACGACCGCTTCGAATACCTGTGCGGCATATCCGGGCAGGCCGGCAATCTGAACGGCGCGATCCACGACGGCGGCAATCCGTTCGAGGGTCCGCGCAAGCGCGCCTTCCCGCTGCCGCCGCTTGCGCGGAGCTACGGCACCGTGCTCTTCGACAAGGCGGCGAAGGAAGCCGGCTACAAGCCGTTCCCCTGCCCCGCCGCGAACACGTCGAAGCCGTACAAGAACATCTACGGCGTGCAGATGGGCGAGTGCACGTATTGCGGCTTCTGCGAATGGTTCGGCTGCGGCAACTACTCGAAGTCGAGTCCGCAGACGACGGTCTTTCCGGTGCTGCTCGAGAAGGACAACTTCGAGTTGCGCACGCACATGAGCGTGACGAAGGTGCTCCTCGATTCGAGTGGCAAGCGCGCCACCGGCGTGATCTACGTCGACCCGCAGGGTCGCGAGTTCGAGCAGCCGGCGGATCTCGTGATCCTTACCGCGTTTGCGCAACACAACGTGCACCTGCTGCTGTTGTCGGGAATCGGCAAGCCGTACGACCCGACATCGGGCCAAGGTGTCGTCGGGCGCAACTACGCGTACCAGATCACGTCGTCGGTCGACGTGTTCCTGAACGAGATCGTGAATCCGTTCATGGGGGCGGGCGCGCTCGGGCAGGCGATCGACGAGTTCAATGGCGACAACTTCGATCACGGACCGCAGAAGTTCGTCGGCGGCGGCTACATCGCGCTGTGGACGACCGGCGGCCGGCCGATCCTGCAGCACCACCTCCCGAAGGACGCGCCGAAGTGGGGCAGCGGCTGGAAGAAGGCGATGGCCGACAACTATCTGCGCACCGTGAGCATCGCGACGCACGGCAGCGTGATGAGCTATCGCGACGCGTATCTCGACCTCGACCCGACGTATCGCGACGAGTACGGCAATCCGCTGCTTCGCCTCACGTTCGACTTCCACGACAACGAGCATCGGATGTCGGACTTCCTGACCGACAAGGCCGCCGGCATCGCGAAGGCGATGAAGGCGCGCGACATCCACGTCAAACAGCGCAAGGGCCACTACACGATCGTGCCGTACCAGACGACACACAACACCGGCGGCGCGATCATGGGCACCGACCCGCGCACCAGCGTCGTCAACCGCTACCTGCAGTCGTGGGACGTGCCGAATCTTTTCGTCGTCGGCTCGTGCGCGTTTCCGCAGAACGCCGGGTACAACCCGACGGGGACCGTCGGCGCGCTCGCCTACTGGGCCGCGAACGCGATCCGCACGCAATACCTGAAGAAACAGGGTCCGCTCGTCTCGGCATGAACGCCCGGCGCCTCCGCGTTTCTGCGATCGCCGCGGCGGTCGCCGCCACCGGGCTCCTCGCGGCCGCGCCGGCGCTCGTCGCGCGCGAGTCGTCGCACGGCTCGATCGAGCGCGGACGCTACCTCGTTTACGCCGGCGACTGCGCCGCGTGCCATACGGACGAGCGCGGCCAGCTGTTCGCCGGCGGCCGTCCGATCCCGACGCCGTTCGGCACGATCTACTCGACGAACATCACCCCCGATCCCGAGACGGGGATCGGCAACTGGACGTCCGACGATTTCTATCGCGCGATGCACGAAGGGGTTGCGCCCGGCGATCGCCGCCTGTACCCGGCGTTTCCGTATCCGTGGTACACGAAGCTCACGCGCGCCGACGTCGACGACATCCGCGCGTACCTGTCGACGTTGCCGGCGGTGAAGCAGGCGAACAAGCCGTCGGAGCTGCCGTGGCCGTTCAGCATGCGCGAGGTGATGGCCGGCTGGAACGCCCTTTACTTCAAGCAGGGAACGTTCAAGCCGAATCCGCAAAAGTCGGCCGAATGGAATCTCGGTGCCTATCTCGTCGAAGGGGCCGGCCACTGCGGCTCGTGTCATTCGCCGAAGAATTTCGCGGGCGCGCCGAAGCGCGACAAGGCATTCCAGGGGGGCTACGGCGAGCACTGGTACGCGACGAGCCTTGGCGGCGACCTGCACGACGGCCTCGGGCAATGGAGCGTCGACGACATCGTCCGCTACCTGAAGACCGGCGCAAACGCGCGCGCCGCGGCGTTCGGACCGATGGCGGAAGTCGTGCACGACTCGACGCAGCACCTCGACGCCGACGACCTGCACGCGATCGCCGTCTACCTGAAGGACCTGCCGCCGCACGAGACCGGCACGCGTTCGGCGAGCGCCAATAACGGCAACAACGTCGATCACGATCGGCTCGCGCGCGGACGCGGCGTCTACGTCGACGATTGTGCCGGCTGCCACATGGACAACGGCGAAGGCATCCCCGGCGTCTTTCCGCCGCTCAAGGGCAACAGCGTCGTGCAAGCGCAGGATCCCGAGACCGTCGTGCACATCGTCCTGAGCGGCGAGAAGACCGCGGTCACCAGGGAGAATCCGACGGGCCTCGCGATGCCGGCGTTCGACTGGAAGCTCGACGACCAGGCGATCGCCGATCTCGTCACCTACCTGCGCAACGACTGGGGCAATCACGGTGCGCCCGTCGACCGCGACAAGGTGGCGAGCACGCGCAGCACGATCGTCGCCGCGCGCACGCGATGACGCCGCACAGCGCGACGCCGAAGCGCGTGCGTCAGCCGACGTAGCGCTCGACGACGTCCGGCGGCCGGACCTCGGCGCGCTCGGGATCGCCGCCGGTCTCGCGCAGCGCGCGACGCTGCCGCAGCAAGTCCCAGCACTGGTCGAGTTCGACCTGCACGCGGGCGAGCCGCTCGTGGTCGGCGGGATCGCGCGCCGGCATCGCGAGCAGTCGATGCTCCAAGTCGACGAGATCCTGGATGTGCCCGAGCACCTGATGCTCGGATTGGCGTTGCGCCGCTGGCTTGTCCATGGTGCGTTTCTCCATTCGATTCGTTGCCGACCCGCCGTTCGATGTGTCGGTGGCCGCACGATTCCGCGGCGCCATGCCGATTATTGCCCTCGACAGCAAAGTCCCGGCACGGCACGAACGGCTTGCGAACTTCGATTGTCGCGCAATCTCAAAACTGGCGTGGCGTGCGTTATCGCAAGCGGTATCGACGCCTCGCTTTCCGATCAACCCGAATGGAGAACGGAGCAACGATGAAGTACGCAACGGCATCGATTCTCGCGGCCTGCGCCCTTGGGCTCGCCGGCTGCAACACGATGGAAGGCCTCGGCACCGACATCTCGAAGGGCGGCCAGAAGATCCAGAGCACGGCCGAGAACGTTCGTCACGAATGGCGGACGGCGAGCGAGCGCAACGATCGCGCCTACGAGCAGGCGCGCGCGACCTGCGCGGGATTGAGCGGCGCCGATCGCGACGCGTGCATCGATCGCGCGCACGATCGCTACGTCACGTCGATGAACGAAACGCGTCGCGAGTACCCACGCAGCAGCATGGCCGCGCAATCCGACGAGGATCGCCGGGAAGACGCGTACGACGCCGCGCGCGAGCGCTGCGAAGCGATGCGCGGCGACGCCGAGGATCGATGCATCGCCGACGCCCGCGCGCGCTACAACGAGTGACGTCTCTCACGCAGGGCCCGACCCCGCATCTCGGGCCGCTCGTCGTGAGCGCGCGCATCGACCGTGTAACATGCTGGCGGCAAGGCGCGCGAATGCGCGAGCAACGAAGTTCACCCGCTCACGAAACCCGCGATACTCCACGGCGAAGCCGAGTCTCCACAGGCGTGGACCCGACTCGTAGTCACGCTGCTGCTGTCGACGATCGGCGGCGTCGGCGTGTGGGCGGTCGTCGTGGCGCTGCCCGCGGTACAGGCCGAATTCGGCGCCGCGCGCGCCGACGCTTCGCTGCCGTATACGCTGACGATGATCTGTTTCGGCGTGGCGAGCATCGCGATCGGCCGCTTGTCCGACCGCTTCGGCATCATGCTGCCGATCGCGCTCGCGACGCTGCTCCTCGGCGCGGGGTACGCGACCGCGGCCCTCGCGCCGAGCCTTCGCGCCTACACGCTCGCGCAGGGCGTGCTGATCGGCGCCGGCAGCGCCGCGACCTTCGCGCCGCTCATTGCGCACGTGTCGCTTTGGTTCACGCGGCGCCGCGGTATCGCGGTCGCTATCTTCGCGAGCGGCAATTACCTCGCTGGAACGATATGGCCGCCGATCGTCGAGCATTTCATTCGTACCGACGGCTGGCGGCACACCTACCTCGGCATCGCAGCGTTCTGCCTTTCGTCGATGCTGCCGCTCACGCTGTTGCTGCGCCGCAGGCCGCCGCTTGCGGAGGCGCCCGCCGCAGACGGCGCACGCAGCGTGGTCCGATCGCCGCAAGCCCTCGGCTTGAGCGCCAATGTGCTGCAGGGCCTGCTCGTGCTTTCGGGTTTGTCGTGCTGCGTCGCAATGTCGATGCCGCAAGTCCACCTCGTCGCGTATTGCAGCGATCTCGGATACGGGCCCGCACGCGGCGCGCAGATGCTGTCGCTGATGCTCGCCTGCGGCATCGTGAGCCGGGTTGCCTTCGGCGCGATCTGCGACTGGATCGGCGGCTTGCGCACGCTCCTGCTCGGAGGTGCGCTGCAGGGACTTGCGCTGCTCCTCTACCTGCCGTCCAGCGGCCTCGTGTCGCTCTACGTGGTTTCGGCGCTGTTCGGGCTGTTCCAGGGCGGGATCGTTCCGTCGTACGCGATCATCGTCCGCGAGTTCTTCAGCCGCGCCGAAGCCGGCGCGCGAGTGTCGACGGTAATCACCGCCTCGATCTTCGGCATGGCGCTTGGCGGCTACCTGTCGGGCGCGATCTTCGACGTCACCGGCTCGTACCGTGCGGCGTTCGTGAACGGCATTGTGTTCAATCTCGTGACGGTGTCTATCGCGTTCTACCTGCTGCGGCGCTCGCCCGGCAGATTCGCCTTCGCACGCTGAAGGCGTTCAGCGGCTCGCCTCGTCGAGTTGCTGCTTGTCGAGCTCGTCGAGCGCAAGCCGCGTCGCCGCGAGCAAATCGTCGAGCTGCGCGAGCGACGTCGCGCTCGCGATCGCCGCCGTCACGCCCGGTTGCGTCATCAGCCATGCGAGCGCGACCTGCGCAGGTGTCGCACGCACGCGCGCGGCGACGTCGTCGAGCGCATCGAGGATCCGCAGACCGCGTTCGTTCAGGTACTTCTTCATGCCGGGACCGCGCGGACTCTTGGCGAAATCCTTCTCGCTGCGGTACTTGCCGGTGAGAAAGCCGGCACCGAGCGAGAAGTAGGTGATGACGCCGACGTCCTCGCGCAGGCAGAGGTCGCGGAGCGCGCCTTCGAACGTGCCGCGATCGTAAAGGTTGTAAAGCGGCTGCAGCGTTTCGTAGCGCGGCAGCCCGTCGCGCGCGCTGACGCCGAGCGCGCTCGCCAGGCGCTGCGCGTCGAGGTTCGACGCGCCGATCGCACGCACCTTGCCCCGCTCGATCAGCCGCGAATAGGTCTCGAGCGTTTCCTCGAACGGCGTCTTCTCGTCGTCCCAGTGCGACTGGTAGAGGTCGATCGCGTCGACGTGAAGGCGCCGCAGCGAGTCGTCGACCTGCTGCAGGATGTGCTCGCGGCGCAGGCACTTGTCGCCCTGCCCCATGTCCGAGCCGACCTTCGTCGCGATCACGACGTCGTCGTGCCGGCCGCGCCGCGCGATCCAGCGCCCGATCACCGTCTCGGATTCGCCGCCGACATGGCCCGGCGCCCAGCGCGAATACGAGTTCGCCGTATCGATCAGGTTGCCGCCGCCTTCGACGAACCGGTCGAGCAGGCGAAACGACGTTGCCTCGTCGGCGGTCCAGCCGAACACGTTGCCGCCGAACGCGAGCGGCGCGACTTCGAACGGCGTGCGGCCAAGCTTTCTGCGCTGCATCGGACTACTCCCTCGACGTGCGGATGCCTTCCGACGGCAGCTCGCCGGGAACCGTCTCGTCGACGTAGCACCATACCCAACGCTCGCCGGCCTCGATCGAGCGCACGAGCGGGTGGCGCGTCTCATGAAAATGGCGGGTCGCGTGGCGGTTCTTCGACGAGTCGCAGCACCCGACGTGGCCGCATTCGAGGCACAGCCGCAAATGGACCCACGTATCGCCAAGCCGCACGCATTCGCCGCACTCCCGCGTCGTCGTGTCGGTGAGCCGGATCTGGTCGAGGTGCTTGCACGTGGCTGCCACGGCGTTCTCCTGGAGTCGGGTTTGCGTGCCGATCGTGCGCGCCGACAGCGATAGCGTACACGGAACGGTCGACGGCGCGGCGCGACGATGTGGCCCGGGTTGCGCGAGATGCGTCATACTTTCACGAAAAGCGCACGCCGGAGCCCGCCATGATCGAACTCGTCATCGATGCGCGCAGCCGCGACCTCGGCGGCTTCACCGTGGGACGCGTGCTGCCGTTCAGCGAGCGGCGCAGTGTCGGGCCGTTCGTCTTCTTCGATCACTTCGGACCGATCCAATTCCCGCCCGGCATTCCGCGCAGCGTCGACGTGCGCCCGCATCCGCACATCGGCCTGTCCACGCTCTCGTATTTGTTCGAGGGCGAGATCATGCATCGCGACAGCCTGGGCTCCGAGCAGGCGATCCGCCCCGGCGAGGTGAACTGGATGACCGCCGGGCGCGGCATCACGCATTCGGAGCGCTTCGAGCGCGCCCGCGCCGAAGGCGGCCCGATGCACGGCATCCAGGCGTGGGTTGGCCTGCCGGTCGAGCGCGAGGAAATCGAGCCCTCGTTCGCGCATTACGGCGCCGACGCGCTTCCGACGTACGAGAGCGGCGGCCTCTGGGCGCGCCTCGTCGCCGGCGCAGCGTTCGGTGCGAAGGCCGCCGTCGCAACGTACTCGCCGCTTTTCTACGTGCACTGGCGCCTCGCACGCGAGACGCGCGCGCAACTCCCGGCCGAATATCCGGAACGCGCCGCGTTCGTCGCGAGTGGCAGCATCGAAGCCGACGGCCATCGCGCGGACCCCGGGCGGATGCTCGTGTTCGCGCCCGGTGCGCCGGTCACCTTCACGGCATTGACCGACGCGACCGTGATGCTGCTCGGCGGCGAGCCGATCGGCGAACGCTACATCGAATGGAATTTCGTGTCGTCGTCGAAGGCGCGCATCGAGCAGGCAAAAGCCGACTGGCGCGCCGGGCGCATGAAGCTGCCGATCCACGACGATCGCGAGTTCATTCCGCTGCCCGGCGATCCACCGCCACCGCCAAACCCGATGTCGTAGGCATCGGCAGCCGGCTGGGCGCGCGGGACTCCGCCGCAACCGCGCTCAGCGCTCCCGCTCGTTCGCGGCCGTCCACTGCCCGTCGCGGGCAAGGCTGTTCATCCGCAGCCGGTGCGCGAAGATCTCCTGCGCCTGCGCGACGTTGCGCGGCTCACCCTTCCACGCGTGCATCACGGGGTCCTGCAGCGCGCGCGCGAACGAGAACGACAGCACCCACGGCGCGCGGCGATCCATCGCGTTCATCGCGTTCAGGTTCGCCGTCGCTTCCTCGGGGCTCTGCCCGCCGGACAGGAAGTTGATCGTCGGCACCGCGGCGGGAACCGTGCGGCGCAGCACTTCGAGCGTCGCGGCCGCGACCTCTTCCGGTGACGCCTTGCGCGCATTCGCCTTGCCCGGCAGCACCATGCTGGGCTTCAGGATGATGCCTTCGAGCAGCACACGGTGCCGGTACAGCGCCGCGAACACCGCGTGCAGCACCGCGTCGCTGACTTCGTGGCAGCGCTCGATCGTGTGGTCGCCGTCGATCAGGACCTCGGGCTCGACGATCGGCACGAGGCCCTGCGCCTGGCAGATCGCCGCGTAACGCGCGAGCACCTCGGCATTCGCCGCGATGCCAAGCGGCGTCGGGTTGCGCGCCGTGATGCCGTAGACCTCGCGCCATTTGGTGAATCGCGCGCCCTGCGACTTGTACCCGGCGAGCCGTTCCGAAAGTCCGTCGAGCCCCTGCGTGATCAGGTCGCCGTCGGCGTTCGGCAGCGCCGTCGTCCCCTTGTCCACCTTGATGCCGGGAACGATGCCGCGCCCGGCGAGCACGCGCGGCAGCGGCGTGCCGTCCTCGGCGCTCTGGCCGAGCGTCTCCTCGAACAGGATCACGCCGCCCAGGTATTTCTCGGCGTTCGCCGCGCGCGCAAGCAGCAGCCGATACGCGCGGCGCGATTCGACCGACGATTCGATGCCGACGGCCTGGAAGCGCTTCGTGATCGTCGGCGTGCTCTCGTCGGCCGCAAGAATGCCTTTGCCGGGCGCGACGATCGCGTCGATCGTCTCGCGCAGTTCGTTCGCGGTTTCCATCCTCGTTCTCCTCGGGTCTTTGCAAGCGTGCCGAGCAGTTTACCGCGTCGTTCGCGGGGCCGTTTGTCCAGGTCCGCAGCCCGCGGTGTTCCAGTGTCACGCTAAACTTGCCCGTGGCCGCGCGCCTGCCTTCGTTCGTCTCCCGCTCGTTCGCATCGTCGCCGCTTCGCAACGACGCCTTTCGCGCGTTTTACATCGGCTCGATCGGCGCCGCGCTCGGCTACACGATGCAGGCGACGATTTCGGCGTGGCTCATGGCCACGCTCACGACGTCCGCGCTGATGGTCGCGCTCGTGCAGAGCGCGAGTACGCTGCCGACGCTGCTCTTCGGCCTCATCGCCGGCACGCTTGCCGACATCGTGGACCGCCGGCACGTGATCCTCGTCACGCAGGTCGTGCTGTTCGCGGCGAGCCTTCTGCTCGGCGCGAGCGCGCTCGCCGGCATCGTCGGTCCGGTATCGCTGCTGTTGCTGACGTTCGCCGTTGGCGCCGGCTTCACGTTCTACCTCCCCGCGCAGCAGGCGAGCATCAACGAGATGGTGCCGCGCAGCGAGCTCGCGCGCGCGGTCGCGCTGGGCTCGGTCGCGTTCAACGTCGCGCGCGCCGTCGGGCCGGCCGCCGCGGGCGCCATCGCCGCTGCGCTGAACTCCGGCGCCACGCTCGTCCTCGGCGCATTCTTTTTCGTGCCGATGTTCGTCGCGATGCAGCGCACGAAGCCGGCGCAGGTCGCACTGCCCGGTGTTCCGGAGCGGCTCATGTCCGGCGTGATGAGCGGCTTGCGCTTCGTTCGCCATTCGGCGCCGATGCGCGCGTTCATCGTCCGCAATCTCGCGTTCAGCGTCTGCGCGAGCGCCTTCTGGGCGCTGCTGCCGGTGATCGCGCGCGACCAGCTCGCCCTCGGCGCCGGCGGCTTCGGGCTGCTGTCGGCGAGCTTTGGCATCGGCGCGATCGTCGGCGCGATCGCGATCCCGGGATTGCTCACGAAACAGCCGATGAACCGGGTCGTCACCCGCGGCGGCGAGCTTTGGGCGCTCGCGACGCTGCTCGTCGCGCTGACCGGCAGCACGCCGCTCGCGCTCGTCGGCGCATTCTGCTCCGGCATGGCGTGGGTCTGCGTGTTCGCGACGCTGTCGGCCGGTACGCAGAGCAGCGCGCCGGCATGGGTGCGCGCGCGTGCGGTGTCGATGAACCTCGTCGCGACGCAGG
>Ga0068856_100006290_pt1 | contig 11654 bp, 4 predicted proteins | sample KBSCornC62_FD_66595 | JGI IMG/M metagenome (GOLD analysis project Ga0068856, IMG submission 66595) | Corn rhizosphere microbial communities from Kellogg Biological Station, Michigan, USA - KBS Corn C6-2 | ecosystem: Host-associated > Plants > Roots > Rhizosphere > Soil ... | reverse complement strand
ATTCACGAAAGCCATTGACTTAATGACTCCAGCAGCGGAGAAAGGCATGCCGGCGCCACCTGAGTTAGAAGCCGCGTATCTTTCGCGCGGGCTGTGTTACTTCACGGTCAACGATATTGATGCTGCTACAGTCGACTGGAAGTCAGCAGTCAAGGTAAACCCTGAGAGCTGGGCGGGATATAGTAATCTCGGCTTCGTCCATTTTGAGAAGAATCAATTCGATGATGCAATTAAGGCCTGGACCACCTCAGTTCAGTTGAAGCCGGATAATGACGAAGGCTGGGGCGGACTTGGAATCACGTTGCTTGAAATCGGTAAGACTGAGGAAGCAATCGCGGCTTACACGAAGGCAGTAGAAATCAATAAGGACTTTCTCTCGCCGGATTGGCTGAGAAAAAATCGCGGCTGGAGCGAAAAAACGATTGTCATAGTCACGAAGCTCATTTCACTGTTGCGGCTGAAATAATCACCAGATTGTAAGCACGGTCGCATAGGTCCTCAACCAAATCAACACACCTGCTCAGCATCACGGCGAACCGGGAAACACGAATTCGCCACTCGGATCTCGTTGTCGCATCGCGAGCACTTTGCCACCTTCCACCGTGAACGAGATGACAACGTCCGGAACTCCTTGACGCGGAACTGCGACGGTCGCCAGGGCTGAAGGTCCGGACCGCCGCGAATAGAAGGGCCCTCTCCCGGCTGAAACGTCACAACAGTCTTGCCACCACTCGGGGATATGTAGGTACCGCGTATGCTTGCGAACACGGGCGATGAAAATGCATCTGACGCTGGTTACAGGAAAGTTTGGTCTGATGGGCTACTCTAAGCCAGCAATTCTTGTTCGAGAACAATCCGACAAACCGGGACGTCTGCGAATCGTGGTTTATGGTGACACCACGCTCATTGATCTCATTGATAAAGTAACACTGATGAACCTTCCGGCCGCGACGGCCCACCATGAAAAAGTAAGCGACAGATCATTTCAGTAATTTAGCGCACCTATCCCTACCTAAGTTTCCTGCACGCGTTCATTGCTGATGCGTTGGGGTTGGAGTTTGTTAGAGGTTCTCCGCCCAAATTGCGCATTAGTAAGTAGAGCGAAGAATAAGTGGTCGCAGCGCATGAGGCAGCGTTGGCCGAGCGCGTGTTCGGCTCAAATCTCAAGTCAGACTCAAATAGGAGCAAATAAAATGAACAGACAATCTATCGGGATATTGAAGACTATTCACGATGTCACAGCCATGACTTTTGCCGCCGTGACAATGCTAGTGATCGGATTCAGCGTTACGGCGATGGCCCAGTGCGGAGCTTCCTTCAATTCAATGGCGGCGGCTGCGGGTTCTGTTCGAAGCCAATCGACGCCCCAGTCGTCGGTGCGGAACGACTCCACCGTCGCAAGTGACAATGCAGTCAATACGTCGATCGTTGGACTTTGGCATATCCGCTTCCTGGTTGGGGATAATCAAATCCAGGAGGCGTTTCAAATCTGGAATACGGGTGGAACCGAAGTTCACAATCCAAACGTCGATCCACGGGAAGGAAACGTCTGTCTCGGGACCTGGTATGAGGCGGCGCCACAAACTTTCGAGCTAAACCACCGAGTATGGTTGTACAAGGCCGATGGAACTTTCCTGGGAGTGGGTCACCTGCACGAAACCCTTGCCTTAAGCGATCGGGGTAACACTCAGAGCGGTTCGTTCACGCTCGATCTCTATGATCTAGCAGGCAACAAACTCACTCCACTTGCGGCGGGAACCGTAACGGGAGAGCGCATTTCCGTTAGTGAACCTTGAGAACGCGCGGAGGATAAGCAGAGCAAAGGTCAGCAGCACCCGACACGGCTGCGGGCAGAAACAGTTCATTTGGTGGATACGTGTTTAGGGAAGTACTCGAGCCCGTTTGCGGTCTGCAAACAAACCGAAACTTAACATCACCAACTGAGCTCGCCAAGAGAGCTACTTAAATATGGAATCTCTGAAACTGCGGTGAGTTCGAATTCTGCATACGACAAGTATCCGCAGCGACAGAGATCAGCGACAGATTGAGTCAGAGGCGTTGCCCGCAGACCGTCGTACACGTCACGAGTCCTGCTGCTCGTCGATCCCCCAATCGGCGACGAACACCCGATTCTGCCGGTTGCCGTTGCATAGACCTTCCGGCGGTGAATTCAGCAACCCGCTAAGGTCTAGTGAATTGTTCGTTACCTAAAATTTCCTTGACACTTTCCTTGGCTTAATCGTAAGGTCGCGTCGCCTTTATCCCCAATACCACTAATCCTCCTGATCTCAGAGCGTAACTCTCGGTAGAATAAATGAAGGTTGCGTCGTCCTTCTTTCTCTCGTTTATATCTGCATCTCAACTAAAGGGCCTATGTAAAACCAGCCTGTCACTCCCCTGAACTGTGACCACCATCCCAGATGAGCATGCTAGAAATCATTGGATTGCAGGGAGCGATCGCGGACGGCAGTGAAGAAACGTTCGACGGTCAACCGATGCAGCGTGGAACTCATTTGCGTTGGGGTTTTGCCCCGGAGTTGGGTTTTCCAGCAGGCGGTTTTTGGCTGTGTCGCCGAAAGAGTGAAGGCCAGCGCAACCCTTATCTCGCGCGCGAGGGACATCTCAGACCACCAGAAGAATGGCAGCTCTTATGTCGCCGCAGCCTCGACTCTCAACATGGTGGAGACAACCGAGATCATTACGCGGAAAAAGAACCGCACCCTCCGCGGTGGGAAGATCTTGAATCGGACGGTTGGGAATATCTGTCCGCGCCTTTCGTTCTGCCCATCACGGTAAAGCAATGGCCCGCGCGTTATCCGGGCGCCCCAAATCCAGCGTCCACTCCTCTCAATGTTGTTGTCGAGCGCGACATCAAAGAATGCCGCCGCCGTCTAAACGGATTGTTGCTTGATCCAGAATTGACGTCTGCGGAGATGGACAAACATCTTCACGATCTGCGCGACACGTTACACTACCTGGTCCGCGATTATCCCGGACCGCCGTCACAGTACGATCATCCATTGCCAAAATCTGATGACGGGAAAAATGCACCGCAACTCGGCATGAACATCATGCAGGAGTTGCTGTTGCTTGCGCTGAGTCCTCATTTCGCGCGCATCCTTGGTCTTTATTATGTGGACGAGGAAGCAACGGGCGAGGTTCCGTTTGATTACTTCGTGCTCGGGTGCTGGGGAACTATACCGAGCGCCACGCGCGTGGTCGCTCCCGGCCTCGCCTCCGGTTCCGCGCTGGCGAAGGGTGAGGCGCAATATGGCGGGTTAAAGATTGAGGTTCCGCACTCACCGTTTACACCGCATGCCCGTTTGTGGCGGAGGTTGCGCGATGACGGAATGGGAAACTACGCACCACAAGTTGATCCGACAGCGCCAGGTGATGTGAAAAATGCGCTTGAGCAATCTGTCGCCGGTGTAGCGCCAAAAGATCAACCGCCAGCCTTGCTCGCGATCGATCCGCAAGATCCTTACAAGTTAACGTTCGCCGATGTTTGTCAGTTTACCCTTGCACGCGCTGTGAGTTCAGTCGGTGTGCAGGTCGCTGGTAAAGGCGTGGTGGATGTTTTCAGCAACGGAACGGTGCTGGGCTCGAAGAGCTTTGCCTCATCTGCGCTCGTGACCTTGTATTTTGAGTCACCATCGCCGGAGGATTCGCCGATCGATCAGATCCTCATCCGGAGTGAACCGCAAATTGGTCCTTCGTTTCCGCCAAAATTCACTAAGTCCATCGTCCGTCTCGGACAAATCGCATTCTATTTGTTGGGCTTCAATTACATCGGATCGCGGTGGGCTCTCTTGCAGTCGCCCGGTCCGATGAAACGGCTGAAAGCTCCAGACCAGCCTGTTGCGCGTTTTCGTCAACGTGAAGCGGCAGTCATCGCCGATGGCCCCCGGCTCGAACCACGTTCATTTTTCGAAATACGTTGGGCCGCGCACACTCGTGCGACCTTAGCAGGACATGGCGCGCGTGATGGAATCGTGCCGCCGCCAACTCAGCCGATCGGCTTTCGCGCGGCACGAAAGGATACTGGCGGGAACGGAATTCAACATCTGCTGCGCGGGATCATTGCGGTGGTAAGTCAGATAACGCCACCCAACGAACCTCGCGTTCCAAAATCATCGCGCATGCATCTTGTCACTGATACTGATGTGCCCGATCCGATCGGAGATTACGTGTATTTAGTCGCCGCCTTCGACGCCTTTGGTGCGTTGGGTTATTGGAGCGATGATTCCGATCCAATCAACGTGGAACGGGTCGCGGCCGCCCCGACCTTACTGCGCGTAGTTAATTTTGATAACACTGCGGCTGGAGGTGGCGCGGCGACGGTCACCGGCGATGCGTGGGATGGCGGAACACTGACGCTGGATCTTGGTTGGTCAGCCTCAGCCGCAATCAGCTTTCCAGATGCAGTCACGACCCGGCTTTACGTTCGTGGAGCCGATGAACCGTGGCAGGTGTTCACAGCATTGGCGACGCATGATCTGCTTGCGCCGAAATTCGTGCCCCAAAAAATCAAGGTCACCATCGGGCCAAAAATAACCTCGCCGAGCGGCGGCGCTCACGTTTTCATCCATACACAACCGGAACTTGCGGAACAAACAGAAAACCAGCCGGCAGGTGTGCTTGTGCTGGTTGGTCTTCTTGCAGGTGGTGAACGCGTAGTTGAACGATATATAGCGCGCCCAATGCGCGAAGTCAGCGAGGGTAATGCCGTCGTGATCAAAGTTCCTGTGAGCGATGTGTCGCGGATCGTGGCGAATCCGTCGCTCCAGATTGAAGCGGCGTATTTCATTCCGGGCGCGACGCAGCGAATCGATTTGGCGGTACCGCTCTCGGTGCGCATCGATCGAACTCTCGCTCGCGGAGAAGTGCAAGCGCGATCGTCACGCAACGATCCCTTCGATCAAAACGAAACGGTTATCAATCCCAATACCGGTGCTCAGCGGCCTGAACCGGACTCCGTAAAGGGAACGTTCATCGGTCCGCAACGTCTGGTTCCACCTGCGCCGCCGACGCCAGTGCCGTCGACTAAACATGAATACTATGATCCGGCAGATTTTTATGGACGTGCCACGCGTGTTTTGCCGTTCAATACAACGCTCGCTCCTGGAGTGAGCGGGTTCGCGTTATTCCGTGCGCCGTCTCAGGCACTTTTCGTTAGTGACATGCTACGTCGGGAATCGAACGTTGACGACAACGCCAACTTGTTGTCCCTCGTCCCCGGCGAGACGTTCGATTTGGGATCGTGGCTTGGAACAATCGAGGAGTGGCTTTCCGCGTTCAACAAACGCAGTGTTACAAGTCTTTCGAACGCAAACGCACTCACGAACGAAAATGCGCGACGCAGTTTCGCCGAACATTTCTATGGTAGTTTGATGGATTCGGAACTGCGCGCTCTTGCCGATATCAATGGAAACCGCTCCGGCTTCGCGCGCGTCGAAGCGCCGTCAATCCCTGTAAGCGATACGATTGATGGGAAAGGCTTCGAGCGTGTGCTCTATAAACTTGGAGCCCTCAATGCCGCCGGCTCGAGCAGCGAGTTTACGGGCGCGGCTGGTCCGTATTACACGCGCATTGTCACGCCTCCGCGTCCTACAACGTTGGCTAAAATTGGAGCGAGTAATACTTCAATTACGATCGAATGGACGATCAGCCAGAGTCCCGACATTGCAGCTTATCTGATTTATCGCGCTGAAAAACGTGAGGACCTCGCGGATCTTCGCTACTTCGGACCAGATCGCGTGCGTCCCTTATTGCCATCGGCTTTGGCCCAATTGGTCTACTCGCACACGCAGCGTCCGGCGTTGACGTTTTCGAGCACGCGAATCGATCCCTGCATCCGTGCGCTTGTCGCCGATCCTCGAAAGTTCGCGCGCGATTTTGATGGCAGCGATCGCGCGGAAATTCCGTTGCCGGACGAAACGCAACAAATCTTTGGCGTTTATCGCTTGAGTGAATTCAACGCTGCCGGTAATCCCCTCAATCAACCTGGTGCTTTCAATTACTGGCGACCGGTTGCGAAAGGTTCCACCCTTGCCGCGGCGCCACGCCGCGTCAAAGGATTGCGCGTTGGACTTGGACGCGGAGTTCCGGTGGTGGTTGTCGCGCAAATCGCCGGGGCTACGCAGTCGTTAGGGACACTTCAATCGCGCAGGATTTCTTTCGTCGATAAAGCGGGAAACGCTGACGCCGTTGTGGGGACCACGCCTCCGCAGCCGGCCAAGACCTATTATTACGCCGTCGTTGCGGTGGACATTTTCGGAAATCGTTCCACGCCTTCGCCAATTTTTTCCGGTCAACTGACCTGACGTTCACCATGGCAAACACTCTTCCGGTCAGCGATAAAGCACTGCTGATAGCGCTACAAACCGCGCTCAATCGCCAGCTTGGCGCTGACATTTTCTCCGTCACGGATGATGGCACACACATCAGCCTGGTTGTTGCGTTGCCGGGAAAACCGCCCGTCAAAATGAGCGGTTTGGGCACGGATGCCGACGGTATCGCCGGAACGCTTTCGCTCGAGGGCGTGAGCGATGCGCAGCCACTCAATATCGCCGCATTTGGTGGATTCGATCTGGCGTTGACTGGATTCGAACTGACTGTTGCGCACGGACGTTTCACCGACACGAACATTCGCGGTCGCATCAGTCTGCCGTTCTTTACCAACAAGGACGGTTCGCGCCTGGCGCTCAATATTGAGTTGTCGCCCAATTCAACCGGTCCGTTTTCCGATCCGGCCGCGACGCTTGTCCCGGTCCTTTCCGATATCCAGGAAAAGCTGACCAATGAAGGGCTGGCGTTGCTGCAATACGTGCTGCCAGCGAGCGCACTCGATCTGCAGATCGCGTCGATGCAAATCAGCAAAGACGCAGATGGTAATTATGCAATCGAGATTGATGGCAAATTGCTGCTGAGCATCGCCGATTTAAATTGGCCCTCGCTCGAATTCCATGGCTTGCGAATCGACAGCCACGGAAATGTCGCACTCGAAGATGGTTGGATCAATCTGCCGAGCCAGATGGCGATCGATTATTTCGGCTTCAAACTCACGCTGCAAAAACTTGGCTTTGGTTTGGACAATGGCGTCCGCTGGATCGGCTTTAACGGAGAGTTGCATCTTGTTGAAGGCATTCCACTCGGTGGTTCCGTGCGCGGATTGCGACTCAATCTTAACGACGGCAAGCTTTCATTCACGGGCGTTTCCGTGAACTTTGAAATCCCGAAGGTGTTGGAATTCTCCGGTGACATCGAACATATCCAGGCGAAAAATACTGACGAGCTAAAAAACCTGGGACTGCCCGCAACTGTTAAGCTGCCGACTGAACCTGAGATATTGAAGACGCCAATCAATGTTTTCCTCGGCGATGTGCACCTTACTATCCACACACTTCCCGGGCTGGAAATCGATGCGAAGCTGATCGTCGGCAACATTAAAGGCAATTCCGTTTTCTTTCTGGCACTCGGCGTGGATTTGCCAGTTGGCATTCCCGTTTTTCTCGACGTCTCGCTTTACGGCTTAAACGGATTGGTCGCTACAAGTCTCCAACCCGATCCGGTGGGCCACGCGCAAACCTGGTGGGATTGGTTTAAAAGCCAAAATATCGGCGGCGCACCGGTCGCCGGCGGTGTGGAAGATTACTCCGCGACGGATGTTTACAAATGGCTCAGTGTTCACCCTGGCGCGTTTGCTCTTGGTGCGGGCGCGGTGATTGGAACAAGTCACGACGATGGCTTCACAGTTTCGGCTGGCATCACGCTGGTTCTCATGTTGCCGGGACCGATCGTAACTCTGATTGGCCGGGCCAACATTTTGAGCAAGCGCGTGCGCGCCGCCAGCGATAGGCGCACGAACTTTGAAGCGCTTGCCACCTTCGATGGGAATGCGAAGACATTCGATCTCGCGATCAATGCGCATTACGAAATCCCGATCGTCCTGGAGATTGAGGGCACTGCCGAGCTTCATGCCGGTCCCGATGGTTGGTATTTCGCGCTTGGCAAACCTCCGCACGATAAACGAGTGCGTGCGCGGATTTTCGATTTGTTTGAGACGAACGGCTACTTCGTCGTCAGTAACGATGGACTGCTTACTGGCACTTGGATCGGCTACCAGAACTCGTGGCGATTCGGTCCCTTGAGCGTCAGCGTCAATGCTTTCATCGCCACGATTCAGGCCATGCAGTGGTCGCCCCTGCAAATCGGTGGCGGCATGGAATTCCATGGCGAAGCGCATCTGCGCGCGTTTGGGATCGGTATCGGAATCTCCGTTGACGCGTTGCTCGAAGGGTGCGCGCCGAATCCATACTGGGTTCACGGCGAGTTTGATGTCAATTTAGAAACGCCATGGCCATTGCCCGATGTTGGCGCCACGATAAGTCTGACGTGGGGCGGCGATGACGGTTCAGTTCCACCCGCGCCACTCGCGCTCAATCACGTCGACGCAACGCTCATCGATCACTTGCGCACTAGCGATCATTACACCTTGTTGGAGCATCGAGCCGGCGCTGTTTCCTCGTACGACAAGAATTTGAGTTATGATGATTCGACCAACGCTCCCGGCATTTTGCACGTGAGCAACGCGAGCGCGTGGAAATCACTCACCGGCGGAAGCGACGGGCTCGCCACCTTCCCCAACATCACTGATTCAACCCAGCTGCCGTTCGCCGCGGTGATACCGCAGGATGGGCATTTCACGCTCACCTTTGCACATCCGGTGACAGATGGCGCGGGGTTTCACGGACAACAGAATTACCTTGTGCAACCGGAAGTAGCACAGGTCAAGACACCGGCCGTGCTTGGTGCGGACGACATGTCCAACCTCACGCTCGACCCGCCTGCTCCACAATGGGCGTTCAAGCATTCACTTAAGCAGGTGGCGCTTTATGAACTGTCGGGCAGTACTTGGGAACCTGTGGCCGCGACACCGATAGGAAGTTTCCCGATCGATCTTCCCGGCGGATGGCTGCCATCGACAGATACGAGCGGCGGTCAACATCCAAACACGTTGCTCAAAGTCGTACCGTATCAATGGTTACCTGGTGAGGAACACACCGCCGTCTGGGATCACGGGACAACAGTTTTTCCCGGCACAGATTTTATAGATCAGGAGTTGCAGTTTCACTTTGATGAGTCCCTCGGTCCTGCCCGCCTCGATTCAAACCCTGAAGGGCGAATCGGATTAAAGTTTTCCGGCAGCGGCAAGATCAGTATTACGTTTGAAGTGGCAGTGCAGATTGTAAGCATCGATAGCGTTCGATTCGGAAAGCCCGATGGCGAGTTTCTTGGTAGTGAAGACCCAATGGTGTGGCTTGGCGATGGAAAACTGCTGCCGGTTGCCAAAACAACCGGCTCGCCGGATTTTACGACTGTGATCAAAGGAACTGCGCCGCCAATAATGGAGCTTTCATCAACCATTAAAAAAACAACCGGCGCGCTTTATAAGATTGTTTACAAGCTGCCGGACATTCCCATGGCAATACTTCCGGATGCTCCCGCGATCTATGCATTAAAAACTGTCACGCAAATCGAACGCGCACGCGTAAGCGGAAAACCCGTGTTTGCGAATGAAGGCGATCCGATCGTCGAATTCGCATATTTTAGAACCGCATCCGGGCCCGGTATTGGAGTCATGAAAAAATCCAATCCGCCATTTCCAGCAGTCGCTCCGCCCGACATTTCTTCTTCTCCAGATGCTGCGCAGACTGCCGCCTTGAATTCCGATTCGGTGTTCCCGCGCGGCGGCAAATTGCGCGATTTGAATTCGTATACGCAATGGTCGTGGCCGGAAGACGGAAACGTCGCGGCTTACTGCGGGTATGACGTCAATGTCGAGTTCAACGAAAGCTACATCAACGCGCTTTACGTTGGCGTCCCGGGAGCGACTTCGCCTAACAACTCGTTGCACTTTCGTTGTCGAGATCGCAATGGTGCGCACCTGGCCTTTGTCACCAATGCCATTCACGTCCCATCAATTCGGCCGCAGAGCGCGCTTGTCGCGATGCATGGCGTCCCGCAATTGCCCGCAACGCTGAGTTCCAAATATCGGTTCCCATTTGCCCCTTCTAAAGTTGCGGCAATCCCCGAGCTGGTTGCGGTCAAAAACATTCTTGCACCTCAAGCGGTCAAGGCACGTGACAGTCAGCCAAAGAACATTCTCAAAACGTTGCTCGATATTTTCGCGGAGCAGGCCGACCTGCTTTTAAAACAACAGGAGCAAATTGCTAACGAAGCATTTATCGAAACGGCTTCCACGCTCGCAGAAATCGGCAGAGTCAAAGTAACTCGTGATGAACTCCGTCAGGTGACGAAACTTGATCCGGTCAAGGCCGGCCTTTTGCTTATGCTGGCGGAAGAAGCCGCAGCGGCGGAAGCACGCTCGCTTTGGTTTCAACCACTGCGCCCACGCACACGATACACGCTTGATGTCGTTGCTGGACCATTCGTCACATCCGAACGCATGTCACTGGGTATCGGCACGTTCGCTGCCATCTATTCTGCTACCGATGCGATCAGCGCGCTGAAAGCCTTAAAAGCTTTTTACAAGCATGAAGATGAGCTCACGACACTGGAACGCGTGCAATTTACCACTTCACGTTATCGCACTTTCAGCGAGCAGCTCTCGAACGCAGTGGCACAAACAAAGGGCTGGAGCGGCGCGCCACCGGTCCGACGACTACACGGGAAGGTTGATCCAGTTTCCTGGTATGGCGTGAACGGAGTCGCGCAGCGCAAACTGGCGGACGATTATCTTAACGCCGCAAAATCACTCGGAAGCTTTGTCACAACGTTTGATCCGATGGGCGATAACGTTTCTCCAACTAACACAACTAAAGGCCAGCAAGGTTTGATTAGGCAGCGAGCCATGACGGAGACCACGTGGCAGTTATTTACGGAGGAGACAATCTCGCTCTTTGATAAACTCATTTCCGCGCTGGGCCATGAGTATCTCGCGAGCAATCGCCTTGCGCCATCGCCTCCCGAGACCGAACTGAGTGCGCTGACTGATGATCAAGATCACATTAGTGCGCTTTTGATCGAAAGCCCTGAGCCGCTGCCATGGCGACGCATCTGGCGATGGATAAACCTCAGGGTCGTCGACGCAGAAACCACACCATCGAAATTGCCGTTCCTCACAACGCCTCAAGCATTTCAATTAGCGTCAGCACAAAACGAGTCGCCACTGGTGTCACGAGTCTCTGACGTGTCGCTCATTACTGCTATAGACGCCTTAGTTCCAAAGACATCACACGTAACGGCACTTCGAAATCGTGACGGTACGCGTGGGCTTTTGATTCCTGATGCTATTCTGAGCGGGACATGGACCTTGAGCATGGAATTTCACGGCAATATCGGAGCCGAAATACCGTGTATCACTTCGGCTGGTAAGTCGGTGCGCGAAACCGTCGAGTTTGGTCCTTTAGTATTTCGTCCGCAGGGAAGAAGGTTTTCACCGGCCTACAATTTCCTAAATCCGCGTCATCAACTCTTCCGGATTATTACGGGCCACGGCGGCGAGATCTAGCACGGCGGCTTTGCCTCAGTGCGCCGGGATAAACCGGCAAGTTGTAGTGAATGAAAGAGTCATACGTTAAAGGACTAGCCAACCATAACGACCCCGAGTCATGCGGCGGCGCTCGTAAGAG
>Ga0068856_100006289_pt1 | contig 11657 bp, 6 predicted proteins | sample KBSCornC62_FD_66595 | JGI IMG/M metagenome (GOLD analysis project Ga0068856, IMG submission 66595) | Corn rhizosphere microbial communities from Kellogg Biological Station, Michigan, USA - KBS Corn C6-2 | ecosystem: Host-associated > Plants > Roots > Rhizosphere > Soil ... | reverse complement strand
CTGGTCTTCCAGGCTGTAGTCGGCGTACGTCTTGAAGCCGAGCAGCCTGGCGCGCTCGGCGCGCAGCGTGGCGATGCGCTGGATCGTGCCGCGCGTATCGTTCGCGTCGGCATGCTCGGTACGGTTGAACGAGGCCTCGAACAGCTTGCGCCGCGTCTCGCGGTTCGCGAGCGCCGACTGCGCCGGCTGCTGCGTCGTGTTCTGCAGCGCGAGCACGTATTTGCCTTCGAGCTTGCGCCCCTTGGCTGCTTCTTTCGCCGCGGCCAGGTCGCCGGGGGACAAGCCGACGAGCATGTCCGCGTCGTCGGCGACGAGTGCGCCCGCCTTGGTCCCGGCGAGCAGCTTGTCGCGGAATTCGGTGCCGAGCTTGGACAACTCCTTGTTCAGTTCGCGCAAGGTCTGCTGATCCGCGGCCGAGAGCTGCGCGCCGGAGCGCACGAAACTGCGATAGTAGCGTTCGACCAGGCGATGGGCTTCGGCGTCGAGGCCGAGCTTGTCGCGCGCGGCGTAGATCGACTTCACGCGCGCGAACAGTTTCGGATTGAGGAAGATCGCGTCGCGGTGCGCGGCGATTTTCGGTGCCTCTTCGGCTTGCGTCTTTTGCAGCGTGTCGTTCGTGTTGGCTTGCGTCAGGCTGAAGAACACCTTGCTCGCGCGCGCGAACAGCGCGCCGGAACGTTCCAGCGCGACGATCGTGTTGTCGAACGTGGCCGGCTCCGCGTTGTCCGCGATGTGTTCCACTTCGGCCAGCTGCTCCTGCATGCCTTGCTCGAGTGCCGGCTTGAAATCGCTGTCGAGGATCTTGTCGAACGGCGGCGCCTGATAGGGCAGAGGGCTCGGTTCGAGCAGCGGATTCCGGTGCGGCACCGGCGCGACGGCGGTCGGCGCCGTGCCCGCGGCCGGCGCGGCGGACTTCGTGTTGGGCGCGGTCGGGGCGCAGGCGGCCAGCGTGAATGCGGCGGCGAGCGCGGTGAAGCGAAGTTTCAGCGAGAAGGTCTGCACGGGCAGGGTTTCCGATCGGTGCAAAAAAAAACGGCCGGTCGAGTCGGTGAAACGACGGGACCGGCCGTGCTACGAGTTGCTGGGTAGCGTTATCCGCGAGCGGCGCTTATTTCTTCGCGTCCTTCGCGTCCGCGGTCTTCAGGCCACGCTCTTCGAGCAACGGTTCGACGCTCGGATCGCGTCCGCGGAACGCGCGATACAGCGCATCCATTTCCTGCGTGCTGCCGCGCGACAGGATCATGTCGCGGAATTTCTGGCCGTTCTCGCGCGTCATACCGCCGTTTTCCTTGAACCAGTAGTAGGCGTCGTCGTCGAGCACTTCGCTCCACAGGTACGCGTAGTAGCCGGCCGAGTAGCCGCCGCCCCAAATGTGCGCGAAATAGCTCGAACGGTAGCGCGGCGGGACCAGGGCGTAGTCGATCTTGTAGTTCTTCAGCGCCTCGGCCTCGAACTTGTCGACGTCCTTCTTCTCGCTGCCCGGCGGGATCGTGTGCCAGGACTGGTCGAGCAGTGCGGCGGCGAGGTATTCGACCGTGGCGAAACCCTGGTTGAACGTGCGCGCCTTCTTGATGCGCGCGGCCAGTTCCGCCGGGATCGGTTCGCCGGTCTTGTAGTGCTTGGCGTAGTTCGCGAACACGGTCGGTTCACTCGCCCAGTGCTCGTTGAACTGCGACGGGAACTCGACGAAGTCGCGCGTCGTGTTCGTGCCGGCCAGCGTCGGGTACTTCACGTTCGAGAACATGCCGTGCAGCGCATGGCCGAACTCGTGGAACATCGTGGTCACGTCGTCGAACGAGAGCAGCGCGGGCTGCCCCGCGGCGGGCTTGGTGAAGTTGCATACGTTGAACACGACCGGGTGCGTCTCGAGCAGTCCGGACTGGTCGACGAAGCTGTCCATCCAGGCGCCGCCGGCCTTGTTGTCGCGCTTGAAATAGTCGGCGTACCACAGCGCGAGCGACTTTCCGTCGGCGTCGAACACTTCGAACACGCGCACATCCGGCTGGTACACCGGGATGTCCTTGCGTTCTTTGAACGTCAGGCCGTAGAGCTTGTTCGCGGCGAAGAACACGCCGTCGTGCAGCACGCGGTCGAGTTCGAAGTACGGCTTGATCTTGCTCTCGTCGAGATCGTAATCGGCCTTGCGCACCTGCTCGGCGTAGAACTGCCAGTCCCACGGGGCGAGCTGGAAGCCGCCTTTCTGCTTGTCGACTTCCTGCTGCATGCGCGCGGCTTCGGCCTTTGCCTTGTCGACCGCGGCCGGCACCATGTCAGTCATCAGCTTGATCGCGTGCTCCGGCGTCTTCGCCATCTGGTCGTCGAGGCTGTACGCGGCGTAATTCGGGAAGCCGAGCAGCTTCGCCTTGTCCGCGCGCAGCTGCGCCAGGCGCGTGATCGTCGCGCGCTCGTCGTTCGCGTCGCCGTGCTCCGTGCGCGTGGTCGAGGCCTTGAACAGCTTCTCGCGTGTGGCGCGGTTGGTCAGCTCGACCTGCGCCGGCTGCTGCGTCGTGTTCTGCAGCGGCAGGACCCAGGCATTGTCGAGCTTGCGGTCTTTCGCCGCCGCCGCCGCCGCCGCCATTTCACCGTCGGAAAGTCCGGCGAATTCGGCCTTGTCCTTCGCCACCAGCGCACCGGCCTTGGTCGCGGCCAGCAGCTTGTTCTGGAATTCGGTGCTGAGCGAGGATTCCTCCTTGTTCAGCTCCTTCAGCTTGGTCTTGTCCGCGTCCGACAGCTTGGCGCCGGCGCGCACGAAATTGCGGTAGTAGCGCTCGGCCAGGAAGCGGTCGGCCGGATTGAGCTCGGCGCGGTGCTCGTAGATCGACTGCACGCGCGCAAAGAGTTTCGGATTGAGGAAGATCGCATCCTGGTGCTCGGCCAGCTTCGGCGCGAGTTCCTCCTGCGCCTTCTGCAGCGTGTCGTTCGTGTTCGCCTGGGCCAGCGCGAAGAACACCTTGGCCGCGCGCGTCAGGGTCGCGCCGGTGCGCTCCATCGCCTCGATCGTGTTTTCGAACGTCGGCTGATCGGCGCTGTTCGCGATCTTGTCGACTTCCGCGATCTGCTGCTTCATGCCCTCGACGATCGCGGGCTGGAAATCCGTATCGTGGATCTTGTCGAACGGCGGCGCCTGGTACTGCAGCGTGCTCTGCTTCAGGAACGGATTCGCGGCCGGAGCGGTTTTTTCAGCGGCGGCGGGCTTGGCGGCGGGGGCGGGTTTCTGCTGGGCGCTCACGGCAAGGCTCAAGCACAGGGAGACGGCGACGAATAGGGGGCGTAGACGCAACATGGCAATGTGGATCCTCCGAAGGATAGTCCCGAGTCGAAAAGGCCGCACACCTTAGCGCCCTGCGCGCGGTTTCGCCATGTGCCGTAAGGCTCACGGCTTTGCTGCGGCGCACAAAGCTGTAGTAGCCTTGGGCAAACCGACTGGGCGAAGCCGATGACCGTGTCGAAACCCCGCGCCGACGATCTGCGGCACATCCAGTTTCCGCGCAGCGACGAAGCCCTGCGCGAGGACGTCAACCGCCTCGGCGGGCTGGTCGGCGAGGTGCTGGCGGACCAGCTCGGCGCCACGTTCCTGGCCGCGGTCGAAGCGGTGCGCACCGCCGCGATCCGGCGTCGCGAGCACGGCCTGCCGATCGACGAACTCGCCGCCCTGCTGCGCGGACGCGAATCGGCCTTCGCCTGCGCCCTGGTGCGCGCATTCACGACGTATTTCACCGGCGTCAACGTCGCCGAGCGGGTGCACCGCATCCGCCGCCGCCGCGAGCACGAGCGCGCCGGCGACGTGCCGCAGCCCGGCGGCTTGCGCGACGCGACCGCAGCGCTCGCCGCCGCCGGTGTCGATGCCGCGCAGATGCAGGCGCTGCTCGAACGCCTGCATATCGAGCCCGTGTTCACCGCGCACCCGACCGAAGCCGTGCGCCGCTCGCTGCTGGACAAGGAACAGGCGTTGGTCGACGGCCTGCTCGCGAATCTCGACCGCATGCGCACGCCGGGCGAATGGCGCGGCGACCAGGAACGCATGCGCCTCGCGCTGGCCAGCGGCTGGCAGACCGCCGAGGCCGCGCCGGAACGCCCGCGCGTGCTGGACGAAATGGCGCACGTCGGCTGGTTCCTGATCGAGGTGCTGTACCGCATCGTGCCGGATTTCTACGCCGCGTTCGACGCCGCGCTGGCGCACGCCGGACTCGCCGGCGGGCCGCTACCGCCGCTGCTCAAGTTCGGCACCTGGGTCGGCGGCGACATGGACGGCAATCCCAACGTCGACGCCGGCACCGTCGCCGCCACGCTCGCGACGCAGCGGCGCCTGATCGTCGCCGCGTACCGCACCGAACTCAAGGCGCTGAGCGAAACGCTGACGCAATCGCTGTCCGAGATCGCGGTCGAACCGGTGGTGCTGCAGCGCTTGGCCGACTATCGCGCGCGCCTGCCGAAAGCGGCGAAGAAGCTCAAACCGCGCTACGATGACATGCCGTACCGGCAGTTCACGCTGCTGATCGCCGCACGCCTGCTGCTGCCGCCTGCGCGTGCGGGCTACGCCGACGCCGCGGAATTCCGCGCCGACGTCGCGCTGATCGCGGACAGTCTCGCCCGGCACCGCGGCGAGCACGCCGGCCGCGCCATACTGTGCCGCCTGCTGCAGCGCATCGACACGTTCGGCCTGCACCTGGCCACGCTCGACCTGCGTCAGGAATCCGCGGCGCACGACGCAGCGCTCGCGCGCGTGTTCGAAGACGCCGCGTGGCCGCAGCGCGACGCGCTCGAGCGCACGCAGCGGCTGGCGCAATGGCTCGCCGCCGCGCCTGCGCGCGGCACGCTCGCAGCCGACGATGCCGCCGCGCCGGTTCTGGAGGTGTTCCGCACCGTGGCCGCGGCGCGAAACCGCTACGGCGCGGGCGCGCTCGGTCCATACATCGTCAGCATGAGTCACAGCGCGGCCGACGTGCTCGCGGTGCTGGCGTTGGCGCGTACCGCCGGCTGCGTCGACGCCGCCGGCACGGTGCCGCTCGACGTGGCGCCGCTGTTCGAGACGATCGCAGACCTGCGTGCGGCGCCCGACATCGTGCAGCAACTGTTCGACGAGCCGGTGTACCGCGCGCATCTGGCCGCGCGCGGACAGCGCCAGATCGTGATGCTCGGTTATTCGGACAGCGCCAAGGACGGCGGCCTGTTCGCCGCGCGCTGGGCGCTGCAGCGTGCGCAGGTCGCGCTGACCGAGCTCGCGCGCCGGCACGGCGTGCGCTTGGTGTTTTTCCACGGCCGCGGCGGCTCGATCAGCCGCGGCGGCGGCAAGACCGAGCGCGCCGTGATCGCGGCGCCGCGCGGCTCGGTCGACGGCTGGCTGCGCCTGACCGAACAGGGCGAAGTGATCCACCGCAAGTACGGCATCCCCGCGATCGCGCTGCGCAATCTGGAACAAAGCACCGGCGCGGTCCTGCGTGCCAGCCTGAAACCGCGCCCACCCGAGCCGCGCGAGACGCGCTGGCGCGACATGACCGCGACGATGGCCGACGCGGCGCGCGCGGCGTATGTCGCCCTGGTGCGCGACGACGCGGAGTTCCCGGCGTATTTCCGCAGCGCCACGCCGATCGACGTGATCGAACGTCTGCGCATCGGCTCGCGTCCGTCGCGCCGTGCCGGCGGCGGCGGCATCGAACGCCTGCGCGCGATCCCGTGGGTGTTCGCCTGGTCGCAGAACCGCGCCGGCCTGACCGCGTGGTACGGCGTCGGCAGCGGACTGGAAACCGGCATCGCGCGCTACGGTCTCGCCGCCGTGCGCGAGATGGCGCGCGACTGGGCGTTCTTCGGCACGCTGGTCGAAGACATCGAGATGGTGCTGGCGAAATCGGACCTGGCGATTTTCGAGCGCTATTCGCGCCTCGCCGGCGACCTGCACGAGCGCTTTTACCCGCGCATCGCCGCGGAATTCGAACGCACGCACCGCGCCGTGCTGGCGCTGCGCGAAAGCCCGGCCTTGCTCGCCGGCGACCGTCGCCTGGCGCTGTCGATCCGGCTGCGCAACCCCTATGTCGATCCGATCAGCCTGTTGCAGGTGGACCTGCTACGGCGCTGGCGCGACGGCGGCAGCGAGGACGCGGAACTGTTGCGCGCGCTGGTGGCGACGGTGAATGGGATTGCGGCAGGGGTGCAGAATACGGGGTGAGGTTTTCCCTTCTCCCGTCGGGAGAAGGTGGCGCGAAGCGCCGGATGAGGGTCCGGCGAAGACCGAGTGCTGGTGCGACCCCGAACCCTCACCCGGCGCTGCGCGCCGACCTCTCCCGGCGGGAGAGGTGAAGAGTGAAGTCTCAGCGCTTCCTCAAGCCGCCTTCACATCCCGCAAGCGCCAGTGGTTGCCGACCAGCAGCGTCAGCCGGTGCTTGATGATCGCGTGCGGCAGCGAGGTGACGACTTCCGCGTCGCAGTGCAGGTCGGACTGGCGCGCGGTCACTTGCGCCTGCGGATCGCTCGCGCCCAGCGCCTCGTCGACCGCGTCGGGATCCGGCTGCATGGCGCGCCAGCGTGACCACAGCGTCGGTTCGCGCAGTGCGGCCTGCAGCGCGGCGGCGAAATGCTCCGGCGATCCGCCCTGAAACGAGAGCGCATCGATGTTGCCGCGCGCGTGGGCGATATCGTCGATCGAGAAGTAATAGCGTTGGCTCGCGGCCATGTCGAACTCCCTTCGGTGTGGTCCGTCGCGGTAGTCTAGCAGCAAGCACGGCATGACTTTCGCCCCTGCTGCCGCCTGTTCAGCGGCGGCTAGAATCGGGCACATTTGCCGTCGACCGAGGGGAATACCGATGCCGTCGTACCCCGCCTTTCCCGGGCGCGCAGCCCTGCGCGCCGCCGTGGCCCTCGCGCTGTTCGCCGCCGCCGGCTCCGCCGCCGCGCAGTCGAAACTGTTGCGCTTCCCGGACATCTGCAACGACCGCGTCGTATTCACTTACGGCGGGGATCTGTGGACGGTCTCCGCACAAGGCGGCACCGCGCAGCGCCTGACCGCGGGCCCGGGCCTGCAGCAGGCGGCGAAGTTTTCTCCCGACTGCGCCACGATCGCGTTCACCGGCGAATATTCCGGCGAAGACCAGGTCTACGTGATGCCGGCGGCCGGCGGCGAACCGCAGCAGCTGACGTATTACCCGGCGCTCGGGCCGCTGCCGCAGCGCTGGGGCTTCGACAACGAAGTGTACGGCTGGTCGCCGGACGGTAAAAATATACTTTTTCGCTCGTACATCGACGGCTTCGCGCTGGCGCAGCCGCGCCTGTTCAACGTGGCGCGCGACGGCGGCCTGCCGCAGGCGCTGCCGATGCCGTTTTCGGGTGCCGGCGCGTATTCGCCCGACGGCAAGCAGCTGGTGTACTCGCCGCTGTTCCGCGATTTCCGCACCTGGAATCGCTATCAGGGCGGCTGGGCGCAGGATCTGTACGTGTTCGACCTGGCCACGCAGCAGGGCCGCAACATCACGAACGACCCGCGCACCGACCGCGATCCGATGTGGATCGGCAACGCGATCTACTTCGTGTCCGACCGCGACGACGTGCTGAACCTGTATCGCTACGATCTCGGCAGCAGCCAGACCACGCAGCTGACCAAGCACCGCGGCTTCGACGTGCGCTGGGCCAGCGCGGATCGCGCCGGACACATCGTGTACGAACTCGGCGGCGAGCTGCACGTGTACGACGCGAATGCGAACCAGGATCGCGCGCTGTCGATCAACGTGCCGACCGACGGTGCGCGCACGCGCGCCGAAACGATCGCCGTCGGCGACAAGATCGAGCAGTTCGCCGTGAGCCCGCACGGCGAACGCGCGCTGTTCATTGCGCGCGGCGATCTGTTCACGGCGCCGGTGGAAAACGGCATCACGCGCAACGTGTCGCAGTCGCCGGGCGCGCACGAGCGCGAAGCCGCGTGGTCGCCGAACGGTCGCCGCATCGCGTACGTCTCCGACGCCAGCGGCGAAGAGGCGATCTGGACGCGCGACGCCGACGGCGGCGATGAGCCGATCAAGCTCACCGCCGAAGCGTACGGACGCCTGTACGCTCCGCGCTGGGCGCCGGACGGCAAGCGCCTCGCGTTCAGCGACAGCGCCAACCGCGTGTTCGTGATCGACCTGGCCAGCCACAAGGTGAGCGAGATCGCAAAGGACCCGTTCGGTTTGGCGCGCGACTACGCGTGGTCGCCGCGCGGCGGGTTCCTCGCCTACACCTTGAACGAGGACAACGCGCAAGGTTCCGTGTTCGTCTGGAGCGCGGCGAGCGGCAAGAGCACGCGCGTGACCGATGCGTTGTTCGCCGAGGCGAATCCCGCGTTTTCGCCGGACGGCAAGTTCCTGTATTTCCTCGGCGCGCGCGAATGGGCCCCGCAGATCAGCGCGATCGAGTTCGAATACGCCGCGAACCGCAACATCGGCGTGTACGCGCTGACGCTGCAGAAGGACGGCCCGAATCCGTTTCCGCTGCAGAACGACGAACCCGGCCATGCCGAGAACGACAAGAAGCTGGAAAAGAAAAAGGACGAGAGCTCCGCACCGGAACGCATCGACTTTGACGGCCTGGCGCAGCGCGTGACGCGTGCGCCGATCGATCCGGACAACATCCAGTCGATGACGGTGACCGACAAGTTCATCGTGTACTCGGTCGCCGACGGCTTCTACTACGGCCGCGACGGCCGCTTCAAGCCGCAGATCCACACGTTCCGGCTGAAAGACCGCAAGGACAAGACGCTGGTTGAAAATGTGGACAATGCGGCATTGTCCGACGACGGCGAAAAGCTGATGGTGCAGTCGGGCCAGAGCTACAAGGTCTACGACGTCGATTCCGACGGCAAGGACTCGAAGACGGTGGCGACCTCAGGCCTGAGCCTGACGCGCGAGCCGCGCGCGGAATTCGCCGAGATCCTGCGCGAAGTCTGGCGCCGCTACCGCGACTATTTCTACGCGCCGAACATGAACGGTTACGACTGGAACGCGCTGCGCACGAAGTACGAAAAACTGCTGCCGTACGTCGGCGACCGCTCCGATCTCAACTACGTGCTCGGCCAGATGGTGGCGGAGCTGTCGAACTCGCACTCCTACGTCAGCGGCGGCGACTTGAAGCTGCCGAAGAAGCCGAATGTCGGCCTGCTGGGCGCGACGTTCGAGCTCGACAAGGGCACGGGCCGCTATCGCATCCGCTCGATCATGCCGGGCGAGAACGACGAGGATCGCTATCGCTCGCCGCTGACCGAGGTCGGCGTGGACGTGCACGTCGGCGACTACGTGCTCGCGATCAACGGCAGCGAGCTGAAGGCGAAGGACAACCCGTATCGCCTGTTGCAGATCGCGCCCGCCCAGCCGGTCGAGTTGCGCGTCAATTCCAAGCCGACCGACGCGGGCTCGCGGCGCGTACTGGTCAAGCCGCTGGCGAGCGAGAGTTCGCTAAAGTACTACGCCTGGGTCGAGCACAACCGGCGCTACGTCGAGGAAAAATCCGGCGGCAAGATCGGGTATTTGTACATCCCGGACATGGGCGGCGACGGCATCCGCGAATTCATCAAGTGGTTCTACCCGCAGATCCGCAAGCAGGGGCTCGTGGTCGACGTGCGCGACAACGGCGGCGGCAACGTGTCGCAGATGATCATCGGACGTCTGGCGAAACAGCTGCTCGCGGTCAACTACGGCCGCAATTCGAGCGCCACCGGCACCTATCCCGGCGCCGTGTTCCACGGCCACATGGCGGCGCTGATCAGCGAATCGACCGCCTCCGACGGCGACATCTTCGCGTACATGTTCAAGCAGGCGAAGCTCGGGCCCACGATCGGCAAGCGCACGTGGGGCGGCACGGTCGGCATCAACGATTGGGGTCCGGTGATCGACGGCGGCCAGGTCGAGGTGCCGGAATTCGTTGCCATCGCGGATCTCAAGGGCAACTACCACGTCGAGGGCGAAGGCGTCAGCCCGGACATCGAGGTCGACAACGACGTGTTCTCGACCATCCACAGCAAGGATCCGCAGCTCGACCGCGCGATCGCCGAGGTGATGGCGAAGATTCAGTCCGATCCGATGCCGTTGCCGTCGCGCCAGGCCGATCCGGTCAAGGCGCCGTCGGACATGCGTCCGCCGAAATGAACTCCGCCGCGCGCGCGAGCGATGCCGCTTGCGCGCGCGGATCGGCATCCGGCGCATACGGCAGCACGCCGAAACACGGTGCGGCGACGCGCGCGCGCAGGGTGGCGATGTTGTCTTCGGCGCGCGCCATGTCGGGATCGATGCGATTGCCGATCCAGCCGAGCAGCCGGCAGCCGTCCGCCGCGATCGCGCGCGCGCTGAGCAGCGCGTGATTCAAGCAACCCAGACGCAAGCCGACCACCAGCAACACCGGCAACTCGAGCGCGCGCACCAGATCGGCCTGCATCGTTTGCGGGCCGAACGGCACGGCCCAGCCGCCGACGCCTTCGACCACCACGCACGCCGCCTGCGCGCACAGTGCGCCATAGGCCGCCGCGATCGGAATCAGATCCAGCGTCACGCCTTCGTCCACCGCCGCCAGATGCGGCGCGATCGGATCGCGCAGCGCGTAGGGGTTTACCGTCGCGTACGCTGGCGCGCCGGCGCTTTGTGCGATCAGCGCGAGCGCGTCGGCGTTGCGGCGGCCGTCCGCGGTTTCGTCGCAGCCGCTCGCGACCGGCTTCATGCCGACCGCGGTGCAGCCGCGCGCGGCGAGCGCTGCAAGCAGCGTCGCGCTGACGTGCGTCTTGCCGATGCCCGTGTCGGTGCCGGCGATGAAGACGTTCATGCAGTTGCCTGCGCGGCGAACGCGCGCTGATGGCGTCGGCGCAGCCACGGTGCGATCACGCCGATCAACCCGTACAGCGAACCCGGCACGCCGAACAGCCAATTGTTGCGTTCGTCCAGCGGCAACAGCGCCGCGGACGCTGCCGAGGCCAATGCGACTGCGCCGATCGCGCACCAGACCGCGAGCTGCATGCGCGTCGCTGCGCGTTCGGCTGCGTCGAGCCCGATGCGTTCCGCTTGCGCGAGCGCTTGGCGATACATCAGCGCGAACACTGCCGCGATCGCGGCGAAGCCCACGCCGTAGACTTCGAACGCCATGCGGTATTCGTCGATCGAATGCAGCTCCAGCGGCTGGTCGACCAGGTAGTTGTTGCTGAGCCAGGCGAGCAGCAGGCTGAAGATGAAGCGCAGCGGATAGACGAAGATCAGCACCAGGAACACCAGCACCAAGCTCAGGCGCACGGCGCCCGCGTCGTCCAGGTCGTAATGCCGGCTCCAGTCGCGGTGCGCGAGCCAGATGCGAACGATCAGAAGGAACGAGAGCGCGAACGCCGGCATGCCGCGCAGCGCGTGCAGCATGTCGGGGACCGACGTCGGGACGTGGCCCACGGAGATCACCAGGATCGAGACGCTGAACGCGAATGCGGCGTCGACGAAGCCTTCCAGTCGCGTCGGCTGATGGCGGCGAGTGCGCAGTGCGGCGGCTAGCGGGGGCGTGTCGGACATGGCGGCGTTCGCGTCGGGTCACGCAGCATAAGCAAAACCCCGCCGACGGCCTAGACGCGCGCTACGGCGCGACCGGCTACAATGGCGCTCCAATCCGCATCGTACGACTGCCATGTTCGCTGCCGCCGCGCTCAAATCCGCCAGCAAGTCCGAGCAGTACGC
>Ga0068856_100006285_pt1 | contig 11662 bp, 8 predicted proteins | sample KBSCornC62_FD_66595 | JGI IMG/M metagenome (GOLD analysis project Ga0068856, IMG submission 66595) | Corn rhizosphere microbial communities from Kellogg Biological Station, Michigan, USA - KBS Corn C6-2 | ecosystem: Host-associated > Plants > Roots > Rhizosphere > Soil ... | reverse complement strand
TTCTGGATTCAATCCGCCGCCACCGCCACCACCAGGGCCTCCGCCGCCTGCGCCGTTACCGCCGCCGCCTGCGAGACCCGTTTGGGGTTTTGAACCCACAGGTGTTGTATCAACAGCTGTTCCATCTCCATTTGATGGATCACCGATGCCCGGAGTTGAAACTCCGCCCGTCGCAAGTCCACCACTCGTTGCCGCTCCCGCACCCGCAGTCCCATTTGCACACATCGGGTCCGACGGATTCGACTTACAGAGACACACGATGCTTGTTGCCGCAAACGAAGGATCCGAACAATCTCCCGCTGCACTCGCAAGCGCTGACGGATTTGGAGGAGTCATCCCCGCAAGCGACGAAGGCGAATCCGAAGTTTGATTTCCACATTGCGCCATCTGAGCCGCGTTTCCAGCCAACATAGCCATCTGTGCGGCCATCGAGGTTTCGTTTGCCGCGTATCCATCGCAACGGTTCAAGTAGCCCCGGACATCGTACGAGGCCGTGTCAGCTGCAGAACGAATACTCTGAAGTTCTGCAACATTCGGCGGTGGCGGGCTTTGAACAATCTGCTGGTCAGCCCAACGAAATGTCTGTCTCAAATCATCTTGCAGTGTGCTGCAGTCATTTGAACAAGCCTTTCTCGTTTTGCCGCAGGTACCACCTTTAAGCATCGAAAGGCCTTGTAATGTCGTGGCCAGGCCTGCACCCAGAGTACAAGCCATTGCAGAACCCTTAGCAGCAGCGATCTGCGCACCGACTTGCGCAACCATGGCTAAACCCATCATGAGCTGCTGCTTGTCCGAACCATTCATTCCCGCAGTCGAATTTGCATCGGTGCATGCACCTTTTGCGGTCTTGTATTCGGCCTGGCACTCGTCGACCCGATCGTTAATCTGTTTAACGGTCTTTGGAAAGCCGATGCCACCAGCGCTGCCGGAAGAAATCGCATTCACTTGCGAAGTACCGCTCTCAGGAAGATTCGCCATCTGCGAATCTGTCGTTCCCGAATAGGTACCTGTCGATTGTTGACCAAGCGGATTTGAACTCGCCTTCGGATGCGACTGTTCAAACGCGGTAGCGTTAATCGAAAAAGTAACCAAAGAAAGAAGAGCAACAAGCTGAATCAATCGACTCTTCATGAATATCCCCCACTAATCTTATCGGGATTCCAGAAGACTCACTTTAGGACGTAGGTCGCGAAACAGCTGGAAATTTCAGAAGATTTCGAATTTTCTATGTCGAACTTCCAGCGCACTGAAGAGGAGTTCGACGCTTTTCTCAAAATGAAACACTAGAAGTCTGTCGCCGGCGGATTTCGAATCGCACCCGTTTGACCTTCGCCGCCGATTGCCCACTTATTCGAAAGCAAGTGATCGCGCGAAATGATTCGAACGCTGTACCCAACGCGGCCACCGTTTGTGCAAACACCCGGTATCATGTAAACGGCCTTATCCGCAAAATGCGTGCACTTTCCGAATCGCTGCGAAGGAAATCCGAAATCAGAGTTTGTGTTCGGCGCCCAGCCGGTCAAAAGATGTTCCGGACTTAAGACGAAGTAGCCGAGCGTGTTTCGCAACGTCTGATCAAGACCTTGTTGAGTTACCGTGATTTGCGATTTCACGTTAAAGCCTTCGATGTCAGTTCCATTTCTCCCGCCTAAATCTGGCGGTACGACAAATTTGTTTCCGAACTGGCTTCCTAAATCCCCCAAGCGAGTTCCATCGCCATTGAGCGCCTTGTAGTTCGTCGGATAATCGAGATCGATCGAATAGTAAGTTGCATCAAATAAATCGGGCGAGACCGCGATCTCTTCGGCCGTTCGCAGATTTTTAACGGCGGGCGAGACTTGGTTAGGACTCGCATTTTGCGTGTTATCCCACGCAAGTGGATCACCCGTGATCGGAATGCGATCGAAGTTAATAAAATAACTGTAAGTGAGCTGATTCGGGTTGTTGCGACCTTTGGATCCGCGAATGAAGTTTCGAGTTGCCGCCTGCGCAGCAAGCGATTTCATCCCGAGGTTGTCACCAGGAAACCTGCCGTAATTTGGAAGAAGCGCACGGAAGTCTTCTCCGCCATCGGTCGCATTATTCAAGAGACGAGGAGTTGAAATAGGATCAACCCGTTGCCCTGACGAAACCTCGGCCGCTGGGGCCCACTGGCTTTTGTACCACGGTCCGATGCGACCACCGAAGGGCTGAGCAAATGCGCGCGCCTCAAGCTCAACCGGTTTACCAAATGGTGCAAATGGCTTTCTCGGAGACGTTTTCGCATGAACGGCCACGTAAGCCATGCACCATGGATTCTTCTCAAAACCTAACGAAGAGCCGTTGAGTCCCGCCTGTGTCGAGTTGTCGAGTTGGTCAGACGGTTCGCCATTCGCAAAATATCTCAGCACCCCTTGCGGATCGTAGTTGTCGATCTCCGAACCCAAATGCGAAAGGTCACTTAAAAATGCTTGGTCGATTTGATAGTTTCCGCTGAGTTGACCTGACCATGTGTACATCAAAAGCGGCGATGTGCGGATTTCAACGATCGTACCCGCTCCGTCCCCTCTTGTTCCCGCGCACGCGTCTGTCGCAAGCCCGTTCTTGAAGCCAAATGATTGATCGTCGAACGTCGACAAGTTGCTAAGCGTGAGATTTTTTTTAATCGTTTGCTGAACGCCTAAGGCGACGGGCTGCTTTGACTGGTCGATTATATTTGCGTCGACTAAATTCTTGCGCAATTTCTGAATGACCGACTTTCGCGCGGTTATTGCCATTTTATAGGCCTCTAACATCTGGGCCGCAAAGGCCCAGTTGAGAGGACCCTGATTCGACAACGCTTCATCCTGTTGGTCACGAAGGGCGCCGATTTGAATCGCGCCACTCGCGACGCCAGGAACAAACGGTGCAACGACAATCAAAGATGGAATTTTTCTGATCGTCCCCGCGCTCCCGTACTGTCGATAACAATAGTTTTCTTCTTGTCCGCTCTTGGTCGTCGCTTCACGCCAAAACGTATTGAGAACGCAAACCGACGGGACCTCAAACTCCGCTGCCGTAGCGGAATATGAAGTTGCTGGATCGGAAGATCCCGGGGTGAATCCATTTCCATATGGAGATTGATCACGTCCCAAAGTACCAAGCACGTGATAGCGCCAGGCGAGGAGCTTGTTGTCCTGGCGGATTTGGTAATTGATATGCGCGATCTCGTTCAAGATCTCGGCTTGGCGTTGGGCGCCGTAGTAAGCGCCGAGGTCGACGGCGTTTTGCAAATTGATTTTGTCGTGAACGAGAAGGCCTATGTTGATGACCATCGCGAAGAAAACAAAGAGCACTTGAAAAATGAGCGCGACGAAGACGGTCATTTGGCCCGTTTCGTTCCAGAAGATGCGCTTCATGCGCTGACTCAAATCGCCTTGTCTCATGTATGGGAAATCGTACCATAAGTGGACGCTTCTCTCCTGGGCTGTTATCCTTTAATCGCATTCAAAAACACGAGGATAGACCATGGTCGGGCTACATCGTCTCATGATGAAACACATCGCAATCGCGACGACTCTCACAACTCTCGCGATTTCAAACGCGCAAGCGCTCACAACTTCAACGCAAGTTCCGAACACGGGCAAAGTTGAAGCGGCGGCAAAACCTGGCGCCTCGAAAGCGCAGTCACCCAAAGCGCCAGCAAAAAAAGAAGCACCGTCGAAAGGCGATGTTCTCTTTGAGGGATATTCGAAAATCCTGATGGGCGATAAACATATCGGTTACACCGTTCAGCGCTTCGAGTTCGACAGTAAAAAGAAAGAGTATTCGACCGTTTACTATTTGAAAACCGCGCCTCCGGCGAACGACGTCATCGAATCGCTAAAAGCTCGAAGCACATTTGACCTTAAACCGATCAGCTACCAATACACCGAACTTTCAAGCGGAAAACCGCACATTGTCGATGCCGCATTCGGCAACGGTACGATGGTCGTCACCGAACTTCTCAACGGTAAGCGCACAACGAAGCCCGCCGTCAAAATTCCGCCTGGAACTTTTCTCGCGAGTTTTCTTGGCTACTTGATGTTGCAACAAAAAGACTCCGTCAAAGTTGGCAATAAATATTCTTATCAAGCGATCGCCGAAGAAGACGGGAATCTCTATAAAGGCGAGGCGTACGTAAAGAGCCAAGAGCAAAATCACGGGCTCAACACGTTCAAGATTCTAAACACATACAAAGGCGTTCAATTCATCAGCTGGATGACTCCGCAAGGTGAAGTCATCGCGACCGATAGCGCGGCTCAAGGCATCTCGACCGAACTCGCACCCAACATCCAAGAGGCAACCAAAGGCATGGGCGTAAACTCAAATCAGCTCGCCCAACTTTTCGGATCAGTGCCGAAAGGCCAAGACAACGCGCTCTCGCGTCACTCTCAAGGCGAACCTCTCGGATCATCGGCCGCAGGCTCCGTACAACTTGAGCCAGCGACGGCCCCCGCGAAAACAAAACAAGAGATTCTCCAAGGGACACCTTCAACAAAGCGCACGAAACAAGAAGGCGTTCCTCAAGGCCAAGGCATCGAAGTTAAATCAACAGAAGGCCAGTGATGTACGTCGCGCGGAGAATCCTAAGTGCGACTCCCGCGATTTTCGGCATCCTGACGATAACGTTTTTTCTTTTGCCTCTAGTCCCCGGCGATCCTGTTGATCTCATGCTCGGCGAGCAGGCGAACACGGCGGATAAACAGGTTCTTAGACACGATCTTGGGCTCGATCTGCCACTTGGTGCGCGTTACACCTCTTTTCTCTCGCAAACTTTGCGCGGAGATTTGGGCCACTCATTCACGACAAGAAAACCTGTGACCGATCAAATCAAAGAGCGGCTTCCCGCAACACTCGAGCTCGCCATCACATCCATGATTCTTGCGCTCCTTTCGGGAATTCCGCTCGGCGTTCTTGCGGCGACAAATAAAAATAAATTGATCGATCATGCCGTCAGAGTTTTGAGTTTGACGGGCACAAGCCTCCCCTCCTTCTGGATTGGACCGTTTCTCGTCTACATTTTTGCGCTTCAACTCGATTGGTTGCCGGTGAGTGAACGCGGCGGAATCGATCACCTCATTCTACCGGCGATCACGTTATCGATTGGACTTATGGCGATTTTGGCGCAGGTCACAAGAGCCGCCATGCTTGAAACTTTAAGCGAAGATTTCGTGACCACGGCTCGGGCGAAGGGCGCATCCGCCGCGCGAATTTATTTTCGTCATGCTCTGGCAAACGCCGCAATTCCTATTATCTCTGTTTCCGCCCTACAATTCGGCGCAGTTCTAACCGGAACAATCATCGTCGAAACGATTTTCGACTGGCCCGGACTCGGAACCCTTCTCTTTCAAGCGATTCAAAACCGCGACTACCCAGTTGTTCAAGCGACGGTTCTCGTTATCGCCCTCACGTATGCCGCCGTGAATTTCGCCGCTGATCTTTTGTATGCGCGAGCGAATCCGAAAGTGCGGTTGTCGTGAAGATTTCCGTGTTTGTAGCAGCTACCTTTTTATTAGCGGCACTTTTTGCGCCTTGGTTGGGAACGACCGATCCGAATGCGTTCGATCTTTCACGCAAGTTCGAAAGACCAAACATTCATGCGCCGTTCGGGCTCGACCAAAACGGCGCCGACGTCTACTCCCAAGTTTTATTCGGCGCACGCACTTCGCTTGCAATTTCGTTTTCCGTCGTCGCCGCAAGCGTCCTGATCGGACTTCTCCTCGCATCGGCCGCCACCTATAAAGGTGGGCTCGCCGACACTCTTTTGGCTCGGACGCTCGACATGATTCAAGCCTTTCCCGGATTTTTACTCGCGCTCGCACTTGTCGCCGTTTTAGGACCGAGTGCGCGCAATCTCATTATCGCGATGACGGCGACCGGTTGGGCCGGATACGCGCGTCTCGTTCGAGGAGAGGTTTTACATTTGAAAGAGCGCGAGTATGTTCGCGGCGCCCAAGCGTGCGGCGCATCTTCAGTTAGAATTATCGTCAAGCACATCTGGCCAAACTTAGCGTCGATTCTTGCCGTTCAAGCGACCTTTGGTCTCGCAGGCGTGATTTTGGCGGAGTCGGGTTTAAGTTTCCTAGGACTCGGAGTAAACGCAGATACACCCACATGGGGCGCGTTGATGAATCAGGGTCGTCGTTTCCTCGTCGAAGGTCCACACATCAGTTTCTTTCCCGGTCTCGCTCTCTCAATTCTCGTTCTTTCAATTCAACTCAGCGGCGAAGGCCTTCGCGAGTGGTTGAACCCGCGCGAGCGTCGTGTTGAAATCAAAAGATGAGCGAAAATAATTCGATTCGACATGCTATCGGTCAACAAATGATCATCGGTCTCGCTGGGACCACGCTCACTAAAGACGAAGCAAATTTCATCGTCGATAACAATATCGGCGGAGTGATTCTCTTTAAAAGAAACACCGAAACCCCAGAGCAAGTTCGCAATCTCAACGCCGAGATTCAAGCGCTTCGCCACCGAATGCCGAACAAAGCTCCTCTCTTTATTTCGATCGACATGGAGGGCGGACGAGTTCACCGCCTTCAACCTCCCTTCACGAAGTGGCCCGCGCTTGCTTACGTTGGAAAGCTTGATTCGACGAGCGTCGCATTCAGATTCGCTCAAGCGATGGGTGATGAACTTAAAGCCGTTGGCATTAATCTCGACTACGCGCCTTCGATCGATATCTTCAACAATCCGCAAAACACCGTTATCGGAGACCGCGCGCTCAGCGATAAAGCCGAAACAGTTGCAAAACTCGGCTCGGCCCTTGTTCGCGGCTACATCAAGTCTGACATTATCGCGTGCGCTAAACACTTCCCGGGTCACGGCCATACACTCGTCGACAGTCATGTAGGGCTTCCCGTCGAAGAGAAAACTTTGGCCGATCTTGAAAAAGAAGAGCTCGAGCCGTTTAAGAAAGTCTTCCGCGCACGTCTTGATCTCGTCATGGCCGCGCATATTAAATTTCCGAAGATCGATCCCGAATGGCCGGTTTCGCTCTCAGAAATTTTTCTAAAAAAGATTTTACGCGACCAACTTCGCTACCGAAATCTCGTCATCAGCGACGATCTGGATATGGGAGCTTTGAAAAACAATTGGTCAAAGCCAGAGATCGCCGTTCGCGCACTTCAAGCAGGCAACAATATCCTTCTTTACTGCAACGAACCCGATTCTCCACCGACTGCTTTAGACGCTGTGGAAAAAGCCGTGCGTGATGGTGGATTATCTCAAGCGACGATCGAAGAGAATGCTCGCAAAGTTCTCGATCTTAAAAAAGAGCGCTTACTGAATCCCGATCCTCCGACGATGGAAGAGGCCTCGAAGATCATTGCGCATCCTGACCACTTGCGTTTGGCGAAAGCGATCGTTGCTGGAGAAGTTCCAGCTGATCTATTATCCCAGGCGACATGATCGCACTGTTGCTCGCGTGGTCGCTAACGGCGCACGCGCAAATTCAAAACGAACCCGTTGAAATCGTCACGGCACCCGCACCGGCTGTCTTTAGCGAACGCTCGGGCCTTTGGCCTTCCGACACACTTCCGCCCGAACTTTTCACAAGTGACCGAACGACGTTAACCGATCGCTGGAACGCGGTTCCCGGAGTTCAAGCCCGCGAAGCGGGAAGTCCCACTCTCTCGATTCGCGGTTCCGCGCAAGCCGACCGTGTTCTTCAACTCTTCGATGGCGCTCCGCTCAACATGGCCGATGGAGTCGGCGCTTCACAGCTTCTGATTCCCTCTGAGGTCATGTCAGAAGTCTCGCTCATCAAAGGACCTGCAAGCACGTTCTACGGAAATTCAGCGATGGCCGGCGCGGTCGATCATCGCCTTCGTTATTTTGATGAAACGACTCTTGACGGCCAGCTCGCGGATGCGAGCGGTGAGTTCGGTGATCGTCACGCGTCTCTCATCATTCCGTTCATGAAAAACGCTAAGCCGTTTGCGCAAGTGAGCGTGTTAAGCGAGCGTGATCCCGGAGCATTCGTTTACCAATCGGCCCAAGGTAACGGTCGACGCGACCACAACTCATCGGATCTAGCGCGCGCAACCGCCGCAACGGATTTTGCTTTCGGCGACGGCTGGAATTTTTCCGCCCGCCTCGTTGAAGCGCATTCGTCAGGTGAATCGCCGGGCTCGCTTCTTTCGCCGTTTGTTTCTGCAATTGACCAAAAAGGATCGCTTGCGACAGCCCAACTCTCGCACGCCATCGGCGCCTCACTTGCAAGCCTCCGCCTCACTGATACGCGCCTTTGGGGCGATTACGATCGCGGAGCGACCTCTTCGTTCGTCTCACGAACGTCGCTCTTCGCAGATCTAAATTCCTCTCTCAACGATCAAATCGTCGTCCGCACATTCGGTGATTTGTCTTTCGACTCCCTCACCGCGAGCTACGTTGGAAGCTCGCACTATTACGAGCACGACGCCGACATCGGACAGTCCTATCAGTGGACACTAACTCCCGAGCTTTCACTTCAGCCGTCGTATCGATATCAATCTCGTTTCGGACAACTCTTCAAATCGCTGGCGCTCATCCATTCGCGCAGTCGACTCACAACATCACTTAAATTCGGTGAAGGGTTTCGCGCACCGTCGTTAACCGACCGCTTCGGAACTTATTCAACATTCGTTGCAAACCCATCTCTCAAACCAGAAACGTCATGGACGACTGAACTCGGCACCGAATTCCTATCGGGCCGCCGGTACTCGGGATTTCTCGAAGGCTTCGGCGCCAAGGCTTCCGTTTATTACACGCACTTCAGCGATCTCGTGGACACGCTCACGCAAGGTTCAACTTTCACTAAGGTAAATTCTGGCGAAGCACGCTCGACGGGCGCCGAAGTCTCGCTCGCGTATGGCTACAAGATTTGGATGGCCTCGGCCGCTTACAACTTTCTCGACGCGCGTAACACAACTCTCGATGAACCTTTGCGTCTCGCGCCCAAACATCAAGCGGTGGTTTCACTTGCGCAGATGCTCGGCCCGCTTGTCTTCGAAGCAAAAGAAACGATTTGGAGTTCAACGTTTGATCGTAATCCTTCAAGCGGCACTCTTGTCGAATTACCGTCTTGGACGACGTTTGATTTCTCTGTTCGGACGCTCGCTTTGACGTCGTGGGAATTCCGCCTCGGAGTTCTTAACCTCTTCGATCAATCCCGAGAGCTAACCTACGGCTACCCCGAGCCCCAACGCCGGTTCTACCTGGGTGCCTCGCGGTTTTTCTAGAAACGTTTCAATCGTCATAGAAATTCTGCAGTTTTCCCTGGGCGGAAGGGCCCCTTATTGGTCGTCACGTCGGCCCGTAAATTGGATGTTTCCCTAGGGATTAAACCGGAGGTTTTCCCCGTGGCTCAACTCCCTTCAGACGAACGCGATCAAACGCAACGTTCACTCGGCTTCATTGGCCTCTCGGCGTTTGCGCATATGGGTCTTCTCATTGCCGTCTTGCTGGCTCCGGGCTTTAAATCGGCCGTCGGTTCCGCTGACGGAAAACAGGCTGGCCTCGAGTTCACCGGCGAACAACTTGCTAATGCGTCACCCGCTCCCGGCGCTCCGTCGAAGGACGCTCCGGCTCCTGGAAATTCAGCGCCTACCGAAGTTTTGCTGGCTGATGCCAACGATCCAAACGCGGTTGCTTTGCCAGCTTCAACGAAAGCCGCCGAACCCGCGCCGGCGGTGAAACCAGCTGAAAAGCTAGCAGAGAAGCCCGCGGAAAAAATCGCGCTCAAGCCCGCTGCAAAGCCAATCGTGAAAGCAGCTAAGAAACCAAAGGTCGAAGCCGCTGATATTTCAGATGCCCTTCAAGCGGCGCGCACCGAATCCAGCAAATCTAAAGTCGCAAAAGCCGCCGCGCCAAAAGTAAAGAGCGCGCTAATCGAAACTGCAGAAGCTAGCGACGTCGCCGCTCCTGCAGAAGTGCCGGCCGAAGCGACCACAGAGGAAGCCGTCCAGCTTCAGGTCGCTCTTCCTGAAAAAGAAGCCCTCACCGAAAAAGAGGCCGAAGAACTTCAAGCCCCGAACGCTTCAGCCGCTACAGCAACGGAAGAAGCTCCTGCAACCGAGGCCGCAGCTGCAACAACGGCGACCGAGAGCGAAAGCTCGAGCGCAGCTGAAGCCGCAAAACCAGCCGAAGTCGCACAACCAACCCAAGCGCCCGCTCGCCAACAGCTCGCGCAGAATGCACAACCCGCGCAAGCCACCGGCCTCATCGTCACTCGCCCAGCAACAGGCGCAACAACCGCAATTCCAAATCGCAGCGCAACTCTCGCCGGCACTCCCGGCGGAAGCGGAACCAACGTTCGCCCCATAGGCGCAGGCGGAACCTCTAGCGGCACATCTCGCTCGGCAAGCGCCGGCGGCGGAACCCTAATCGGCATCCCGTACGGCGCAACCGTTCGCGACGCCCGCTCACTGATCGCAACCGACAAACCGCAAGCGACCTACCCGCTTCAAGACCGCATCTCGCGCCATGAAGGAACAGCCGTCCTCGTCGGTCACGTCACAAACGACGGCCGCGTCGAACGCATCACGCTCGAGAAATCGTCAGGTTCACGTTTGATGGATGAGTCGGCCGCAAAAGCCTTCTCGAAATGGAAGTTCAGACCGGGGCAAGAAGGCTACATCCGCCTTCCGATTCAATTCCAACTCGCGGGCAGCGAAACGATCATCCCCGCGCAGCTGAACCGCCAGTAATCAGACTCTCTCAAAACACTTGCTACAAAAACAAAAAGCCGGCCCGCATTTGCGAGTCGGCTTTATGCATTTAAGACCCTAAAAACGACGACTTACTTATCGCCGAAAAGAGTTTTTGCAGACTTCGTCGAGCCTTTCGTGCGCAATGCGGCTTTACGCTTTTTACCGCGGGCAGCTGCTTTGCGTTCACGACGTTTTTCGGTACGGATTGTTTTCGAAGCCATGATCAATCTCCTGAAAGAACCAAGATGGCTATCAAAGCGGCATCCACAAGTCAACGAAATGGCGGACTCCGCCCTCCGACCGAACATCCTTTTGGAAAGAATAATCCAGCGATAACCGAGGTCCACGGTAGCCCAGTGAGGTCGTCACGAGCGATTGGTTTTGAACCTCCATCGCCGCATAACCCAGCCTGAAAACGAACAGATTCGCGAAGAACGACTCAAGTCCACCCTCGACGTTCTGGCGATGATCGGCGTAGACCTGAATATCGGGCTGAACGATGTCGAGCCTGAAGTGCGCAAACTCCGAAAGCACATACTGCGCCCCCAAAGCATAAGTCGGAATCAACCGCCGCCCCGCCATCACATCCGGCGAAACCGGCGCGATATCGTAAGCTACGAACGCGAGCCCAATCGAATCGATCGGCGAAAAAATCGCCCCGAAGTTCCCGTTGATTTGCGTGTCGTCGTGCCCCTGACCCGTCTGCTTCAAGTAATGGGCGGAGATCCCCGTCGCTACCCGAGGGATCGCAAACCCACCCACTCCGACTTGAATGTCTTCATCGGTGCGCGCGCCAGCGCCTGCGGGAAAGTCGATCGACTGCTTATAGTAGTGAGCCGAGCCGCGAATCAAATTCCCAGGCGTTCCATCCGCCAATTGAACCGCGTAGCGGGTGTAATCGCCTTCGGTCGGATGCGATCCGCGGTTGTAATGAAGCCCGAAATAGTAATCGCGAAGATGCGCGACCGAGG
>Ga0068856_100006280_pt1 | contig 11664 bp, 11 predicted proteins | sample KBSCornC62_FD_66595 | JGI IMG/M metagenome (GOLD analysis project Ga0068856, IMG submission 66595) | Corn rhizosphere microbial communities from Kellogg Biological Station, Michigan, USA - KBS Corn C6-2 | ecosystem: Host-associated > Plants > Roots > Rhizosphere > Soil ... | reverse complement strand
GTCGAAGGTAAATTTCAGATGCATGCCGGCCGCATTGTCGGGCCCGCAGGCGAAGCATTTATTCTTCGGCAAGCGAACTCCGCGGATATCGTGCCCGCGACCGTGAGATTTCCTGGGCATAGACAGGAGATTTTATACCGGCCGCACGCAGTCTTGTCTTTCTCTGTGTCCTCCGTGTCCTCCGTGGTTAGCGCTCTCGCTGAGGCTTGCGCCGCTTACGTGCAGCTGTGATAGACTTCCGGCGATCCGCAGAAGTATTTTTGATTCATCCGAATCGCTGTCCGCATTCCATGACCTTCAGGAGGTCTGGTAGATGGGTCTCGCTCTGCTCGCGATTATCTGGCTGATCACCTTCTTCAGCACTTACTTCTTTGTGGCCAAAACCTGGTGGCTGCCCCACGGCGCGTCCACCGCAGCCGCCTTCATCGACAATCAGTTCGCCCTGACTTATGTCTTGATGGGAATCGTATTCGTGGCCGCGCAAGGGGCGCTGGGATTGTTCGTGTGGCAATATCGCGAACGGCCGGACTCCAAGAAAGTTGAATATTCCCACGGCAACACCAAGCTCGAAGTGCTGTGGACGGTGCTCACCGCCATTCTTTTTGTAGGGCTGAACCTCATGGGCAGCAGTGTCTGGGCCCATGAGCGTTTTGCGCCGGCGGAGGCCGGATCGGTTCCGGTAGAAGTGACGGGCATGCAGTTTGCCTGGTACTTCCGCTATCCCGGAACGGACGGCAAGTTCGGCGCCACCAGTCCCAAGCTGATGGACCCTTCCGCCGGCAACGAAGCCGCGGTTGGCCTCGACACGACCGATCCAGCCTCGAAAGACGACGTGGTCACCGGCACCATGTACCTGCCCGTCAGCCGCCAGGTAGATCTCAGACTGCGCGCCGTGGACGTGATCCACAGCTTCTTCGTTCCTAACATGCGCTTCAAGCAGGACGCGGTCCCCGGCCTCGAGATCCACATGCACTTCACGCCCACCGAGATCGGAGACTATGAAATTGCCTGCGCCGAGCTCTGCGGTCTCGGCCATTACAAAATGCACGGCATGCTGAAAGTCGTCAGCCAGGAAGATTTTGACAAATGGCTGACGGCGCGGGAGGCGGAGAAACAATAATGGTTGCCCAGGATTCTCACGACCACGACGCTCACGGCCCTCACAGAAACGACCCCCACGGACACGCGGTTCATGCCCATGCCGCCCCGACCAGCTTTATTCGTAAGTACATTTTCAGCCTCGACCACAAAGTCATCGGGCTGCAATACTATTTCCTGGCGCTGACCGCGGTGTTTGTCGGCATGTTCCTGTCGCTGCTGATGCGCATCCACATGATCTGGCCGACGGCAAATCTGCCTTTGCTGGGTCACATCCAGCCGGAAACCTACCTCAGCCTGCTGACCATGCACGGCACCATCATGGTGTTTTTCGTGCTGACCACGGCGCCCCAGGGCGGATTTGGCAATTATTTTTTGCCCATCCAGATCGGCGCGCCGGACATGGCGTTTCCGGTCCTGAACATGCTTTCCTTCTGGACCACGTTCATTGCGTTCGTGGTGATTCTCGCGGCGTTCTTCGTTACCGGAGGCGCTCCCCTGCATGGCTGGACGGGATATGCCCCGCTGAGTGCGCTGCCCAGCGCAGGGCCAGGCGAGCAACTGGGTGCTGACTTGTGGATCGCGAGCATCGCGATTTTCTGCGTGGCATCGCTGATGGGCGCGCTGAACTTCATCACCACCACGCTCGACCTGCGGGCCAAAGGCATGACCATGATGCGCATGCCGCTAACAGTCTGGGCCTGGTTCATCACCGCCATTCTCGGATTGCTGGCTTTCGGCGTCCTGCTTTCGGCGGGAATCCTGCTACTGCTTGACCGCAATCTCGGCACCAGCTTTTATGTCCCGCTGGTGGTGGTGAATGGCCAGATCATGGGACACAAGGGCGGCTCGCCGCTGTTGTGGCAACACCTGTTCTGGTTCTTCGGACACCCCGAGGTTTACATCGCTATCCTGCCCGGCATGGGCGTGGCTTCACAGCTGCTGTCCACGTTCTCGCGCAAACCGATCTTCGGATACAAGGCGATGGTGTACGCCATCATGGGCATCGGCTTCCTTGGCTTCATGGTCTGGGGCCATCACATGTTCATGAGCGGCATGAGCCCGTACTCGGCTTTTGCCTTTTCAATCATGACCATGGCCATCGGAGTGCCCTCGGCGATCAAGACCTTTAACTGGCTGGGGACAATTCGCGGTGGGCGAGTGCGTTTTCAGACACCGATGCTCTACGCCATCGGATTCGTTTCCCTGTTCGTCTCCGGCGGACTGAGCGGCCCCTTCCTGGCGCAGCCGGTGCTGGATATTCCGCTGCATGACACCGCGTTTGTGGTCGGACACTTCCACCTGATCATGGGCGTGGCCGCCATCTTCGGCATGTTCGCCGGAACCTACTATTGGTTCCCCAAGATGTTCGGCCGCATGATGAACGAGAAGTGGGGCCGGGTGCATTTCTTCCTTACGCTGGCAGGCACCTACGCCATCTTTATGCCGATGCATTATCTGGGCATGGCGGCGCAGCCGCGGCGCTACTCTCAGTTCACCGAACTGGCCTACCTGCAGCATTTGATTCCGCTGAACACGTTCATGACCTATGCGGCGTTTGTGACCATTGGCGCCCAGTTCATCTTTGTGATCAATCTGTTCTGGAGCATGTTCAAGGGGCCAAAGGCGAACGATAATCCCTGGGAAGCGACCACGCTGGAATGGACCACGGCCACGCCGCCTCCGCATGACAACTTTGGCGGAAAGACTCCGGTGGTTTATCACGGACCGTATGAGTACAGCGTTCCCGGGGCGCCGAAAGATTTCGTGATGCAGACGGACCCGGCAACCGTAACGTCGCATTGAGGTAGCGCCGGCATCTTGCCGGCTGTCGGGAGGGCATCTTGCCCTCCCAGCGCGGGCGAGTGGCCCCGCGACAGCCGCGGGACGGCGGCGCTACAAAACCCGCGGGCGAGTCGCCCGCGGCCACACAGGCACAGAAGCACATATGGCAACGTTCAGTTCAGCAGCCACGATTACGGATCAGGCCGTTAAGGATCCCAAGACCGGGCGCGGCAGTGGCGGAACGCGTCCCCCTCTCCCCGGCGGCGGTGGCGGCGATCGCGGCGGCGGTGGCTCATCCGACTATGGCGGACGCTTGCGCCGGACCCGGCTGGGGCTGATTGTCGGCCTGGTGGCCAGCAGCATGCTGTTTGTTTCGTTCACCAGCGTTTACATCATGCGCCGGGGCTTGCCTTCGCTGGACGATCGCACCGGAGCCTATGTCAGCGACTGGCTGCAGGTGAATCTGCCTACCACCCTGCTGCTGGTCAATACTTTCCTGCTGCTGCTCAGCAGCCTTACGGTGGAACTGGCGCGCCGCCAGATTGCGCGGCAGGCGGCGCTGGCCCCAGTCCGCAACATTCCGGGCGTTTCCATTGGGAAGGAAAGCAACTTCCCCTGGCTGGGCGCCACCATCGCCCTCGGCCTGGCCTTCCTGGCAGGCCAGTGGATGGCCTGGCGCGAACTGGCGAATCGTGGCTTCTACATGGCCACCAGTCCCAGCAGTTCGATGGTCTATGTGCTCACTGCGGCGCATGCCATTCACCTGGCCGGAGGCCTGCTGGTATTGCTTTACGCCGGCGCTACCGCACTGCAGCAAAAAGCCGTGGAAGATCGCCGCATTGTGGTGGACGTGACCGCATGGTACTGGCACTTCATGGCGCTGGTGTGGCTTTACATCTTTGCGCTTCTGGAGTTTGTGCGTTAGCGGCACCGGAAACGCTGTGATACAGATTTTAACGGGAGACTAACACATGTCTGATGTGGCCTTGCAGCAGGTGCCGGGGGTTTACGAGCCTTCCCTGTTCGGCACCTATTCCAAGAAGATTGGGATGTGGCTGTTCCTGCTCTCCGATTCGCTGACCTTCGGAGCCTTGCTCTACGCTTACACCTACGGGCGCATTTCCACGCCGAACTGGCCAACGCCGTTCCATTCCGAGAGTATCCGCAACGCGACCTTCATGACGGCGTTCCTGCTCACCAGTTCGCTGACCATGGTGTTTGCAGTGCGCTCGGCGGTCATGGGAAACCAGAAAGCGCAACGCCTGTGGCTGTTTGCCACCATGGCGTGCGGCCTGGGATTCGTGGTGCTGCACGGCCGTGAGTGGACCAATCTCATCGCCGAAGGCCTGACCTTGCCGGTCTTTCCGGTTCCTCCCGGCGAGGCGGGCAATGCCGAGTTTGTGAACGTCACCAAGACCGCCCCGCAATTTGCCGCCACCTTCTTCGGGCTCACCGGCATGCACATGTTGCACGTCACGCTGGGCGTGGTTTACCTGGGTGTCGTCGCTCTGCGACGATGGTTCATTCCAGTCCTGCTGGGATTGTGGCTGGTGGCCTGGCTGGGAACGCCTGCTTATAGCCCATTCCATTACGGCGCGCACGTACTATTGGTCGCGGCAATCGTCATCTCGATCGTTCTCTGGCTGAAGCCGAAGGTTTACGATGCGTCGGATGTCGAAGTCGCCGGTCTCTACTGGCACTTCGTGGACCTGGTCTGGATGTTTATTTTCCCGCTGGTGTATCTGATGTCAACCAGGATTGTGTAAGTCAAGACTTTTGAGGAGCTCTACTTCAAATGAATGACGCAACCCAGTTAGCGTTGGAGCAGCGAGCCGCCGCCGAGCAGCGGCATCATGCCAAGGGACAATTTCTGTGGGTCTGGGCCGCTTTGCTGGTGATGACCGGCATCGAAGTTTACCTGGCCTATCAGAACATGGAACTCATCCGGATGCTGTCGATCCTCATGGGCCTGTCGCTCTTGAAGGCTGGGCTCATCATTGGTTACTTCATGCACCTGAAGTTTGAGATCTCGGCCATGAAATGGGTTACCATGAGCTCACTGGTCTTTTGCCTGGCCATGATGCTGGTTTTTCTGCCCGACGCCTATCGCATCCTGCACTTGGGAGTGGGAGTGAAATGAAGCTGCGTCTCTGCGCCATCACAGTATTTTTACTGATGTGGGCGGCGCCCGCTTTCAGCCAGGGCTGCGCCATGTGCTACAGCAGTGCGAAAGGAACGACCAAGGAAGGCCAGAAGGCGATCAGCCGGGCCGTGCTGGTATTGCTGCTTCCCCCGCTCGCTTTCATGACCCTGGGCGCAGGCATGGCAGTCCGCTACAGCCAGAAGCGCGACAAAGAAAACAAGTAACCGCTCCGAACGTGTAGTGACGGGTCTCCGACCCGTTCACGCCGAGCAAAACCTCGGCTAGGTTTTTCCGGCGGCACTCCGCAGCCTCCCACCCTGCCTTATAATAGGAGGATTCGCCAGTCGCTCCTGAAGCCTCTGAGCACCCTCGGCAGGCCCAAAGCGGCTCGGATGGGTCCTTCTTAACTGATGTCCACGGAAACGATAGTGGTTCGCGGTGCCCGGGTTCACAACCTCAAAAACGTGGACTTCGAAATCCCGCACAATTCCTTGACGGTGGTCACCGGCGTCTCCGGTTCCGGCAAATCGTCGCTTGCCTTCGATACCATCTACGCGGAAGGCCAGCGCCGCTATGTGGAGTCGCTCTCGGCCTACGCCCGCCAGTTCCTGGAGCGCATCGAGAAGCCGGATGCCGACTCCATCGACGGCATTGCCCCGGCGGTCGCCATCCGCCAGAAAAACACCACCCGCAACCCGCGATCAACAGTAGGCACGGCCACCGAGATCTATGACTATCTCAGGCTGCTCTTCGCCCGCATCGGCCGCACGTTCTGTCTGCAATGCGGCCAGGAAGTAAAGAAAGACACGGTCGATGAAGTCACCGCTACCATTCTCGGACTGGGCGAAGGCACCCGCCTGAACGCGCTATTCCCGCTGCAGAGCGGAGTAACCGCGACCACCAACGCCGACAAAGAACCGCGAGCGAAGAAACGAACCCCCAACCGTAGCGCCGGCGTCTCGCCGGCTGTCGCGGGGGCGTCCCGCCCGCGCCGGAAGAGCGATCCCGAACCGGCTCTGTCCGATCATCTGCGAACCCGCCTCTTCGAACTCCGCCAGCGCGGCTTCAACCGCCTCTACCAGAACAACCAGATTTTCGAGTTCTCCACCCCGGAATCCCTGCTCGACGTTGACTTCAGCCAGCCCGTCTTCCTGCTGGTTGACCGCCTGGTCGTTTCTCCCGACGCCCGCCCCCGTATCGTGGACGCCATCGAGATCAGCTACCGCGAGGCCGGCGAAGTCATCTTCGAGGCCGCTCCGCGCGACGGGGAACCCGCACAGCGCCTCCGCTTCTCGCAACGCTTTGAGTGCAAACAATGCAACCTGCGCTACGAGGAGCCCGAACCGCGCCTGTTCTCTTTTAACAACCCCTTCGGCGCCTGCCCGCGCTGCCAGGGTTTCGGCAACACCATCGACTTCGATCTCGACCTGGTGATTCCCGACAAATCGAAGTCCCTGAACGAAGGCGCCATCGATCCCTGGACCAAGCCCAAATACCGGACGCTGTTCACCGAACTCAAGCGTTTCGCCAAACAGGCCGGCATTCCGCTCGATGTTTCCTGGGCCGAGCTTGACCCGGAGCAGCGCCGTATGGTGGTGGAAGGCGAAGGCAAGTTCCCCGGCATACGCGGGTTCTTCAATTATCTCGAGCGCAAGAAATACAAGCTGCATGTGCGCGTCTTCCTCAGCCGCTATCGCGGCTACTCGACTTGTTCGGCTTGCGGAGGCGCCCGGCTTCGCATCGAGGCGCAGCAGGTCTGGATCAACGGCAAAAACATCTGCCAGGTCACCAGCATGACCGTCGAAGAGGCATCGAAGTTTTTCTCCGACGTCAAGCTCACCGAACAGGAATCTGCCATTGCGGACAAGTTGCTGCAGGAAATTCACGAGCGCCTGCAGTTCCTGATTGATGTTGGCCTGGAATACCTGACTTTGGACCGGCTGGCTTCCACTCTTTCGGGAGGCGAGGCGCAGCGCATTCAGCTCGCAACCTCGCTGGGTTCGCGGCTGGTGGGGACGTTATATGTCCTCGATGAGCCGTCCATTGGGTTGCATAGCCGCGATACGCATCGCCTGATCAAGATTCTGCACGATCTGCGCGACTTGGGAAACACCATCCTGGTCGTCGAACACGATCCCGATGTCATGCGCGCCTCTGATCGCATTCTCGATCTGGGTCCGGGCGCGGGCGAGAGCGGCGGCCAGGTGATTGCGGTGGGAAGTTACGACGAAATATTGAAGGCTCCAGGTTCGCTGACCGGACGATACCTCTCCGGCGAACTGCGAATACAACTTCCCCAGGCGCGCCGCAAACCGGGATCGCGCCAGATCAAAATTTCAGGAGCGCGCGCGCACAATCTCAAGAACATCGACTTCGCCGTTCCCCTGGGAATGCTGGTCGCCATCACGGGCGTCTCCGGCTCGGGTAAATCAACCCTGCTGCACGACGTGCTCTTTCAGGCCTTATCGGCCGCCAAGCGGCAAGCTAACGGTGAGCCCCTGCCTTCTCTCGACTGGAAAGAAGTCGAAGGCGACGATCTGATCGACGACGTGATATTGGTGGACCAATCCCCGATCGGGAGAACCCCGCGTTCGAATCCGGTCACCTACATCAAAGCTTTCGACGGAATCCGCGACCTCTTTGCCTCCCTGCCCGAGGCCAAGAAACGAGGTTTCAGCGCCGGACACTTTTCTTTCAATATCCCGGGTGGGCGCTGCGAGACTTGCCAGGGCGACGGCACCGTCACCGTGGAAATGCAATTTCTCGCCGACGTCGAGCTGATCTGCGAGGAGTGCAAAGGCGCGCGTTACAAACCCCAGGTCCTCGAAGTGCGCTATCGGGGCAAGAACATTCACGAAGTTCTGGACCTGACGGTCAAGGAAGCGCTGCATTTTTTCTCCGGCGTGCCCAAAGTCGTGGAGAAGCTGCGCGTCCTGGAAGAGGTGGGGCTGGGGTATCTGCGCCTGGGCCAGTCTGCCACTACGCTTTCGGGCGGCGAGGCTCAACGCATGAAGCTGGCGGCCCACCTGCAGCCGGCGTCGCGCGACATTGGACGCCCCTCAAGTTCCGCCGAGCGGACCCGCCGCCGCAATCGCATGCTCTATATTTTCGACGAGCCCACAACCGGGCTGCATTTCGACGATGTCAGCAAACTACTGTCAGCCTTCCGGCGTCTAATTGAAGCAGGGGGCTCGATTCTGGTCATCGAGCACAATCTGGAAGTGATCAAGACAGCTGATTGGGTAATAGACCTCGGTCCCGAAGGCGGGGAGCGGGGCGGATACGTGGTGGGCGCTGGTCCGCCAGAGGCCATTGCCAAGCTGCCGAATTCGTACACTGGAAAGTTTCTGGCGCGAGTCCTGAATGGAAACGGACAACCAAGCAACGGCCGGAAGTAGCACTGCCAACGTAGGGGCAGGTGTCCTCACCTGCCCAGCCGAGCGCAGCTCGGCTAATGCGGCGAGCGTTGCGCAATTTGAGGCAAAGAACTTGGCGAGCTGCGCTGGCCCGCCCAGACGGGGACGTCTGGGCCTACGTGTGATCGTGCTGCTTATGCTTCTTGCCCTTGCCGCCAATGCTCAAAGCGGCAAGACCGTCCGTCACCATAAAGTCGCCGTTGACGACCCTTCTTCCCCACCTGAACTCATACAGGCCGAGAGCGCTATCGAAAAGGAGAACTACGCCGCCGCCGAACCTCTGCTGAGAAAGGTGGTGGCACAGGATCCCGACAACTTTGCCGCCTGGTTTGACCTGGGATTTCTCTACAACGCGTTGGGCAAGACCGAAGACTCGATTGCCGCCTACCGCAAGTCGGTCGCGGCCAAGCCCGGGGTTTTCGAATCCAACCTGAATCTTGGCCTGATGCTGGTGAAGGCCGGGCAACCCGGCGCCGAACAGTTTCTGCGCGCAGCGACGAAACTGAAACCCACTTCGCACGTGGCCGAAGGCCAGGCCCGCGCCTGGTTGTCGCTGGGGCACGTGCTCGAGACCAGCAACCCTGACGGTGCCATCGAGGCTTACAGGCAGGCCGCGCTGCTGGAGCCCAAAGATCCTGAACCCCATCTTTCGGCCGGCCCGCTGCTGGAAAATCAGAATCGCTTCGCTGATGCCGAGCAGGAGTACAAGCAGGCCTTCGCCCTCGACCCCTCGTCCACCGACGCCCTGACCGGCATGGCCAATATCTACATGCGCGGCCATCGCTACACCGAGGCCGAAGAGATTCTGCGCAAGCTGGTCGCGCTCCACCCCAGCGATGCCGGCGCTCACATGCAACTGGGCCGGATGCTTGCCGCCGATGGCCAGAACGAGCCTGCCATCGCGGAGTTGCAGCAAGCCCTCAAGCTGGCACCCGGCGATGCCTCGGCCCAGCTCGACCTTGCCGACCTGTATGTCAATGCGAAGAAATACGATCTGGCCGAGCCCCTGTATCGCTCCCTGCTGGCCGCCAAGCCCAACGATCCCGAGTTGCGCTACGGCCTGGGGAGGCTGCTCCTGCAGCAGCGCAAGTTTCCTCAAGCCCAGCAGGAACTGCTGGCCGCACTGCAGCTCAAGCCCAGTATGGGTACGGCCTACGGTGATCTGGCTGCCGCCGCCAATGAAAACAAGAATTATGAGCTGGTGATCAAGGCTCTGGACGCCCGTGCGCAACTTCTGCCCGAGCTCCCGATCGGCTATTTTCTGCGGGCCACGGCCTACGACCACTTGCGCCAGTTCAAGCCGGCAGCGGAAAATTATCACCGCTTCCTTGATACAGCGACGGGAAACTTTCCCGACCAGGAATGGCAGGCCCGCCATCGCCTGATCACGATCGAGCCCCGAAAATGACCACCACGCGGACCCGGATATTCATTCTCGCGCTCCTGGCGGCGGCTTCTCTGGCCGCGTTCGCAGCCAGGGAGGAAAACGTGGACGAGCTCATCGCCCGGGCCGAATCCGCTCAGCCGAATGATCGCGCGGCCCTCTACCTTAAAATCGCCCACTTGAAGGCGGAGGCCGCCGACAAGCATTACGACGCCGGCAACGCCGATGCCGGCAAAGCCGCTTTGCAGGATGTCGTGGCCTATTCCAAAAAATCGACTGATGCAGCCATCGCGACCGGAAAGAAGTTGAAGAACGTGGAAATCACGCTGCGGAAAATGGCGGAAAAGTTCCGCGATATTAAACGCACGGTTGCTTTCGACGATCAGCCCCCCCTCCAACAGGCGGTGGACGAACTGGAGAAGATGCGCACCGACCTGCTCTCTGCCATGTTTGGGAAGAAGAAGGGTAAATGACTCGCCTGCGCGTCACCTTCGCGGGCTTGGCCCTCCTTCTGTTGCTTCCCCCTGCTTTCGCCCAGCGTCAGCGCGATCCGCTCACTGCTCCGGAGATCGATCAGCTGCGCGACACTGCTCTCGAGCCCGATCTCCGGCTCAAACTCTATGTAGGATTTGCCCGGGCCCGGCTGGCCGCGCTCGAGCAGGCGCGTTCGGATCCCAAAACCACCGACCGCAGCCGGGCCACCCATGATCGCTTGCAGGATTTCCTCGATGTTTACGACGAGTTGAACGACAACATCGACACCTACGTCGAACGCAAATCGGACTTGCGCAAGGCGCTGAAAGCTGTCATCGAAGGCGACACTGAGTTCCAGGCCAAGCTGCGTGCCCTGCAGGACGACGCCACCGCCAAGAAGGAAGAAACCGGACAATACGAATTCCTGCTCTCCAACGCGCTCGACACGTTGGACAGCAGCGTGCAGGACCACCGCCAGTTGTTGACCGAACAGGAAGAAGCCAGGCGCAAGAAGCCGGCGAAGCGTTGAAGCCGGAGCGCGGTAAGAAATTTTCTCGTGCTAATCTAGCCGGACGTGAGGCACAATCCACTCCAAATCTTCGAGCAGGCGTACCGCGACCTTCGCCCTGACGCCGATTTGCCCGGGCTGAAAGTGGAATTCTTCCCTTTTACCAGCATTAAGAACACCATTCGGATGCGCGAAGGCAAACTGCTGGTGCGCCTCTCGGACCTGCTCGAAGGCGCTCCCGCTCCGGTGTTGAGAGCCATTGCCCACATCCTGCTGGCCAAGATGTACCGCCGGGCGATTGACCGCGAGGCTGCGGCCCGTTACCGCAAGTACGTTTCCAGCCATCATGTCAGCCGGAAGGCTCACCTGGTGCGCCAGATGCGCGGACGCAAACGTCTCGACTCCGCACAGGGCCGCACCTACGACCTGGAAGCTCTGTTTGAGGATCTCAACCAAAGGTTCTTCCACGGCCTCATGGCCCGCCCACAGATGACCTGGAGCCGAGATCACGCGCGCAATAGCCTCGGCCACTATGATCCCGCGCACAATGCCATCGTGGTGAGCCGCATCTTCGACCATCCCAGGGTTCCCCGTTTCGCCGTCGAGTACATCGTCTATCACGAGATGCTCCACCTCAAGCATCCGGTAAAACTGCGGGGCAGCCGCCGCTGTGTGCACTCGGCCGACTTTCAGGCAGAAGAAAAGCTCTTCCCCCAACTGGACGAAGTAAAACAATTTTTGAGACACCTGTAAGTGCAGCGGGGCGGGGACTTTCCGGCGAGTGGCAAAAATCTCACTTGGTCTCTCCAAAAAACGGAGAGACGAGGGTGGGGCACGCACGGGACTCCGTTGACGC
>Ga0068856_100006277_pt1 | contig 11669 bp, 10 predicted proteins | sample KBSCornC62_FD_66595 | JGI IMG/M metagenome (GOLD analysis project Ga0068856, IMG submission 66595) | Corn rhizosphere microbial communities from Kellogg Biological Station, Michigan, USA - KBS Corn C6-2 | ecosystem: Host-associated > Plants > Roots > Rhizosphere > Soil ... | reverse complement strand
GCGAGTCGATGACCGACGTGCCGAGATCGCCGTGCGCCGCATGCCAGAGGTAGAGGCCGAGCTGCACGAGGAGCGGCTTGTCCAGTCCCAGCGAGGCGCGCAGCGCCGCCGCCTGCGCGGGAGACGCGTGATCGCCTAGGCGGATCGCCACCGGGTCGCCCGGGATCGCGTGCATGAACAGGAAGGAGACGACGACGATCGCGACCAGCACCGCGATCAGCCTTACGATCCTGACCGCGACGAAACGCGCCATCTACGAGGCGAAAGCCGCGCGCGCGAAGAGTCTGAACGCCTGCGCGCCCATCAGCAGTCGCTCGCGGACGGTGCGTTCGTGGTTCTCGTGGAGCAGCGCCTGGGCGAACGCGGGCGATGCCGAGAGCTGTTCGAACAGGATCGCGAACCGCGACGGACGCTTCTCCAGGAAATGCATCAGCCGCACGCGGCGCGAGAGCCGGTGACGGAAGCGGGACTGCAGGGCCCTCGCGTAACGCGCGGGCGCCGCGATCGGATCCGCGCGCATCGTCGCGACCGCTTCGGCCGCCATCCGGCCGCTCATCGCCGCCTCGAAGATGCCCTCGCCGTTGGTCGCGTCGACGAGCCCTGCGGCCGTGCCGCCGAGCATCGAGCCGTCGCCCGCGACGCGCGGCCGCGGCCAGCCGCCGTAGAGCAGATGGCCCTCCTGTTTGATGGTGACGTTCGCGCGCGGATAGAGGCGGGCGCGCACGCGCGCTTCGAACCGCGTCAGTTCTTCGCGCAGCAGCGCGCCCGGCATCTTGCCGCGCACGCCCAGACCGATCGCGAGATGATCGCGCTTGGGGAACATCCATGCGATCACGAGCCGGCCGTCGATGCCGAGATAGTAGTGCAGTTCGAGCGTGCGGTAGGCGATCTCGTCGGCCGGCGTATCCGGATAGACGCGGTACTGCAGCGTGGTGAGCAGGCCGTCTTGCCACTTGTCGAAGCCGAACGCGGGGTCGCCGTCGAGCTTGGCGGTCGCGCCCTGCGCGAGGAAGACGTTGCGCGCGGCGATCGAGCGGCGCTGCCCGCCCTGCGTGTCGGCGTACTCGACGATGGTGCGATCGCCTTCGCGGCGCAGGCCGCGGAAGAGCATTCCGGTGCGCACGTCGGCGCCTTCGGCGACCGCCAGCCGGCCGATCTCGCCGTCGAGCTCCTCGCGCGTCGACGTATGCCCCGGCCCGAACGCGAAGGCGTGTTCGACGCCGTCCAGATCGAAGAGCGCGAACCGCGGCGTATCGCAGTGCGCGAGCGTACGAGGCAGGTCGAACTCCTCGAAGAAACCCGGGCGCAAGCCGGCGGCGCAGACGCGTTTCGCGCCGACGATCAGGTCTTTCTCCAGCACCACCGTACGGACGCCGGCGCGCGAAGCTTCCCGGGCCGCCGTGCCTCCGGCCGGCCCACATCCGATGACGACGAACTCCGCCTCTTCCATCATAGAGACAAGCGGGATTCTTGAGCGGCCGGAGGGAGCCTCTCCTAGAGCGAACCCGGCGGCATGGCCGCACCCCAACCGCGCAACTACCTGCACCTGCCCATCGGCGACCGCCAGCCCGACGAGATCAACGTCATCGTCGAGATCAACGAAGGCTCGCGCAACAAGTACGAGTACGACAAGGCCTTCGACATCTTCCGGCTGGACCGGGCGCTGCATTCGTCGATCATCTATCCAGGCGACTACGGGTTCGTCCCGCAGACGCTCGCCCTCGACGGCGACCCGCTCGACGTCCTCGTCCTGACCATCGTCCCGACCTTCCCCGGCTGCCTCGTCGCGGCTCGCCCCATCGGCTTGCTCGAGATGCGCGACGGCGGTCAGGAAGACGACAAGGTGCTCGCCGTCCCGGTCGGGGAGCCGGCCTTCGACGAGGTCCACAACTTCACGCAGATCTTCCCGCACGCGCTGCGCAAGATCTCGCACTTCTTCGAGACCTATAAGGCGCTCGAAGGCAAGCACACGGAAGTCGGCGAGTGGCGCGATGCGGCCGCCGCCCGGCGGATCGTCGGCGAAAGCTACGCGCGCTTTTTGGACGTCGAGAAGTAGGAGCCGCGCGCGTGAGATATGTCCTGCCGGCGCTCGCGCTCTTCTGGCTCGGAGCGATCTTCTGGACCACGCTCGGCGATCAGCGCGGCGCGGATATCCGTATCGAGCCGTCTGCGACGACGCCGCTCCTGTGGACGATCGCCGAGGCCGGCCCGACCGCCGCCGCCCGCGGCGTGAAGGTCGGGGACGAACTCGATCTGCGCGCCGTCTCGTACGGCGAGCGCGTGCGCGTGCTCGGCCAACTGCCTCCCGGAACGCCGGTCACCCTGCCGATCGTCGCCGGTGCGACGACGCGCGCGGTCGTCGTGCCGGCCACGCGCGAACGCGGGCGGGCCGTCTGGTGGATCGACGCCTTCGATCTGCTCGTCAACACGTTCGCGCTGACGATCGCCGGCTATCTCGGCTACCGGAAGCCGGGGATCATGATCGGCGCGCTCATCCTGTACCTGGGCGGCGCCGCTCTGAGCTGGCCGGCGTTCATCTCGCACTTCGCGTGGCTGCCCGATCTCGCGTTCGCCGCCGTGGCGAAGGTGTTCGCCTCGCTCTGCGGATGGTTTCCCGTCCTGGTGCTGGCGGCGTTCGCGGTCCGCTTCCCCGGCGGCGACCGGCGTTCGATGCGCGGTCCGCTCGTGCAGATCATCGACGGCCTGGTCGTGGCCGGCTTCCTCGCCTCGCTTCTCCCGGTCTTCGCGATCGGCGGGGCGAAGGGGCCGACGATCCTGGCCAACGCCCTTGCCGCCGTGGTCGTGGTCGCGGCCAGCCTCATCTCTCTGCGCGCCGCGACGGGGCCGATGCGAGGTCGCGTGGGCGTCGTCTTCCTCGCGGTGATGGTCGGCGGCGCCGGTTATGCGATCAACATGATCGCCTATAACTTCACCCGCAATTTCATCCCGTTCTACTTCTATACGACGCTCTCGCTCATCGCCGTACCGACCGCCGTCGCGTATGCGATCCTCCGGCATCGCATCTTCGATCTCGGCTTCGTCCTCAATCGGACGCTCGTCTACGGCGCGACTTCGATCTTCGTGCTCCTGGTCTTCGCGGCGCTGGAGTTCGCGACGGAGCGTTTCCTCACCGATCTGACGCGCGTCGAAGGCATCGCCGTCGAGTTCGCGATCGCGCTGGCGCTCATCGTCTGCGTCCGCCTCGTCCACGGACGGGTCGACCGGCTCGTGGACAACCTGCTCTTCCGCACCCGGCACGAGCAGGAGGCGGCGTTGCACCGCTATGCCACGACCGTCCAGTTCTATACCGCCCGGCCGCCGCTCGCGCGCGATACGGTCGACGCCCTCCTACGCTACGGTCGCGTCCGAGACGCAAGCGTTTACGTGTCGCGGGATGCGGGGCTGACCTGTATCGGTTCGAGTCGCGATACGATACCGCAGGATATCGACGAGAACGACCCGGTCTACGTCGAGATGCGGGCCCATATGGAGCGCCTCCAGGTCGCCGGTGCCGAGACGGCCTTCCGCGGCGACCGTCTCTACCCGCTCGTGCTGGCGGGACGCCTCACCGGCGTGATCGCCACGGGCGAGCGAGATTCCGGAGAGTCGATGCCGCCCGACATCGACGACGCCATCGGCGGGGTCGCATCGGCCGTAGCGATCGCGCTCGCCGCGATCGAGACGACCCAGGTCCGCGCGGAGAATACCGCGCTCCAAGCGCGCCTCGCCGCGGCCGGAGCCTGAGCGCTCGCAGGGCGAGGATCTTAGGGCTTGCCCCAGTGCAAGCGGAACGCGCCGATGTGACCGGTGAGCGACGTCTCGGAACTGCCGAGCCGCGTCCAGCCGCTCTTCTCGACGATATCCAGATCGCCGACCTTATCGCCCGAGCAATCGGCGTTCCGCCGGGGCTCCGCGCGGATCTTCAGTTCGGTCGTCGGATCGATGGTCCACTCGATCTGTCCGCCGGGCTTGATGAAGGCCCCGTGCCGGTTCTTCCACGTGCTGATCGGGCTCGACGTATCGAGCGTGAACCACGCGCACGTGTTCGACGCGTTGTACACCCAATGGTGGGTGGGAGGGTAGGCGTTCGCCGAGGCCGCGCTCAAAAGCACGGCGGCGATAAGGATCGCGGCAGTTCTCATCATGTCCCCTTCAACGCGACCGAGCGCCCTCCCGTTCCCGCCCCGGCAGGGCCGAAAGGCCCGGCGGACCAATAGGCGACGGTTAGTGCCCCGCCTCCGGCTGTAGAGCCCCTGGTGGGGTATCGTTGCGTACCGCTGCACTTTTAAGGAAGCACACACTACGTGGAAGCACAGCAAGCGATTTGGTATGGCCTGATCGGCGGCGCCCTGGCCGTCGTCTACGGCATCGCCTTGATCATCTGGGTCCTCAAGCAGCCCGACGGGAACGACCGCATGCGCGAGATCGCCGCGGCGATCCAAGAGGGCGCGATGGCCTTCCTCAAGCGTCAGTACACGACCGTTGCGGTCGTGGCCGTCGTCTTGGCGATCGTCATCGGGTTCGCGCCGAAACCGCTCGGTCTGGAAGCCGCCATCGGCTTCCTCATCGGCGCGATCCTTTCGGGCGCGGCGGGCTACATCGGCATGACCGTCTCGGTCCGCGCCAACGTCCGTACGGCGGAAGCCGCGCGCGGCGGGCTCAAGCCGGCGCTCAACGTCGCGTTCCGCGGCGGCGCCGTCACCGGCATGCTCGTCGTCGGTCTCGGACTGCTCGCGGTCTCCGGCTATTACATGGTGCTGCTGAACGTCAACGGCGGCGACGTCGGCCGCTCGCTCGGCGCGATGGTCGGGCTCGCGTTCGGCTGTTCGCTCATCTCCGTCTTCGCGCGTCTGGGCGGCGGTATCTATACGAAGGCCGCCGACGTCGGCGCCGATCTCGTCGGCAAGGTGGAGGCCGGCATTCCCGAAGACGATCCCCGCAACCCCGCCGTCATCGCGGACAACGTCGGCGACAACGTGGGCGATTGCGCCGGCATGGCCGCCGACCTGTTCGAGACGTACTGCGTCACGACGGTCGCGGCGATGCTGCTCGGCAACCTCGTCATCGGCAGCAAGATCCCGGGCGCGGTGACCTTCCCGCTGGTGCTCGGCGCCTTCTCGATCGTCGCCTCGATCATCGGCACGCTGCTCGTCGGCGTGGGCAAGATCTCCAAGACGTCGATCATGAACGCCCTCTACATGGGCATGGGCGTCGCCGGCGTCCTCTCGCTGATCGGCTTCTGGTTCGCGAGCCAGAACGTCTTCGCCGGGAACGCAGGCGGCGTCGACGCGACGAAGATCTTCTTCTGCGCGGTCGTCGGCATCGCCATCACCTGGCTCATCACCTACATCACCGAGTACTACACCGGCACGCAGTTCGGTCCGGTCAAGCGCATCGCGGCGGCTTCGGTCACCGGACACGCGACCAACATGATCTCGGGCCTCGCGGTCTCGATGCAGGGTACCGCCCTGCCGGCGATCGTCATCGTCCTGGGCATCCTCGTCTCGTACTCGCTCGCGGGCGTCTACGGAGTCGGCATCGCCGTCATGGCGATGCTCTCGATGGCCGGCATCGTCGTCGCGATCGACTCGTTCGGTCCGATCACCGACAACGCCGGCGGCATCGCCGAAATGGCCGAGATGCCGGAAGACGTACGCAACGTCACCGATCCGCTCGACGCGGTCGGCAACACGACGAAGGCCGTCACCAAGGGCTACGCGATCGGCTCCGCCGCGCTCGCCGCGGTCGTGCTCTTCGCCTCGTTCATCCAAGAGCTTACCAACCACTGCATCGAATCGCACGCCGCGTGCGCGACCGCGCCGGTCTCCTTCGGCATCGGCGAGCCGTACGTGCTCTGCGGTCTCTTCATCGGCGGTCTGCTTCCGTATCTGTTCGCATCGCTTTCGATGGAAGCGGTCGGACGCGCGGGCGGCATGGTCGTCGAAGAAGTCCGCCGCCAGTTCCGCGAGAACCCCGGCATCATGGCCGGCACGTCGAAGCCGGACTACGGCACGACCGTCGACATCGTCACGCAGTCCGCGCTCAAAGAGATGATCCTCCCGGCGCTCATCCCCGTCGGCGTCCCCGTCGTCATCGTGCTGCTCACGCTCTGGAACGTGTTCAAGGGCAACACCGGCGCGCAGCTGATGGGCGGCGTGCTCGTCGGCTCCATCGTCACCGGTCTCTTCGTCGCCATCTCGATGACGACGGGCGGCGGCGCGTGGGATAACGCCAAGAAGTTCATCGAAGACGGCAACCACGGCGGAAAGGGCTCGGTCGCTCACGCCGCCGCCGTCACCGGCGACACCGTCGGCGATCCGTACAAAGATACGGCGGGTCCCGCGATCAACCCGATGATCAAAGTGCTCAACATCGTCGCGCTTCTGCTCGTCGGTTTCCTCGTCCACTAGCGGCCGCGCCGCACCGGATACAGAGAAGGCGCTCGCTTCGGCGGGCGCCTTCTCGTTTGGCGAGAACGCTTTTCCGGTAGGATACGTTGAGGAGATACGATGTCTACGAAGATCGCCGCCATGACCCTCGCTCTCGGATTCGCACTGGCCTCGACCGCGCCGGCGCTGGCCCTGACCGCGGAAGAACAACAAGAAGTCCAGATCGGCCAGCAAGAATACGCGCAACTGCAGCAGCAGGGCAAGATCGTGACGAGTTCGCCGTACTACGCGCGACTGAATCCGATCGCCGCGCGGATCTCGCGGGTCGCGAACGGCAAGTACTTCACGCCCTTCCACTTCATCCTGGTCAACGACTCGCAGCCCAACGCGTTCGCCGTCCCCGGCGGCAACGTCTACGTGACCACGTCGATGATGACGTTCGCCAAGAATCAGGAAGAGCTCGCCGGCGTCCTCTGCCACGAGACCTCGCACGACATCCATCACGACGTCATGAACCTCCAGCCGAAGATGACGACCATCGGGATCATCGGCGGTCTGCTCGGCGTGCTCACGCGGAACAGCCAGCTCGCGCAACTCGCGATCAATCTCGGCGCGACCGCCGAGGAGGGGAACTTCTCCCGCCAGGTCGAGAGCAACGCCGACCGCACGGGCGCGTACACGTGCGCCGCCGCCGGCTACGACCCGTACGGCATGGTCTGGCTCTTCCAGCGGTTCTTGCAGGCGGGCAACTCCGGGACGTTCGAAGCGCTCTCCGACCATCCGCGCGACGACCACCGCATCAGCGACCTCGAGACCCTCTTCAGGAGCGACCCGGCCACCTTCGGCCGATTCAATCCGAACGTCTCGACCGCGCACCCGCTCTAGAGGGTCCGGCTCCGGCAAGCGGGTATTCCGCGCCATGCAGATCACGCTATCGAAGGCGCTGCGGGCGCTCGCTCTAGCCGCGCTCATCTCACTCCCGTTCGTCAACGCCGGCGTCCGCGCCGCCGCCACCGCCGTCAGCGGCGTCACCCTCGCGAACCTCGACCGCACGTGCAAGCCGTGCGACGACTTCTATCAGTTCGCCAACGGCGGATGGATCAAATCCCACCCGCTGCCGGCGGCCTATCCGTCATACGGTTCGTTCACGGTGTTGGCCGAGCACAATCGCGAAGTCTTGCACGGCATCCTCGACGCCGCTGCCGCGAAGCCGGGCGCTATGGGGACCAATTCGCAGAAGATCGGCGATTTCTACGCGTCCTGCATGGACGTGGCCGCGATCGATCGGGGCGGTCTGCGTCCGATCGCTCCGCAACTGGCCGCCATCGCGGCCTACGCGGATCTCAAGCAGCTCCCGGCGCTGCTCTCCGAACTCGACTACGACGGCAGCGGAACGTTCTTCAACTTCGGTGCCGGCGCCGACTATAAGAACAGCAGCCTGAATATCGCCAACGTCGTCCAAGGCGGCCTGGGCCTTCCGAACAAGGATTACTACACCAAGACGGACGCCGCGAGTCAGAAGCTCCGCGACGCGTATCTCGCGCATGTGACCACGATGTTCGCGCTCGCCGGCGAGTACCCGGCGGCTTCCGCCGCCGACGCGCGATCGGTCCTCGCCATGGAGACGGCGCTGGCGCAGGCATCGCTCGGAGCCGCCGACCGGCGCGATCCGCAGAAGACCGATCATCCGACGGACCGGGCCGGCCTGCAGAAGCTGACGCCGAACTTCGATTGGGCGCGCTATTTCGGCGCCTATCCGGTGCGCATCGGAAAGATCAACGTCGGCGAGCCGGGCTTCTTGACCGCATGGTCGCAGCAGCTCGGTACGTGGAAGCCCTCGCAAGTCCGCGCCTTCCTCAAGTGGCATCTCCTCCACTCCTACGCGAGCGCGCTGCCGAGCGCGTTCGCCGACGCCAACTTCGACTTCTTCTCGCGCACGCTGCAAGGCACCAAAGTCCAGCAGGACCGCTGGAAGCGCTGCACGTCCGCCACCGATCGCATCCTCGGCGAAGCCCTCGGACAATTCTACGTGGCCAAGACGTTCCCGCCGTCGGCGAAGGCCTCGGCCTTGGCGATGGTGCGCAACATCAAGGCGACGCTGCGCGACGATCTCGCCACCAACGACTGGATGTCGGCGCAGACGAAGGCCAAAGCCGTCGCCAAGCTCGACGCCTTCCTGCTGAAGATCGGCTATCCCGACAAGTGGCGCGATTATTCGGCGCTGCCGATCGAGCGCACGTCCTATGCCGGCAACCTGGTGGCCGCCGCCCGCTGGGCCACCAAGCGCGATCTCGCCGACATCGGCAAGAAGGTCGATCGCAGTCGCTGGGGTCTGACGCCGCCGACGGTCAACGCATACTACAATCCGTCGGTCAACGAGATCGTCTTCCCCGCCGGCATCCTGCAGCCGCCGTTCTACAACGCGAAGGCGGATCCGGCGATCAACTACGGCGGCATCGGCGCCGTCATCGGCCACGAATCGACGCACGGCTTCGACAACACCGGCCGGCAGTTCGACAAGGACGGCAACCTGGCGGACTGGTGGACCGCCGCCGACTCCGCGAACTTCGACAAGCGCGCGCAGTGCATCGTCGACCAGTTCGACGCGCTCTCGCCCGAACCGGGCGTGCACGAGCAAGGCAAGCTCGTGCAAGGCGAGGCGATCGCCGACCTCGGCGGCCTGACCATCGCCTACAAGGCGTTCGAGAAGTGGCAGTCGACGCATCCGCGCCTGACCATCGACGGCTTCACCCCGGAGCAGCGCTTCTTCCTCGGCTGGGCGGGCGTCTGGGCCAGCGTCGACAGCGCGCAGTTCCGGACGTTCCTCGCGAACACCAACGAGCATCCGTGGGACAAGTTCCGCGTGAACGCCCCGCTCTCCAACATGCCGGCGTTCGCCCAGGCGTTCTTCTGCAAGGAGAACGACCCGATGGTCCGGCCCGCCGCCCAGCGCTGCCAGATCTGGTAGCGCGCTAGCCGACGCGAGGAGGGGCGGTCAGATCTGCCCCGCCTCGCGTTCGAGTTCGCGATACTTCTTGTAGATCTCGTAATACGAGACCACCACCGTAGCGATCGCGAAGACGATCAGGCCGTCGCCGACGATCGTCGATACCGAGCCGTGCGGCAGCACGAGCTGGACGATGCGGCGCAGCACGAACGCGCCGAGCCAGAGGGCGAGCACCACCCACGACGCATCGAGGTACATCACGCCGGGCGCGTCGGTCGCGCGGACCTTCGTGTGCTTGCCGCGCAGGATGCCGAGCGGCGCGCCGAGGACCAGACCGCCGATCACGGCCGCGACGACTTCCCAAGCGGGTGCCGGCGCGACTTGCTGGCCTCCCCAGATGGCGAATGCGGTCATGGCGGTGAAGATGATGGGAGCGACCCACATGCGGGTCAGCGTCATCTTCTGCGGGCGCGAGTAGCGGAAGATCATGAGGCCGGCGATCACCACGTAGACGGCGATCTCGGAGATGATGGCGGAGTTCGATACTGGCACGATCGGGTTGCCCTTTCATCGTCGGCGTCGGTCGCGACGTACAAAAAAAAAACGGGGTCGCATCAAGCGACCCCGTCCGTTTCTCCGGGTGAGGGGAGAACTACTTGATTTCGACCTTCGCGCCGGCTTCTTCGAGCTTCGCCTTGATGGACTCGGCTTCGTCTTTGCTGACGCCTTCCTTGACGGCCTTCGGCGCGCTCTCGACGAACGCTTTGGCTTCCGTGAGGCCGAGGCTCGTCACTTCGCGGACGGCCTTGATGACTTTGATCTTCTCCGCGCCCGCTTCCGCGAGGACGACGTCGAATTCGGTCTTCTCGGCGGCCGGAGCGGCGGCGGCGCCGCCACCGGCGGCCGCGACTGCGACCGGCGCTGCGGCCGAGACGCCGTACTTCTCTTCGAGCTGCTTGACCAGGTCGGCGAGTTCGAGGACGGTGAGCTTATCGATGGAATCGATCAGTTCTGCAACTGCCATGATGATAGATATCTCCCTTAAGATCCGGATTGGGCAGCGAGCTTCTGCTCGCGGATTTGATTGAGCGCGCGGACGAGTCCGCTCTGATTGCCCGAGAGCACGGTGACGAGACCGCGCATCGGACTCGCGAGCGAGCCGACCAGTTTGGCGAGAAGTTCTTGCTTGGGCGGAAGCGCGGCAAGCGCGTTGACTTGACGTGCGTCCACGACGCGACCGTCGATGAACGCGCCCTTGATACCGAGGGCCTTCACATCGTCGGCGAACGTCTTGAGCGCCTTGGCGGGACCCACCGGGTCCGTGCCGGCGAACACCACGCCGGTCGAACCGGCGAGGAACTGCTCGAGATGCTTGGTGAGGTCGTCACCGGCGGCGATCTTGAACAGCGTGTTCTTGACGACGGAATACGTGCTTCCGTCCTTACGGAGCTCGCCGCGCAGTTTCGTGATCTCTGCGACGGTGAGGCCCTGGAAGTTCGTCAAGAACAAGTTCGGCGAACCGGCGAGCCGGTCGCGCAACTCTCGTACCGCGGCTTCTTTTTTTGCGGTTGGCATAGACGCTTTTGTCCTTATGAAACGAAAAAGCGCTCCTCCAGCCGAAGAGGGCGCTTCGCTCAAACCGGCGCGCGAACGGATCGCGCGGGGATATCGCTACAGTCGTCCTCGGTAGGTCCGGTCTCCCGGATTAACGCCCTCGCGGGCGGCCTACGGTCTTTGGAGCCTCGCGGATGATAGCACGGGGGCGGGGGGCGGCGCAACCGCCTCGAACGCACGGCTTCTATGCCCAAGTACCATCTCCACGACCTCATGGCCGGCAACGCCCGCTTCGCCAAGGGCGATCCGGTCGCCCAGAAAGCGACCGTCCACCGGGCGGAATTGGCCGTCAGCCAGGCGCCGTACGCGACCATCCTGAGCTGCTCCGACTCCCGGGTCCCGGTCGAGACGATCTTCGATCACGGCCCCGGCGACATCTTCGTCGTCCGGGTCGCGGGCAATTTCGTCAACGACGACGGCCTGGCGTCGATCGAGTTCGCCGTCGCGAAGCTCAAATCGACGCTCGTCATGGTCCTCGGACATACCGGATGCGGCGCCGCCGACGCGGCGATCGCCGGCCTGCAAGGGGAGACGTTCCCCGGGCGGATCGGACGGCTGGCCGAAGCGCTGGCACCGGCCGCCGCCGTCGCGCGGACCGCCCCCGGCGATTGGGCGGCGAATACCGTCACCGAAAACGTCCGCCGCAGCGTCGCGGCGCTCTCCGAACGTTCCGCCATCCTCGCCGCGGAGGCCGCCTCGGGCGAACTCCTCATCTGCGG
>Ga0068856_100006275_pt1 | contig 11672 bp, 8 predicted proteins | sample KBSCornC62_FD_66595 | JGI IMG/M metagenome (GOLD analysis project Ga0068856, IMG submission 66595) | Corn rhizosphere microbial communities from Kellogg Biological Station, Michigan, USA - KBS Corn C6-2 | ecosystem: Host-associated > Plants > Roots > Rhizosphere > Soil ... | reverse complement strand
CGGCCTTACATTCATTAAGTTCCTTTTCATGGCCAAACTGCTGTCACCATACCAAATCGGCCTGTTTGGCATAGCAACCTTAGCTGTTGGTTTTTTGGAAACCATTAGCGACTTTGGGATTGGCACCTTTCTTATTCAACATCGAGAAAAAATTGATGAGATTGTTGATACCGCGTGGGTTATGACAATTATTCGCGGAGTAACACTCACAATATTGCTGCTTATCATTTCTTTTCCCACTGCTCTTTTTTTTAAACAAGAGAATGCTCTTATCTTACTTTTATGGGCGTCGTGTATTCCCGCAATCAAAGGATTTTTAAACCCGTCAGTGGCCAAATTTCAAAAGGAACTGACGTTTCATAAGGAATTCTTTTACCGCTCTTGTGCGCCAATTGTTGATACCGGGTTTGCGATTCTTTTTTTACTTTTTGTACGGGATCCCCTGGTACTTGTCTTTTCCTTACTGATTTCAATACTCGCAGATACAATTCTTTCTTTTTTTGTCGTCGGCCCTCGCCCCTCCTTTCGTTTTGACAAAACAGTTGCAGCAACAATCGGAAGATTCAGCAGTTGGGTGGTACTGGGTGGGGCAACCTCGTATTTCGCAACACAACTGGATACAATTGTCGTGGGGAGAATGCTAGGGGCTGCAAACCTCGGAATTTATCAAACCGCCCAAAAGTTTACCGTACGCCTCATGGGAGATATCAGTGATGTTGTGTCAAAAGTAACATTTCCAATATTTGCGCGGCTTGGGGACGACCCGGAAAGGGTTAAGAAGGCTTTTGAGCGAACGCTTTTGGCTCTTTCCATTCCGCTTTCTCTTCTCACAATCTTTTTTATTACTTTCGCTCACCAGCTCTTAGCAATCCTGGGACCATCCTGGATTCCTGCTGAATCAGCATTTCGAATTTTTGCTATTCTTGGCCTGGTGATGGGACCCATGGCAATTATCACTGCTTTTTTCTTAGGACACGGGAAGCAGGATATGACAACAAAATTGGTTTTTGCGCGAACGATTATTCTTGCAATCATAATTATTCCCTTCGCAAACTATGCGGGGATTTCAGGGGCAGCTTTTGCATCGCTAATTAGTTTTGCCGCCATTTATCCTTTGGCTTCCCTATTTTTACAAAAATTAATAAAACAATGAAAATTGCAGTCTTTCATGAACTTCCCGTGGGAGGAGCCAGACGCGCGACGAATATGTTTGCGCCTTTATTAAAACACAAACATGACGTTGATCTGTATACCACCCAGCCTCTAACTCCCGACGAACAGAAAAACTATTCTCATACATTTATTTTCCCCTTCTCTGCAAAAGTGTGGAAGGGACATGACTGGAAAACAAGGCTATACAAAGATACTGCCGAACTCTACAAGCTTGCCAAACTCCATGAGAAAATAGCTCAACATATCAACGAAAAACAGTACGACATTGCGTTTGTACAAGCATCACAATTTCTAGAAACACCCTTTATCCTGCAATTTTTATCGATTCCGTCTGTTTTTTACTGCCACGACCCTCATTATCGAATGATTTATGAGGAAATAGTGCAACCCAAAGGTTTAAGTTTGGTTAATGAAATATATGAACGGACAAATCGTTTTGTGAGAAAGTACCTTGACCGGCAAAACTTTGCGGAAGCAACAGAAATTGTTGCAAACTCAAAATTTGCCCAAAGACAAATTAAAAAAACATATGGTCGAGAAAGTTCTCTTTGTTATCTTGGAGTTGATGAAACTTTCTTTACTCCCGACAACTCCATAAAAAAAGATATTGATGTCTTGTATATTGGGTCGAAGGAACCGATGGACGGATATGATCTCCTCGATAAGGCGTTGCCGCTCATTAAAAATAATTTAAACCTAGTCACTTTATTCAGTGAAGAAAATTGGATTAGTAGCGATATCGAAATGAGAAATCTGTATAGAAGGGCAAAAATGGTAGTTTGCACTGGGGTAAACGAACCCTTTGGGCTGGTTCCAATTGAAGCAATGGCTTGCGGAACACCTGTGGTCGCAGTCGACGAAGGAGGATACCCCGAGACAGTCATGTCAAACAAAACCGGGCTTCTTATCACCCGAACTCCTGAGGCTCTCGCAGAAAGCATTTCCTGGCTTCTAAGCCATCCAAAACAAGCGAAAGCGTTTGGTGTACAAGCACGAAAAGTTGTTGTACAATCATGGACATGGAAGGCAAGCGTGCAAAACCTCGAAAAAATCCTGCAAACAACACAACAAAACTTCCGGTAGTCTCTGTTATTATTGTTAACTACTATGTAGAAAAAGAGCTCTTTGCGTGCCTCCTTTCTTTAAAAAACGCCAAAACAACACTTCCCATAGAAATTATTGTGGTCGACAATGACGAAGAAAAATCGTTGGAAAAATCCTTAAATAAAAATTTCCCTTCTGTTTTGTACGTCCCGACTCCAAAAAACATCGGATTTGGAGCGGGAAATAACCTTGGAGCTAAAAAAGCAAAAGGAAAATACCTTTTTTTCCTAAATCCCGATACAAAGGTTTTCCCCAAAACTATTGAAAGTCTCGTTACCTTTTTTGATAAACACACCAATGCCGGGATAGTTGCGCCAATTATGGTTGATGAAAAAAATAACCCTTTCCCCTTGCAGGGATCCGGAGAACTCACTCCTCTCACCGCCATTGTTGCATATACTTTTTTACATAAACTCTCTCCCAACAACCCAATTTCCAAGCATTACTGGCTAACCGGTTGGGATAAAAAGAGTGTAAAGCAAACACAAAGTGTTCCGGGAAGTTCGTTTTTGATAAAGAGAACAGTATTTGAACATATGGGCGGATTTGATGAGAACTTTTTTTTGTATTTTGAAGAGCAAGATCTGGGAAAAAGAATTACCAAACTCGGATTGTATTTATATACGATTCCACAGGCGCATGTGTATCATGCCGTTGGAAAAAGTATGGAAAAAAGCACGAAACAGGTTTCGGAATTTTTTGAACGGAGTCGTTTCTATTATTTTAAAAAATACTTTGGTCTTATTCCTGCACTATGCACAGAGTTTTTCCTGCGACTTCGGAAAAATGATCTGCTATTTTTAGGTATTTTAGTTTTGGGAATTTTTCTTCGCTTTTTCCACAAGCAAGACAATTTTTACTTTGACGGGGAAATAGGCGACAATCTTTTGGCAATTAAAAATTATTATTATTCCGGAACAATTCCACTCATCGGTCCTCCAACTTCCCACCCGTGGCTTTATTTTGGGCCACTGTTTTACTGGCTATACGGACCAATACTCATTCTTTCACGATTTAATCCGTTGTCTTATGGCTATTTCGGGACAACATTTTCTTGTGCTGTTATTTTTGCAAATTACTTGGTCATAAAAAAGATATTTTCCAATTCCGCCGCACTTATTTCTAGCTATCTGATCGCAATTTCGCCCTTGTTTTTAGATTTTGCAAAAAATTCTCGCTTTTTTACCTTAATTCCGTTTATTGTATATCCCTTTTTATTTGTGCTTTTCAGAATTGCCACGAAAAAGAGCAAAGCATATTTTCTTCTTGGACTGTTTTTGGGAATTATGTTGAATTTTCATTATACCCCGCTAATGCTTGTTCCATTCATTATTAGTATATTTCTCCTTAATAAAATTCTCCCTGGAAAAAAAGAAATAGTAAAGTTTTTAGCAGGATTTTTTATCCCACTTTCCCCATTTTTTCTTTATGACGGGCTGCATGGATTTTTTATGACACGGAATCTTGTTCTGTGGATCCCGTACAGAATTCTTGGATTTTTGGGAGTCTACCACAAAAATACGCTTTCCGGATCCGTGCTACAGGAAAATACATTGTCATTTAGCAATTTTTTCTCTACATCATTTTTTCACTCAACAAATCCTGTTGCCGGATACATAGTGCTAGCAGCTCTACTTACCGGATTCTTCTTTGTCATAAAGAAAACTGCAAAGACAAACAGATTTCCGTTATTTTTTATTTTTTTGTGGGGTCTTTGGGGACTCGCTGCCATATTTGTCCATGGCAATCCGCCAAGCCATTATTTTGTCCCAATTCTGTCATTTCCGATTATTCTTGGTTCATTAATTTTAGGAGCGTTTTGGAGAAAACCTATGGGAAAGGTTTTTGTTTTGGCATTATTATGCCTTTTTACAAGTATAAACTTTACGTTTTTCTTTTCCGATTCTTGGTTTTATGAGTACAGAGTAAACTTCGGCTCATATGCAAATCAACAAAAAATCGCTCAAAAAATTGTCGCTGATGCCAAAGGAAAGTCTTTCATGCTCAATAGGGTTGGATACAATGATGAGTTTGATAAAAATTACGCACAAAACTATATCTATTTGCTTTGGCTATACGGAAATGAACCCAAAAACTATGCCTATAGGCTCTATGCGATCTACGAATTTCCCTCTCGCCCTCCTCAAAAACTCGCTCCGGGCGAAATCACCTTTTACAATTTGCCAAATCTTGCTATAATCCGAAAAGATTTATAGATCAATCAATATATGAAAAAGAAACCCGTTATCCTTATCGTCATGCCCGCATACAACGCCGGGAGCATGCTTAATAAGACAATCAAAGACATCAAGCCGGGCGTTGCAAAAGAGATTATTGTCGTTGATGATGCAAGTCGAGACGACACGGTACAACGGGCAAAAAAACTCGGACTGACTGTCTACGAGCATAAAACTAACAAAGGTTATGGCGGGAACCAAAAAACATGTTATACACAAGCCCTAAAGAGAAATCCCGATTGCGTTGTTATGCTCCACCCGGATTACCAATACGACAGCAAGCGAATCCCACAGCTAGTTAAACCAATCCTTGAGGGCCATTACGACATTATGCTTGGAAGCAGAATCCGCACAAGGCAAGAGGTCTTGGAAGGCGGGATGCCGTTATATAAATATATTTCGAACAGGTTTTTGACTATTCTTGAAAATATTGTTCTTGGATTAAACCTTTCGGAATACCATACCGGACTTCGAGCGTACAGCAGGACAGTCTTGGAAACACTTCCTTTTAAATCATTTTCCGATGATTTTGTTTTTGACTCCCAATTCCTTATTTCCTCGGTCTACCAAGGGTTTACTGTTGGTGAAATTCCTGTCCCTGTCAGATACTTTCCTGAAGCATCATCAATAAATTTCCTCCGTTCGGTGACGTACGGGGTTTCAACGCTCACCGTCTTAGGACAATATGTTTTAGCCAGGCTACACCTGTACAGAGATCGGATATTTAAAGCACGGGAAAAAAGATCAGTAGTATGATTTCTGCCATTGTTTTGACAAAAGACGAAGAGCAAAATATTAGTGGCTGCCTAAAGAGCTTGTCTTTTTGTGATGAAATTATTGTCATAGACGACAACTCCTCGGATCAGACCGCAACTATCGCCAAAAAACTTGGGGCAAAAGTTTTCCACCACCAACTGGAAGGGGATTTCGCCCAACAGAGGAATTTTGCACTTACAAAAGCGGGTGGTGACTGGATACTTTTTGTGGATGCCGACGAGAGAATTTCCGAAAAGCTTAAAAAAGAGATACTCCATAGTATTCAGATTCCAGACAATTCCAACAACGGCTATTACCTAAAACGATTTGATCATATGTGGGGAAAACAGTTGTCGCACGGAGAGATAGGGACATTGCGGCTCTTGAGACTCGTAAAAAACAATGCAGGAAAATGGAAAGGGCATGTCCATGAAACACTTTTTGTAACTGGCCAAACAGGACAACTTAAAAATCCGATTCTTCATTACCCACATCCAAGTGTTGCACAATTTCTTGAAGCGATTAATATTTTTAGTACAATTCGTGCAAAAGAGCTCTACGAAAAAAAGAAACCTTCTTCGGCTATTGCGATTGTTGCGTACCCTCTTGGAAAGTTTCTCCAAAACTTCGTCCTTCGCTACGGATTTTTAGATGGGACCGCCGGCCTTGTTTTTGCAATAATCATGAGCTTTCACTCTTTTCTGGTCCGTGGCAAATTATGGCTATTATGGCAAAAAAAATAGGATACACTGCCCTCTTTGTTTGGATGGTTACAATTCTCACTTTGTACGTTTTATTTCTTTTGTGTAGAATACAACTATGTTTGCACTTGCCTTCTTTCTAGGCGTATACTCTTATACTATCTTCGCCCTAGGAATATGTAATATCCTTTTTCCTCCTTTAGTAAATATCACGACGGTTGTTTTTGTTGGGGGATTTATTTTTTTAATACGAAAAAGGTTGCAACGCTTTTTTCGTACTTTTGTTCTGCCCAGAAATCTACTTTTTTTGGCACTCTTGTTTTTGGTGGTGGTGCAAGTTTGCATAAACCTTATCGGAGCACTGGGTCCGGAGCTTGGATTTGATGCACTGTGGTACCATGGGACACTTCCAAAAATATACCTTTTCCATCACCAAGTATTTCATATCAAAGAAACGCTTTTTTACTACTCTGACATGCCCAAACTTATAGAAATGGTCTACATGGGCGCATTATCTTTGGGTGGAGATGTATTGCCAAAACTTGTACATTTTTTTCTTGGAATTGCAAGCTGTTTTGTGCTTTATTTCTTTTCCAGAAAATTTTTCTCGAAAACGCTCTCGATTGCTACAGTCGTTATTTTTTATGCAAATCTTGTTGTCGGATGGGAATCGATCAGCGGATACATTGACTTGGGAAGAACATTTTTTGAAATACTTGCCTTGTGGGCATTTGTTAATTGGACTGAAAATAAAAAAACAAAGATGCTTGGCCTCTCCGCTTGCATGACGGGACTTGCAATAACAAGTAAAGTTCTTGCATTCGGGACCCTTGGAATCTTTCTTGCACTAATTTTCTTTTTCCATTTTCTAAAAAGATATCCTACAAAAAAAATGTTGAGAGACCTGGGAATCTATACTTTAATTTCCATTGCCATTCCTCTTCCATGGATGGTTTTTTCATTCATACACACCGGAAGCCCTTTTTATCCCTTTTTTACTCCAAATTACCCGACCAGTCTCAGCCTAAACTTACTTAACCCCTTTCATTTCTTTTCCGAACTTTGGGTCTTATTTACCTCCTCTGCCGATCCTATTTCTCCTGTCTATCTTGCTTTCTTACCGCTTGTCGTTTTATATTTTAAAAAAACATCCTTCTCTCTTAGGCTTGTGTCTACATATGCTTTCCTTTCCCTTTTTGTTTGGTATATCACCCCCAGGACCGGAGGAGGAAGGTTTATTTTGCCCTACTTACCGGCATTTTCCTTGCTTATTGTTTTTCCAATGCAATATGCAAAAAAATTGCTGAGAAATGTACTGATTGGCTTTGTGATAATTGTAAGCATTATTTCCATCGGATATAGAGCCACAGCAAATGCAAAGTTTGTTCCGGTGCTTTTGGGAAAAGAAACAACGTCTGAATTCTTGACAACGCATTTAAATTTTTCCTTTGGTGATTTTTATGATACGGACAATTTTTTTAAAACTCACATGCATAGTAATGATCTTGTGCTTGTTATCGGATTCCATAATTTGTATTATGCGGATTTTCCTTTCACTCTTTCTTCCGAAGATAACCATATCACCTATGTTGCAATTCAAGGAAACAGCGTAATTCCCAATACATTTCAATCCTGGAAACTCATCCATACAAATTCGCTAACTCACGTGAGGGTATATAAAAAATAGTATGAAACGCTTAGTACTTTTTATTTTCTTTTTTTTTGGAATATTCTTTATCCTAAAACCGTTATTTTCAGGACTTCTCCCGGATTTTAATGTCTATTATGTAAGTGCCGCAGCGCTTCTTGGGGGGAAAGATGTGTATTCCGCAACAACGCAAATGGGATTGTCGTTTATTTATCCTCCTTTTGCACTTTTTTTTATCCTTCCCTTTGTGCTTTTCCCATATGCATTGGCGCAAACACTGTGGACTGGTGTTTCTATTCTTTTTTTCTTTACGTCCCTTGTCTTACTTTTTCGCATTGAAAAAGAAAAACTATTTTCAAACAGATTTTTACTACTTGCAGGACTTGCGCTCTATTCATTCCCCGCAAAATTTACTCTTGGGATGGGGCAAATTAATATGCTCATTCTTTTGTTTATGGCACTTTTTTTATATTTTTTGCAATCCAAACGCTTTACGCCTGCAAGTATCTTTTTGAGCGCCTCACTAAATACAAAATTGTTTCCCATATTCTTTATTTTTCCCTTTTTTATAAAAAGGCGATGGAAATTACTACTCTACTCTCTTCTTATTTCCTCTTTATTTTTCCTATTTTCTTTCGTTTTTTTCCGGCCGTTTGTAATAGATAGATTTTTTATAAACGTATTGCCGGGACTTGTCCACTCAACAAGAAGTGACTACTATAACCAGGCCTTATCGGGATTTGTTTTTCGGCTTTTTCGACAATCACCAACAACCGATATGGTTATCTCCCTTTTGTCTCTTTGTTTTTTGGGTGTTTCGCTCCATGCGACTTGGAAATCCGCAAAAGAATACAATATGATAATTTTTGGCTTTTTTATTACCCTCCAGTTGCTAATTGGCAGCTTTTCTTGGCAGCATTATTTCGTCTGGCTGTTAATTCCTTATATTCAGATTGCCTATATCTTGATAAAAAAAAAGTCCTTGTGGCGCGCATATATTCCTATCGCAATAAGCTTTTTTCTCACGCAGTCCAACCTGAAGAATCCAGGCATGGTCCCTGTGCTTTTTCAGTCACATGTTTTCTATGGCGCTCTCATCCTCTGGGGGTATATACTATACCTACTGTTGCGATATGACAAAATGGCTCTTTCTCATTAGTATATTTATTCTTTTCCCCCTCGGAGAGGTAACAAGATACCAATTTGCCAACGGGTTTGCGCTATCATTGTTTGACTGCGCTGCAGTGCTCAACTTACTCATTCTTTTTGTTATTGCAGTAAAAAAGAAAAATATTTTTTCTTTTCATCTTTCCAAACCAATTGGCATATTTCTTATTTTCTGTTTTATTTCTTTACTCGCTAACCTATCAGTGCTTCCCCTTTTTTCTATCGGTGTCGCATCTTTATATATCGTTCGCTTTTTGGCTTATGCTTCTTTTTATCCCACAGTAGGCCTCCTATCCGGAAAAATAAAAGAGAACGCTCCGGGCTTTCTGATTATTGCCGGGGTATTGGTTGGGGTATTTGGAATAGCGCAGTTTTTTTTGTACCCAACGCTTCAAAATTTATATTACTTAGGGTGGGACAGACACTGGTATCGTCTCTTTGCAACATTTTTTGACCCGAATTTTGCAGGCATTGTTTTAGTTTTTCCTCTTTTTTTCTCACTTTTCTATACCTATCAATCGTTTGTCAAAAGAAATATTTCACGCATGCTTTTTTACTTTTCTACGACAGCATTCCTTTTGATAAGCCTGTTTCTCACGTTTTCTCGGTCGGCATTGCTCGCTCTTATCGGAGGACTTATTGTATTTATCCTTAAGTCAAAAGTGCCCGGATGGGTAAGTATTGGCATTTTTGGGTTTATTATTGCCGGAGTTGTGCTAATTTCAATAAACTACAAAGCCACCGAAGGGACAAAGTTATACCGAGTTGCCTCAAGCCAAGCACGTGTTGACTCGGTGCAAGCGGCGCTTACTATTTTTGAAAAAAATCCGGTCTTTGGAATTGGATTTAACGCATACCGATATGCACAGTACCGGTACGGATTTGCAACCGGGCCAAACTGGGAAACAAGCCACTCGGGTGCCGGAACAGACAATAGCTTGCTGTTTGTCCTCGCAACAACGGGAATTGTAGGATTTGGTGCTTTTTTCTATCTTTGCTTTTCGATATTTAAGTTCATGCGAAAGAACACAAATTCCATAAGCATCCCCATTGCTGCATCTTTCTTCGCGCTTTTGATAGGAAGCTTTTTTATTAATGCGTTCTTTTATCCTGCAGTGATGTTTTTGTTTTGGAGTTGTTTGGGGCTTATTGAGAATACGAAACGCTAATATTTTTTTCGGTTTTATTCCCCGCCCCATCTGTTGCGACCACTTTTATTTGGTTGCCTCCGTTTTGCAAATGAAGCGAATACGAGTAATTACCATTATTATCGGTAATTGCCCAAAAGTCATTTACCGTTACTTTTACATCCGGATCCGTTTTTCCGGCAACGGTAATCGACACATTCTGGCTCCCGGAAAATGACTGGCCGTCGGCCGGTTGTAAAATAGAGAGTGAGGGTGCGCTGTTTTTGTAAACAATTGTCCAGGCCGGGGAGAAATCGCTTGATTTGGAGTCTTTTTCAACTTTTGCTTTCACAACGTTTTGCCCCTGGCTTAGACTGACTCCCTTAAAAGAAAAGCTTCCGTCATCTTTGGATGTCATTGAGTCGATGTAGTTGTCATTAATGTACAATTTCACCAGTTGTTTTGCCCCTGCAACCCCACTTACATCAAAGCTTGCGCTATTTGTGGCTGACGCAATCGGATTAAGGATTGGGGCAGTCAGGAATGCATCCTGCTTTGTCGTCTGACTTGTGGAAGAGCTTTTTGCGCTACTGAGAAATAAACTGAAGTTAATAAGTGCCGGAATTCCAAATTTTACCAACAACACAAGGAGCACAACTGTACCGATGAGGGTAAGTGCCAATCTTCTTTTTTCTTTTTGTTGAGACGCTCTATTAAGTCTGGACTGTATCATACAATGGAGCCGGAAGAGGGATTCGGACCCTCGACTTGCTCTTTACGAAAGAGCTACTCTACCCCTGAGTTACTCCGGCTTGGGTAGGTAGACTTGGCCGGACCATACGTTGGTTACCGGCAAAAGCCTTGGACGTATATAGATTTTATGAAATTTTTCTCTCTAACGCAACCTATTGGGGCAACTTAGTCTGATTTCTTCCTTTTCGGGGAGATTTCTAGTAAAATATACCCTATAGCTATGAATATTTGGCAAACACTTGAAAAACCAATTATCATATTGGCACCAATGGAGGATGTGACCGATACGGTATTTCGAAGGATTATCATACACACGGGCAGACCTGCGCTTTTCTTTACTGAGTTTACTAATGTCGATGGGATGGCATCTCATGGTGATCCAGAAGTGAGCAAACGGTTACTTTTTACAAAAATTGAAAAGCCAATCATTGCGCAAATTTGGGGAATGGACCCGAAAAACTACTTTTCGGCTGCAACACGTATTGCCGAGATGGGCTTTGACGGGATAGACATAAACATGGGTTGCCCTCAGAAAGCGGTTGTGAGCCGCGGCGCCTGTGCTGCTCTTATGAGAAACCACAGTCTTGCACAGGAAATTATACATGCAACCAAAGAAGGAGCGAAAGAACTTCCCGTGAGCGTGAAGACTCGTATTGGGTATAAGACAAACGAGATTGAAGACTGGATAGGGTTTCTTCTTTCTCAAAACCTTGCAGCCCTTACGGTTCATGCCCGAACAGTTGCGGAAATGAGCAAAGTCCCGGCACATTGGGAGGAAATGCCAAAAGTGATAAGCCTTCGAAACAAACTTGCACCACAAACGCTTGTTATTGGAAACGGCGATGTTATGTCTCTTTCCCAAGCAAAAGAAAAAGCAAAAAAATATCGACTGGACGGGATTATGATTGGGCGTGGAATTTTTGAAAACCCCTGGTTGTTTGATAAAAATGTTGCGATCGAACAAGTGAGCGTAAAACAACGTCTTGCTTTACTCATAAAGCATGTA
>Ga0068856_100006273_pt1 | contig 11672 bp, 11 predicted proteins | sample KBSCornC62_FD_66595 | JGI IMG/M metagenome (GOLD analysis project Ga0068856, IMG submission 66595) | Corn rhizosphere microbial communities from Kellogg Biological Station, Michigan, USA - KBS Corn C6-2 | ecosystem: Host-associated > Plants > Roots > Rhizosphere > Soil ... | reverse complement strand
CCGGTCGGACTCGTCGCCTCGTCGCGGAAGGAAATACCCACCGGGTGCAGCGGATCGCCGACGTTCTCTTCGTCGAGTGCGAGATCGTGGCCTTGCTCGTTCAATTGCTGGACGATGGCGCCGGCTGCTTCTTTGAGCTTGACGAAGATCTGTTCCCCGATGACCTGTTCGAGCTCGAGCGCCAACTCGGCCGCTGCATCGCTGTCCAAACCCCGACGAGCAAACTCACGCGCTGAGAATCGCTCGCCGATTCGGCTGTCGTCTTTCATCGATCTGCCGCTCCAGTCTTGGCTTGAACGCATTCACTTGAATGCCCAAACCAGCTCTAGCTGATCATGGAAACGCCCAGAAATCTAGCCGCAACCTTGCAACGAAATGTGTCACCCTTGTGAGTGACAGCGATGCCGGCGCGCACGAGCTCGCGGGCCTGGTGAGGATAAGTACCGCGACGACCGACCGTGCAGGCCGGGCCGCTCGAAAAAAGTGAAGCCAGCATTTTTTGCGTGAGAAGCCGAATTCCCAACGCTCCATTGCGGAGGTTAGACAGCAGCGGAACATCGGCGGTTTGGGGGCAAGTGACCGCATTTCTGCCATATGGGCGTCGTGCTCCTTCATTCGTGCTCGAGCTCGCGGTCGCCTTCCAAAAGCGTCACGGACTTTCGCGCACAGCATGCGTTTTTCTTCAAGTGACCCGGTCGACGGCAGCGACCTCGTATTTCGCTCCGGGTTTGACGGCACCACACCACCGCGATTGCAACAGTCGGCGATTGGCCAATCGCGCCGCCGACAGCGAAGACGCGCGTGTTTACGCGCTTGTTCGCGGTTGCTTCGCTTCAATGCCGGAACGCTTGTTGCACGTTATCCGACATGCGCGTGCATCACCCGTTTACGCTCTACACCGATCCCAATGGTCCCGGCGCTCCCCGCCCGCCGATCGAAGATCCGCCGCCCGACATGCCGGATGAGCCCCGCCCCGTGCCGCCCGAGCCCGGCGCGCCGCCCGAACCGATCGAGCTTGGATGATCGGCGCCTTGACGCGTTGGGCCGGAGCTCCCGATCACGACGAGGTGGCACGCAGCCGGCGCGCCTCGGCCCGTGGCGCGCTCGGATAGACGCGCGGCGGGGCACGCTCCAACACCGACGCGAGGCGAAGTGCAGCCTCCGTGGCTTCACGGCGGTACGCGATGCGCCAGGGACGTTGAATGGGACGGCCGAGCAAGCGCTTGGCGACCAGCTCGGTCCCCTCCAAATAGGGCCCGGCAATCCACTCGGAGAGCACGGCGATCCCCATACCCGCGCGCGCGGCGTCGATGATCGCTTCCGTGAGTGGGAAGCGCAAAAATTCGAGCGACGGACGCGCGCGCCCGAACACCGCCTGGCTGAACCAGCGTGCCTCTGGTTTCGGCGTCTGGCTCGAGACGATCAGCGGGTATTGTGCGAGATGTGCCGGCGTGAGGTGCGGGCGGGAAGCGAGCGGATGCGATGCGGCCAGCACGAACACGATTTCGTCGGCAAAGAGTGCGCGCTCTTGCAACGGCCCGCGCACGATCGATGTCGTGAGCAGCGCCACGTCCAGCTTGCCGGCCATCAGCGCGGCTACCGGGCCGTGCGAATGCTCGACCGCGAGCGTCACGTTCAGCTTCTGCGAGCTTTGCTGGAGCGTCGCCAGCGTGGACGGGAGCCAACGGTACGCGGTGTAGCACTCGCAGGTCAGCCGCACGTGCAGCGGCTCGTCCACCGGCGCCCGGACGCGGGCCTCGAGCTCGGCCCAATGCGCGAGCACGTCCGGCGCGCCGCTGACCAGCCGTTTGCCGGCCGGCGTCGGAACCAGACCGCGGGCCCCACGCTCGAACAGTGCGAGCCCGAGCTTCTCTTCCGCCAGCGCCAAGCCGCGGCTCACGGCTGACTGGGTGATGTGCAGCACGGCCGCGGCGCGCACCGTGCTGCCGACGGCGGCGAGCGCCAGGACTACCTCCAAATCGCGGATGTCGAGTCGGGGCCGGGCGGGCTCGGCTATGCGTTTCACGCATATATTCTAGCGATAATATGCGTTGGACGCACGGTCTACGAAACTGCAGGAATGCTCGAGGCCGAAGCAAAACCCCCGGCCGGAGCAAAGGATCCGTCATGAAAGTGTATTTTTCACCGCTCGCCTGCTCGCTCGGCACCCGCATCGCCCTTTACGAGGCCGGAGCCCAGGCCGAATACGTGCAGGTCGACGGCAAAACCAAGCTCACCGCCGACGGCGCTGATTTTCGCCAGGTGCATCCGCTCGGCCTGGTACCCGCCCTGGTTCTGGAAGATGGTCGATTGATCGCCGAGAACGCGGCCGTATTGCAATATATCGTGGAACGCTTTCCGGATGCGGGCCTCGCGCCGCGCGACGTCCTCGGCCGAGCACGATTGCAACAGCTACTGTGCTTCATCGGCACCGAGCTGCACAAGGCGCTGTATGTGCCGCTCCTCGATCGCAATGCGCCAGAAGCGGTCAAGGCGTATGCCTTGACCAAACAGGAACTCCGACTCTCGTGGCTATCCGAACAGCTGCGCGGGCGACAGTTTCTGCTCGATCAATTCAGTATCGCGGATGGCTATCTATTTGCGGTGCTCAATTGGTCGCAGGTTGCACCGGTGAAGTTTTCGGAGTTCGAACCGATCGTCGGCTTCATGGATCGGATGCGGGCGCGACCGGCGGTGGCTCGCGCGCTCGCCGAAGAGACTCAGCTCTACCGCGAAGAGCTGGCGCGCAACGCGGCGGCGTAGCCTCGCGCGAGCACGCAAGCGAGGTCAGCGCTGCCCCGAGCTCCAGGGCGGCGCTGGGCTCGCGGCACGCGCAGCCGGGTGAGCGCGGTCGGTTGCAAGTGGAGTGCACGAACCCGAAACTCGCAGAGCTCAGGCGACCGTGAGCGGACGCAGGGCTCGCCTTCCGGTCGAGTACGATCCGCAACGCCGGTGCGCTGACACCCAGTTGCGGTTTGGACCGCGGAGACCGCCGCTATGCCGAAGCGGGCTTGGCGAGTGGCCCGTCCGCATGGGCCACTTCACCCACCGCGTTCACGACCAGGCTCAAATCGATGGGTTTTACCAGATGCCCATCGAACCCGGGCCCCGCTTTCGAGTGCACCAGATCCTCATAGCCAGTCACGGCGATGAACTTGCACGCAGCGAGCTCGGGCTTGGAGCGCAGCGCGCTGAGCAACTCGAAGCCGTCCATCCCCGGCAGCCCGATGTCGAGGAACGCGAGGTTGGGACGAAACTGGATCGCCAGCGGAATCGCTTCGGCGGCGTCGTGCGCGACGCGGGTCTCATGACCCTCGCGCTCGAGCACCAGAGAGATGAGCTCCGCGGAGTCGTGATTGTCGTCCACGATCAAGACGCGGCGAACCTCCGAGAGGTTCCGAGTTCCTGAGCTGCGACGCGTCGTCATGGCCGAAACGAGTTTTGATCCGGGTCGCGGCCGGGGCAAGGTCAAAATGGCGATTGCCGCTGGAGGCCGAATCTACTCGGCAAAACCGCGCGTCACGCGGAGTGCCACGGCGGTAGAAACAAACGATCACGAAAATGGCGGAGCTCGTGACCGCTCGGTGACCGACCGTTGGTAATCGTGATTACCTCGTATCTAATTGCCAACCAGTCCTTCATCGATCTTCGATTCATGCTCGCTCAGCGAGCTCCCGCTCGACGCCATCCCTCGCGTTCGCGATTGACGTGCCTCGAGCTCCCGAACCGCGCCGCGGGAGGCGCGCGAGACTGTGACGTGATTGCAAAGCGCACGCGCCACTGAGGCCAAATTGCACCAGAAACACCGGCGAAAACGGGGTTTCGGCGGCTGCTGAGCGGCACGCGTTCTGCAATAATGCGCAGCGATGACTGGCTTAACGGGCGAGGCAGCGCGATCGACCGGAGCGCCGCCATCCATCGAGAAAACGCCGAGTGGAATTTCCGGTTTCGATCAGATCACCGGGGGTGGTCTGCCGAAGGGCCGAGCGACGCTGATCTGCGGCGGACCTGGCTCGGGCAAGACCATCTTCGCGGCCGAATTTTTGGTGCGCGGGACCGAGTTGGGTGAGCCCGGGGTCTTCGTCACGTTCGAAGAATCAGTCTTGGATTTGACGCGGAACGTGGGCGGCTTGGGCTTCGATCTGAACCGCCTCCGAGCCGAGGGGAAGCTGGCGATCGACTACGTACACCTCGACCCGAGCGAGATCGAAGAAGCCGGCGGCTACTCGCTCGACGGGCTGTTCGTCCGCCTGAAACATGCGATCGAAGCCGTCGGGGCCAAGCGCATCGCGATCGACACGCTCGAGGTGTTGTTCGGCGGTCTGAAAGACCAAGCCGTGCTGCGCGCCGAAATCCAGCGCCTGTTCCGCTGGCTCAAGGAGACCGGGCTCACCGCGGTCGTAACCGCCGAGGCGGGCGAGGCGGGTGAGCTCAGGCTCACGCGCCAAGGGCTCGAAGAGTACGTGTCCGATTGCGTGGTGCAGCTCCGGCAGAGCGTCTCGGACCAGGCCGCGACCCGCTATCTGCGGGTGATCAAATATCGAGGTTCGAGCCACGGCACCAACGAATATCCCTTCTTGATCGACGAAACCGGCTTTTCGGTGGTGCCCGCGACCAGTCTGCAGCTCGACTATCCGGTCAGCCTGGAGCGCGTTTCGACCGGCATCCCCAGCCTCGACAACATGCTCGGCGGTGAGGGCTTCTTTCGCACCAGCACCATCCTCGTCTCGGGCAGCGCGGGCACGGGCAAGAGCATCATCGCGGCGAATCTGGCCAACGCCACGTGCGCTCGAGGTGAGCGTTGCATGGTGTTTGCGTTCGAGGAATCGCCGGCCCAAATCGAGCGCAACATGCGCTCGGTCGGGCTCGACTTGGCCACCTGGCAAGCGCGCGGTTTACTCCAGCTGCGCGCCACGCGCCCGAGCTTCTACGGGCTTGAAATGCACCTCGTCGCCATGCACAAGGCGATCGCCGCGTTCTCGCCGCGCACGGTGATCCTCGATCCGATCTCGAGCTTCATGTCGGCCGGCACGGCCCATCAGGTCAAGGCCATGCTCGTTCGGCTCTTCGATTGGCTCAAGATGCAAGGCGTCACCGGCCTTGTCACCTATCTCACGAATTCGGTGACGCGAGAGGAGACCGACGTCGGCATCTCGTCTTTGATCGACACCTGGATCGAGGTGCGAGATCTGGAAGTCGCCGGCGAGCGCAATCGCACGCTCTATCTCTTGAAGTCGCGCGGAATGCGGCACAGCAATCAGGTTCGCGAAATGCTCATTTCCGAAAAGGGCGTCACGCTGGCGGACGTGTACTTCGGTCATGACGGTGTGCTGCTCGGCTCGGCCAAGGCTGCCGAAGAGCGCAAACGCGCGCGCGATGAGCGCCGCGCCGAGGACGAAATCGCGCGCAAGGAGCGGCTGCTCGAGCTGAAGCGCGACATCATCGAAGCCCAAATCGCAGCCCTCAGGGCCCAATATGCTGCAGAAGAGGACGAGACGCGCCGCATCATCCAAGACACGCGCCGCAGCCACGAAGCGCAGCGCACCGACCGCCAGAGCATGGCCCAAGTCCGGACCGAGCTCGGCAGCCCCCTCGGAAATGGGGCAGGAAGGTCGTGAGCATGGCGACTCCGGTACGGACCAAGGCCGTGCGCCTCGAGCCGACGAGCACGGACGGCGAAGAACGCTGGAATTTGCGGCTATACGTGGCAGGCGAGACCCCGAAGTGCGTCCAGGCCTTCGAGCACTTGAAGCGCATTTGCGAAGAGCACCTGCAAGGGCGCTACACGATCGAGGTGATCGATTTATTGAAGAACCCGACGCTAGCTAGCGGTGATCAAATCATCGCCATCCCCACCCTCGTGCGGCAGCTTCCGCCGCCCGTAAAGAAGATCATCGGAGATCTCACCAACACCGAACGGGTCGTGGTCGGCCTCAACCTGACCCCCATCACCAAAGCAAAGCGAACCAACAAGTGACCAAGCCCAAGTCTTCGACCGCTGCCTTCGAAACGGCAGCCGAGCGGTTGGAGGCCGAACGCTACGTTCTCCGGCTCTACATCGCCGGTACGACGGCGGCGTCGAGTCGTTCCGTGGAGAGCCTGCGCGCGCTCTGCGAAACGCACCTGAGCGGTCGCTACGAACTCAGCGTGATTGACGTTTTCCAACAACCCGTGCTCGCCAAGGACGAGCAGATCATCGCCGTTCCCACGTTAATCAAGAAACTGCCCGTGCCCCTGCGCCGCATCGTCGGCGATTTGTCCAACGAGCAGCGCGTGCTGGTGGGACTGGATTTGAAACCAAGGACCGATGTCGCGACCCGAAAACGACCCAGCCGGTACTGAGCGTCCCGACCTGGAGACCCTCCTTACTCGCTTGGAGGAAGCCGAGTCGACGTTGGCGGCGATCCGCGACGGGCACGTCGAGGCGCTGATCGTGTCCTCCGAGCAAGGGCCCAAAGTGTACGCGCTCGAGGGCAGCGACCACCGCTATCGCCGCCTGGTCGAGACGATGAGCGAAGGCGCGCTCTTGGTCAGCGGCAGCGGCGTCATCGTGTATGCGAACGCCGCCTTCGCCAAGCTGGTCGATTCCGAGCTCGAGCACGTGATCGGCGCGCCGCTCGACGAGTTCGTGGCCGAAGATCAGGAACCGATGCTGGCCGCTTTGCTCGAGCGAGCGCAGAGCCAACACGTGGCCGGCGAAATGCGGCTTCTGACACGGCGCGGCGAGGAGCGCCCCGCGAACCTGTCGTTCGCTCGCAATAGCCCGGAAGAGGGGCCGGGCGCGTCGGTCATCGTCACCGATCTCTCGGACCACAAGCGCAACGAGCAGATCGTCGCGTCCGAGCGCCTCGCCAATGCCATCTTGGAGCAGAGCGCAGAGCCGATCGTGGTCTGCGACGTGGACGGGATCGTGATCCGAGTCAGCGGCGCAGCCCGGTCGATCACCGGTTCGAACGTGCTGCGCCGCTCGTTCTTCGAGGCATTTCCGTTCACCAGCAGCGGGCCCCGCGAAGACCATCCGGTGCGCGCCGCGCTGCGCGGGAACACCACTTCGAGCCGCGAGCTCACGCTGTCGTTGCCCGGCCAACCGACGCTTTCGTTTTTGTGCACGGCCGCGCCCTTGGTCGACGACGAAGCGCACATTTTGGGCTGCGTCGTCGCATTCGTCGACATCACCGATCGCAAGCGCGTGGAGTCCGATCGCAATAGCTTGCTCGACGCCGAACGCGCCGCGCGCGCCTTCGCCGAGCACGCGCGCGGCGAAGCCGAAGCCAGCAGCCGCGCCAAGGACGAATTTTTGGCCACCGTCTCGCACGAGCTGCGCACGCCGCTGAACGCCATGCTCGGCTGGTCGCAGCTCCTCACCAACAACGCGCTGTCCGGTGACAAGCTCGGTCACGCAATCGAGGTCATTCAGCGAAACGTGCTCGCCCAATCGCGGCTGGTCGAAGATCTGCTCGACGTTTCCCGCATCATCTCGGGCCAAATGCGCCTGGACGTGCAGCCCGTCGAACCGATCCGGGTAGTCAGCGCCGCGATCGACAGCGCCCGGCCCGCGCTCGAGGCCAAGCGCATCGAGCTGCAAGTCGAGCTCGATCGAGAGGCCGGGCAAATCCTGGGGGACGCCACCCGCGTCCAGCAGATTGTCTGGAACTTGCTGTCGAACGCGACCAAATTCACCGACCCCGAAGGCACGATTCGCGTCGCGGTGCGCCGCGCGGGCACCACGATCGAGATCATCGTCTCGGATACGGGTCAGGGCATTGCGCCCGAGTTTTTGCCGTTCGTGTTCGATCGCTTCCGGCAAGCGGACGGCAGCTTCGCCCGACGTCATGGCGGGCTCGGCCTCGGTCTGGCGATCGCGCGGCACTTGGTCGAGCTCCACGGCGGCACGATCACCGTCGAGAGCCCTGGTCTGGGCCAGGGCTCGACGTTCGTCGTGCGCTTGCCGTACGCGGGGCGGCGCGCGTCGCCGCCGCCACGTTTGGGCGCGATCGCCAGCGCGAGCTTCCACTCACCCGGTGAAGTTGCGGTGCCCGAGCTGCGCGGAGTGCGCGTGCTCGTCGTCGATGACGACGATGATTCGCGCGATCTGGTGGTCAGCATTTTGCAAAAGTGCCAGGCCATCACCTCGGCCGCGTGCTCGGGCGAGCAGGCGCTCTCGCTGATCCAAAGCGACGTACCGGATGTCTTGGTGTCCGACATTGGCATGCCAGGTATGGACGGCTACGAGCTGGTGCGCACGATTCGCGCGCTGCCCGAGGGGCGTGCGCAGCGCGTGCCCGCCGTCGCCGTGACCGCGTATGCGCGGCTCGAAGACAAGCGCCGAGCGCTCGCCGAAGGCTTCCAGCTGCACGTTGCAAAGCCAATCGAGCCCGCTGCCTTCGCCTCGGCTGTGGCGCGGTTGTGCGTGCGTTCGGACTCGAACCTGACTTTGAACCAGTGACCGGCGCCGCCCGTAATCCGCTGATTTTACTGGAGTTTAGCCGCTAAGCTCAGTCGTAACTCGATATTTGCCGGGGCGCGAGACACCAAAAGAACCTCCCGGGCCAAAGCGGTGGGCCGAGAATCCGAGTCGTGTTATGCACTTGAGATCGGAAGATGGGCGAGCTCGATCGGCATGTCGTCATCGTGGTGCGCCGTTGCTGCGCGCCGGTTGGTCCCACGAGCGTGACCGCGTGAGCCGGATCCTGATCGTGGACGACGACGTCGACATCCTCGAGGCGTTGGCCGGCGTGCTCGAGGACAATCACGAGGTATCGACCGCGAGCAACGGCGCAGAAGCGCTTCGCCTGCTGGGCGCTCGAACCTTCGACGCGGTCGTGCTCGATTTGATGATGCCGGTGATGGACGGAGAGACGCTGCTCGAGCAGATGCGCGAGCGCGGCGTGGTGGTGCCGGTCGTGCTGGCGTCCGCGAGCGCTGATCTGACGCTGCTCGCGGCGCGGCTCGGCGTTGAGCACATTGCCAAGCCGTACGATATCGCGCTCCTCGAGCAGAAGCTCGCGCGGCTCGTCGGAGGCACGACGTAAACGGCGCGCGCGCCACTCGGGCGCGCTCTCCGGAAGGTCGCGGCGCGACGCCGAAGGCTGGGACGGCCCGCGGCGTGGCGCGTGACCATCAAACCCAATCATCACTCGAGCGCTCGCGCGTCAGAACGAGCCGGTCAACGAAAACTCGGGCGCGCGGGCCGCGCCGACGCTTTGGAAGCCGCGATCGGTGCGGATCTCGGTGCGTGAACCACTGTGGACGAGCAGGTAAATGCCGGGCGCGACCGCGACCAAACCGATGCCGCCGGTGACGCCGCCGGCCACGAGCAAGCCGCTGTGGTCGCTCAGACCGCCGGCAAGGGCCAGAAAACCGCCGATGAAGGCGAGCCCGCCGCCGAGGCCTGTCGTGACGATGCCGCCCACGAACTCGCTCTTGTTTCGTGGATACGCGCGCACCTCGAGTTCGCTCTCGCCCGCGTAGCGGCGCAGATCGGGCACGTCCAACGTTTGGAAATCGGGGCCGGTCTCGGTGCGCAATTCGTAGTTGTCGCTGGGACTGATCCAACGGTTGCACGGAGTGCGGCACACGAAGCGCTGATTCGAGCGCAGCTCCCAAGCTTGATCGGACGTGCCGGCCAGGAACGCGACGCGCTGCGTGCCGCTGCCGCGCTCCTTGGCGAAGCGCGGCAAGGGCACGAGGAACGCTTGCACCGGCGAGCTGCAATTCAGCTCCGGCTTGTCGTCGGTCGCGAGCTTGCAGCTCTCGAAATCGCCCGCTTCTTTGAGCACGTTCTCGGAGCTCGTGGTGTGCGCGCCCGTCGAGTAGAGCCCCGCCTCCGCCGAGGCGCCGGCGCGCAAGGCGCCGCCGGAGTTGAGCTTGAAGCTGCCGATCGAGATGCCGACGAGCAAATGCGTGGCGGCGGCGCAGTCGCCGTAATCGGGCACGTCGGCCGCGGTCGAGCCTTCGAGCACGTATTGACCGGAAACGGCCGTTCGCACCGCGAGCCGCCCCGAGCGAGCGAGCTCGCCCTCCAGCGCCAAAGCGCCGAGCGGCAGCTTGGTAAACAGCTCGTCGGCGTCGTTGATCTCGATCGACTCCGAAGAGGGCGTGGTTTTTTGCCAGCGATAGCTGCCCCGCAAGCTGCAACCCGTGATCGGCCGCATGCTGCAACCGGTAAACTCCACCGCCAGCGCGCCGGAGCGGAGCCGCGCCTGGAGGTTGGCTTTTTCAGCCGCAGGCCATTCGGTGATGAGCGGGCTCTCGCCGATAGCCGCGGCCCGACAGCGCGCTTCGGTGTCCGGCACTCCGGGCGCGTGGGCGCGGGGCAACTCACCGCCCGCGCCACACGCAGCCAATAGCGATGAGCCACTCAGCCAGCTCAGCGCGCGCAAGCAGACTCGGAACATAACTTCTCAAGTTACCAGCACCTCTTGGCCCATGGGAAGGGGCAGCACGGGCGGCGGTTTCAGCCGGCTCGGCAACGCCCGCGTTTTCGGCTTTCCAAATCAAAAAGCCCCCAGGCCGAAGGCCATGGGGGCGGCGCGGTCTGGTTTCAGCCGCGGCTTACTCGTTACTCGTGCTCGAACCGAGCATTCTCGGCGGTTTTACGCGCCGACTTCGGTGCTTGGCTTGTGTGCGAACGGAGCGATCTCTACGGTTCAACCTCCGGCTTCATTGAGTTGCTTGTGCTCGAGCGGAGCATTGCCCACGGAAATGTTGATTCTCTTCGGCTTTGCGCGCTCGTGCTTGGGCACGCGCACCGTCAGCACGCCGTCGGCCAGCGAGGCGCTGATCTTTTCGGTGTCCACGTAGTCGGGGAGCGCAAAGCTCGATTCGAAGGCGCCGTAGCGGCGACCGATCCAGGCGCGCTCTTCGGCGGTGCCGGCATACTTACGCTCACCTTTGATGGTCAGCGTGCCGTTTTCGACGCTGATCTCCAGATCTTCTTGTTTCAAACCCGGAACGTCCAAAGAAAATTGTAGCTCGCTGTCGTTCGCTCGAACGTCGGCGTGCGGGGCAAAGGTCGGCCGCACCACACTGCTGCCGATGGGTTTGCCCATGACATCGTCGACCATTTGGTCGATGAAACGCTCGAACGGCGCGAAGCTGTTCAACGCGGTCAACATGACTTACCTCCTTTGTCGGTCGGCTCGAACCGCGAAGGGCTCGACCGATGCTGACACGATAAATTCCGAAGCGGAGCCGTCAAGCGGTCGGCTGCACCGAAATCGCTTCGCCGAACGCGACGAACAGCGGCAAGCCCGTGACGGCCGGCGTGTCGCGCTGCGGAGCCTTCACGAGCAAGCGGTCACCCGAAAGGGTTGCCTTGAGCCGCGAGCCGTCGACCGTGATCGGGAGCACCACCTCTGCGTACCAATCACCACTCGCCGCGCCCGCGCCGGCGAGCTCCACGCGCACGGCGAGGGTGTGCAGCACTTCATCCCACACCACCAGCGTATTTTCCGCGACCGCGCCGGGCACGTGAAAAGACACGGTGACGAGCGGCTCGCTTTCAACCACATCGAAATCCGGGCGGCGCGTCGCGCCGCGCGGGCGAGCGCCGGGCACACGCTGCTCCTTCACTGGAATGCGGTCACGGCCGGTGACACGGCGCAGCGCCTGGCGCGTGAGCGCGAACATCTCGTCGAGCCGAAGGGGGTGCAAGTTCATGGCGAACGCTG
>Ga0068856_100006267_pt1 | contig 11678 bp, 15 predicted proteins | sample KBSCornC62_FD_66595 | JGI IMG/M metagenome (GOLD analysis project Ga0068856, IMG submission 66595) | Corn rhizosphere microbial communities from Kellogg Biological Station, Michigan, USA - KBS Corn C6-2 | ecosystem: Host-associated > Plants > Roots > Rhizosphere > Soil ... | reverse complement strand
GTGCCGAGCATCAGGCCGTTCATCTGGTAGAAGATGATGTCGGGCGTTTCGAGCACCGGCTTCCAGCCGAAGCCGTCGGCGTAGAAACGGCGCGACCGCGCGAGCTCGGCGACGCCGAGGGTGATCACCGAAATTTGCTGCTGCATGACGCTCTCCTGGCGATTGCTGCGTCCATGACCTGCCTTGTCAGCCCGACCGGTAACCGCCACAACCGGTCGCGTGAGGTCAATGGTCCTGTGGTTGGTCGGCGCTGCCGGCGTTTGCGTGGTCGCGTTGGCGGCCGTGTACGTCTTCACGCCGTGGCCTCGCGCGCTGCACCTGCGTTACGAGTTCGGCGGCGACGAGACAGCGCAAAAGCTTGCCCAGTACGTGCCGCCAGGCGTCGCGGCGATCCTTGACCAGCGGTATGATAGCGACAATTCCTCCGTCGCGCTCGACGTCTACCATCCTGACGGCGCGCCGCAGCGGCGCACCACCGTCGTCTGGATCCACGGCGGCGGCTGGCTGGGCGGCAGCAAGGAGCAGCTCGCCAGCTACGCGCGCATCCTCGCCGCGCGCGGCTTCACCGTCGCCATGGTCGGCTATTCGCTGGCGCCCGGGTCGACCTATCCCACGCCGGTGCGGCAGGTGACCACCGCGCTCGGCTATCTCGTGCGCAATGCCGACCGGCTCGGCGTCGATCCGTCCCGTCTCGTGCTGGCTGGCGATTCTGCCGGCTCACAGATCGCCCTGCAGGTCGCCACCCTGATCGTGCAGCCGGCCTACGCGCAGACCATGGGCATCCGGCCAACGGTCGCCAAGGATCAGCTCGCGGGCCTGCTGCTCTATTGCGGCATCTACCGGATGGAGAAGCGGGACGAGGAGATCAGCGTGCTGGCCACCGAGTACTGGGCCTACAGCGGCACCCGCGACTTCCTGCGCGATCCGCACTTCGCCACCGCCTGGGTGCTGGACCGCATCAATGGCGACTACCCGCCGGCCTTCATCTCGGTCGGCAATGCGGACGACCTGCGGCCGCAGTCGATCGCGCTGGCCGACGCGCTCGAGAAGCACGGCGTGCGGGTCGATCGCCTGATCTTCCCGGAGGATCACACGCCGCGGCTGCCGCACGAGTATCAGTTCGATTTCGATCGGCCGGAGGCCCGGCAGGCGCTCGACCGCTCGGCCGCGTTCCTCGACAGCCTGCCGCGCCGCTAGCTCATGCCCTGGACGGAGAACACGGAGATCTCGAACATCACGCGCACATCGCCCGCCTTGGCATAGGGGTTCTTGTCGAGCCCCATGTACTTGTAGGCCAGCTGGTCGATATGCGCCGTCGCGACGTCATCCTGCCGGACGCGCGTGACGGTGCCCCGGAGCTGGACGTAGCGGTCCGGGTTGTCGGGATCGAGGATCGACAGGGCGACCTTGGCGCCCTGCTTCATGTTGCGCACTTTGACCCGCCCCAACGCGGAGTTCACACGGATCTTGCCGTCGACATAGTCGAACCACACCGGCGTGTTCTGCGGCGAGCCGTCGGGCATCACCGTCGCCAGGTGGGCGAGCGCTCTCTTCTCCGTCAGAAGATCCATGTAGACAGTCGGAACCTCGGCCATTCTCGTCTCCCCGCCCGGCAAGATCGGCGGAGAGCCTAGCGCAGCCGTGATCCGGCGTCAGTCGTCCGGGCGTCAGTCGTCGAGCGCGTCCTCGAGCGTGCGCAGGCCCGGGCGCTTGGCCGAGACCAGCACCGCCATGTTTCCGGGCTTGTGCTGGTTCTTCCACATCTTGGTGTGCGCCTTGGGAATGTCGGCCCAGTCGAACACCTCGCTCATGCAGGGATCGATGCGCCGCTCGATCACCAGCTGGTTGGCCTGGCTGGCCTGCAGCAGGTTGGCGAAGTGGCTGCCCTGGATGCGCTTCTGGCGCATCCACACGAAGCGGGCGTCCATCGTGAGGTTATAGCCGGTCGTGCCGGCGCAGAAGACGACCATGCCGCCGCGCTTCACGATGAAGCACGACACCGGGAAGGTCTGCTCGCCGGGGTGCTCGAACACGAAGTCGACGTCGTTGCCCTTGCCGGTGTGCTGCCAGATCGCCGCGCCGAACTTGCGGCACTTTTTCATGTACTCGGCGTAGCCCGCCTGGTCGTCGACGTCGGGCAGCTGGCCCCAGCAGTCGAAGTCGTTGCGGTTGATCACGCCCTTGGCGCCGAGGCTCATCACGAAGTCGGTCTTCGACGGATCGGAGATCACGCCGATCGCGTTGGCGCCCGCGGTGGCGATCAGCTGCACCGCCATCGAGCCGATGCCGCCCGCAGCGCCCCACACCAGCACGTTGTGGCCGGGCCGCAGGATGTGCGGGCGATGGCCGAACAGCATGCGGTAGGCGGTGGCGAGGGTCAGCGTGTAGGAGGCGCTCTCCTCCCAGGTGAGATGCATCGGCCGGCGCATCAGCTGGCGCGCCTGCACCTTGCAGAACTGGGCAAAGCTGCCATCGGGAGTCTCGTAGCCCCAGATGCGCTGGCTGGTGGAGAACATCGGATCGCCGCCGTTGCACTCCTCGTCGTCGCCATCGTCCTGGTTACAGTGGATGACGACCTCGTCGCCGACCTTCCAGCGCTTCACCTTGGCGCCGGTCGCCCAGACGATGCCCGAGGCATCGGAGCCGGCGATGTGGAAGGCCTGCTTGTGGACGTCGAACGGGCTGATCGGCAGGCCAAGGCCCGCCCAGACGCCGTTGTAGTTCACGCCCGCCGCCATCACGAGGACCAGCACCTCGTCCTCGCCGATCGCATGGGTCGGCACGACCTCGAGCTGCATCGACTGCTCGGGCGGGCCATGGCGATCGCGGCGGATCACCCAGGCGTACATGTTCTTCGGCACATGGCCGAGCGGCGGAATCTCGCCGACCTCGTAGAGATCCTTCACCGGTTGGCTGGCGGTGGGATGATTGCGGGCCGTCATGGCAACCACGGACATGGGCGAAACCTCCTTCTGCAGTGCGACAGGCTATTGCTGCAGGCGCGAAGTTGCAACGCACAAAATACGATTCGTGCACGATGAGGTTCCGTGGACACAATTTTATTGCGCGGGGGTAAAACACGCGCATTGACAGGGGGTTGGAGGTAAACGACCGTTCATTCGCTACGGTCCGAGTCACTGGGAGGACGCGCAATGAAGCTCATGTGGTTCCACTTGATGCCGTACACAGAGCTTCCGGATGACTTCAACAAGAAGCATCCGTCGGTGTGGGTCGACATCCATTCGTCATTGTTCGACCCACGCCGTGCGCACCATATGTACAACGACTTCATGGATGAGCTCGAATACGCCGCCGAGTGCGGTTTCGACGCGATCTGCGTGAACGAGCATCACTCCAACGGCTACGGGCTGATGCCCTCGCCCAATCTCATCGCGTCATCGCTGGCGCGCCGCACCACCGACACCGCGCTGTGCGTCATGGGCAACAGCCTCGCGCTCTACAATCCGCCGACGCGCGTCGCCGAAGAGTTCGCGATGATCGACTGCATCTCGGGCGGCCGGCTGATCGCGGGCTTTCCCGTCGGCTCGCCGATGGACACCTGCTACGCCTACGGCCAGAACCCGAGCCTGCTGCGCGAGCGCTACTACGAGGCGCATGACCTCGTGAAGCGCGCCTGGACCGAGAAGGACACTTTCGCCTTCTCCGGCCGCTTCAACCAGCAGCGCTACGTCAACATCTGGCCGCGGCCGATCCAGAACGATCCGCATCCGCCGATCTGGATTCCGGGCGGCGGCTCGATCGAGACATGGCGGTGGTGCGCCGAGATGGACTACGTCTACTGCTACCTCTCCTACTACGGCTACAAGGCCGGCCTGCACACCATGCAGGGTTTCTGGAAGGAAATGGAGAAGCTCGGCAAGGATCGCAATCCGTATCGAGCGGGCTTCCTGCAGTTCGTCGGCGTCGCCGAATCGCGCCAGCAGGCGCTCGACCTCTACACCGAGCCGGCCGAGTACTTCTATGGCCGCTGCCTGCATGTCGATGCGCGCTTCGCGTTGCCGCCGGGCTACACCACCGAGGCGACGCAGCGCGCCGGCATCGAGGGCATGATGGCCAAGGCGGCCAACGTCGCCAATCCGGCGACCAAGGCCGCGCTCAAGGCGACCAACATGAAGGACATCGTCGACGGCGGCTACGTGCTGATCGGATCGCCCGACGAGGTGATCGAGCAGATCCGCCATGTCGGCACCAGCCTCAACGTCGGCCATCTCATGCTGCTGCTGCAGTACGGCAACATGAGCAAGGACACCACCAAGTACAACACGCGCCTGTTCGCCGAGAAGGTGATGCCGCACGTGAAGGACCTGTTCTCCGGCTGGGAGGACAAGTGGTGGCCCAAGCCGATGGCCAGGAGCCAGCGCGCCGCCGTGCCCGGCTTCCGTCCACAGACCGTCGCTGCGGAGTAAGCCCTTGTCAGAGCCAACGACGACCACCGTCGAGGTGAACGGTTCCCCTTGCCGTGTCTGGACCAAGGGCAGCGGCCCCAAGCTCGGCGTGCTGGCGGGCTTCGGCGGCCTGCCGCGCTGGATCCCGTTCCTCGATGAGCTTGCGAAGGCACGGACCGTGATCGTGCCGTCCCTGCCCGGCTATCCCGGCGGAGCGCTCGGTCACACCACGCTCGACACCCATCTCGACTGGCTGCTGGCGGTGCGCCAGTTGCTCGACAAGGCCGGGCTCGCCGGCGCCGATCTGCTGGGCGCCTCGGTCGGCGGCTCGTTTGCCGCCGAGATGGCCGCGGTGTTCCCCGGCACCGTCAGGAAGCTCGCGCTGATCGCGCCGTTCGGGCTGTTCGATGAGGCCGACCCCGCCGCCGATCCGTGGGCCCAGCGCCGGGACAACGTCCCCGCCCTGATGTGCGCCGATCCGAGCAAATGGGAGGCGCTGGTCGCGCCGCCCGAGGGCGCCAACTCGATCGAATGGCCGATCGAGATGGTGCGTGCCGCCGAGGCGGCCGCGCGTGCCTTCTGGCCGCTCGGCAACACCAAGCTCGAGAAGCGCCTGCCGCTGATCGAGGCGCCGACCCTGGTGCTGTGGGGCGAAGCCGATCGCGTGCTGCCGCCGAGCTATGCGAAAAAGTTCGCGACGGCCATCAACGGCGCTGCACGGACGCAAACCATTCCCGATGCCGGCCATCTCGCCTATCTCGACCAGCCGGAGGCGGTCGCAAAGGCGGTCCTGGGTCATCTCGGCTGACGCCGCAACGGCGCCCCACGGGACGCCTTCGTGGTTGCGCACACGGGCCGGAGCGCTATTGTCCGGCCCGTTGCAGTATCACGGGGGTAAGAGATATGACGATGCGTTCGATCACCACGGCGGTCGCAGCGATGCTCGTCCTTGGCGCCGGCCTGCCGGCCTACGCGCAGGGCCAGGTGCAGGCGGTGCCGCGCACGGGCGTGTCGTTTGCCAACACCATCACTGTCCGGGCGTGGATCGAATCGACCGACAGCGAGACCAAGACCGTCGTGTTCACGACGCCGCAGGGCCGGCTGATCGAGTGCGCGGTTTCCGACAGCGTCAAGAATCTCGACTCGATCGCCGAGGGCACGCCGGCCGACGTCACCTACAACGAGGTCGTGACGCTCCTGAACCTGCGCCAGAAGGGCCCGGGCTCGCGCGAGGCCCGCAAGGAGGGCGGCAAGCCCGATTCGACCGACATCGAATCGGGACGGCTGACCTTCACGGTGACCGCGGTCGATCTCGCCAACAACAAGGTCTCGGTGATCGACGGCCGCGGCGGCCCGATCCGCACCTATGCCGCGACCTCGATCGCCAAGCAGGACATGCTGAAGAAGATCAAGGTCGGCGACGTGGTGATCGGGCTGACGACGCCGCTGCTGGTCACGGCGATCACGCCGGTGAAGCAGTAGGCTACTCTTCGGCAGCCTTCAGCCGCTCCATGTCGGTGATGCGAATGGAGCGGCGGCCGATCTCCAGCACTTTCTCGAGCTCCAAACGATTGATCTCGCGCGTCACCGCCTCTCGATGAGAGCCGATGCGCGCGGCGATCTCGTAGTGGGTCGGCGCCGGCACGATGGTGATGCTGCGGCCTTCCTGCTTGCCGCTCATCGTCGCCAGCCGGACCAGCTCGCGCCGTAGCCGCTCGCGCACCGCCAGCGCGCTCACCTCGAACACGCGCTCCGACATCGAGCGGACCTTGCGCACCAGCAGTTCGACCAGGTGAACGGCGACCGCGTTCTCCTCGCGCAGCAGGCCGAAGAATGCCGCCGCCGGCATGCGCGCCAGGCTGCAATCGGTCTGGGCGACGCCCGATGCAGAGCGTGGCAGGCGATCGATCGCCGAGAACTCTCCGAAGATGCCGCCTTCGGAGACGTCGTTGAAGATCACTTCGCGGCCCGCCTCGGTGAAGCTGGTCACCCGCACGGTGCCGGACAGGATGAAGAAGACGTCGGTGGTGTTCTCATGATCGCCGACGACCTCCTCGCCCTTCTTGTAGGAGCGCATGGAGCAAAGCGATTCCACACGCGCCAAGGAGCGGTCTGGCAGATCCTCGAAGAGAGAGATTACTCGTAGATTCATGGCCCCCATCTACAGACCATATAATGGTGACATATTGCAGCCTTAAGCAACCCGGCTCAGTCATTCCTTTAGGTTTACCGTCTTGCCGATCTCGAGCCACTTGCCGACCAGTGCGGCCGTCTGGGCCTGGTGCTCCTCGGGTGTGTTGGCGATCGGCTCGTAACCGTACTCAGTGAGCCGCTTGGCGAGATCGGGATCGCGCAGGACCTCGGCAATCGCATCTCGGATGGTGCGTCGGAGGGCGATCGGCGTGTTGGCTGGCGCATGCAGGCCCCAGACGCTGGTGACGTCCGCGTCAGGCAGGCCGGCCTCGGTAAAGGTGGGGACATCCGGCAAAGAGGGATCGCGGTGCGAACCGGTGACCGCGATGGCGCGTACCTTACCAGCCTTCACATAGGGCGCGGCCGAGCTGATGCCGCCATAGTCCATCGTCACGTGGCCGCCCAGCAGCGCGTTCAGCGCCGGTCCTGAGCCCTTGAACGGCACGTGCAGGACTTTGATGCCCGCCCTGAGGTTCACCATCACGCCGACCAGATGGGTCGAGGCGCCGATGCCGCCCGAGGCGAAGCTGAGGTCGCTCTTCTTTGCCAGGGCGATCAGCTCCTGGAGATTGTGCGCCGGCACGTCGGGATGAACGATCAGAATCACAGGCCCCTGCGCCACCATGGTGACGGCGCTGAAGTCCTTCAGCGTGTCGTACGGCAGCGAGTCGACGATTGCCGGATTCTGGTACAGCGCATTGTCGGCCAACAGGAAGGTGTAGCCGTCGGGCTTTGCCTTGGCGACGATCGACGAGCCGATGATCGCCGCCGCGTCGGGCCGGTTGTCGACCAGGATCGACACGCCGAGCTTCTTCTCGAGTCCCGGCTGCAGCAGCCGGATGAGATTGTCGGTGCCGCCGCCGGGCGCGCGCGGCACGACGACCTTGATCGTCTCGGAAGGATAAGTGGCGGAGCGTGCGGTGCCGGAGGCGGCAATACCGGTCGCCGCCACGAACAAACGTCTTGTGAGCTTCATCGCTAGAACACCTTCTTCCGGCGCCATTTCACCGGACGCTCGCCGGGAAAGGCGAGGCCGCTCGCATCGACGCCGAGATCGACCAGCGACTTCGCCACACCGATGGCGCAGCGATAGCCTTCGAGCACCGGCACGTCCCAGCCGATCTCGGCGAGCTTCTTCTGCAAGAGCGGCTGCATCCAGTAGGCGGCCGAGCAGCCCAGCACGATCACTTCCGCGCCGTCCTCCTCGATCGCCGCGATCGATTCGGTCACTGCGGCGTCGAGCATGCCGGAGCGGGCGCCGTTCAGCGCGCGGTCGCGCTCGACCTCGATCGGCTTGTCGTTCGGGAAGTTCGGGCTGGGCAGCGGATAGTTGATGTTGCGGATCGAGGCGCAGCGGTCAGTCATGCGATACTGCACGACCAGCTGATACATCTGCATGTTGTGCGTCTCGCCGATGTCGACGACCGTGAACTTGTGGCCGAGCAGTCCCGCCATGTGCATCTGCGCGTGCGCGCACGAGGTCACCGGGATGCGATGCTGCCGGCCGATCTCGCGCGATTCGAGATAACCCGGATCGCCGCCGCCCAGCAGGACGATGGCATTGTATTTGCCGCTCTCACAGGCCTCGCGCACAACGGCCTGGCGGTTATAGCCGACCGACAGGAACTCCCATTTGCTCTGGACCGGCCAGTTGCCGTGTGTCGCCGGCGCGCCGGGATGGAGATCCCAGTCGATGCCCTCGAGGAAGGGCTTCACGTCCTCGTAGTTATAGAGCTGCTGCTCCTTCGGGCCGGAGAAGGAGCGCAGCGTGAAGTTGCTGCCCGGCGCCAGGCTGAAGGCGTTGATCAGCAGGAAACGATATTTGCTCTCGGCGGACACAGGTTTCTCCCCTGGTGACCGCCGAGCTTGCAATGAGCGTCAGGCGACTGTCACGTCTTCCCAGAAGCCGACCCAGTGATCGACCGACTTCATTTTGGTCTGCGGTGCCTCGTAGGACCACGCAGCCCGCGGGCTCTTTGCGCCGGCCTCGACCACGTCATAGAACTGGACGCCATGCGGGCATTCAAGGTCGCTCGGGGTCTTGGGCGCGATCTTCAGCAGATCCATCCGCACCGAATCGCGCGGGAAATACACATAGCCGCCGACCTCGAGGGTCTTGTCGCTGTCGGCGATAACCTTGCCTTGCCAGGTGGCTTTCATGGGCGGTCTCCCGAAGAAGGTGGCCCATTAGGTGAGCACCCGGCTCCCACTTTCAAGCGGCAATCTGCGGCTTGAAGGTCGGCTCGGTCGCCTGGGCGCTTGGCCTCGCCGCCATCTCGCGCGCCCAGCGGTTGATATTTGTCGCCTTGTCGGCGATCGCCTTGAGTTCGGCGATGTCGGGGAAATAGGCGTAGAGCGGATAGAGATAGAGGTCGGCCGCGGTCAGCGTATCGCCCGCCAGGAAGCGGTGACGGCCGAGCTGGCGATCGAAGATCGGCACGACCTCGGCAGTCTTGTCGAGGTACTTCTGCATCATCTCCGCCGGCACCGGCAGGAAGCCGGCGCGCGCCGCGAAGTAGCGCAGGGAGGCGTTGACCAGCGAATCGGACACGGCACTCGCCCACTGGTCACACATCGCCGCGGCGACGGCGTCGTCCGGCCACAGCTTAGGCCCCGGGAAGACGCGCTCGAGGTAGCGCAGGATCGCGATCGATTCGTAGAGCGTCAGGTCGCCGTGGGTGATCGCGGGAATCTTGCGGAACGGGTTGAGCGGATCGATCGTGTTGGGCATCGCATCGATCATCTCATAGGCGATGCCTTTCTCGTGGCAGGCCAACCGCACGGTACGGGTGAAGGTGCTGGGCGACAGGCCGTGGATCTTGAGCGTTGCCATGGTCACACTCCTGTTCAGGTTCCGGCATCGAGGAAGGCGTCGAGCTTCTCGAAGCAGCCCGTCCAACCTTCGTTGTGGCCATTGCGAGTCGTCAGATCAACGAACGGACCGTGGACCAGGGTCAGCTCGGTCGTGCCGCCGAGCGCGCGGAACGTAAGCTCGACCGTGGTCTCGTGGCCGCGCATGCTTGCGAAGCAGTCGTCTTCATGGTGTCCCCAGGTGAAGACCAGGCGACCGGGGCGCTTGACCTCGCGATAGACGCCCGATTTGGCGAAGGGCGAGCCGTCCGGCTTGTAGCCATGCACCCGCCAGACGCCGCCCGTGCGGGGGTCGAGCTCGCAGTGATCGAGCCTGAAGCCCGCCGGGCACATCCATTGCTTGAACTGCTCTGGATCGGTCCAGGCGGCGAAGACGCGCTCGATCGGCGCATCGAAGATGTGGACCAGCCGCAGGGTGCGGGTATCGATGATCGTATCCATGATGAGCCCCTAATACTTGTCGTGCCGGCGGACCCAGGCCATCGAGAACGACAGCGCGTCCTCGTCCCGCCCCTTCGACGTCGTGTCGAGCAGGTGATAGGCGCCGTTCAGGACGTCGAGCCCGCGGGCATAGGTCGAATACGTGCGGTAGATCGTGCCGTCCTCGTCGCGGCGGAAAGCGCTGAGGCCGGGTGCTTCCTGGCCGTACGGCGCCAGGGTGCCGAAGTTGTACTTCTTCGCCTTCTCCTCCGGCTCGAACGACACGGCGAAGTCGAAGTTGAAATCGTTGTGGAGCGACGACACCCAGCGCAGGTTCCACCCCATGCGCTTGCGATAGGCCTCGAGCCTGTCGATCGGCCCGCGCGACACCAGGACGAACGCCGTGTCGCGGTGGGCGAGATGCACGTCGACGCCGTTGAAGTTGTCGGTCCAGAACGAGCAGCTCGGGCAACCCTCGTTCCAGTCGGGTCCGAACATGAAATGCTGGACGATGAGCTGGCCCTTGCCGTCGAACAGGTCGGCGAGCGTCACCTTCCCCTCGGGCGCATCGAAGACGTAGTCCTTCTCGACCTTCATCCAGGGAAGCTCGCGGCGCTCGCGGGCGAGCTCGTCGCGCAGCTTCGTGAACTCCTTCTCTTTCGCGAGGTGCGCCCGGCGCGCCTCCAGCCAATCCGATTCGGAAACGACGCGATGCATGGTCATGCTGGCCTCCGCACGTAGGTCTCGAGTTTGTCGAACGAGCCGGTCCAACCCTCACGATGGTCGTCGCAGCTCGCCGTATCGGCGAACGGTCCGTGGATCAGGGTGAGCTCGGTCTTGTCGCCCAGCGCACGGAACTCCAGGTGCACCGTCGTCTCGTGACCGCGCGGGCTGGTGAGATCGTTCGTCTCATGATGCGCCCAGGTGAAGACCAGACGCTCGGGCTGCTTGATCTCGACATACTTGCCCGACGTCACGAAATTGCGCGACGCGTTGCGGCCACGCAGATGCCACGCACCGCCCGGCCGCACGTCGAGCTTCACCTCGCTGACATGAACGTTGGGCGGGCACATCCACTGGATGAAGTTGTCCTGCACGATCCAGGCGTCGAACACGCGCTCCCGCGGCGCGTTGAAGACACGCACGATGCGCAGGGTCTTGTCGTCAAGAGCGGCGGACACGGCGCTTCTCCCTGGCGGGCTTCGACGAGGCTGGTTTCGGGGCGTCCGGTTTCGGAGCATCCGGCGCTGCCTCCGGTTGAGAGGCGGTCCGCGACAGGAAGGCGTCGAGTCGGTTGAACGATTCCTCCCAGAAGCGGCGGTAGAACTCGATCCAGTCGGCGGCTGCGCGCAAGCCCTCGCCGCGCAGCGCGCAACGGCGCCACTGCGCCTCCGTGCTGCGCTCGATCAGGCCGGCCTGCGTCAGCACCTTGAGATGCCGCGACACCGCCGGCAGCGACATCTCGAACGGCTCTGCCAGCTCGCCGACCGTCGCATCGCCATCGGCCAGTCGCGCCAGGATCGCCCGGCGGGTCGGGTCAGCCAGGGCCGAGAAGGTCTGGGACAGCGCATCCATATTTAACAATATTGTTAAATAAAAGCGAAAGTCAAGGGCCCACACCATCATTACCTGCCGGGTATTCGACACCCCCGCAGAGCGCGGCGCATCCGGTGCTATGAGGGCGCCCCGATCTGCCCGCCGCGGCAAGGAGTTGAAAGAGTTGATGGAAGCGATCTATCGCGTCGACGGCGCGTCCCGGGGCGGCGCCACGTCTGTCGAAACCAGTGC
>Ga0068856_100006266_pt1 | contig 11680 bp, 10 predicted proteins | sample KBSCornC62_FD_66595 | JGI IMG/M metagenome (GOLD analysis project Ga0068856, IMG submission 66595) | Corn rhizosphere microbial communities from Kellogg Biological Station, Michigan, USA - KBS Corn C6-2 | ecosystem: Host-associated > Plants > Roots > Rhizosphere > Soil ... | reverse complement strand
CGACGCGGACATCGCGCCGCAGGTCGACAACCAGGTGAAGCAGATCCGCGCGAACTTCCCGTCCGAGGCCGAATTCCGCGCCGCGCTGCAGAAGGCGTCGCTCGGCACGCCCGAGGAGTATCGCAAGTATCTGATGGATCAGTACCGCCGGAATGCGCTGTTCGAGAAGACCGTCGCGAAGCTCAAGCAGGACGGCAAGATCACTCCCGTCAACGTGACGGACGCCGAAGTGCAGGCGGAATTCGAGCGCAACAAGCAGTACCTCGGCAAGAAGCCGCCGACCGTCACGTTCAAGCAGATCGTGATCGCGCCGCAGGCGACGGAGAAGGCGAAGGACGTCGCGCGCGCGAAGGCCGAGTCGCTCTACGCGGAGATCGAGAAGGGATCGGACTTCGAGCGCATCGCCAAGCGCGAGTCGATGGACCTGACGACGAAGGAAACGGGCGGCGATCTGGGCTGGGTGCGCCGCGGCGTCTACTGGCCTGAGATGGATCGCTTCCTCTTTGGAACGATGTTCCAGTCGGGATTGCAGCCGGGGCAGGTGAGCCCGGTGTTCGAGACGCCCGCGGGCTTCACGATCGTGCGTGTGGATCGCGTGCAGACGGGCGAAGTGAAAGCGCATCTGATCCTGATCAAGCCACAGATCGACTCGGCGGACATTCAGCGCACGCATCTGCTCGCGGACAGCGTCGCCAAGCTGTGGCGCGCCGGCACGCCATTCGACTCGCTCGCGAAGAAGTACCACGACTATGCGGGGAAGGAAGAGACGAGCATTCTCACGCCGTTCTATCGCGACAGTCTTCCGATGACGTATCAGCGCGGCTTCGCCGGCGCGAAAGTGGGCGATATCGTCGACTTCCAGATCGCCGGTCCGTCGGACAATCCCACGGTTCCCAAGTTCGTGGTCGCGCAGCTCCTCACGTTGGACGAAGGCGGCGATCCGACCCTTGCCGACATGAAGCAGATCGTGCGCAACGAGCTCGCGGACCGCGGCGGCATGCGTCGCTACGTGGATCAGCTCAAGAAGCAGACGTACGTGGCGATTCTGCTCGATCAGAACCGGGTGGCGCAGGCGAAGCCCTAAGGCACGCGCACGGTGACGACTCCGTCGATTCCGAAGCCACGGCTCGCGGTCACAGTCGGCGACGCGCGGGGCATCGGGCCGGAGATCGTGAACAAGGCGGCGGCAGCGCGCGACGTGCGCGCTGCCGCCGATCTCGTTTTCGTCGGTCCCGCGGGCACGGTCGTCGAGGTCGACGAGCGCACCGGCGAATGGACGCGCGGCGGTGATGCCGCGTCGGCCGGCCGATTCGCCGGACGCGCGATCGAGCGCGCGGTGGCGCTGGCGCTCGAGGGACGCGTGGACGGCGTCGTCACTGCGCCGATCGACAAGTCAGCGCTGCTGGCGGGCGGGTTCAACTATCCCGGCCACACCGAAATGCTCGCGACGCTCACTGGACGCCGCGTCGCGATGATGCTCGCCGCGATGCGGCCGGCTCCGGGGACGACGAATCCGCTGCGCGTCGTGCTGGCGACGACGCACATCGCTTTGCGCGATGTACCGGCCTCCGTGACGCGTGATGCGATTCTCAGCGCCGCCGAGGTGACGCGCCGAGGGCTGCAGGACTGGTTCGGGATCGCTGAGCCGCGGATCGCGCTGTGCGCGCTCAATCCGCACGCGGGCGACCACGGCCGATTCGGCCGCGAGGATGACGAACTGCTGCGCCCCGCGGCGGAAGAGGCGGGACTCGCCGGGCCGTTTCCAGCGGACACAGTGTTTGTGCGCGCGATGCGCGGCGCGTTCGACGCGGTGATCGCGCCGTATCACGACGTTGGCATGACGGCAATCAAAGTCGCGTCGTTCGGCAGCGCGGTGAACGTGACGCTCGGGCTGCCGTTTCCGCGCACGTCTCCCGACCACGGGACCGCGCTCGACATCGCGGGGCAGGGAATCGCCGACGCGTCGAGCATGATCGAATCGATTTTGCTGTGCGCCGACATCGTTCGCCGATGCGGAGCGCACGTGGAGCGTTGAATGTCGGGCCGCCACGTATCGGTCGCATTGTTGATCGGCGCCGCATCGTGCGCGCTGGCGCAGCGGCCCGGCGGCGCCGCGCAGCGCGCCGAGCAGGTTCCGCGGAACGATCCGCTCGTGCAGCGCATCATCGACGAAGGGCTGCATCACTCGCACGTGCAACCCGATCTCGAGTACCTGCTCGACGTAATCGGTCCGCGGCTCACCGGGAGCGCGGGGATGCAGCGCGCGGTGGATTGGGCGCAGCAGAAGTTCCGCGAATATGGCCTGAGCTCGGTGCATGCCGAGTCGTGGGATTTCGGCAAGGGATGGACGCGCGGGCCGGCGACGATGCGCCTGCTCGCGCCGCAGGAGCGCGAGCTCTTCGGCGCATCGTGGGCGTGGTCGCCGGGCACGAACGGACCGGCGGCGGGGGACGTGGTGCTCGTCGACGCGCGCTCGCAAGCGGACTTCGATCGGCGGTTCAGGGGCAAGTTGCGGGGGATGTGGGTGATGCTCGGCCCCGCGCAGCCGATCACCAACCCGGACGCGCCGCCGGCGACGCACGCCGACTCGGCGCGGATCGACAGCATCGCGCGCGCGAACGCGCCGCACTCGCCGGAGGAGCAGCAGTTCTTCGGGCAGCGGCAATATCAGATCGCGAATGAGCATGCGCTCGGCATCATTCGCGACGGCGGGAAGCAGTTCGGGCTGCTCTCGATGAGCGGCTCGCCGGCGGCGATCTCGCCGATCCCGCAGGTGGTGATCGCGAACGAGGACTACGACCAGTTCCAGCGGCTGCTCGCGCGCGGCGAGCACGTGCGCTTCGAGGCGAACATCGCGAACAGTTTCGCGCGCGACGATCTGAAGCAGTACAACACCGTGGCCGAGATTCGCGGCACCGAGGCGCCCGATCAGGTGGTGCTTCTGGGCGCGCATCTCGATTCGTGGGACCTGGCGACGGGCGGCACGGACAACGGCGCGGGCGCGATCGCGGTGCTCGAGGCGGCGCGCATCCTCACGGCGTCCGGCGTGCACCCCAAGCGGACGATCCGGTTCGTGCTCTTCTCGGGCGAGGAGGAGGGGTTGTTCGGATCGCAGGCGTACGCGGCGGACCACCGGCGGGATTTAGAGGACTATCAAGCCGTGCTCGTGCTCGACAACGGCACGGGCCGGATCACGGGGATGGCGCTTCAAGGGCAGAACGATCTGGCGGACCTGTGGATGCACATGTTCCAGCCGGTCGATTCGCTGGGGCTTCACGGAGAGCTCGTGGTGCGGTCGGGAATCAAGACCGGCACGGATCATCTCTCGTTCACGCAGTACGGCGTGCCGGGGTTCAACTACGACCAGCTCACCGCCGGGTACAGCCATACGCATCACTCGCAGATCGACGACTACGATCACACGGTGCCGGCGGACATCGCGCAGGCGGCGACGATCATGTCCGTGAATGCCTGGCAACTGGCCGATCTGCCCGAGCTCTTGCCGCGCGGGCGATAGCTTCGAGGCGTGAGTCGCGAGTCCCGCCTGTTCGAGCGACGGGACCGTGTGCCGCTCCGCGCTGCCGATGGGCAATGCTGCCGAAGAAGCCGGCAGCATTGCCGCCGGCCAGCGCTCCGGACACACGGTCCCGTCGCGGGATGGTGCGCGACGCGCCTGCCGGCGCTGCTACTCGCCGATGCGGCGCGGGCTCGTGCGGATCTCCACGTTGCGTCGGAGTCGCGCTAGGAAGCGGATGAGCGACTCGAGCGAGAAGCGCTCGAGTCGCTCTCGTTTGAGGTCGCCCACGCGGCGGCGGTCGACACCGATCAGCATCGCGATGTGCTCGGGACGGAAATCGGCGATCAACGTCGCGAGCTCGGCGCCGAGTTGGCGCTTGAGCTCGGGAACCGGATCGGCGCGCTTTGCCATGCGCGAACGCTAATATCAGGATTCCGGTCGCGCGCAACCCATTTGCCGCGATCCCACGCAAAAGAGCGCGAGCTTCGATGTCGGTACGCGATGCCAGGCGCACAGGAGCGCGATGCCGCGGAGGGCGAGCCGGCGGCAGAATTGCCGGCTTCACCGGCAATTCTGCCCATCGGTCGCCCGGAGCGGCATCGCGCTCAGAGCACCGGAACCCCCGACCCGCCGTCAGTCGTCGCGCTCTTTCGCCCGACGATCGCCCGCCGAATGGAGATCGACGGCGACGGAATCGATCCGCCGACCGTTCATGTCCCGCACCGCGAACACCGCCCCGCCCGCCGTGACGCGGTCCCCCACCACCGGCAGCCGCCCGAGCGCGCCGAAGATGAACCCGCCGATCGTCGTGTAGCCGTCTTCCGGCACACTCAACCCGTAGCGCTCATTGAGCTCGCCGATGTTCGTGCTCCCGGGCACCACGACCATGTCGGCGCTCTCGCGCTCGGCGTGCGGCGGCGGCTCGTCGTATTCATCGAGAATCTCGCCGACGATCTCCTCGAGCAGATCTTCCATCGTCACCAGTCCCGCGGTGCCGCCATACTCGTCGAGGACGATCGCCATGTGCTCCTTGAGGCGCTTGAAGTCGGCGAGCACTTCCTCCACCTCGCGCGTGCCGGGCACCACGTGCACCGGGCGCATGATCGTGCGCAGCGAGAAATCGGGCGGCGGCGAGCGGAGGATGGGAATCAGATCCTTGGCGAGCACGAGGCCGACGATGTTGTCGATCGAGTCCTCGTACACCGGATAGCGCGATCGCCCGCTCTCCTCGACCAACGCGAGCGTCTCGTCGAGCGTCGCTTCGATCGGGAGGGCGTCGATCGCGGTGCGCGGGGTCATGACCTCGCGCGCGTTCTTTTCAGAGAACTCGAATACGCCTTCCAGCATGTTGGCGTCCTGCGCCTCGAGCACCCCGACCTCCTGGCTCTGCTCGACGAGCATCCGCAGCTCCTCGGGCGAGTGCACGTTCTCTTCCGGATTCGGCGCCTGCTGGCCGAGGAGCCTGAGCACGACCTGCGATGAGCGGTTGAGCGACGACGTGATCGGCTTCACGAACCAGGCAAAGGCGAGGAGCGGCGGAATGAGCCACCGCGACATCTCTTCCGGGTGCGCCAGCGCGGCCCCCCGCGGGGCGAGCTCGCCGAATACCACGTGAAAGAAGGTGACGATCCCGATCGCCAGCGCCGCCGCGATCCCCGTCCGCACGGCGAGGTCCATCGTCACGGGCAGTGCGGCGAGATGCGCCGAGAGCCAGCCCCCGAACGAGTCCTCCGCGAGCGCGCCGACCGCCAGGCTGGCCAGCGTGACCCCCAACTGGCTCGCCGAGTACACAGGCGCGAGATTTCCCGATGCTCGTAGGGCGAGCCGCGCCTTCCAATCGCCGGTGCGCGCCATGGACTCCAGGCGCGTGCGGCGCGATCGGACCAACGCGAACTCTGCGGCGACGAAGAAGCCGTTCAGGAGCAGCAGTACGGCGATGGCGATCAAGCGCGGAAGCACGCGTTCAATCTACGACGGCACGGCAACAGCGTCGATCCTCCTCACTGCCACATGGCGCACTCGCATTCGCACGGTCACGGTCGCGGGCACGGTCACGACCACACGCACGACCACGGGCACGGGCATTCACACGGGCACGGGCACGCGCATCACCAGGGCGCATCCACGCGCGCGCTCGCCTGGTCGCTCGGCCTCACGCTCGTCATCCTCGTCATCGAAGCCGTCGGCGGCTACTTCGCGAATTCACTCGCGCTGCTCGCCGACGCCGGACACGTCCTCACGGACGCCGCGGCGCTCGGGCTTTCGTTGTTCGTCGCATGGCTCGCGCGGCAGCGCGGGTCGCCCGCCAAGACCTTCGGGTATCTCCGCTGGGAGATTCTCGCGGCGCTGATCAACGGCGCCACGCTGCTCCTGATCTCGGTCTGGATCGTGATCGAAGCGGTCCAGCGGTTCCGCGCGCCGGAGCCGGTGGCCGGCGGAATCATGCTCGGGGTGGCGGCGCTCGGCTTCCTGATCAACGGCCTCGCCGTGTGGATGCTCCATGGCGTGCGGCACGGCAGCCTGAACGTGCGCGGCGCGTACCTCCACGTCCTCGGCGACATGCTCGCGTCGGGCGGCACCGTCGTTGCCGCGGCGATCATCCGCTACACGGGCTGGCTCGCCGCCGACCCGGTGGCGTCGCTGCTCACGACCGTCCTGATCATCGCCGGCGCGTGGAGGCTCGTGCGCGAGTCGGTCGATGTGCTGCTCGAGTCGTCGCCGGCGCACATCGCGCTCGACACGGTGCGCGCGCGGCTCGCGTCGATCCCCGGCGTCGAATCGATTCACGACCTGCACGTGTGGACGGTGACGTCGGGCATGGTCGCGATGAGCGCGCATGCGGTCGTCCCTGACGCGAAGCAGCACCAGCTGGTGTTGGAGCACGCCCACGACGTGCTCGCCGAGATGGGCATCCAACACGTCACGGTGCAGTTGGAGTGCGATCAATCGTTCGAGCGGCAGTTGCATCTTCATCCCTGAGCCCCGGTGGGGGCGGACGAACGGCATGAGCGAGTACCGCATCGAGAAGGTCCGGCGGACGGTGATGCTGCGCCTGTCGGATGGCGCGACGGTGTCCGGCGACGTGTTTCTGCAGCCCACGGCGCGGTTCCGCGCCGGCCCGCAGCATCCGTCCGATCTGTTCAACGAGCCAGAGCCGTTCATTCCGATCGCGACGGTCGACGAAGAGCTGGTGCTGATCGCGAAAGACCAGATCGCGCACGTTCAGTTCCCGGCCGACGGCGCCGATACTCACCTCGAGGGAATCGCGGACGCGGCGGTGGACCTGTGGCTCGCCGACGGCACCGTGTTGAACGGCGTCGTGCGGTTCGCGACGCGCGCCGACCGTTCGCGTCTTCTCGATTTCCTCAATGACGACGATCAGCGTTTCCTCACGCTGCAAACGCCGTTCGGCACCTGCTTGGTGAACCGTCGACACATCACCCAGGTGCGACAGCGAGAATAACTCCGCACCAGGCGTAGCGACCGATGGCGCAACTCGACCGGCTGCTGGCCGTGATGGCCGGCGACAACTCAGGGGTGCTGACCCTCGACGAGGGCAACCCGGCGAGGCTCGAGTCCGCGGTCGGCGCCGCGCCGCGTCCGGTCACGCGCGCTCCGCTCACCGGGGCGCAGATCGTCTCGCTGCTGCGCGAGGTCGCGCCGCCGGACTCCGCGGCGCATCTCGATCGCGGCGCGCCGGCCTCGTTCACGTACGTCTCTCACGCCGGCGCGTTCGATGCCCGCGCGATGATCGAAGATGGGCGTTGGCACGTGCGCATTGGGAACGCGCCGTCGGTCGCGCCGCCGCCGCTCGTGCTGATCAGCGACGCGGACGCCGAGGCCGGGGAGTCGTTGACGCTGCCGGAGCTCGCCGGGGTCGAGGCGGTGCGCTCGCCGGCGCTCGACCGCATCGACGCGCTGCTCCGGACCACCGTGGCGCGCGCCGCATCGGATCTTCATCTGCGCTGCGGCGAGCCGCCCATCATCCGCTGCCACGGCGAGATCATCCGCCTCGCCGAGCACGCAGGGCTGCGGGCGGACGAAGTCGGCGCGCTCGTCGAGGCGGCGATGCCCGCGGTGAATCGCGCCGAGTTCGCGGCGACCAACGATACGGATTTCGCGTACGAGATTCCCGGCTGCGGACGATTTCGCGCGAACGCGTTCAAGGACCGGTTCGGCGTCGCCGCGGTGTTTCGCCGCATCCCGCCGGCGGTCGTCACGGTGGAGGAGCTCGGCCTCGCCGCGGAAGTGCAGAAGCTCTGCGCGCTGACGCGCGGTCTCGTGCTCGTCACCGGACCGACCGGCTCCGGCAAGTCGACGACGCTCTGCGCGTTGATCGATCTGGTGAACCGCACGCGGAGCGATCACATCATCACGATCGAGGACCCGATCGAGTTCGTGCACCAGAGCCAGCGGTGCATCGTGTCGCAGCGGCAGGTGGGCATGCACACGCGGTCGTTCAAGAGCGCTCTCCGCGCCGCGCTGCGCGAGGATCCCGACGTCGTGCTGATCGGCGAAATGAGAGATCTCGAAACCGTGTCGATCGCGCTCGAGACGGCGGAGACGGGGCACCTCGTCTTCGCGACGCTCCACACCACGACCGCGGCGACGACGATCGACCGGATCATCGATCAGTTCCCGGCCGACGGCCAGGAACAGATTCGCGTGATGCTCGCCGACTCCCTGCGCGGGGTGATCTCGCAGACCCTCTGCAAGCGGATCGGCGGCGGCCGCGTGGCGGCGCGCGAGATTCTGTTCAACACCGCGCCGATCGCGAACCTCATTCGCGAGCGGAAGACGTTTCAGCTGTCCGCGATCGTGCAGACCTCGAAGCGGCTCGGCATGGTGACGCTCAACGACGCGTTGATGGAGCTCATCGAGACGCGACAGATCGAAATCGAGGAGGCGTATACGCACGCGACCGACAAGACGAATTTCATCGGTGCGCTGCGCGCCAAAGGATTGGACGCGGGGACGCTCGATGAACAGGCGTCGGTGCGCGCGAGCGGGCGCGTCAGAGCCGGCTAGAGACACGACGAGACGCGCGGTGGTCCCTGTTGCCGCGCGTCTCGGATGAAGAAAAAATGCGAGCCGATCTCAGATCCTGGATCGACTCGCTAGGTTCGGGTACTCGCCCGGTCTCCGGCCTCGCTCATCCGAACGGGGTATTCGCCCGTCAGCTCTCCGCGGGGTTTCTGGTATTCGTCTCGCTCGGCATAGCCGTACCCGCCGAGCACTTCGCCACCGCGCATGTAGTCGTGTCCGTAGCCTCGACCGTGGGGGTAGTTCGCGAGCGGGGCTTCGTCGACTTGCTTCATGGGCCACCTCCAACGTTGGCGTCCTCGGGACCAACGGAACGGGCGCGTTCCGCACATTCCTACGCGGCATTGTGCGTGCCGGTGAAATGTCACGCAAGGGTTAGTTCGATGACATACGCGTGCGGATCCGCTCGCTTGTATGCGCTGTATGGAAATGACTATATTGCAAGGCTATGGAAATCCGTAACATCGCCATCATCGCGCACGTCGACCACGGGAAGACGACCCTCGTCGACAAAATGCTCCGGCAGGCGGGAGCGTTTCGAGATAACCAGATCGTGCAGGAGCGCGTGATGGACTCCAACCCGCTCGAGCGCGAGCGGGGCATCACCATTCTGGCGAAGAACACCGCCGTCTCCTGGCACGGCACCAAGATCAACATCGTCGATACGCCCGGGCACGCCGACTTCGGCGGCGAGGTCGAGCGCATCCTCCGCATGGTCGACGGCGTGCTGCTCGTCGTCGACGCGTTCGACGGCCCCATGCCGCAGACGCGCTTCGTGCTCCGCAAAGCGCTCGCCCTCGGCCGCACGCCGATCGTGGTGATCAACAAGATCGACCGTCCCGGCGCCGATCCGCTTCGCGTGCACGACGAAGTGCTCGATCTCTTCATCGAGCTCGAGGCCGACGAAGCGCAGCTCGACGCGCCCGTGGTGTACGTCTCGGCGCGCGACGGCGTGTCCACGATGGATCTCGACACCCCGCTGCAGGATCTGACGCCGCTGTTCGAGACGATTGTCGACAACGTCCCGCCGCCGCCGCACGAGACCGACGGGCCGTTCCAGATGCTCGTCTCGACGATCGATCATTCGCCGTACCTCGGCCGGTTGGCGATCGGGCGCATCGAGCGCGGCAAGGGCCGCGTGGGCGAGGTGATCTCGCTGCTGCCGCTCGATCCGAACGAGAAGGCCGAGCAGGCGCGCATCACCAAGCTGTTCACGTTCCAGGGGCTGGATCGCGTCGAGGTGCAGGAGGCATCGGCGGGAGAGATCGTGGCGCTCGCGGGACTCGAAGGCGTGGAGATCGGGCTCACGCTGACCGATCTCGAGCACCAGGACCGGCTCGCGGGCATCGCGGTCGAGGAGCCGACGATCTCGGTCGACTTCATGGTGAACAACTCGCCGTTCGCGGGGCAGGACGGCAAGTTCGTGACGTCGCGCCAGGTGCGCGAGCGTTTGTACAAGGAGCTCGAACGCAACGTGGCGCTTCGGGTGGAAGACACCGAAGCGACGGATACGTGGACTGTGTCGGGGCGCGGCGAGCTGCATCTCACGATTCTCATGGAGACGATGCGCCGCGAGGGATACGAGTTTCAGGTGTCGCGGCCGCGCGTGATCACGCGCGAAGGGCCGAATGGCGAGCGCCTGGAGCCGTATGAGGAGTTGTCGATCGACGTGCCGGAGGCATTTCTCGGAAATGTGATCGAGAAGCTTGGACCCCGGCGCGGCGAGATGATCGAGATGAAGAATCCCGGGCAGGGGCTCGTCCGGTTGCTGTATCGGATTCCGGCGCGCGGATTGTTTGGGTACCGCTCGGAGTTTTTGACTGATACACGCGGCACCGGCATCATGCATCATCGGTTTCTCGATTACGGACCGTGGGCGGGGCCGCTCGCGGGCCGCTCGCGCGGGTCACTCGTCTCGATGGAGCATGGCACGATCGTCGCGTTCGCGCTCGCCAATCTGCAGGAGCGGTCGACGCTCTTCGTGCAGCCGGGCGATTCGGTGTACGAGGGGATGATCGTGGGCGAGAACGCGCGTCCGGGGGACATGGACGTGAATCCGACGAAGGAAAAGAAGCTGACGAACATGCGCAGCAAGGCGAGCGACGAGAACATTCAGCTCGAGCCGCCGCGGGAGTTGACGCTGGAAGCCGCCCTCGAGTATATCGAGGACGACGAGCTGATCGAGATCACGCCGCGGAACATTCGGCTGCGGAAGCGTTTTCTGAGCACGTCGGACCGCAAGCGGCTCTCGCGCGAGGCCAAGCGCGAGCGCGCATCTGGTTGACGATCGCGACCGGACTCGCGAGACTCATTCCTCTTCCATTCTCACCTGAACGCTCTGCAAGGAGAACCGAGCAATGTCGGCCATGTTCGAGTCGTCCGATCTGTCGCTGTCACCGCGGCGTGATGATGACGATCTCGACGACGAGCCCCTCGACGACGATGCGGATCTCGACGACGAGGAGGACGAGGACCTGGATGACGACGACGTCGACTTCGACGACGAGGATGATTTGGACGACGACGACGACGACGACGAGGATGAGGAAGACGAGGAGCTCGACGAAGACGAGGACGACGAGGATGACGACGACCTCGACGACTTCGACGACGAGCTCGTGGATCTCGACGACGAGTACGACGACGTCGACGAGGAGGATCGCCCTGCGCGGCCGGGGCGATACGAGGAGTGACGTGCGGGGCGCGGCGATGAGCGGCCGGAACTTTCGCGTCGCGCCGGCGTAGCACGGAGCACGCGCGCGCGGCGAGCATGTCGTGCGCGCGCCCTTGATAACGCGAAGGCGACGACTATACTTCGCGGTTCCCCGATTCCGGGGAGGCGCGATTGCGCGTGCGTGCTGTTTGACAATCGAGTGTGTGATCGTGCGATGGCTCTCGTTGATCCGCTGTGTTCGTGAGCAGCGGGGAGAGATCAATTCACGAAATCATTGATTCCGGACGCATGCCATGGGGCATCGTGTCCGATGGCAGCGTCTCGGAGAGCTTTTGTCAAACACTCATTGGAGAGTTTGATCCTGGCTCAGGACGAACGCTGGCGGCGTGCTTAACACATGCAAGTCACGGGGGGTGAGCAATCATCAACCGGCGAACGGGTGCGTA
>Ga0068856_100006262_pt1 | contig 11682 bp, 8 predicted proteins | sample KBSCornC62_FD_66595 | JGI IMG/M metagenome (GOLD analysis project Ga0068856, IMG submission 66595) | Corn rhizosphere microbial communities from Kellogg Biological Station, Michigan, USA - KBS Corn C6-2 | ecosystem: Host-associated > Plants > Roots > Rhizosphere > Soil ... | reverse complement strand
GACGGAGCCCCTCGATTGGAGGAGCATCGTCCATCCGAGCGAATACGAAGCGTTCCATCGTGGATTCTCGGAGTCGATCGCCGAAGAACGCGGCTGGGAAGCGGAGTTTCGCTTCGGGAACGTGGCCGAGCGTCGCTTCCGTTGGCACTTGGTGCGTATGCTTCCGGAGCGTGATTCGGTGGGATACATCCGCGCTTGGGTCGGCACGAGCACGGACATCGATGCCCGGAAACGCGCCGAGCAAGCGCTGGAGATGCTGGCCGGGTTGACGCGTCGCTTGGGCGAGCTCACCGATCGCAGTCACGGCCTCGACGAAGTGCTCGCCGCCACCTTGCCGGTACTAGGTGATTGCGCCTCGCTCGATCTGCGGCTGGACGAAAACCTATCGAAGCGCGCGAGCGCCAGTCTCTTACCGGATTTCAACTTGGATGATCCGCGCTTCGATCTCGGACCATCTACGGTGGCCTTCGATGGGCGTCCTGAGATCTACGAAAATGTCGAGAAGGCGTTGGCCGAGCTAGGCCCGGCCAGCGCGGGGGAGCACGTCTGGTTTTTGCACGAGCTGGGCGTCTCTTCTTACATCTGCCTGCCCTTGGTCATCCGCGAGCGCGTGTTCGGCAGTCTGGTGTTTCTGAATCGCGACCCCGATCGCCACTACCTGCAATCCGACGTGGATCTGGCGCGGGACGTCGCGGGGCGCATGGCCACCGCGCTCGACAACCTCGGCTTGTACGAGCTCGCGCAGAGCGAACGCGCCAAACTGCAGGACGCGAATCGCGCGAAAGACATGTTTTTGGCGACCGTCTCGCACGAGCTACGCACGCCCTTGAACGCGATCGTGGGCTGGGGGCAAATGCTGCGCACGGGCGGGCTGACGCAGGAAACCGAGCAGCGGGCGGTCGACACCATCGAGCGCAATGGCCGAGCTCTGGCGCAGCTGGTGGCGGATTTATTGGATGTTTCCCGCGTCGTGTCCGGGAATCTGCACGTCGACGAAGGGCTCGTCGATCTCAAGAGTATCGTCGAGGCCGCGCTCGACGCCGCGCGGCCACTCGCGGTCGAAAATGGCATCGAGCTTACGGCGGCGGTTCCCGAGCAACCGCTCAGTATGCTCGGGGATGCCACGCGTTTGCAGCAGGTCGTCGGAAATATCCTGGGCAATGCGCTCAAGTTTACGCCGCGCGGCGGACACGTCGCCCTGCGGTTGCAAGCGGACGGCGGCTACGCCGAGCTCGAGATCGAGGACGACGGTTCCGGCATCGCCCCGGAATTTCTGCCCGTGATGTTCGATCGCTTCAAGCAAGCCGCGCAGAGCCCGCAGCGCGCTCAACGCGGGCTCGGGTTGGGTCTCGCGATCGTGAAGCACCTGGTGGAACTGCACGGCGGCACCGTTGCTGCCTTCAGCGAGGGTGTCGGCAAGGGCGCGCGTATGGTCGTGACGCTCCCGCTGCGCACCGCCGATCGCCGTGACTCGGTCCCCGTGCGTGCTCCCGGGATGGACGACCAGGAAGTCCCGTCCGAGAGCCGCACTGCACTCGCGGGGATCTACGCGCTCTTGGTCGAGGACGATCCGGATGGCAGCGATTTGATGCAGATGATGCTGCGTCGCTTCGGCGCCGAAGTCACCGCCGTCGGCACGGCCGCGGCCGCGCTGGAGTCGGTGAAAAATCGTCGTCCCGACGTATTGGTCTCCGACATCGGCTTGCCAGACGAAGACGGCTTCGCGTTGCTCAAGCGCGTGCGCGAGTCGAATCACGATTTGCCGGCGGTCGCGGTCACCGCGTATGCATCGCGCCAAGATGTCGCCAAGGCGTTGGCGGCGGGCTTCCAAGCTCACGTCGCGAAGCCGGTGGAACCCGCACAACTGAGCGCCGCTGTCGCGCACGCTTCGGGTCGCTGACGCGAGCGAATATTACGGCCGCGCGCCGCGAGCCTTGCCGCGACGCGCGACCAATCGCTCGATCACACCGTCGGGCTGCGACGCCCGAACAGGAACGACACTAGCGCGAGGACCAGGAAGACGAAGAACAGGACCTTCGCGACGCCTGCAGCGCTGGCAGCGAGCCCGCCGAAACCGAAGATGGCCGCCAACAGCGCGATCACGAAAAATACGGCTGCCCAATACAACATGACTCATTCCTCCGAGTGAAGGGGACGACCAGCACGGACTGCAGCGTCTGTGCCAAACAGGCGGGTTGTCCGGCGCGCAAGTCAAATCGCGCGTTCTCCGAGAATTTGGCGGGTTTGTGTTGCGACAAAAAGCACCACTGTCGTGCATCCCAGATAGTGGGTCGTGACGAAGCGCCACAGAAAATCACGTGCGCGCGCACGCTCGGCTCGCAACAGCGCGAAATTACAAGCTCATCGCTCGGGAACGATGCTTGCACACTGCGACCGCCATGAGTGACTTCCGAAAGATCGCGTTCATCGGCAATTACCTGCCTCGAAAATGCGGCATCGCGACGTTCACCGGCGACCTGCGGAATGCGGTGCAAAATGCGCTGCCGAACGGCGCGTGTCCCGTCGTCTCCGTGAGCGATCGCAGCGAGGGCTACGACTACCCCGACGATGTGCGCTTCGAGATCGCCGAACAAGAGCCGGACGACTACGTGCGCGCGGCCGAGTACCTGAATTTTCTGAACGTGGATGTGGTCTCGCTCCAACACGAGTTCGGGATCTACGGCGGGCCGAGTGGGAGCTTCGTCTTGAATTTGCTGCGCCGCCTGCGCATGCCATTCGTGACCACGCTTCATACTATTTTGAAGCAGCCGTCGCCGGAGCAACGGCGCGTGATGCAGGAACTCACGAGCTTGTCCTCGCGCCTCGTGACGATGTCCGAGGTCGGGCGGGCGATCCTGAAAGAGACCTATTCGGTTCCCGATCGCAAAATCGATCTGATCGCGCACGGCATCCCGGATATGCCCTTCGCCGATCCCAATTTTTACAAGGATGCCTACGGCGTCGAGGGCCGGCGCGTACTTTTGACGTTTGGCCTGCTGTCGCCGAACAAGGGCATCGAAAAGGTGATCGAGGCCCTGCCCGAAATCGTGGCCGAATTCCCGGACGTCGTTTACATCGTGCTCGGCGCCACCCATCCGAATTTGGTCCGCGAACAGGGCGAGGTGTATCGCGAAAGTCTGAAAGCGCTGGCCGACGCTCGGGGTGTCAGCGAGCACGTGCGCTTTTTCGATCAGTTCGTGGAGCTCGAGGAGCTGAAGCGGTTCTTGGGAGCGGCCGACATTTACGTGACGCCGTATTTGAATCCCGCACAGATCACTTCCGGCACTCTCGCCTACGCCTTCGGTTGCGGCAAAGCCGTGGTTTCGACGCCCTATTGGCATGCCGAGGAGCTGCTCGCGGACGGCCGCGGAGTGATCGTCCCGTTCGGCGATTCGCGCGCGATCTCCGCCGAGATCCGGGGCCTGCTTCGCGACGAGAGCCGTCGCCACGCGATGCGCAAGCGCGCTTACCTCGCGGGGCGCGAGATGATCTGGAGTCGGGTGGCCGAGGGCTATCTGCAGAGCTTCGAGGCGGCCAGAAAGAGCCGCAGCGAGCGCCAGCTCAAAGTCGTGCCGCGCCGCACCTCGGATCGGCGTGATTTGTCGTTGCCGAAGCTCGGCTTCGATCATCTCAAGCGCATGTCCGACTCGACGGGCATGCTGCAACATGCCCGGTATTCGCTGCCTAACTACGCCGAGGGCTATTGCATCGACGACAACGCGCGCGCCCTGATGCTCACGGTCGAGCTCGAGACCCGGGGCGTCGGTGGCGAAGACATCGCAAACCTTGCCACGCGCTACGCGAGCTTCGTCGACTATGCGTTCAACGCGGAGAGCTGCCGCTTCCGCAATTTCATGTCTTACGATCGGCGTTGGCTCGAGGACGTCGGCTCCGAGGACAGCCAAGCGCGCGCGCTCTGGGCCCTCGGCACGTGCGTGGCCCGCACTCAGCGGCGGGAGCTGCGCACGTGGTCGGCGGATTTGTTCATGCGGGCCCTGCCCGGCATGCTCGAGGCGCAATCACCTCGCGCGTGGGCCTTCGCGCTACTCGGCATTCGCGAGTACCTGCAGCGCCTGCGTGGAGATCGCGTCGCAAGCCGCGTGCAAGCGGAGCTGCTCGGACGGCTCGTTGCCTTGTACGAGCGAGTGAACACGCCTGACTGGCGCTGGTTCGAGGACATTGCCACGTACGACAACGCGCGCCTGTCTCAAGCCGTGCTCGTCACGGCCGACAAGCGCCCGGAATTTGCACAGGCGAGGGCGATCGGGCTCGAATCCCTGCGCTGGTTGGTGGAAGCGCAACGCGCCGAGCGCGGCCATTTCCGGCCCATCGGCTCGAATGGCTTTTACCGCCGCGGCGAACCACGCGCGCGTTTCGATCAGCAGCCACTCGAAGCCCACGCGACGGTGTCGGCGTGCAGCGAGGCGTTCCGCATCACCGGTGACCGCTTCTGGCTGGAAGAGGCGCGTCGCGCATTCGGTTGGTTTTTGGGCCAGAATGACCTCGATACCAGCGTGTACAACCCGGACTCCGGGGGCTGTCGCGACGGCTTGCACGTCGATCGCGTGAACCTCAACGAGGGTGCCGAGTCGACGCTGGCATTCTTGTCGGCGCTGGTCGAGATCCAAGCTCTCGAGGCACGTGCTTCCGGAACCGAGATTGCGCCGGAATCGGGTGAGCAAGAGCGAACGACGTTGCTGAGTGCAGCAAACGAGAGCGCCACGTGATACACCCACGGATATGATCGTTCGTCGCACGAATCTGGTCATTCGCCCGAACGCGGCGCGAGTGCTGTTCCGTCCATTCAACCAGCTCGATGAGTCGCGGGTCGTGCGCATCGTCGCGCGCGTGATGTCGCTGCGCGACGACGAAGTGGCGCAGCTGCTCGAACGGGTGATGGCGGAATTTCGCGGGCGTCATCACCGCTTGCAGCAATTCTTTCTGCTCCGCTTCGAGCAGCTGCGGCGCCACATGGTCACGGATTTGCCGCTGTCCGAGGAGCGGCGCATGTTGATTGGCTCGTATTTCACCCAAGAATACTCGGTGGAATCGGCGGCCCTGTTCAACCCTTCGTGGGTCTGGCATCCCGATCAATCGGGCTTGCCGCCTGGCTCGCGGCGTTTCGTGCTCAGCCTGCGCTCGACCGGTGAAGGGCACATTTCGTCGATCACGTTTCGCTCGGGGGTCATCGACGCGCAGTCCGACATCGTGCTCGACCCGGTGACCCCGTTCGTCACCACACCGCAAACCGTCCCCGATCCCTTCTACGACAAGTTCCTGTTTCAGCGAACGCTGTTCGAGCTCGGCACGGCCGACGCCTTCTCCGAGCGCGTCATGAATCGAGTCGGCGACAATTTCAACATGCGAGAGCTGCGCGCCGCCGTGCGCGCCGTGGAGCTCGAGTACCGCGCGCAATCGAAGGCGCTGCCGCCCGCGAGCTCGCGATCGATCATCGCGCTGGCCGAGGCCAACTACGAGGTGATCTACGAGCCCGAAACTCAGATGTCGGAGCGAATCATCTTCCCGAATTCGCCGACCGAGTCGAACGGCGTCGAAGATGCGCGCTTCGTGCAATTCACCGATGACGACGGGCACACGAAGTATCTCGCCACCTACACCGCCTACGACGGTCGCGTGACGTTTCCGCAGATCCTGGAGACCTCTGATTTTTTACGCTTCAAGATCAGCACGCTGAACGGCCCGCAGGTGCAGAACAAAGGCATGGCCCTCTTCCCCCGCAAGATCAACGGCCGCTACGCCATGCTCTCGCGTCAGGATGGCGAGAACATTTTCCTCATGTATTCGGACGAGCTGCATTTCTGGCTTACGCGCGAGACGCTGCTCAAGCCGAGCTATGGCTGGGAGTTCGTGCAGCTCGGTAATTGCGGTTCACCGATCGAGACGGAAGCAGGCTGGCTCGTGTTGAGTCACGGCGTCGGCCCAATGCGCAAATATTCAATCGGTGCGTTCCTGCTCGATTTGCACGATCCGTCCAAAGTCATCGGCCGCCTGCATGAACCGCTGCTCTCGCCAGAGCACAGCGAACGCGAAGGTTACGTGCCGAACGTCGTTTACAGCTGCGGCGGGCAAATTCACGGCGAAGATTTGGTCATTCCGTATGCGATGAGCGATTACGCGAGCACGTTCGCGATCGTGAATCTCGAGCAGCTGCTGACTCAGTTGAAGGCGAGCTGAGCCCGAAGCTGTGGCGTCGTCCCGAGTGCAACGCGAGGCGCATTGCCTCGGGGCACGTCGGTGATTTCGAGCGAGTGCGGGATTTTCGCGAGTTTGCCCCGCCCGTGAGCGGCGATCTTGTGTCGTAAATCCACTGCTCTCGATTGGTAAGGGACGCGGCACGGCCGTTGCAAATCTTGCCCGCAGGAGACGAGCCAATGACTTCGAAGAAAATTATTTCTATCGTTGCTGCGTGCGGTGCTTTGCTTTCGCTGAGCGGTGTCGCGAGCGCGCAAGGCGGAGACACGGTGACCGAAAAGGGTGGCCCGAGTCGCGCGCTCTTGGGCAGCGGCTTGGCCACGTTCGGTATTTCGTACGGGGCCGCCGCGATCGTCGCCGGCACCAGCAGTCTCGACGCCGATCATCGCATGTTCGTGCCCATCGCCGGTCCGTGGATGGCCCTTTCCGGGCGCGGCGAGTGCGGCGCGGGAGCGCCGCGAAGCTGCGATGCGGCCACCACCAGCAAGGTGCTGATCATCACCGATGGCGTGTTTCAGGCGATCGGCGCCTTGATGATCGTGGACGCATTTTTGAATCCCGAAACGGTCACCACCACGCGCGCGTCGGCCGAGCCGCCGCGGATCCGTGTGGCTCCAACTTTCGGCTCCAATGGTTACGGGTTGGCCGCGATCGGCAATTTCTGAGGCTCGATTGCTTCGAGCTCGCTCGAAACCGCGTCCTCGTCGCAAGAATTGCGTAAGTTAAGCTTCCTTCTCTTCCGCTTTGTCGACACTCCTAGGAGTGGATCGATCTAGAGTGCGCGCGAGAATCAATGCTTCGCTCTCTGATTGTGGGCGCGCTGCTGAGCGGCGCGCTCTTCGGCTCGGTTGGTTGCAATTCCGGCGGTGGCTGCAAGGACGGTGGCCGGTGCGAATGCTCTGGCGGTGACCAGTGTTACCTCGATTGCAACGGCGATAACTGCAATCTGGCCTGCTTTAGCATGCACCGCTGCGGCACCGTGTGTGGCAACGGCTGCACTTCGGATTGCCACGACGTGGGCGACGTCTGCTCGGAGTCGTGTGGCGACAATTGCCTGTTGAGCTGCGAGAATGCGCCGACCTGCGGCGTGATCTGCGGCCAGAATTGTCAGTGGGATTGCAGCAATACGCCAGAATGCGCCGCTCGCGTCGGCGCGGGTAGTCGCATTACTTGCTCGAGCGTCAGCTCGTGCGACATCGAATGCACGGGCTCTTGCGCGGTCAGCTGCGAGTCAGTGAGCAATTGCCACGTCACTTGTGCGGATGGCTCGAGCGCGCAGACTTGCCCCTCTGGGCTTCACCAGTGCGGGGGCTGCTGATCATGCGATCAAGCTCGTTTCGAGGCCTCCGCGCGTCGCGGGTGACTCGCGGATTGCTCGCGGCAGCTTGTGGGCTGAGCGCTCTGTGCGCCAGTCACGCCGCGCACGCGCAGTCGACCATCAAGCAGCCCGGACAACGGTACCATTACAGCTTCGAACTAGAACCGCACCTGCTCGTCACGCCTTTCGAAGCTCCGGATTACCCGAGCGACGGCGGTTACGGGCTCGGGGTACGCGGTACGATCGAGATCCTGCCGGACGGTTTTTTGCCGACTCTGAATGATTCGGTGGGCATCGGCTTCGGGCTCGACTGGGTGCACTACGATTTGCGCGCCTACCGCGGTGGTTGCAGCCGGTTCGTGCCGACCGCGAAGAATGTGCCGGTGTGCGTCGACGCGGGCGGAAATGGCGCGGCAAATTACGTGTTCGTGCCGCTCGTCATGCAGTGGAATTTTTGGCTCCACCCACGCTGGTCGGTGTTCGGGGAACCGGGGTTTGCCATCTCCCACAACAGCGGCAACGGCTTCGGAGTCTCTCCGGATCTCAGCGTCGGCGGCCGCTTTCACGTCGCCGATGGCGTGGCGCTCACGCTGCGCCTCGGCTATCCAGCCGTCACCTTTGGGGTTTCGTTCTTGCTTTGAGCCTGATTTAGCCGCGAAATCGGCCTAGGGAGCGCCTGGATCGCTAGATCCGCCGGCTCTGGCGTCGAAACCGGGCTGTTAGCCGAAGATTTGCCGAGACCGACCGCCCTAGCTCGTCATATGTAAGGTGCATGCAGACCGAGACGAGCGCTGCCCGGCTGCCGGACGCCGCAAGCGACGCTCGCTCAATCACGGCGGCGCCTGCGCTCCGGGCTCTGGCGGCCTTTTGGCAGGCCGCCAAAGGTCCGCTGGCCTTCACCGGCAGCTTCGCCTTCTTGAACGCGGTGATGAATCAGCGTTATCCGGCGCCGCAACCCGCACTCTGGTACCTGCTGCCGTCGCTCGACGTGGTCGCGTTGTTCGTCGTGTTCGCGCTGTGCGGCGCATTTCGTCGGCCCGTGTCGCGACCCATGCGCGGCGTACTCGTGACCGGGTTCTTGCTGTCCCGCGTGTTGCGTCTCGCGGACGGCGTGGAAATGGGCGCCTATTATCGCAATTTCAACACGGTCGTGGATCTGCCGCTCGTGCCCGAGTTCGTGCGCCTCTTCTACACGACGGTTCCGCGCTGGAAGTTCGCCGCGGCTTCGGTTGGCCTGCTCGCCGCGGTCGTCGCGCTCGGCTACCTCGTCCATCGCGCCTTGCGCGTGGCCGAGCGCGCGCTCGCGGCGCCGGAGTACGTGAGCGCGTTGGCGGTGGTCGTGGGCGCCTTCGCCTTGGCCTCGCCGTTCGAGTGGCAGCAGCCGCGCGAGCCGAGCTCGCCGTTCGTGGTCGAGGACGATCGTCGACTGAGAGGGGCGTTCGGCAGCAGCATTTTTTCGCGCTTGGGTAGCGAGTTGAAATTTGCGGCCAACATCTACGGCTACGAGGCGGATGAGCTGGTCGACATCGCGCGTGTGCAAAAGCGGCTAGAAGCGCGGCCGCTCGACTTGAAGCGGTTGAGCGGGCGCAATGTCTACTTGTTCGTGATCGAGTCGTACGGACAGTGCGTGAGCGATCGGCCTGAACTCGCGGCCCGCGTGTTTCCGGAATATCAGCGCTTCGAGGCCGAGCTCGGTCAAAAGGGCTTTCAGATCGCGTCGCGCGTGCTCGATTCATCGACTTACGGCGGGCGCTCGTGGCTCGCCCACGCCACGCTCGCGACCGGCGTGCGCACCACGGATCAATTTCAGCTCGAGCTATTGCGCGCCGCGCAACCCAAGACACTCAGTCAGGCGTTCACCGCCGCCGGCTACCGCTCGGTGCTCGTGCAGCCCGCCACGCGCCGCGAGACGGCGCTGAAAGACTTTCTGCACTTCGACGGTCACTATTACACGAACGCGTTCGGCTACGCTGGCGCCGAATACGGCTGGTCGCCGATGCCCGACCAATTCGTGCTCGACTTCGTCCGTCGCAGGGAGCTCGAGCAGGCGAAGGCGCCGCTCTTTTTGGAGTACGCGCTGACCTCGAGCCACGCCCCTTGGACCGACATTCCACCCGTGGTGGCGGATTGGGACGCCATCGGAGATGGTGCACTCTATAAACAGCGTCCAGGCGTGCACTTTGGGCACGGCTGGCAGCTGAGCGGCGAGGCCAGCGACGCCTATGCGCGTTCGATTGTTTACGATTTCGAGGTGCTGCGTCGCTACCTCGCGGATTTCGTGGCCGACGATTCGCTGGTGATCGTGCTCGGGGATCATCAGCCGCACTCTGAAATTACGGCCCGAAATTCCGCGGCGGGAGTGCCCGTGCACGTTTTGAGTCGCAACTCGGCATTCATCGACGCATTCCGCGCGCGCGGCTACACTCCGGGGATGCGAGTCCGCACGGGCGGTCCTCATCCCGGGCTGGAGACGTTCATGATCGACCTACTTTCGGATTTCTCGATCGGCCCGAGCAAAGGCAGGAACTGATGCAATTGCTCGCCTATGTCGGAGCCGTGCTGGACGAGGCTCGGGCCTGGGGTTTGATTCGCGAACTCGCTCGGCGCGCCCGCGCGGGGAGCCCCGTGGCCGCGCGCGCGGGCTTCGTCGTCGACACGGCGGGCCGCGTCGAAGAGGTGCCCGTCGAGCGCGCTCAGCTCGTAGTGGAGGCCGGGGCCGAACCCTGTTTTCACAGCGCGGTGCGGCTCGCGCCAGAGGTCAAACAGCTGCTCGAGTTGTACTTGCCGCTTTGTCTCGGCGTAGCGGCGCAAGATCTGGTGATCGGCCACGTCGGTCAAAGCTTGGATGGTCAGATCGCGACTGCGGGCGGGGCCTCGCGCTACGTGACCGGTCCGGAAAATATCGTGCACATGCACCGCCTGCGCTCGCTGGTCGACGCGGTGCTGGTCGGCGCGGGCACGGTCGAATGCGACGATCCGCAGTTGACCACGCGGCTCGTGCCGGGTGAGCACCCGACGCGGGTCGTCGTCGATCCGTCGCTGCGGCTGTCGCACACGCGCAAGCTCTATCGCGACGGCGCCGCGCCCACGCTGATCGTGTGCGCGCGCGGCCACGCGAGACAGAGCGGGCCCCCAAAGGTGCCGCTGCTCGAAGTCGCGGCCGACAATTCCGTGCTCTCGGTGCCGGACGTGCTCGCGGCGTTGGCTGCGCGCGGTTTGCGCCGCGTGTTCGTGGAAGGCGGAGGCGTGACGCTCTCGCACTTCATTCAAGCGCGCCGGCTGAATCGCTTGCATGTCACCATTTGCCCCGTGATCATCGGCCGCGGGCGGCCCGGCATCAGCTTGCCCGGAATCGAGAGCTTGAACGAAGCTCTCCGTCCGACCACGCGTCGCTTCAACCTCGGGAACGACGTGCTGTTCGATTGCCGCTTCGACGTCTGATGAGCGCGGTGCGGCGGCAGTGCGGCTTCCGATGACCGAGCACTGCTTCGTCGTGCCCCGGCTCGACGGGCCGATCAGTGGCGGCACCTGCTACAATCGAGAGCTGCTTCTGGAGCTCGCGCCGCGCGCGCCTCTGTGCGCTTGCGAACTGGCGAGCCCCGAGCTTGGAGGGGCGCTCGAGGCGGCGCGCACGGTGTGGGTGGATAGCTTGTACCTCGGCGCCTTGCCCGTGCTGCGTGAGCGGACGCGCGCGCGGCTCGCGTTGATCCTTCACTATTTGCCGACCTTCGTCGCGCTCGAACGGCGGGCGGTGGGCTCGGAGCTGAGCCGAGAAGAGCAACGGGCCTTGGCGGCGGCGGACGCCTTCCTGGTCCCCAGCGCGTTCATGCGCGACGCATTGGAGGCGCTCGTGGCGCCCACCCAAAAATCGATCTTCGTGATCGAGCCCGGCACGACGGCGCGGCTCCGAGCGCCGCGAGTCGCGGGGGACCGGCTCCGGGTGATGCTGATCGGCAACGTGGTCCAGGGCAAAGGCCTGCTCGCCTTTCTGCGCGCGCTCGCGCCGGTGCTGGCGGCGGACGACGCGCTCGCGGTTTCGGTGGTCGGTCGTTTGGACGCCGAGCCTGGCTACGCGCAGGCCTGTCAGGCGCTGGTCGCAGCGACGCGCGTGCTCGCCGAGCGCGTGCAGTTCCTCGGCATGTTACCGGAGC
>Ga0068856_100006261_pt1 | contig 11683 bp, 5 predicted proteins | sample KBSCornC62_FD_66595 | JGI IMG/M metagenome (GOLD analysis project Ga0068856, IMG submission 66595) | Corn rhizosphere microbial communities from Kellogg Biological Station, Michigan, USA - KBS Corn C6-2 | ecosystem: Host-associated > Plants > Roots > Rhizosphere > Soil ... | reverse complement strand
TGTGACGCATCGTCATCAGAACGCTATCGAGGCTAACAGTAATTCCAGCTTGTTGCTTCAATAGGATAAGTCTGAACTGATCATATTTTGAAGGATTCTTTTCTGTTCTGGCACGACGATCCAGGGTATCACAATACTTTTGATAGTTGACCTTCGCATCCAATTTCTTCAATATTTGCAGGCAGCTTAACTTATCGGCTCCTTTATAGCTCTCGAGCCGGTAAATCAGCAGATCGATTAGTTTTTGCTTATCCAGGTTGGTATTATAGCCTAGTTCCTGCGCCTCCAGCAGCGCTTCAGTGGCGTGGAGACTGATCCAAAGTTCTTCCCCGGTATCCTGCCACCATCCCCAGGTACCATCGGCCCTGCGGTTCTCCTGTAGTTTCTTAATGATCCGTTCTACGTTTCGGTCCCATTTAAAAGGCTCTTTTAAAAAGGCCCTTGCCCGCTTTTCGGTGAGCAGCCCCTTTAATTTCGATGCCAGTTGCTCGTTGCACAGGTATTGATAGTTTCTTAGCTTTTGGGTTTCGTGCAATATCGTCGGTAATAACGAGGCCTCGGCCCTGAAGGTTACTGGTCCCATTTTTGGGTCAAATTTCATATTGACGGTTGTATCCTTTTCCAGCGCCGCAAATATGCCCTGTGTCTCCTCAGTTCCTTGTTCAATCAGAGGGATTTTCCGCATCTCGCCATCGAAATAGCCATTATCACGTTTGATAGAGTATTCGAAAGTGAGACTGTCGGTGCCTTCGGCAGTAACACTCATAGTATCGATATGAGCATTTTTAACGCTTAAAGTATCGTTGATAATCAACTTGCCATTATAGCTGAAGCTCCTGCCCGTTTTTACGTTTTCAGCGGTATAGTTCATTACTTTACCGATCACGTTCATCTGGTCGCCCCTCACTGCAAATTGTGGTGATACAAGGTTCGCGCTTACGGGTCTAAACGATTTGATTTGCGCTTCATGGAAGCCCACCTGTTTTTGCGCGTTTATTGCGATAACAAATGTGCGCCAGTTGGTTATGTCATCCGGGAATGTGGTTGTAAAGCCCGCTTTGCCTTCGGCGTCAGTAACCAGTTTGGGCTGCCAGTACGCGTAGTCCGAAAAGTTTTTACGCAGTTTTTGCTCTCCGGCCGGCAGCTTCGAAATATCGGCGTCAGGTAAAGACGAAGAGGTCGTACTTTTTTTGGTGACAATAATAATTGCTCCATTAGCGGCTTGTGCTCCATACAAAGCCGTCGCAGCCGCATCTTTCAATATCGTAATGTTTGCAATACTACCTGGACTGATAGAACCCATACTTGTCATAGGCACACCGTCTATAATAAATAAGGGGCTTTTACCGGCTTCGACTGACTTAAACCCTCTTAACATGATGGTACCCGGTGCTGATGTAGAATCTAATGTAAATACGCCTATTCCGGCAACTTTACCCTGAAGGGCCTGGTAGGTATAGTTGTTTTCGATCGTTGTAATTGAGGCTACGGCATAAGCGAGGTCTTTTTTGCGAACCGAACCATAACCTACTACCACTACTTCGCGCAGCTCGCTGGAAGTTGGAACAAGCGCTATTTTCAGATCCTCACCTGGCCTAAATGACACCTGGCTGGTTTGATAGCCGATATAGCTGACTACAAGGCTCCCTGGTGCCGCCACATTTAACACAAAGCGGCCCTTTGTATCAGTTACCACACCGTAGCTGGTACCTTTTAACTTAACAGTGCAGCCAATTACGGGCTGCTTGTCATCGGCGCCGATGACCGTGCCTGCAATCCGGTTGGTCAAATTGTGTGTGTCCAGATACCTATCATTAAAGGCTTCCTTGATCTTCAATGCATCGTTCTCAATATCAAAATCTGAGTTCTCACTGGCGCTTGTCCGGTTCTCGATCACTTTATTGATCTTGATGCTCAGCGAGTCGGGCCGGTGGGTTGCTTTGACAAAGAATTTGTAGTAATTGAATCCTGCTGCCTTTACTTCAATATTCTCTTTCAGATCGTAATAGTTGTTTTTCAAAAGGAAAAGCGCGCGATATTTTCCTTTCGGTAATCTATCAAAATCGGTTATTGAGCCCGGATATATACGTACGAAATCCAGGTCGTTATATCTGTAAAGTATCACATTCTTGATAAAAGGGGTAGGGTTTGCTTTATTGCCATCTCTCACCAATATAAGGCGCCCGTAGTCTTTCCCAAATACCTCAGTATTATTAAAAAGTATTTGCGAATTACTGCGAAAGTCGAGAAACTGCTGCCATGTGCTATCAGCTGCTGCCTGGGTTAATACATATTGACCGTAGTTGTCGGCGCCTGCTGTTTTTGATAACACGATAGGAACGGTATGAACCATGCTCTTTTGTTTGAGCAGACCGGGCAGAAAAAGGTACGAATAGCCGGCCTCAGCCATAAAGTTCATCGGTTTTTTCCCCTGAACCGAAAGAGTTGCATAGTTTTCCGCAAGGGGGCCGGTCAGCACCCCGTTGTTGTACACAAATGGGGTATTGACTCTGACCAGGTTATAGCCCTGCTGCAGAAGAGCCATTTTGGTCCCGAAATTATTGTCCATCTGAATCATATATCCATTTAGCAGGTTCGATTCATAATAACTTAGCGTATCCGATTCCTTTGTGGCTTTCACACTATCTTCATTGACGCTGAGAATAAGCTTTTTCGATTTTTCAACAAACACGCTATCCATTTTAATATTGGCGTGGAGCGTCCTGAACCGAAGCAGGTGCTTGCCGGGCGTTACTCTAAAGCTATAGTGTTGTTCCTGTTGGGCCTGGCTAAAGTATACCGGCCGCTCATCAATATAAAGGATATGAATTGGATCGGGCGCGCCGTTTTTAATGACGAATGGTGCTATTTGAGTAATGTTATCGGGATTGTTTTCTTCGATACGGTACACGGGCGCCGGATGCGTAAATTGGAAATAAGCGATACTGTCGAGCCTCATCTCGGTGCCCCATCTTTTCCAGTTCAGATTGATAGTTCCGGTTTCTGAAACATCTTCCTTAGTTAGTGCCAAAGCCTCCTTCCGGCGTTTATATGATATCCCGAGATAAGGCACTGTCGGTGAATAATAGTTTTCAAACTTTTTAGTTAGCGACCATGCGGTGAGATCGGTATTTGGGACGGGCCGGCCTTTGTTATCCGTTACCACCACAACGGAAGTTACCTGTTGCCCCGGATACACCGTAGCCGGTTGTTTTACGTTTACTGTCAATAATTTATCCTGGTATGCTATTTCGGTTTTTTCGCTGTTCTCCTTGCCGCCCCAGATGTAGTTGACCATGAATGTTACCAATTTATTGCGGTTGTAGGCTTTGCGATAGAAGAAGTCGCCTGTTCCGTTTCCCTGGTCAATCAATTTGTTTGCGGCAAACACCGAATACCAAAAATGTATGCGCCTTGGATTGGTAACCTGTACAAAAAGCGAATCGGCTGTACGTTCGCCCGAAACAGAAAGGTTCGGTGATTCTTCCTTGAGTTCCACGTCATATTCGACGCTGTCCGTTTCGATGTTGTAAATGCTTACGTTGGGGTTGATTGGTGTGATTGCCGGAAGCGTCACGGTAGTTTTCGTCAGCGTATCATCGTTGGCATTCATGCTGCTGATCAGTGCTTTGGCTGTGGTTGGTTTACCCATGTCCAGGTAGGAGACAACCAGGCTGTCATTGACCAGGCTAGCGTTTATATTAAATCGTTGACTAAAATAGCTTACCGAGGTAGTTTCAGTGTGGCTTTCATTATTGCTATTCAGGAAGTTGGCCTCAATATCGTAATTAAAAGAAGCCTTTGGAAAAATGGAATCCGGGATGATAACTTTCGTTTCGCCTATAGGGTCAAGCTTTACCTGGTGCACCCAAAGCGTATCCGGAACAAAAACGTGTGGCGCCAGATAGGATGTAACACGTGGACTGACCAGCCTCAGCGTCACGCGCCCGTCAGCAACGGGTAAGCCATTTTCGTCGGCCGCACTGAGATAGATGGCAAAAGGAATTCCAGCTATCTGTTTGGTCTTATCGGCGCGCATATGAAACTTGACTGATTTTAGATCATAATCCTCGTAACGGAATCTTCCGATCATCAGGAGGCGCTTATTGGGCCTGTTATAGGAATTATAATTGTTATCGTCGTTTTTTGACGATGGTTTTTCTAAAAATAATTCATAAGCATTATCCAGTTCAAGTTTCAGGCTGTCATTAAGCACAAAACTGTACTCGAAGGCGCCTTTGTTGTATCGGTTCACCGTAGCCAGGAGTTTCTTTCCCGACCGGTTATTTAGCACCACATTAATGGCAGCGTCGCTTATGGGTTTTTTAGAACCCTTGTGGATAATAAAAGCTTTAAACCGAACGGTGTCGTTTGGTTTATATTTCGGTTTATTGAATACGATGAAACCTTCATAGCCGATTGGATGCCATTTCTTTTTGAATAGCCTTTTTATTGAGTTCCAGCGCGTATGCAGCCAATTCGGAAGATCGTCGTAGAAATGGTCAGGGCTATCTCTTTTTATCAAAAAGAAATTGGGCACGCCGGCGTAATCCGCCCTAATGATCATGTCATCCTTGCTGAATCGCGTATGGTAAGACCCTGATTTTTCGTCGAAAGGAATTTCATGACCACCCGTCCCGACATGCGCATTATTGACGAGCATGCCGTTTACGCCGACAAAAGTCAGCCTCAGGTCGTATTTATTGTCGATCACCTTTAACTCGGCCGAATGCTTTTCGATAAGCTGGTAATGAAGCGAATTCTTTTCGGCGTACACTTTAACATAGTTGCCCGGCTTTAGTGTATCGCTATCCCAATACGTGCCGGTTTTAAAGGAATCGATAGGATTATGTAGTTGCTTTTCATCGAAATCGTGGTTCGGGTATTTGTAGAAGCTTAGAACAGCCTCCGGCGACAACTTATAGATGTAAGTGTAATAACTGGTCTGGCAACTCGGCGTTAACGGCTTTTGCTGACCGAAAGCCGTTAAGGAGGATAACCCGGTTAGCAGAAAAACAAGGCTAAGTATTCTGTAAAGTGGTGACATGGTGACTGGGTTTTGCTTAAGCATGGTGCTTGTTTTACATCATGCTTTTACCAGGGATGCACAACTGTTTACTTTTCCATAAAGGAATATTGTTTTGGTTGATTAAGTTGATTGAGTTAAGTGGTTGAGTAAGTTGAATGATCGAAAACAACTCATTTAACTTATTTATAACATAATCAACTTACTCCAACTCAATCAACTTAATCAACTAACTTTGCAACATGTGGCACGAAAACATTCTCGAAACCATTGGCAACACGCCGATGGTGAAACTCAATAAAATAGTTAAAGGCATACCTGCTACGGTTTTGGCCAAATTGGAAACCTTTAATCCTGGCAATTCGATCAAAGACCGTATGGCGATCAAGATGATCGAGGATGCTGAAAAAAACGGATTACTTAAGCCGGGAGGGACAATCATAGAAGGCACCTCGGGAAATACCGGGATGGGCCTCGCCATCGCTGCCGTAATCAAGGGTTACAAATGCATTTTTACAAGTACTGATAAGCAGTCGAAGGAGAAGTTTGACGCGCTGCGTGCTTTTGGCGCCGAGGTGATCGTTTGTCCTACCAATGTTGATCCTGAAGATCCGCGTTCTTATTATTCTGTTTCTTCCAGGTTAGAAAGGGAGACTCCTAACTCATGGAAGCCTAATCAGTATGATAATCTCTCAAACACCCAGGCGCACTATGAAACTACTGGTCCAGAGATTTGGGAACAAACCGAAGGTAAGATTACACACCTCGTAGCCGGAGTGGGTACTGGTGGCACTATATCAGGCATTGCGAAATACCTGAAGGAAAAGAACCCTAACATTAAGGTTATCGGCATTGATACCTATGGCTCGGTGTTCAAGAAATATAAGGAGACAGGCGTATTTGATAAAGACGAAATCTACCCATATATCACCGAAGGTATCGGCGAAGACTTCCTGCCCCAAAACGTTGATTTCAGCCTGATCGATCATTTCGAAAAAGTAACCGACAGGGATGCAGCGCTGATGACACGCGAAATAGCTTTAAAAGAAGGTATTTTTGCGGGAAACTCCACAGGCTCGGCGGTTGCGGGTTTATTGCAGCTAAGGGATTGGTTCAAAGAAGGGGACGTAGTTGTTATCGTTTTCCCTGATCACGGCTCCCGCTATATGGCCAAGATGTACAATGAGGATTGGTTGCGTGAACGCGGATTCCTGAAGGATGAAAAGCTGACCGCCCGCGACATCATCAAAAAGAAGGAGCGCCAGGACATTATTACTATTGATTGCGAGAAGAGTGTGCTGGAAGCTATTAATGTCATCAAATCGCTTAACATATCCCAGATACCGGTTACACAAAAGGGCATGGTAATTGGTAAAGTGACCGAAAGCGATATTCTTGACGCTCTGCTCGATAATCCGGCGCTCAAATCTTCCCCGGTGCAAAGTATTACCACAAAACCGTTCCCATTTGTTGATCTGAATGCATCGATCGACAAAATATCGTCCATGATCAATAGGGATAATATTGCAGTATTGGTTGAGGATGATAAGGCCAATATCGAGATCATCACCCAATACGATATTATTAATGCGATATCCGGATAGATGGCAAAAAGGTGAAAGGTAAAAGGATAAAGGTAAAAGGTTATATTTGCAAAAACCTTTGCCAATATGAAAATGTTCTCTATTCTCATTTTCTTTTCCCCTCTTTTTTCGTTCGGTCAGGATAGGAATTTCCATCAAACTATCAAAGATGCGATTGCCAACAAAAGCGGTCACGAAGTTTGTGTCGAAAATGTGCTCCCAGATAAGGAAACCGCATTGGCGGTTGCAGAACAAATTTTATTTAAGGTTTACGGCAAAGATCAAATACTTGGAGAAAGGCCTTATCATGCTAAGTTGATAGACGATTATTGGGTTTTGAGCGGAACATTGCCGAAAAATATGCTAGGTGGTACCTTTCTTATCATTTTGTCTGCAAAGGATGGCCGCGTGATCAAGTTGATTCATTATAAATAATCTGCACATCCAGCCGTTCGTAATCCGAACGTCATCGCCATTTGTCACACCTTTTTCAAACTTTACCTAATGACACAATAAAGAATCGGCTTTAGCACCTTATTCTCTAGCTTCGCCTAAGTGTTAATTTAGGGTTTAATGAACGTTAATTTTAGATTAAGCGAATACAGGCTGCTTATCTATCGAATCTTATTAGGTTACCTCTTTTATTTTATAGCACGGGTGCTTTTTTTTGCCTTCAATACCCATTTATTTGCCGTTAATGGTATTGGGGCTTTACTGCGGTTGTGCTATTACGGTATCGCCTTCGATACCACAGCATTGTTGTATATCAATAGCCTGTTCATCATTCTAAGCATCCTTCCGTTTACAATAAATGCAAAGCCGGGTTATCAAAAAGGGCTGACAATACTTTATTTCGTTACCAACCTGATCGCTTACGCAACCAATTTCGTCGATATCATCTACTATCGTTTCAGCCAGGTGCGATCAACAAGAGCCGCTATGGATCTGCTTTCCGATGAGACCAATAAAAAGGCGTTATTGGCTCACTTTTCCTGGGCCTATTGGTATATCGTTTTACTTTATGTAGCATGCTGTGTATTATGGATTGTTTTATACCGGTTAGTGAAACCGGAATATAAGCCAATCCGTATTCGGCGTGCCTACTTTTTCTCTTCGGCTTTGATTGTGCCGCTTATCCTGTTGCTTATGGTGGGTGGTATCCGCGGTGATTTTAAGCATAGCACACGTCCAATTAATATGGTGGACGCCTATAGGCATGTAACCGTACCAAACCAGGGGGATATAATCTTAAATACGCCTTTTGCCATTTTCAGAACGCTGGGAAGTCACCAATTTAAGGTAGAGAATTGGGTTAGCCAATCCTACATTGATACCAATATCAAACCGATAAAGCAATATAATAGCCACCCCAAAGTGAGACCCAATGTGGTGATCATCATTCTTGAAAGTATGGCCAGGGAATATTGGGGTAGCATGAACAGGGGTGCCAATATTCCGGGCTTTAAGTCCTATACACCATTCCTGGACTCGCTTTCTGACAATAGCCTCATCTTCACCAATGCATATGCTAATGGCCGGCAGTCTATTCACGCCATGTCGTCCATTCTGGCTGGCATTCCATCCTTTCAAACTGCTTTTACCTCGTCGCCTTATGCCAAGCAACAGATTCAGTCGGTTGTTTCTATTTGCGACACTTTAGGCTATCAGACCTCCTTTTTTCACGGGGCAGCTAATGGCTCTATGGGTTTCCTGGGTTTTGGCAATATCCTCGGCTATCAAAAATACTTTGGCCGGACCGAATATGCCAATGAACACGATTTTGATGGCATCTGGGGTATCTGGGACGAACCCTTCTTCCAGTTTATGGGACGAACTTTAAGTGAGCAGAAAAAACCTTTTATGGCGACGTTGTTTACTTTGTCATCGCATGATCCGTTCAGGATACCAGATAAGTGTAAGTCTCATTTCACAGGTGGCCCACTGCAAATTCACAAATGCGTACAATACACGGATAACTCGCTGCGGCAATTTTTCAACTATGCCAAAACGCAGCCCTGGTATAGTAATACGATTTTTATCATCACGGCCGATCATACCAGCCAAACTTACTACCCCGAGTATAGCAAACCAGTTAATCGTTTTGCGGTGCCTATCTTATTTTACAGCCCCAACCTGGAATATAAGTTGAAAGGAATGCGAACAGATATGGCTTCGCAAATGGATATCTATCCATCAATAGTTGATTTAATTGGTTATAACAAACCGTTCAGGTCATGGGGTAGAAGTTTGATCAGTGATTTGCCGAATGAGACGCCGCGTGTGATCAACTCGCCAGGTACTGTTTACCAGTTTATGGAGGGCGGCTATATTTATTTGTTCGATGGCAGCCAGTTTACAGGGATATTTGCAGCCTCGGACAAGGGCCTGCTGAAAAATCTTTTGCATAACGCACCGAATGCCGATATGCAAAAAGGCATGCTGGATTGTAAAGCGCTAATACAGGACTACAACGCTAAAATCGTCAATAGGAAATTGTCCGCTCCGAAGCTTTAATCACCATTTTTTAAATATTACAAACACCGCCAGCACAATAAGGCAAAAACCAACCAGGTGGTTCCAGGCTAGTTTCTCAGTTTTGAAAAACAGCGTGGTGAATACTATAAATACCGTAAGCGTTATGGCCTCTTGTATGGTCTTGAGTTGAACCAGGCTGAATGGGCCGCCGGTTTCTGCAGAACCAGCGCGATTAGCTGGTACCTGGAAAACATATTCAAAAAAAGCGATGCCCCAGCTGATGAGGATAATCGCAAAAAGCCCCAGGCTTTTACCCCAATCATATTCTTTGAATTTCAGGTGTCCATACCAGGCAAACGTCATAAACGTGTTGGAGATTATAAGGAAGATGACAGTCTTTAATCCGCGCATAAAATAAAATTTGGCTCAAAATACCAATATACACTGTATCGTTTAAACAATATCATTTGCACATCCTTAACGCTGCTCAAGGCGTTTTTGCGCCAGCTCTTTCTGATAGATGTTATTTAATTCAGGCTTCGGATCCACTATCAGAAATATCGCTGTGCCTTTTTCCCTCGCCCAGGGTGATTCCACTTCGCCCAGTTTGGTGTATTTCCCAATAAACGGAGCGAGTCGTTTTGTGACATTTCCGCCACCCTCGTCGTCAACATAGATAATGTATTTGGCGCTCAGGGTATCAGGCGCCCAAAGTGTAAAGCTGCTGTTTAAACTAGCAACCTCGGGCAGGTTATATCGTTTTCCGTAATGATAGACCGCGCCGGCCTCGCCGTAATTGTCAGCATATATTTGCGCATGTTTTTGTTGGTCGGGAGTAAGGCTTTTATAGGCTTTTACCACTTTTTCGCCCATCTCATCCCAGCCGAACATGTCGGCATAATCTTGCGATAGCGGGTGTTCCTTTTGGTCCTCCCATTTAGGAGAAAAGTGTAAGGATTTAAATACCGCGAGCGTTTGATTTAAGGAGAGTATAGGTAAGGCCAATGGGAGTAAAATAAGGTTTGGCAATGTTAAAAATGTCAAGGCAGCTGCCCGAAACGCCACATGTTTTGTTTTTAGCCATTGGTCAAAAAAATACCCCCCGGCGGAAAATAGCATCGGATAGGCTCCGAATATGTAGTAACTTTTGCCGTTCATTTCGAGCAAGAAGATGAACACAACGATATACCCTAGGGCCAGGAATCGGTATTGCGCCAGTTTCGATGAAAACAATAGGGCCAATAATCCTGGCAACCAAACGAAGAGGGCGACGCCATTCACCAATAATTGCTGCGTTATAAAATCAGATGGTTTAATGTATTCAAGTTGCTGAGTACGCAGCTTATTCATGTGCGTCACCAACGGCAAGTGGTGTTTGAACTGCCAGACGATATTGGGCAGGAAAATCAGTAGCGCAATCAGTGCGGCGAAAAGGATATGTTTGCTCCACAATACTTTGCGTTGTTTGGTCAAAAGAAGTGCGATGATTATAGCGAAGGCAAAAAACGCCATAGTATATTTCGTCAGCAGGCCTACTCCTATCACAACCCCGATCAAATAGATGTAGAAAGCATTACTTGTGTTGATGTACCTGACAACCAAATAAGCTGTTAATAACCACCAAAGCTGGTCGAATACTACCGGCTGAAACAAATAACCGCTTGCTGCAAATGCCGGCGAAAATATAATTGCAAGGCAGGCCAGCGCAATTCCGAATTTTCCGCCGCCGAACTCAATCACCAATCGCCCGGTGAACCAAATGATCAGACCGCTGAAAAGAGTACTGAATATGCGCGTTGCGAATACCGAGTCGCCAAAAATGGTTGTTGAGATTTTGGCAAGGAGCGCAATAAAGGGCGGAACCTCTTTAAAGCCCCAGCCTAAATGATCGCCAAGCGCAAGGTGCAAAAGCTCGTCACGCTGAAAACCAAAATGCCCGATTGCAAATAGGTTAAGTACTATCTTAATTGCAACAAAAATGAGGATAAAGCCGGTATGGCTTTGATCGCTGTTTCGAGTGCTGTTCAATGGGAAAGGTTTTGATAAAGATAGGCATTTGAAGGATAAAGGTGAAAGGTCAAAGGCGAAAGGTTCTTGGACATTAATATCGAATATTGAATGCCGAAGTACTTCGATATTCATTATTCAAGATTCGATGGTCGATATTAATTGTGTTGTGGTCAAGCCAAAGCCTTTTACCTTTATCCTTTTACCTTTCACCTTTATCCTTTCACCTCAATTTTAAATCCTCTTTATATCGGCTCCCAAGGCTCTCAGCCGTTCGTCTATATGCTGATAACCACGTTCTATTTGTTCGATATTGTAGATGGTGGATTTACCCTGTGCAGATAGGGCTGCTATCAGCAGCGATACCCCGGCACGAATATCGGGAGAGGTCATCGAGATGCCTCTTAGTTGTACTTGCTTATCGAGGCCTATCACAGTAGCGCGATGTGGATCGCAAAGAATGATTTGCGCACCCATGTCGAGCAGCTTGTCTACGAAGAAGAGACGGCTTTCAAACATTTTTTGATGTATCAATACCGATCCCTTTGCCTGTATGGCAACCACAAGTACGATGCTGAGCAAGTCGGGTGTG
>Ga0068856_100006260_pt1 | contig 11685 bp, 6 predicted proteins | sample KBSCornC62_FD_66595 | JGI IMG/M metagenome (GOLD analysis project Ga0068856, IMG submission 66595) | Corn rhizosphere microbial communities from Kellogg Biological Station, Michigan, USA - KBS Corn C6-2 | ecosystem: Host-associated > Plants > Roots > Rhizosphere > Soil ... | reverse complement strand
ATCGCCATTTCACTCAAAATGCCTGAAAGCTGGCCAGACCGCGAAGCTCATCGGCTCATCAAGGCCCAATTAGGTGGCTTCTAACTACTTTTCCGACGAGCTTTACAGATTTACTCGCTTCCGGGAAAGCCTTTGACGCTGGACGCTAGAGGATTTGCACATATGCTGGCTCGCCGCCTAACACCAGTGCCGATCTATCCTGGGTTTGTTAGCGAAACACCGGGTGCCCCACTCTTGCCGCGGTTTCTGCGGCAGAGTGGGTCTTTTGACTTTATTCCTCAAGCTACCTTTCTCTTAGATTCGACTGGGAATCCAGCTTCGCGCCATGCGTCGAATCCGCCCTTGAGGGCCCAAGCCTGATAGCCATTGGCAATTAGTTGTTGCGCCAAACTGGCGCTTGATCCTTCGTCTGGTCAAGTGCAGTAGGCGACGATGGGACGATTCTTGGGAATTTGCGAGAGATGACGTTCGAAGTCGTCGAGCGGGACGCGAATGGCTTCGGGCATCATAGTGTCGGACTGGCCCCAGGCTTGCGGATTCCGCACATCGATGATCGTGAAATCCTCCCCAGCGTCCATTCGCCGTTTTAACTCGTCGACTGTGATTCGGGGCGCTTCAGGCATGAGAGACCTCCTTCTCCTTCTATTTTGAGACGAAGAATAGATGCGGGGTGTGGGCTGGGGTCTGCCGCGAAAATTGGCAGGCAGTTCGAGGCTGGGATTCTTCCGTAATCCGAGCGGAGGTCGGCGTTGGCGCATCGATTACTTCTTGGTTTGCTCGGGAGCGGGCCGTACCAGACCCTGGAACACTGGGTTGTCTTTCAGATGCTTGGGAAAGCGCTTCTCGTAGGACTGCAGCGTGGGACAGATGAAGCGGTGAGGGCCCTTGAATCCGAACTCCCTCATCTCCTTCAGAGCGTCTTCGGCGGACCAGCCCTCGTCGGCCATGCGGTAGGCGGCAATGGCCATGCCGGTGCGATCGTCGCCGAGGCGGCAGTGCACGAAGAGTTTCTTCTTGGGATTGTCGTGCACGAGTCTGAGAAAGCGGGCGAAGATCGCGTCGGTTGGGAACGGGCAGTGCCAGGGGATTGCGATGTATTGCATGCCCAGTTCCTCGACTGCGATCTGCTCGTGCGAACTCTTACTGCCTCGCATATCGACGATGATACTCACACCCATTTTCTTGAGAGCCTTCAAGCCGTCGGCGCCGGGTTGCCCTCCGCGGTATAGATGGGGAGAGACTTGAGCAAAATTAGGCAGCCCGACATATTCCTTGCGGCTACCCATTTGGCGCTGCGTGGGAGGGCTGGTGGGCTTGGTTTCTTGTGCAAAGCCAATGCCCATGCCAAGCACGAATAAGAGGCCCAGTGATTTGACACGCGTGCGAACTTTCACTGGGTGAGCTTGATGGCCAACTGTCTTTCGGGTTGGGTCATTTCTCCCCAGAGTTTCTGCAGATCCGTTTGAATAGACTGGTTTGACGGATCTTTGCGCAGGGCGACGGCAAACCAGCGATAAGCGGTAGGCAGATCATGCGGCGCGCAGAGGCCGGCGGAATACAGTGCTCCCATTTCCACCATGGCTTTTGGATTGCCCTGATTCGCCATGGGCTTAAGGATTCGCAGCCCGCGATCGCAGTCCTGGGCGGCGCCGCGGCCATAAAGATACTTTTGCGCATCGGCTACCGAGTCGACAGGCTTACTGGCCGCTCTCGGCTTGGCTGCCGGGGGCGGAGTCGCTTTCGGTTTCGGCGCTGTTTCTTCCGGCGCGGCAGCCGATTCGGTGTCGTCGCTCGAATCCTCAGATTTTGTATCCGGCGCGGCGCGCCTATTGTCGGGCGTCGCGGGGTCAGCGGAGGGCGGAGTTTTGCCAGCGGAATTGGTATCGGGTGCGTTGCGGGCGTCTGCTTTGGGCTGTTCCGAATCCGGCGGAGGTTGGGAGCCAGTTGAAGGCGTCGGAGTAGCCGATTGCTGCGCTGCCTCAGGCTGAATGGCACCCGGCTGTCCAGCTGCCGGCGGATTGGCAGCCGGCGCATTCGAAGTGCTGGCCGGAGGTTGATTTGGGACAGTCTGCGACTGGGGCGTGACCTCAGGCGGGGCGGGAGATGGATTTTCTGTCGCAGGATTCTCCGAGCTCTGCGCCGCAGGAGCTGGCTTTTTTACGATTGCGTCCAACCATGGAAGTTGATTTTTCCAGCGCAAATATCCCAATCCGATTGCGAGCAGCAGCGCAAACACAATAAAAAAGAATTTGCCCGCACCTCCGCCGCGGTGGTGCTCCTCATCAGCCAGCAAGTAATCGAGGTTACGCGAGCGTGCGTCCCGGGGATCGACCTTGCGCGACGCCGCAGGCGCATCACCGAGGCCAAGAAAAGATGGCCCGCTGATCGAGGGCGAACTGTCTACCGCGCGAGGGGATGTGTGAGGCTGGTCGAGCGGCCGCGTTGCCGTCGCGGTGGTTTGCGTGAAACGCTCCGCAACCGGGGCGGCGCCACGCTCCGCCTTTGCGGGTGGCGGGGGCGAAGCCAGCAAAGTCCCGCCGCACATTCCGCAGAAGCGCATGCTATCTGGATTGTCATTCCCGCAACGAGGGCAGCGCACAGGTTCTCCTTCCTGTAATAGCTTACGATATCTTGGGGCTTCGATGCAGGAGGACGTGTTTTACTCGTCAGCATGTCAGGAGCGAAGTTGTCCCAGGAAATTTTGAATATTAGGGTGCAAGGGCGCCGGCTCGAGGTTCTGCGTATCGCTGCTCCCCGCGCGAAAGGTCCCGAGTTGGTCTTGCTGCATGAGGGTTTGGGATCGAACTCGCATTGGCGTGATTTTCCGGCGCGAGTAGCGGAGGCAACCAGATGTTCTGTGACTGTGTATTCGCGCTACGGTTGCGGCAACTCAGACGTGCTGACGGAGTCGCGCGGGGTGCGATACATGCACGACGAAGGGCTGCTCGTCCTGCCCGATCTTTTGGCTCAATTAAAGATCGAGAGTCCCGTGCTCGTGGGGCACAGCGATGGTGGTTCGATCGCGATCATTCACGCCGGAGCCCACGATCGTGTACGTGGATTGATTCTTCTGGCGCCGCATGTGTTCGTCGAAGATTTGAGCATAAAAAGCATTGCGGAAGCGAAGGTGACATTCGAGACCACCGATCTGCCGCGACGGTTGTCCAACCATCACCGCGATGCGGCGCGCACATTCTGGGGATGGAACGATATCTGGCTGCACCCCGATTTTCGCAGCTGGAACATCGAGGAGTACCTTCCCATGATCACGTGTCCTATTCTGGTAATTCAGGGCGTGAACGACCAGTACGGAACCATGGCGCAGGTGGAAGCGATCGAGCGGCAGGTTGGTGGTTCGGTGCAAGTGCTCGCATTGTCCGAATGCAAACACTCGCCGCAACGGGATCAGCCTGACGCCACCCTGGAAGCCATTCAGAGATTTATAACCGCTCTGCAGGCCTAAGAAGGGTCTTCGGGACCTGCGCGAACCGAACTAAACTCGGCAATAGACGCGGGTTTTTCCGCTGCAAACGGGTATATACTACGGAGCCACAGACAGTTTTGGGGCTCTGAATGTCGAATGTACCCAAGTGGCCGCCCGACGGGAGCGGTGCCGAGGGGGACCGCACTGCAAAAGACGAGCGAGACAAGACAGCAGTCATCAGTGGGCCGCCCGGCGAAAGTGCGTCCGGCGAAGTAGTAGCGCCCTCCGACGCCCTTACCCTCATCGATGTAACGCCCAGCGCGGGAACCGGTGTCACCCCCGCCGATGCCCCTACCATGCTTGACGCTGGTGCGATCCGTCCTCCTCGTCAGACCCCTGCTACCTATCACCCCGTGAGCGCGCCTGCGTTGCCCCCCGGCACGGTTTTAGGACAGCGCTATGAGATTGTCGCCCTGCTTGGGGAAGGCGGCATGGGGGCAGTGTACGAGGCCCTGGACCGTGAGCTTGAACGGCCCGTCGCTCTGAAAGTAATCCGCCCGGAACTGGCCAAGAGCAAAGCGATTATTGACCGTTTCAAGCAGGAGTTGCTGCTGGCGCGTGAAGTTACCCACCGCAACGTGATCCGCATTTACGACCTGGGTGAGGCCGACGGCATCAAGTTCATCACCATGGAGTTTGTGCAGGGCGAAGACCTGCGCACCCTGCTCCTGAGGGAGAAGAAACTAGCTCCCGAACGGGCGGTGGACATCATCCAGCAGATTTGCCGAGCCCTGGAGGCAGCGCACAGCACAGGCATCATCCACCGCGACTTGAAGCCACAGAACGTTATGTGCGATAGGAGCGGCCGCATTCTGGTCATGGATTTCGGCCTGGCACGCATGATCGAGGGCGACGGCATGACCCAGACTGGCGCGCTCGTCGGCACCATGGACTACATGTCCCCTGAGCAGGCGTTGGCCAAGGATCTGGACCAGCGCTCCGACCTTTTCACCGTAGGATTGATTTTTTACGAGCTTCTGACTGGTGTCACGCCCTTCAGGGCAGATAGCGCAATTGCCAGTTTGCTTCGCCGTACCTCGGAAAGGGCTATCCCGGTTTCCGATCATGACAAAACAATCCCAGCTGCGCTCAGCGGCATTGTCAGCAAATGTCTTGAACGGGATCCCAACCTGCGTTACCAGAGCGCAAGCGAACTGCTGCGCGATCTGGACGCTTGGCAAGGCAAGTTAGCGGGAGCAACATTGGGTTTTCAGCCGGCAGTTGAGCCCTGGGGACGGACGATCCCCTGGCCGCTGCTGTGCGGCATCGTTACCGTCATCGTTTTGGCCCTCGTGGGCTATTTCTTTCGTGGGAAGCTCTTTGGGCCCTCCGGGCAAAAGGCCGTATCTGGACCCGCCATGTCGCTGGCGATCCTGCCTTTCCGCAACGCGTCTGGCGATCCTGCTCTGGATTGGCTTGGACCGAGCCTCGCCGAGATGTTGAGCACCGATGTCGGCCAGTCTGCGCGCCTGCGAACGATTTCGCCTGACCGCCTCCACCAGGTACTCTCGGATTTACGTGTCACTCCGGGTACGGCAATTGATCCAACGATGGTAGGCCGGATCGCGGAATTCAGCAGCGCAGACACGGTGGTCTGGGGGCAGTACGCCAAATTCGGCGACCAGATCCGGGTGGACGCCACGCTCCAAGACCTCAAGCGGGACCGGCGGGTGCCACTCAAAATTGAAGGAGTTGCAGAGAAGGATATTCCGGGAGCCATTGATCGGCTGGCTGACTCGATTCGCCAGAATCTGGCCGTTTCTTCCGATATGGTCAAGGAACTAAAGGCGAGTTCCTTCCAGCCGAGCACCACGTCAGTGGCTGCGTTGCGTGAATACAACGAGGGAGTTCAACTTATACGCCAGGGGAAGAACCTGGAAGCAGTAAAGAGTCTGCAACTTGCCGTAAAAGATGATCCGCAGTTCGCGCTGGCTTATTCGCGACTGGCAGAAAGCGAGGCCCAACTCGGCTATGACAACGACGCCGAACAGCATTCCAGGAAGGCTGTTGATCTCGCACAGCAATTGCCGGTAACCGAGAAATACATCATCCAGGCGAATCACGCTCGGATCACCAAAGACAACGCAAAAGGTATTGAAGCGTACGAGAATCTGGCCAAAAGTATGCCGGATAACACAGACGTGCAGTTTGCGCTGGGCAGCGTATATGAGGACAGCGGCAATCTTACGAAGGCCAGTGAACATTTCGCAGCGGTTCTGAAAGCAGATCCCAAGAACATCAACGCCTTATTAGCGAGCGGCCGCCTCGCCATTAAGAATGGAGATAGCGAGGCAGCACTTGATCCCTTAAGCCGCGCGCTGACGCTGGCCGTGCGGGTGGATAATCAGGAGCAAAAAGCTTTGGTCCTGCTGGCCATGGGCATTGCATATCGGGTGCTTAACAAGCCCAAAGAGGCGCTGGGAAATTATCAGCAGTCGCTGGAGATCAACCGACAATTAGGGCAGAAGCGCGGGGTAGCAGCGAACCTCAACGAAATCGCCCAGGTGCAGAGCACGCTGGGCAAACTGGATGCGGCCCTGACCAGCTACAAGGAAGCGCTGGAGATTCGTCGACAGATTGGCGCGAAAAAAGAAAGCGGCGACATTCTGATCGATATCGGCGGAGTTTACGAGAGCCGGGGGCAATATGACTCCGCCCTGGACGCGTACAAGCAATCTCTGCAGATCCAGCGGGAAGCTGGTGACGAGACTTACCAGGCGTTGTGTCTGAACAACATTGGGAATGTCTATCTCAATCGCGGCGATAACGACAACGCGCTTACCTATCTTCAACAGGCGCTGCAACTGCGCGAGAAGCTAAACGTTCCGGGCGACGTTGCCGAGACGCTGCACAACCTTGGAGAAGCCTATGCCAATGTCGGCCAGTACGAACAGGCCATGGCCAATTACATGCGGGCCATTGATCTTGATCGCAAAGCCGGTGACAACGTAGGAGCTGGCGTGATGTTGCACGCAATGGCTGCCGTCTTTGAAGCCCAGGGACGATATGGGGCCGCGGTGAATGCGATCCAGGACGCGATTAAACCCTTACGCGAGACGGGAGACAAGAGTCCGCGCATGGCGCAGTTTGTCGCGGACCTCGGGGGCGCTCTCGGCCGTGCCGGCAGAGTTTCCGAAGCTGGCAAGCCGTTGGAGGAAGCCGATGCTTTGGCTCGGCCGCTGAAGAATGATGGCCTGCAAGCCATTATCTTCAACACTCAAGGCGATCTGGCCTTTTACAGCGGTGACCTGAACCGGGCAAAGGAGTTCTACAACAGTGCGCTGCGCTCGGCTACGCGCGCCAACGAGCGGCATACTACGCTCGAGATTAAGAGCAACATCGTAAAAGTGACGCTGGCCGAAGGACATGGCGCGAGCGAGCGCGAGCTGCGCCAGTTAGGCGACCAAGCGGACGCGCTGGGCCTGCGTGATCTCTCCACACAAGTTTCGGTTTATGTCGCACAGGCCATGATCAACGCGAAGGATTTCAATCATGCCCGCGACACCCTGGAGCGCAGCCTCGGTGCCAGTGAAAAGCTGGGCATGCGCATGCAGAGTGTCAAAATTCAATACCTGCTCGGGAATTCAATACGTTTATCGGGTGACATCACAAATGCCGCAGGACATTATCGCGAGGCCGTGCGGATGCTGGATGAGATCAGAAAAGAACCCGGGGCTGAGAAATTGCTGGAGCGAGCCGACCTGAAATCAATCTACGAAGATGCCAGCCGCTGGTCCGCCACGCACAATTAGGTAAGTTTGCCTTTACAGTTGCGAGTCTGCTTTGAGGAAGCGCTCTCAACGCGTGGTTTCTAATCGAGAGCCGAATGGGATCCACTCGAGCCCTGACCTACCTCAGTCATCGATATAGGGCCGTAAACTCAAAGCCCCGCAGGAGATTAGCGCCGCTTTGTCCTTGTTGGCGGCGCTACGAAGCCTAGTCGGTCGCCGCTTAAAAAAGAAAATGGGCGGAATTGCTCCCGCCCATCTTGAAATTACTTTTTAAATCTGAAGTTGGCACGTTGAGTAGTACCATCGGCGAGTTCAAGGACCAGCTGACGGCAGGAATTAGCCCAAGCGGATTGGGTTTTCCAGACATAGGTGTACTGATTCGAGGTCGGATCGTAGGACAGGCTACTGTTTCCCGCTGCCACTGTCGCTTCAATCGTGTCCACTGGGTCGGTACTGCTGCAGGGCATACTTCCCGATCCAGGCGCTCCGCCGGCGAAGATATTCAAGCCGAAGTTGCCGCCCAAGCTAAATTTTACCGGAACAGCGCTGCCCGCTTTAACCAGATTAACCATGGGAAGATTGTCAACCGGCTGGAAGAACCCGGTGAAGCCGTATTTTGGATTCGGCAAGTCGCTTACCGGAACGAATAGCGAGTTGAAACTCTTTGTACCGCCGCTGGTGGTACAACAGTCGTTTTGGATTAGAGTGAAAATATTGTGCAAATCGCGGCAGGTGTTCGCCGTGTCATTGGTGCACCCCAAGGCATTGTCCGTTGCGGCGAGGTAACCAGGATTTAATACCTGGGAAGGGTCAATGAAGGTGTTGTTGGAGTACTTGATCTTCACCCCGATAATCGCCGCTGAAAGTAACTGATCGGCCTGCGGACAGTTCAGTCCGGCAAAAGTGGTGTCGGAGGGCCGCTTGCAGAGGGCGATGGTCACCGCACAACTGAAATTCCCATTCCCAGTATCTTGCTGCATGCAGTGGCTACCCTGGGCGAATGTTCCTGCGACCAGGCTTTGAAAAGCGGAATCCGAGATCGGCAGGAAAGTAACTTTCATCAGAGTGCCATTGAAAGCATTAGGGTCCGCACCGGAGTTGGTGTAGTCGATTGTCTGGATTGTCGTAGCCCCTGGGGTGGGGATTATGAACTGGGTTATGGTCGACGTTAATGGCTCAGTGACGCTCACACCTCCAATGGACTCAGGCGTGCCTTCAAGAGCGAACCACGTACTTCCGCCAGCCGGAATTCCGTCATCGACCTCGCCGACCACGAAATTAACTGTACCGCTTGTGTGGCACGTTGCGGGCTCATTGTTAACCGTGCAAGACGTTCCCGCGTCGACACTGAAGGTATTGTGTGGGCCTTCGTAACCGGTAGGGTCGTTGCTGCACCATGAGTAAGCCGGCGTGTGAAATTGGGTATTGCAGGGGCCGTCACCATCGAAGAAGAAAATTCCTCCATTCGTAGTGTCAGGCGAACTTAGAACGATGGACTTCAAATTGGCTCCCGAATTATTCTGTATACCAACCAACGTATCTTCATCGCCGTCATATGGGTTTCCATTGCCGGTCGCAGTCACAGTGAACGAAGTCGCCTGCCCGTTGCCATCAACTGCGAGCACGTCTATCACGGCCCCGCAACCCACGGCCGTACCGACTTGACCCGATCCGGCGCCCACCGTGGGATTGGTGCACTGATCGGAAACTTGCGCACTCGAAAACTTACACCCGCATATCACCAGGAAACATACAAGTGACAGCCACCTAAACCGTCGCGCGCCTTCCAAAACCTGAGTTTTACAATTCATAATCGCCTCTCTTCTCTCTTTCTGTTCAAGCGACTCCCGTCGTGCGCGGCGTCCGCACAGTTCACGCCAGCGCTCCGCTAGAGCAGTTTGTCTGTTGGTTCGAATCCAGTTTTCGGATAGCCTCTGAGCCATTCGGGAGGTCAAATAACCAGCCTCTGAAAGGTGCCCATAGCTCACAGACCGCCACCCACACGACTACGAACGTCATTGCTCAACTTGATAACACCGGCTGAGCCTCGGAGCTCAATACTTCACTGTCTGGTTTGAGCCCTCTTTGACGTTCTTCTTTTTCCAGGATTAATCGCGACGGGGGAAAACCTGCTTGCGCAGATACCGCACAAAGACGGGGAAGACCGCTAACCCCTTTCGGTCAAATCGCCCGCCAGTCGCCGCCAATTGTGTACCTATGTGTACGTTATGTCAACGGAATTGCGCAAAATATCTGTGAATATATCCAAGTGTGCAAACTTATTCGCACTCGAAAAAGGAAGGACGGCAAAACCTAACGGATCACTCTTGCAGTCGTCTTGGGGTGCTCAACCCAACCCTTGTGACGCGCTTTCAGCGAGACAGGGTGGGAATTTGATTTTCCGTCATCAGAGTGGGTTTGAAACGAGATGCAGGAGACGAGAAGAAAATAACTGGCGGAGAGGGAGGGATTCTATTACCGCCATTTCTAGCAAGTCGTGATGATTCCTACACATAGCCATAATATCCTGTGTTTATGAGGGTTTCAAGCACATTCTCGATTTAGGGTCGGTTGTCTACGACGACCTCTAACGACCTCCATTGACCATCAAAACGATATCACTAATATCACCTGCAAATGGTTCGTCCTGATGGCTGCTGAGAACGCATCGGGCTATGCGGGAGTAATTTTAGAAAGCTCGATTCGCGTCGTTACTTCCTGTTTGCCGACCACAAGGAAACAATCACTGGCTTCGCAGTCGTGTATTACCCAACCGAGTTCCACCCAACTCAGAACACGGTCCTGCGAGCACATTTCGACAGGACCGCTCGGCGAGTACAATTAGCAGCACTGGGGTGTATGGGATGGCTCTGGCCGCTGGGACCAGGCTCGGAGCATACGAGGTATCAGGCGCGCTCGGCGCCGGCGGCATGGGCGAGGTGTATCGTGCCCGTGATCCGCGTCTGAGCCGCGATGTGGCAATTAAAGTCTTGCCGGATCGCTTGAGCGGCGATCCATGTGCGCTAGCACGTTTTGAACGCGAGGCGAAGGTGCTGGCAGCCCTTTCTCATCCGAACATCCTTACCATTTTCGACGTGGGCTCGGAGAACGGTATCTCCTTTGTGGTCATGGAGCTGCTCCCAGGGCAAACACTGTCCAGCCGAATAGCTCAACGTCGTCCCGACTGGCCTGAGGCAGTCCAGATGGGAATCGAGATTGCGGATGGACTTTCAGCTGCGCACACTCGAGGAATCACGCACCGCGATTTGAAGCCAGAAAACATTTTCCTCACCCGGGATGGACACATAAAAATTCTAGATTTTGGACTAGCGAGCTCCCCTGACGATTACAACCCCACCGAGGCCGAGTTCGGATCCACAGCCGAATTGGTCACAGCAATCGGCGTCATCATTGGAACTGTGCCCTACATGTCTCCGGAACAATTAAGGGGGATGCGTGCAGATGCACGAAGCGACATTTTCTCCTTTGGTTGTGTGTTGCAGGAAATGATTACAGGGAAGAGCCCATTCGTACGTGCTACGCGGGCGGAAACAGTGTCCGCAATTTTGACGGAGACTGCCCCATCACTGAAACAGTTTGACCCGACCATTCCAGCGGAGTTGGATCAAGCAGTAAAACGCTGTCTGATTAAGGAGCCAGATCAGAGATTTCAATCTGCTGGAGATCTGGCCTTTCACCTGCGACAGATTCTTAACACGGATTCCTCGGCGAGTGCGAGGATGCAACTCACGCGATGGGTTGCGCGGTTCAATGGAAGAACTGCCGAGACGGCCGTAGCTGTAGTCGTTGTCTTACTGTTCTTGGGCGCGTTTGGCTACTGGTTTGGCGCAAGGCGGTCCCCCGTTGTGCGCCCGCTGTTCAAGTCCATTGCTGTCCTTCCTTTGCAAAATTACTCTGGCGATTCGCAGCAGGAATATTTTGCCGACGGCATGACGGACTCGCTGATTGCAGACCTCGGGAAAATCAAAGACATGAGAGTCATCTCGCGCACCTCCGTGATGCCATTCAAAGACTCGAAGAAATCGATGCGCGAAATTGCGCATGAATTGCACGCCGATGCTGTGATTGAAGGCTCGGTGCTCCGTTCCGCGGACCGGGTGCGTATAACTGTTCAGTTGATTGACGCGGCAAGGGATCAGCATCTTTGGTCGGAAAGCTACGAGCGCGAATCAAAGGACGTTTTTGCGCTGCAAGGCCAAGTAGCACAGGCGATCGCACAACAAGTGCATGCTGTGGTTACCCCCGATGAGCAGAAGCGTATAACCAGCTCGCCTGCGATTGACCCCGAGGTGTATGAACTCTACCTCAAGGGCCGCCACATCATGGAGCGCGGAGAATTGGAAGATATTCTGAAAGCGATCAATTACTTTCAATCCGGTCTGGCAAAGGATCCCAACAGTGCTCTGCTCTACACGGGCTTGGCCGACGCCTACATCGACAGGATGATGG
>Ga0068856_100006259_pt1 | contig 11686 bp, 10 predicted proteins | sample KBSCornC62_FD_66595 | JGI IMG/M metagenome (GOLD analysis project Ga0068856, IMG submission 66595) | Corn rhizosphere microbial communities from Kellogg Biological Station, Michigan, USA - KBS Corn C6-2 | ecosystem: Host-associated > Plants > Roots > Rhizosphere > Soil ... | reverse complement strand
CTGTCCTGTGGCCGATCCATGGCGACGCGGTTGCCGTGAGGGCAGGATTCTTCTTCGCCCAGTCTTTCGCGCAGCCGTTTCTCGAAGTCGGCGGAGACGGCGTGTTCCATCTGCTCAGCTTCGTCGTGGACTTTGTACCATTCCATGCCGAAGATTTCGGTCAGCATGCGCTCGATCAGGTGATGGCGGTTCATCACGCGGTTGGCGATTTCGCGGCCCTCGCGCGCGAGCGTTATTTCACCGGCCGCCGTGACACGGATCAAGCCGTCACGCTTCAAGCGGCGGATGGCCATGGTCACCGCGGGCGGCGAAACCTGGAGCCAGCGGGCCAGCGTGGCGGCGATAACCACTTCGCCTTCGCCTTCGGCCTCCGCGATGGCCTTCAGGTAATTCTCTTTCGAAATCGTGATGCGCACTCACTGGTGATTGTAATATGCGGGCGAGCCTGAGTACTCAGATAAGCACGCACCAAGTCGGCTGTGTCACACTGTTCGTGAGTTCGTTATGGCGCGACTCTTGCTATCGCTCTGCTTGCTCTTGCCCGCTTTCGCAAGTGAGCCTACCAAGACTGTGATATTCGGACGCGGCGTTCAGGCTGTGACTGTACCCACCTTCGATCAAGGCTACCTGCTGTTTAATTTGCCTAGGAGTAACAGCGTCGAGGTCTGGGGACCGGATGGGCTGCTCCGCTTTTTTGCCGCGGCCGAGAACCCGCCGGGAGCAAGCGTCATGAGCCTGGCGGTGGATTCCGATGGATCGGTTGCCGCCGCCGTTGGGTTTAGTGGACCGCAGGGATTTGGTGGCGGTCTCGCCTACTTTGACGCTTCAGGCAAACAGACGCGCTTCGTGGAAACCGGGAAGTACATGCCGGCGCATGTGAGTTTTGATCGAAATCACTCGCTGTGGACGTTTGGTTGGCAACGGGATTCCTCGGGCGATTACGAAGATCGTAGTAATTACATGATGTTTCGCAAGTTTTCGCCGGATGGAAGCGAGATAGGCCGGTACGCTCCGCGTTCATCTCTACCAGAGAAATCTGCACCGGGCGGGACGTCGCTTGGGCAGTTGAGACTGCGAGTCGCGGACGATCGGGTCGGCGCACTTTCAGAAAACCGAGTTTGGATAGAGCTTGGACTCGACGGGCGCCTCATCGGCAAATGGCCTTTGGGACGAGACTTGCAGGGCGGACTAGCGTTCACAAGCGATGCGCGGTTGTGCCGGCAGACCCCAGGCAAGACAGTGCCTGGCATTGAGTGTCTTGATCGAGGGACGGGCGGTTGGAAAGATGCGGGTGACGCACCAGTGAGTGGATTGTTACTAGGTGCGCAGGGAGATGAACTCGTTTTTAGCCGGGACGATGGCGTAGTCCGCCTCTATTGGGTTAAGGTGCCTTGAGCGACATCCACTACATAGTATGTTGGAAACGCATGCCGGCAAAGCTCACGACGCTGGCTTCGTCGATGTTCCACTGCTGGTAACCCAGGAGTTCGCCGCGGGCTTGCGGAACGGCTTTGAGGAAGGTGTAGATCGGCGCGGAGCCGCACCATTTCAAATCGTCCTGATTCTGCTGCACCAGGTTCCAGAAGCCGCGGGCGTCGCCAGATTCCATACGCTGGATGCGGGCGCGATCGCGCTGTTCCACCTCCGCCATTTCGTCGCGGCCGGCGATGGCGGTCATCCGGTCGCCGTAGCGCTGGCCCATGTGCGCCATGTCGATGCCCAGAACCCACAATAGCTTGCCGTCTTCGCGAGCGGCAATGTCGCCAAGCGTTCCCAGAATTCGGCTGACGTTCTCGTCGTCCTCCGGCATCCCGCCCTGGTAGATACTGCGCAGATAAGAACCGCACAGAATCGGCAGGATGCGGATGCGCGGTCCGAACAGGTGCTGCAGGAAGACCACTTGAAACTCGATGGAATGCTCGATGGCATGGCAGTAGTCTTCTATCAGCGCGGCGGGGCCGAGGGCGTGCTCGATCTCGTCCACCAGCTTCGCGTCGGTGATGGCTTCACCGTACGGCGTGACGAAAGGTTTACGGGTGAGCCCCAAACGTTCGGGATGGCCGTAGTGGGAGGTTCCCAGGATAACGAACGTTCGCTCGGCGTCGGCGGGAGTGAGCGCGGAATAAGCTGCGCGGTAAGCCTCCACTCCACCAAAGGGGCTGACGTGCGGAGCGGCGATAGCGAGCGTGCGGCGGGAGGCGGACACGTTCGTATTTGCGCTGTTAGCTCCGGCACCGTTCATATAATCCGCGAACGTGGCGCGGAGTTCGCCGGGCTCATCCGGGTAGCCCGTTCCGGCGTGTGCAGGTTCGCGAAGGGGCGCCTCAGCGAAGGCGCGTTCCGCTTCGCCGCGGCGCCGCGCGAAGTTTTCATCTTCGAGAAAGCCAGCATCGCTGAGCGCATTCAGCAGATTGGTTTCGATATCGCCGGCCTGGAGGTCGCCTGTGAGGCGCACCAGATGCGCCCGCAGATCCAGGGCGTTGTGCTCGCCGTCGAAAAATTCCAGACACTCGATGAGCGGAGGCGGGACGATTAACGTCGCTTCAGAGAAATGGAAAGGATCGCGAATCATCAGGCCCGGCTTGTCTTCGAACGGCGACGGGATGAAGTCGAGGGTCATTCGCAGGCGTGGCAACATGGTGACGTCCCTGAGCGCGGGCACCACCAGCATACAACGGCGGGCGGGCGCGGGCAGACTAGAATTGAAGGGACTCCCGTGTCCATTCAAGACGCATCCCCGCTCCAAGAATATCGCTCGCGATTCGAACGCTGGCAGACGGAGCACGCGGCCAGCGGAGTCCGCTCGCGGCAACTCGGCAACGCACGGCTGGTGACGGGACTGGCGGCGGTGGTCATCGCGGCGCTGGCGATTGGAGCGGGTGTTCTCTCGCCGTGGTGGTTGCTGGTTCCTCTGATAGTCTTCGTCGCGCTCGCGATTCTGCACGATCGCGCGGACAAACGGCGCGACGCGGCGTTGCGGGGAACTGCGTATTACGAACGCGCTCTGGCGAGGATGGAGAACCGGTGGATCGGCAAGGGCCACCAGGGCGAGGCTTTTCGCGATCCCAAACACTTGTACGCCGATGATTTAGATTTGCTGGGTCCGGGGTCCGCGTTCGAATTGCTGTCGACTTCGCGCACGGCCACCGGAGACCGCATGCTGGCGGAGTGGTTGCTGGCGCCGTCGCGGCCGGAGATCGTGATGGCGCGGCAGGGCGCAGTGGCCGAGCTGCGCGGAAGGCTGGACTTGCGCGAAGACATCGCGCTGATGGGCGAAGATATTCGCACGGCCATCGACGATCAAGCGATGAAAACCTGGGGTGAGCGGCCTGCGGTGCGCTTCTTTCCCGGCGCGCGATGGGTGGCGCTGGCGCTCGCGTGCGCGGCCGTGCTGACGTTTGGATTGTTTCTGGGGCAGGTGCTGAGTCTGCGGCCGTTTCTGGCGGTGGTGCTGGCGGAGCTGATCTTTGGATTGGTGGTTCGGGACGCGGTGCGCCGGGTCGCGGTCCTGGTATCGACGCCGGCGCGCGAGCTAAAGCTGGTGCGCCTGCTGCTGGAGCGCCTGGAGAAGGAGCAGTTCATTGCCCCACACCTGGTGCATCTTACGCACGCGCTGGACGTCCACGGGTTGACGGCGTCCGCGGAAATCCGGAGACTGGAGCGGGCAGTGGAATATCTGGACTCGGCGCGCAATCAGTTTTTTCGCGTGTTCGCCGCGCCGCTGGTGTGGATCCCGCAATTCACGATGGCGATTGAAGCGTGGCGGCAGGAGTGCGGCCCGCACATCGGGGAGTGGATCGCGGCGGTGGGCGAGTTTGAGGCCCTGTGCTCACTTGCGACCTTCGCGTACGAGCGGCCGGACGCTGTGTTCCCGGAGCTGGCGGCGGCCAATGAGGCCCCGCTCTTTGAAGGGCTAGACGTGCGGCATCCGCTGATTCCTCGGGATCATGCCGTCGGGAACGACGTGAAGCTGGGCGCCAAGCTCCATGGAGCGTGCGCGCTGTGGATCGTTAGTGGCTCCAATATGTCGGGCAAAAGCACGCTGCTGCGCGCGGTGGGGCTGAACACGGCATTGGCGTGGGCGGGTGCTCCGGTGTGTTGCGCGCGCTTGCGAGTGTCACCGCTGCGCATCGGCGCGTCGATCCGGGTGAACGATTCGCTGGCGGACAATAAATCGCGGTTCTACGCCGAGATCAGCCGCCTGCGGGATATCGTGGACCTGGCGCGCGAGGGGCAGCCGACCCTGTTTCTGCTGGATGAGCTGTTGAGCGGCACCAACTCGCACGACCGGCGCATCGGCGCAGCGGCGGTGATCCAAGGGCTGGTAGAGCGCGGGGCGATCGGTCTGGTAACCACGCACGATCTGGCGCTGGCCGAGATCACCGCAACCCTCGGCGAGCGGGCGCTCAACGTACATTTTGAGGATCACATTGAGGATGGGGAGATTCATTTCGACTACCGGCTGCGGCCTGGAGTCGTCGAGCGAAGCAACGCTCTGGAATTAATGCGCGCCGTTGGTCTGGATGTATAGTGAGCGTATGAACGTTCTGATTACGGGCGCAAGCGGCGGCCTGGGAAGCGCAGTTTGCCAGGAGTTTCTCGCGAGCGGAGCGAAGGTGATCGGTGTGAATCGCGGGTGGAAAACAGCGGCGCCATTTGCAACGATTTCGGCCGATGTGTCGACCGCGGAGGGCTGCGAATCCATGGTGAAACAGGCTCTGGAACACGGGCCGGTGGACGCGCTGGTGCACTTGGTAGGGGGATTTGCAGGCGGCTCGGGCGTGGCCGAGACTAGCGACGAAACCTGGGACAAGATGATGAACCTTAACCTGCGCACCGCGTTTTGTTGTATCCGTGCGGCGCTCAAACCCATGCAGGCGGCGGGGCGCGGACGCATCGTGGCTGTGGGTACGCGTATGGCGGTCGAGCCATCGCCGAATTTCGCGGCGTATGCAGTATCGAAGGCGGCGCTGGTAGCGCTGGTCAAGAATGTAGCGGTTGAGGGCCAGAAATTTGGCGTCACGGCGAATGTGATTCTGCCCTCGACCATCGACACGCCGGCGAATCGCGCGGCCATGCCGAAAGTGGATTTTTCGCGCTGGGTTAAACCGGAGTCGATCGCCAAGCTGATGGTGTATCTGGTATCGGACGCAGCGGCGGATACCAGCGGCGCGGTAATTCCGATTTACGGGAGGGCCTGAAATGAAAAAAATGACGGATGCCGAGATCGCGGCCGCTCTGCCGAAACTGGCCGGGTGGGCCTTGAAGAACGGCAAACTTCATCGCGAATATAAGTTTTCAGATTTCAAGCGCGCGATGGAATTCATGCAATCGGCGGTGGCTGGAATCGAAAAGATGAATCATCATCCCGAGTGGTTCAATGTATATAACAAGGTGACCGTCGATTTGAACACGCACGATGCCGGTGGTATTACCGCCAGGGATTTTGAGCTCGCAGAATTGCTAGAGGGGTTGTCGAAGCGAGCGTTATGAAGGCGGTCTGGCTCGGGATCGTGATTCTGTTCACTCAGTCTGCGCAGGCGCAGGAAACCTTTTCCGCATCCGCAGCGCTCGACGCCGTGGTGGACGAGGCGGTGCGCGAGGGCTTGATTCCGGGTGCCGTGCTGATTGTGGGGCACGACGGCAAAATCGTTCATCGCAAGGCCTATGGGAATCGCGCGCTGGTGCCCGCGCGCGAGGCCATGACCGTCGATACAATTTTCGACATGGCGTCGCTGACCAAGGTGACGGCCACTACGCCATCGTTGATGAAGCTTTTCGAGCAAGGCAAACTGCGCATCAACGATCCCGTGACCGCCTACCTGCCCGAGTTTGAGGGCGGCCACAGCGACATCACGGTGCGCGATCTGATGACGCATTTCTCCGGGATGCCTCCGGACCTCGCGCTGGAACCGCCCTGGACCGGCTACCAGACCGGCATCGGGCGAGCCTTGGTGGAAAAGCCTCTGTCGCCGCCTGCGACGAGATTCCTCTACAGCGATGTCAATTTCGAACTGTTGGGCGAGATCGTGCACCGGCTAAGCGGCAAGCCGCTCAACGATTACGCGCGGGAAACCGTGTTTGTGCCGCTGGGGATGAAAGAAACGGAATTTCTTCCGGCCGCATCGCTGCGCGCACGCATCGCACCCACCGAGATCGACGCAGCGACCGGCATGCCCTTTCGAGGTGTGGTACACGACCCCACCGCGCGCTACATGGGCGGAGTGGCGGGGCACGCTGGGTTATTTTCGACAGCAGGAGATCTCGCGAAGTACGCCCAAATGCTGCTGGACGGCGGCGGAAAACTGTTCTCGCCGCTCACGGTGAAGAAATTCGCGGCGCCAAACTCGCCGCCGGATCAGCCGATTCTGCGAGGGTTGGGCTGGGACATTGACTCCGGGTTTTCCGCGCCGCGCGGCGAGCTGTTTCCGATCGGATCGTACGGACACACGGGATTCACGGGCCCGTCGCTGTGGATCGATCCGGCATCGAAAACCTACGTCATCCTCATGACCAATTCGGTGCATCCGAAGGCCGGCAAGAATTTGAGTCCGCTACGCTCGAAGATTGCGACGGTAGTGGCAGCGGCGCTGGGTGTGGAAGGCGGCGCGCCGGCTTACGAAACTCTCGAAAACGCGGGTGTGCGCCGCATGATAGCGCCAAATCATGAAGTGATGACGGGGCTCGATGTGATGGAGGCCAGCCATTTCGCGGAACTCGCGGGCAAGCGTGTGGGATTGATCACCAATTACACCGGTCTGAATCGCGCGGGTCAGCGCAATATCGACGTCATGCGCGCGGCGGGCGTGCGAATCACCGCGCTTTTCGCGCCGGAGCACGGGATCACGGGCAAGGAAGACCGTCCGGATGTGGCGAACGCGAAGGACGCTTCGACGGGATTGCCGGTATGGAGCTTATACGAGAACGGACGCTACCGCATGACGCCGGCGATGCTGGGCGACGTGGACGTCCTGGTTTTCGACCTTCAGGATGCAGGGGCGCGCTTCTACACCTACTCGTGCACTCTGCTCTACGCGATGGAGGAAGCCGCGAAGGCAAAAATCCCGTTTTACGTGCTGGATCGGCCGAATCCGGTGACAGGCGCGCATGTGGAGGGTCCGGTGCTCGACGATAACCTGCATAGCTTCATTGGTTGCTTCGCGATGCCGGTGCGGCACGGCCTGACGCTGGGTGAACTGGCGGCGATCGCCAATGCGGAACGTAAATTGGGCGCGGACCTGCATGTCGCAAAGATGAAGGACTGGCAGCGCGGCGACTGGTTCGACTCCACCGGCCTGACCTGGATCGATCCTTCGCCCAACTTGCGCAGCTTGAACGCCGCGGCGCTCTACGAGGGGCTGGCGCTGCTGGAAGCATCGCCCAACTATTCCGTGGGCCGGGGCACGGATGCGCCCTTCGAGCAGATCGGCGCGGATTGGATTCACGGCGCGGAACTCGCGCAGTTTCTCAACCGCTGGGTGCTACCGGGGGTGCGCGCGTATGCCACGAAGTTCCAGCCGTCGTCAGGGCCGTTCGCCGGGAAAACGATCGAAGGGGTGCGTTTCGTAATCATGAACCGCGAGCAGTTGAACTCGGTGCGCATGGGGCTTGATGTGGCGTACGCGCTGCAGCGCCTGTATCCCGGCAGGATCAATTTCGAGGCATGCCGTTTTTTGATCGGCAGCCGCGAAGTAGTGGATGCTCTCAAGGCCGGCACCGCGCCGGGCGTGATCGAGGAGCGCTTGCGCGAACAAGTGCAAAAATTCGAAGATCGGCGGCGGCCGTTCCTGCTTTACTGAGGCTGCTCGAAAGTACCGGCAAACTGGCGTTTCAGGGCAGCGATGGTCTTTCTCTGGGCGGGTGTCAAGCCCGCGGTTTCGCGATCAACGACCTCGCGATCACCGGCGATTCCATGATCTGCAGCCAGACTGAACCATGCGAGCGCCTGCTCGTATTCATAGTCGGGTCGATCGGGCGCGTCGAACAAAAGGCGAGCAAGGCGGTCCTGGCATTGCGCTACGCCTCCGGCCGCACAAAGACGAAAGTAGTTCTTGGCGCGATCTGTATTCGCTTCCAGGCCCACCCCCTTTTGATAATGGTCGCCCAGGAAATATTGCGCCTCACGGCTGCCGAGCACGGCTGCGCGCCGCATATTGTCCCAATTTTCTTGGTTGCTCGGCGAGTCGTTGAGCGAACGTCTGGCGATGCTGTAAATCGCGGGTCCATAGTTTTTCTTGGCGGCCTGCTCGATCTTGGCCCAGCCCGCCGCGGGGTTTTGGGCCACGGGTGGCTCATTCTCTCCGGTGGTTTCCCACAGGCCCACCAAGTACAAGGCGCCTGGAAATTTTTGCCGGGCAAGTTTGCGGATGCTTTCGATGGAGCGATCCCGGGCTGGGCCTTTATCACGTATCAGGCTCTGCAGCGCGACGTTATATTCGGTTCGCCGACGCTCGCCGGCTTCGTCGAATCCGGTTCCGACGAAACGGAAGTTCACCATAATGGTCGCCCGCACGGGAACCGCGACGCCGTCTTTCTGACCCGGGATGAACTCCCATTTCTGAATCGCAGCGATCGCGTTTTCGTCGAGCCCGTACCCCAGCGGACTAATCACTTGAATATTGGCGGGGCGGCCTTTTTCTGTAACCACCAATTGGAGCACAACGGTTCCCTGAATGTGATCAGCGCGAGCTAGCGGGCTGTAATCCGGCTCGCCTTTCTGAACAACACGCGGCGGATTCACGCCGGGACCGAGACGGATGGGTGCGGTTTGAGCATACAGTCGTGCCGCCATCACTGCCGCTAAAAGCATGCATCCGAGTTTCGTTCGAGACACAATAAAGCACACTATATACCAAAGGTCCGGTTGCGTATGTGCGGCTAAAATGTTGACGACCTGCCGAATGGCATAAAGTGTCCGGAGGGTTGCCGAAATTATTTCGAACTTTTTTTGCGAAGACGTAACCTGAGTGCGCCGGATCGCGTTTTATAGGTAATTAAATCCCCGTTACGACAGCGGGCGCTCTCACCCTTATCACCCAAACAGGCGCCCGCTTTTTCTTTTCTTTCCCTAAATGACCGCTGCGGATTCCAGGCAGCGCGTCGTTCAGTCGTTCAGATGACATCCACCAGTCAAACGTCCACCAGGGCGGAACTCAAATAGCGTTCTCCGGAATCCGGCAGAACCACAACGATCATTTTCCCCTTCATTGCCGGCTCATGCGCGAGCTTCACGGCCGCGCTCACTGCCGCCCCGCAGGAAATCCCGCACAGGATTCCTTCTTCCTTTGCCAGGCGGCGGGCCATTTCGATGGCTTCTTCGTCGCTGACTTTTTCCACGCGATCTAGCATTTTCAAATCCAAAGTGCCGGGGATGAAACCGGCTCCGATCCCCTGAATGGCGTGCGGGCCGGGCTCGATCGGTTTTCCGGCGAGCGTCTGGCTGATGACTGCGCTGCCGCGCGGTTCCACACCCACTGACAAAATAGGTTTCTTCTTTTCCAACTTGATGTAGCGCGAGACGCCAGTGATGGTTCCGCCAGTGCCGATGCCAGCCACGAAGGCGTCGATTTGGCCTTGGGTGTCGTCCCAGATTTCGGGGCCGGTGGTCTTGAAATGGATGTCGGGATTGGCGGGATTCTGGAATTGTTGCAGCAAAACCCAGCGGCTGGGCTCGGCCGCCACCATTTGCTCGGCGCGTTCGATGGAGGCGCCCATGCCGAGAGCTCCGTCGGTAAGTATGATTTTCGCTCCCAGCAGCTTTAGCACGGCGCGGCGCTCAATCGACATGGTCTCAGGCATCAGCAGCGTGACCGGGTAGCCGCGCGCGGCGCCGACAAAGGCGAGCGCGATGCCGGTATTGCCGCTGGTGGGCTCGATCAGCTCGCGGCCGGGCTTGAGAAGACCGCGGCGTTCCGCGTCCCAGATCATGGCGGCGCCGATGCGGCACTTCACGGAGTACGCCGGATTGCGGCCTTCGATCTTAGCGATGACGCTGGCCTGCGCGCCGTCGGTAACGCGATTGAGGCGCACCAAGGGAGTGCGTCCGATGCTGAAAGAATTGTCAGGGAAGATCATGTTTTAGATTTCTTCAAATGCCGTTTCTTAGATGTCCCAGTTTGCCACGTAGCGGATCTGGGATTTCTGCCAGGTTCGCGCGAGCTCGGCAAACGTAGTGTGATCGAGGATATTCGCGACGGCCGCATCGACTTGCTGCCAGATCTGGTGAAAAGGATTCGAGGCGACGCGCTTGGTCTGCTTGTTGTCTTCAACAAAGCGGAGGACTTCACCCACCGTGATTTCGTTGGCGGGCCTGGCAAGGCGATAACCGCCTTCTGCGCCGCGGCGGGATTCGACGAAGCCTCCCTGCTTGAGTCCGGCGAGGATCAGCTCCAGAAACTTTTGCGGGATCTTTTGGCGGCGCGCGACGTCCGCGATCTTGACCGGCTCGCCGGGGGGCTGCAGGGAGAGGTCGAAGACTGCCAGCAGAGCGTATTCACTTTTCACGGAAATGTTCATGCGGATCGCGCGAACGGGACGTTCTACCTAGCGATTGTAGGGGGTGGCGGGGCGGTGTGTAAAGGCGTGCGCTGTGCATTCACAAGATCCGCAGAAAATATATCTCGTGCAGACTCCGTAAGTTGATGTGCGGAGGTGCGGCGGGAGGATGTTTGCCGGCTGCTACGCTGCTGGTCGCGAGGGAAACGATGGCGGATGACGAGCAGCAAGACGAGCAGCAAGGCGGGGGCAAAGAGCACAGCGGCGCGGGGCAAAAGCGCGGCGAAATCGAAGAGCGAGAAGGTCACGAAGGTGGGCGGCGGTGGCCAGGCGCAGGCTGTAAAGACCATGCTCACAAAGATCGAGACGAAGATGAAGGGCGATCAGATGAAGGCAACGCTGGGGGATTACATCCGGCTGGTGCAGTTACACAAGGAACTGGATGACGAGTCACCGAAGGAGATTAGAGTGACATGGGTGGAGCCGGCGGAGATGGAGTCCGCGAAAGAGGAATAGAGTATCATGCGCTGCCATCGCAGCAGCGGTTCCACGAATCGCGGGCGCGGTTCAAAGGGTTTTCGGGGCCGATCGGGTCGGGAAAAAGCCAGGCGCTTTGTCAGGAGGCGCTGAAGCTGACTTATTTGAATCCGGGGCGGACGGGGCTGCTGGGGGCTCCAACGTTTCCAATGCTGCGGGATGCGACGCAGGCGGCGCTGATCGAAATTTTGGAGCGGAACCGGATTCCGCATGAGTGGAATCGCGGCGAGAGCTATTTGCGGCTCGGCGAAACGCGGTCGCGGATTTTGTTTCGGGCGGTGGAGGAATTCGAGAGGCTGCGTGGGACGAATCTCGCATGGTTCGGGCTGGACGAGTTGACGTATGCACCGCGGGAAGCTTGGTTGCGCCTGGAGGGCAGGCTGCGCGATCCGAGAGCGGCGCGGCTGTGTGGTTTTGCGGTATGGACGCCGAAGGGGTTCGATTGGGTGCACGAGCGGTTCGTAGGGTCGCCAGTGGAAGGCTACGAGACGGTGCAGGCGAGGCCGTTCGAGAATCAGTTTCTGCTGGAACGGGTGCCGGATTATTATCAGCGGCTGAAACACAGCTATGACGGCCGGTTTTACGAGCAGGAGGTTCTGGGCGAGTACCTGGAGTTGACAGCGGGGCGGGTGTACTTCGCGTTCAGCAGGGCAGG
>Ga0068856_100006258_pt1 | contig 11687 bp, 9 predicted proteins | sample KBSCornC62_FD_66595 | JGI IMG/M metagenome (GOLD analysis project Ga0068856, IMG submission 66595) | Corn rhizosphere microbial communities from Kellogg Biological Station, Michigan, USA - KBS Corn C6-2 | ecosystem: Host-associated > Plants > Roots > Rhizosphere > Soil ... | reverse complement strand
GGGGTTGTTGGGTAACTCCGGATCAAGTCCAGGTAACCCAACGTGCTACGCACTCGCCCGCTGCTGCCACCTGCGCCACAGCGCATACACCGGAATGCCAAGCACGATGATCACCACGCTCATGCCTGCATCGCGCGGCGTATCGATGACCGTGGCGATGATCACGCCCAGCACTGTGCACACGAAGACGAGCGGCAACAGCGGATAAAGCGGCACGCGATAGGGCGAACTCTGCGCGCCGAATTGGCGCCGGTACCAGAACAGCGTGGCGATGCCGAATGCATGGCCCAGCCATTCGCCGACCGTGGTGTAGTTGACCAATTGATCGAACGTGCCGGTAATCACCAACACGATTGCCCACAGCCCCAATACCACCAGCGCAACCTGCGGCGCGCGCCAGCGTGGTTCGATCTGGCCGACGGAGCGGAAGAACATGCCGTCCGCGCCCATCGTCTGCAGTACACGCGCGCCGCCGGCAATGGCGATGCTGCAATAGCCAAAGGTAGAACAGGCAATGCCGATGGCCATGATGGTGGCGCCGCGCGGCCCGAAGATGTGGCTCATCAAGTCCGCCGCCGGTGCCTTGCTCGCGGCGAGGCCCGCATGGCCCATGCCGACGAGGTAGGCGATGTTCGCCAGTACGTAGCACGCCACTACGCCCAGCAGGCCCAGCGTCAGCGCACGCGGCAAGGTGCGCTGCGGATCGCGCACTTCACCGGCCATGTCGTTCAAATAATGAAACCCGCCATAGGTGAACAGCACCGGCAGAATCGCGCCGATCCACGCACCGCCGGATGCGTGGTGCGCAGGATCCGGCGCTATCACGCCACCGAAATGCCCGTGCGCCAAGACCAGGCCGACCACCAGCAACATCGCGATCGCCGCCAGCTTCAGCAGCGTGAACACGTTCACCAGCCACGCACCGGCGCGAATGCCGAACAGGTTGACGCCGACGATGAAGAAGATCGCCCCGACGGCCACCGGCGACGACCACAACGGCGGCAAACCCGTCGCCCGGCAGAAATAATCGGCGAAGGTGGCGGCCACCGCGGCGACACTGCCTGGGTAGTTGATCAACGCCATCGTCCAGCCGAACAGGAACGCAGGCAACGAACCGAACGCTTCGCGCAAATAAAGATAAATGCCGCCGGCGTGCGGACGCCGCGAACCGAGCTCGCCGTAACACAGCACGCCGGCCAGCGTGAGCAAGCCGCCTGCCACCCACAGCGCAAGCAGCGGCAGGCCAGATGCCGTGCGCTCCGCCACGGTGGCGGGTGTACGGAAGATGCCGCTGCCGATCACGCCGCCAACCACAATGGCCGCGCCGCTCCAGATGCCGAGCCGGCGCAGATACGTAGAAGATGAGGAGGTTTCGTCGGTCATGGGTGCCGACATTAACCCGAGTGGCCACCCGCTGTCCGATGACCTTTGCCCTATGGCGCACCATCGCGGTACTGCGCATGACCCTTGCCGCATTGACACGGCCAAATCGAGGCTCCGATACTTCGCCCGTCACGCGCCATGATCCAACGCTGGCGCATCGGCCCCGAGGGGTGCTGCGACGGACGCCAGTCCGCCACGCTCGGCCGCCGACCAACATGATCAAGGGCGCCCACCTCAATCATTTGGAGGTGTTGCCATGCGTGTTCCCGATTTTCGTCTTGCGATCGCTTCGTCCAGGCAGTTCCCGACCGTCCACCCGGATGATCTTCACCTGGTGGCCTCACTGGAACGGCTCGGTGTGCAGACGACGGTTTGCATCTGGAACGACCCGCAGGTCGACTGGACCGCGTTCGACGCGGTGCTGATTCGCACCATCTGGGATTATTTCGAGCACTACACCGCATTCCGCGCCTGGCTGGACATGCTCGATCGGCTCGGCGTCGCCACCATCAACGGCACGAACACGCTGCGCTGGAACAGCGACAAGCGTTATCTGCTCGATCTGGAGCATCAAGGCGTGCCGGGCATTCCAAGTGAAGTGGCGCATGGCGGTCGCCTGCAGGAAACCTTGTCGTCCATGTCGGGGCGCGAGGTGGTGATCAAGCCGACCGTCAGCGGCGGGGCCTGGCATACGGTGCGCGGCAAAGTGGGCGACGCCGATTTCCAGCAGGCCGTCGAACGGCTGCCGGCGAAGCTCGATTATCTGGTGCAACCGTTCGTATCCGACATCGCGAGCAGCGGCGAATGGTCGCTGCTGTTTTTCGATAATGCCTATAGCCATGCCGTGCTCAAGCGTCCCACCGAAGGCGACTACCGCGTGCAGGAACAACATGGCGGCAGCGTCGTACCCGCCACGCCCGAGGGTCATATCGTGGAAGCGGCCAGCAAGACGTTGGCGGCCGCCGCTGCGCTGGGGCATCGCGAACTGGCTTACGCGCGTGTCGACGGCGTGGTGGCGAACGGCCAGTTCCTGGTGATGGAGCTGGAGGTGATCGAGCCCTCCCTGTACCTGGCGCAGCGGCCCGATGCGGCCGAGCGCTTCGCGCAGCAGCTTGTCGAGCGCTTGCAGCGCCTGGCGCACAAGACGCGCCAGTTAGGGTGAAGCATCCTCGTTGGGTTCGCCCCGGGCCAAGTCCGGGGTCCCGCCCAACCTGCAGGACACCATGACGCGGCGGGCGACGCTAGAATCGTAGCGTCGCCCGCAGCTATCGCACGCACGTGCCCAACGCACCACGCAAGATCCTCCACGTCGACATGGATGCGTTCTACGCATCCGTGGAGCAGCGTGACGATCCGTCGCTGCGCGGCAAGCCGGTGGTGGTGGCCTGGCGCGGTGCACGTTCGGTGGTGTGCGCGGCGAGCTACGAAGCGCGCACCTTCGGCGTGCGCTCGGCGATGCCGGCGGTGCGGGCCGAGCGATTGTGTCCGCAGGCGATCTTCGTGCCGCCGGATTTCGTGCGCTACAAAGCCGTGTCACGGCACGTGCGGGAGATCTTCGCGCGGCACACGGATTTGATCGAACCGCTGTCGCTGGACGAAGCCTATCTCGACGTCACGCAGACCAAGACCAATCTGCCCTCTGCCACCGCCACGGCGGAAGCCATTCGCGCCGCGATTCGTGAAGAAACACAACTCACCGCATCGGCCGGTGTAGCGCCAAACAAATTCCTCGCCAAAATCGCTTCGGACTGGAACAAGCCCGATGGCCTGTTCGTGATCCGCCCGCATCAGGTCATGAATTTCCTTGCTCCGTTGCCGGTGGGTCGCCTGCCTGGCGTAGGCAAGGTGATGGATGCGAAGCTGGAAGCCCTCGGCATCAAGACCGTGAATGACCTGCGCGCGTTGTCGCTGCTGGAACTGGAACAGCGCTTTGGCCGCTGGGGTCGTCGCCTGCATGAGCTTTCGCTGGGCATTGACGACCATGCGGTGGAACCCAACCAGCTCACCTTGCAAGTGTCGTCCGAAGATACCTTCGAGCAGGACCTCACACTGGACGAACTCGAACCCCACATCCGCAGGCTGGCTGAAAAAACCTGGTCCGCGCATCAACGTGAAGTGCAGCGCGGACGCATCGCTCGCACCATCGTGCTGAAACTCAAGACGGCCGATTTTCACACGCTCACGCGCAGCCTTACGCCATCCATCCGTCCGCGCTCGGCCGCCGAGCTGGCCGAAGTCGCCTGCTCCTTGCGCGAACGTGTGGAACGCGCGGCCGACAGCCGCTACCGGCTGGTAGGCGTCGGGCTTTCGGGGTTCGTCGATCGGGACAGTTTCATGGCGCAAAGCGATCTGTTCGACACCATCGCATGGGATAAGGCGTGAACGCGTGCCTGCGTGCGTGGGCCACGTTTGCACTGTTGCTGGCTGCGTTGCTGTGTATCGCTCCGACGCACGCCGAGGACGGCTACGACTTGTGGCTACGTTATCGCCCGCTCGCGCCATCGCAAGCAAAGCTCTACCAAACGCATATCTCTCAACTGATCATCGACGCCGCCACGCCAACCCGGCGTGCTGCGCGTAGCGAATTGCAACGCGGCTTGCATGGGTTGCTCGATCGTGACATACCGCTGGTGGATACCGTTACCCGCGATGGTGCGGTCATCGTCGGCACCCCCGCATCGTCTGCACTGATCGCTCGACTTTCGCCGGACACCCAATATTTCGGCAAAGAAGGCTATCTGATCCGCAGCGTCGTCGTGAACGGACACGCGGCTACCGTGATTGCCGCCCGCGACGATATCGGCGCGCTATACGGCGTCTTTCACTTCCTGCGCCTGGTGCAAACCGGGCAACCGATGACCCACCTCGATCTGCATGAAGCACCGCGCCTGAAGCTGCGCGTGCTCGATCACTGGGATTACCTCAACGGCCAGGTCGAACGCGGCTACGCGGGCGCGTCGATCTGGGATTGGTGGAAGCTGCCGGATTGGCGCGCATCGCGTTATACCGATTACGCGCGCGCCAATGCATCGATCGGCATCAACGGCACGGTGCTCAACAACGTCAACGCGGGCGCGACGATCCTGACGCCAGCGTACCTGGAAAAAGTGGCGGCACTGGCCGATGTGTTCCGTCCCTACGGCATTCGCGTCTATCTCAGCATCCGCTTCAGCGCGCCGATCGAAATCGGCGGATTGAAAACGGCGGATCCGCTCGATCCGCAAGTGCGCGCGTGGTGGCGTGCCAAAGCGGACGAGATCTACAAGCTCATTCCTGATTTCGGCGGTTTTCTGGTCAAGGCCAATTCGGAAGGCCAGCCTGGTCCGGAGGATTACCATCGTACGCATGCCGATGGCGCCAACATGCTCGCGGATGTGCTCGCCCCGCATGGCGGCGTGGTGATGTGGCGGGCGTTCGTCTATTCGCAGAACAATCCGGAAGATCGCGCCAAGCAGGCTTACGACGAGTTCAAGCCGCTCGATGGACGCTTTCATTCAAACGTACTGGTGCAGGTGAAGAACGGACCGGTCGATTTTCAACCGCGTGAACCGTTCCATCCGCTGTTCGGAGCGATGCCGAAGACACCTTTGATGGTGGAGTTCGAGATCACCAAGGAATACCTGGGCTTCGCGACGCACCTGGTCTATCTCGGGTCGCTGTTCGAGGAAGTGCTGTCGGCCGATACGATGGCACGCGGCAAAGGTTCCACCGTGGCCACGGTGATCGACGGTTCGCTGGATGGCCACACGCTCACGGGCATGGCCGGCGACGCGAACATCGGTACCGATCGCAACTGGTGCGGCTCGGATTTCAACCAGGCCAATTGGTACGTATTCGGGCGGCTAGCCTGGAATCCGACGCTATCCTCGCGCGCCATCGCCGAGGAATGGGTGCGGATGACCTTCAGCAACGACGAAGCGTTCGTCAAACCCGTAGTCGAGATGATGATGGGTTCGCGCGAAGCGGCCGTCGACTACATGACGCCGCTTGGGCTGATTCACCTGATGGGGCCTGGACATCACTACGGTCCTGCACCGTGGGATGCCAGCGAGTCGCGCGCCGACTGGCGGCCGGTTTATTACCACCGTGCGGATCGTCAAGGCATCGGCTTCGATCGCAGCAGCACAGGTAGCAATGCGGTGTCGCAATATGCGCCGGCCCTCGCCGCGCAATTCAACGACGTGAAGCAAACGCCCAGGCAGTACTTGCTTTATTTCCATCACGTACCTTGGGATTACCGCATGCGTTCGGGCCAGACGCTGTGGTACGAATTGGTGGCGCATTACACACAGGGTGTGGAAGACGTGAAGCGGATGCGCGAAACCTGGAGCCGCCTTGACGGCTACATCGACACGGAACGTTATCACCAAGTTGCGACTTTCCTTGCCATCCAGCAAAAGGAAGCCCAATGGTGGCGGGATGCCTGTATCGCCTACTTTCAGAGCGTCTCCGGCTTGCCGTTACCCAAAGGCTACGCACCGTCTGCGCATTCGCTCAACCATTACGAGTCGCTGTCGTATCCCTATGTGCCGGGCTTTTCGTCCTGGTAATAACTTCCAGCAACCTGGCGATGCGCTCGGCGAAAACTGGCAGGCGTTGTTCCAACGTGGTGAAGAAACGTTTTGCCGAACGCCGATTCCGACTGATAGCCGACGCGCTCTGCAATATCCCCGATAGGGAGATCTTCTTGCCTAAGCCATTCGCAAGCTAGCTGCATGCGGAGCACAGTCAGCAGCTCCATCGGCGACATGTCGCTTTTCTGCGCAAATTGTCGTGCAAACGTAGCACGCGACATCGCAGCCTGCTCCGCGAGCAAACTCACCGTCCAGTCTTTGCCCGGGTAGTTCAGCATCGCCGCCACGGCCCGATTCAAACGCGGGTCACCGAGCAGCACCAACAGCGATGTGCGCATGCCGTTGCCCTGCCCATAAGCCCGCAACACCAATACGAACAAAGCGCGCGTCAATGCCGTCGCAAGCGCTAAAGCGCCGGGCCGCGGCTCCGCCACTTCATGCCGCAACAAGCTCACGATGCCACGAAGCCCTTCCATGGCATCGTCGCTTTCCAGCGAGAGATGCAGTACGTCGGGTAGCGCTCGCATGATCAAGTCGGCAGATCCGGGGGCATAAACGAAACGGCCGCATAGCAAATCCACTTCGGCTTCGCTATCGGTATTGCTCCGCACCGGCACAACTCCTTCGCCAACCACCTGTATGGGATGGCGCAACGGAGCTTGATGCATATCGCGCACCACGTGGGCATGGCCTCGTGGCAACAGCAGCAACTCGCCGGCGGCGAGGCGTTGCGAACGGCCATCGGGCAAATCCACCCGTGCCTCGCCTTTCAGCATCAGATGAAAAAATGCCTCACCGGTTGGCATCGGTGGATGATCGACAGTGAAACCGCCTGCAAACAGGCAGCGCACATCCAGACTGCCTTGAATGTGCGCCAGTTCGAGCACTCTGCTGAAAGCGTCCATGAGACGGTCGCGCTAAATATTGAGGCGATCGAGTATTCAGGCATCCAGGCGATCGCGCAACACTGGCCACATCACAGTGGAGCTGACAAAGGAGCTCACCATGTTGGATTGGCCGCAATACCGCAAAGAACTGGTTGGCCGCATCGGCGAAATCGGCAAGCTCAGCCCCGATACGCTTGCCGGGTACCAGACGCTATCCAAAGCCGGCCAGAAGACGAATCATCTCGATGCCAAGACGCGGGAACTGATTGCCTTGGCGGTCGCCGTGACCACGCGTTGCGACGGGTGTATCACGGTACACACTGCGGAGGCGCTAAAGCACGGCGCAACTCCGGAAGAAATCACCGAATCCCTGGGCGTAGCGGTCGCGCTGAATGCCGGCGCGGCAATGGTCTACTCGGCCCGGGTTCTCGACGCGGTAAGCGCGTACAGCGCTCAATGACCGGATCACACCTATGACTCAAGCAATGACATCTGTCGCTTACGCGGAAACATCGAACCCGGCTCATCAAAAGGTCGTTACTTCGTCACTGAATTTTGAGATGACGCTCGAACGCCTCAGGCAAGCTATCACGGAAAAAGATCTGTGGGTGATCCAGGAGATCAATCCGCAGATGCTGCTGGCGCGCGGGGGATATTCGATATGGCCGGCAAGGCAGTTGCTGTTTTTCCATCCTCGCTATGCTGCGCGCCTGCTGGCGATTGATCCCAGTGCCGTTGCCGAGATTCCGCTGAAGCTGATCGTGATGCAGATGCCGGACAGCTCCGTCACGGTAAGGCACAGCGACGTGGAATCGCTTTTCGGTCGCTATCCAGGAATGGCAGCGCTTGCAAGTGAGTTGTCGGGACTTTCGCAAGCTTTGATGAACACCGTTAAGCAAGCTGGGTAGAGCTGCCCTCCCCGCCTCGCTCCGAGGGAGGAGCGAGGCGACGGCGGCTTTCCTCATCGGCGGCGATGCTCGCCTATCCGTGTCATGAGATATGTTTTCGGGAAGCTCCGGACTGGTTACGCTTGGCCATCCTTTCTTCCGGAGACGTCCGATGCACCTGGAGCTTCCCAAGGAGCCGTTGAAGACGTTTAGAGACTTCCTAAAGCACTATTTGATGATCGTTCTCAGCATCTTGACGGCATTAGGGTTGGAAGCGTGGATCGAACATGCGCATCACCGACATGCATCCGAAGCGGCCAGTACGCAAATCGACGCGGAAATTCGCGCAAATCTCGCCGAGATTCACACGGCTTTGGAGGAGGATACGCAACGCGCGGGGACCTTCGCTCATATTCGCGACAGCCTGGAACAAGACCTGAAAGCGAATACGCCTGACGCCACGATCGTGCAGCACATCCTGACCCAGACCCGGAACAGCAGCTTCAATCTCAACCTGCGCTGGCCCACCCTGCGACAGGAAGCCTGGGATGTGGCAGTCGCGAATCAGTCAGTGGGCTGGATGGATAACGATCGCATGTATCGCTATTCCGCTGCTTACGCCGCCCAGCGCGAAACGGCCAACACGCTGACCGCCAACCTTGCTCTGGTAATGAACGGTCCAAGAATGATTGATACGGCCACCGATCTTCGCTCGGGAAACGTCCAACCGCGCGAATTTCTACATGTGGTCGCACAGATGACGGTTATGCTCGATCAGGCCCGAGACAATCTGCACACTCTGGAGCAACGTTTGCAAAGTGCATTGCCAGCACCGCAACACGGAGCATGAGAACTCAGCCAGCCTAACTCCCGCAAGCTGGGAATCCGCTTTGCAGGACGTGGATCGGGACGATGACAACATCAACAACAAAAAGGCCCGGAAATCCGGGCCTTTTTTGTTACCGCATGAACAACATGCCTTATTTCTTTTTCTTCGGAATATACAGATCCGTAATAGTGCCTTCGTAAGCCTCGGCCGCCATGCCCACCGATTCGCTCAGCGTCGGATGCGGATGGATGGTCAGCCCGATATCGGCCGCTTCGGCGCCCATCTCGATCGCCAGCGCGATTTCCGAAATGAGATCGCCCGCGTGCGGACCGACGATGGCGCCACCGACCACGCGGTGGGTTTCCTCATCGAACAACAGCTTGGTGAAGCCTTCGGTGCGGTCGATGCCGATGGCGCGGCCGCTGGCTACCCACGGGAATTTGCCCACGCCGATCTTCAGGCCCTTTTCCTTCGCTTCGCGCTCGGTGACGCCGACCCAGGCAACTTCCGGATCGGTGAAAGCCACTGAAGGAATCACACGTGCATCGAAGTGGCTTTTCTCACCGGCGACGACTTCGGCGGCAACTCTCGCTTCGTGCGTGGCTTTGTGCGCCAGCATCGGCTGGCCGACCAGATCGCCGATGGCGAAGATGTGCGACACGTTGGTGCGCATCTGCGTGTCGACGTTGATGAAGCCGCGATCCGTTACCGAAACGCCAGCCTTGTCGGCACCGATCTTGTTGCCGTTGGTCGAGCGGCCCACCGACACCAGCACGCGATCGAACACGGTGGTTTCTGGAATGCTCTCACCCTCGTAGCTGACCTCGATGCCCTTCTTGGTGGCTTTCGCTTCCACCACCTTGGTCTTGAGATGTACGCCCTTGAGCTTGCCGTTCAAGCGCTTGGCGAGCGGCTTGATGAGGTCCGCATCGGCGCCGGGAATGAGCTGGTCCATGAACTCGACCACCGTCACTTCGCTGCCGAGCGCGGCATACACCGTGGCCATTTCCAGGCCGATGATGCCGCCGCCGACCACCAGCAACTTGGCCGGAACATCTTTCAGTTCCAATGCGCCAGTGGAATCCATGATGCGCTCGTCGTCCCATGGGAACGCCGGCAAGCGCACGGCCTGCGAACCGGCAGCGATGATGGCGTATTCGAAGCGCAGCAGTTTCTTGCCTTCGGCGGTGTCGATTTCCATTTCATTCGGCGACACGAAGGTGCCTACGCCCTGCACGGTGCGCACCTTGCGCTGCTTGGCCATGCTGGCCAGACCGCCGGTGAGCTGGCCGACCACCTTGTTCTTGAAGGTGCGCAGCTTATCGAGGTCGAGTTTGGGCTTGCCGAAGGTCACGCCGTGCGCGGCCATGGCTTCCGCTTCGTCGATTACCGCTGCCGCATGCAGCAATGCTTTCGACGGAATGCAACCCACGTTGAGGCATACGCCGCCGAGCGTGGCGTAGCGTTCCACCAGCACGGTGTCGACACCCAGGTCAGCCGCGCGGAACGCCGCGGTGTAACCGCCGGGGCCGGAGCCGAGCACGACCAGTTTGCATTCGATGTCCGCCTTGCGGCCGGTGGCGCCGGCCGCTTGCGGCGCCGGTGCAGCAGCCGGTTTGGCTGGTGCGGGAGTAGCAGGTGCCGGCGCCGCGGCGGGAGATGGCGCTGGAGCAGCCGGTGCGGGAGCAGGTGCTGCCTCGCCCGCCACTTCAAGAATGGCAATCACAGCGCCTTCCGACACCTCATCGCCCACCTTCAGCTTCATCTCCTTGATGACACCCGAAGCGCTGGCAGGAATCTCCATCGTCGCCTTGTCCGACTCCAGCGTGATCAGGCTTTGTTCCTTCGCCACGCTGTCGCCGGCTTTCACCATCACCTCGATCACCGGCACGCCTTCGTGACCGCCGATGTCGGGGACTTTCAATTCGATCGTATTGGCCATGATTTTTGTTCTCCCCGCGTCAGAGCAGCAGGCGGCGGATGTCGCCGAGCTGGGTGGCGAGGAAGGACGCGAAGCGCGCGGCCACGGCGCCATCGATGACGCGATGGTCGTAGCTGAGCGACAGCGGCAGGATCAGGCGCGGTGCGAATTCCTTGCCGTTCCATACCGGCTTGGTCTGCGCCTTGGTGACGCCGAGGATCGCCACTTCCGGCGCGTTGACGATCGGCGTGAACGCCGTGCCACCGATGCCGCCGAGCGAGGAGATCGAGAAGCAGCCGCCGGACATGTCTGCCGGGCCGAGCTTCTTGTCGCGCGCCTTCTTGGAAATCTCGCCGAGTTCGGCCGCCAGGTCGAGCAGGCCTTTCTTGTCGCAATCGCGGATCACCGGCACCACCAGGCCATCGGGCGTGTCCACCGCGATGCCGACGTGGAAGTACTTCTTGAGGATGAGCTTTTCACCGCTCGCATCCAGCGAAGCGTTGAACTGCGGGAATTTCTTCAGCGCCGCGACCACCGCCTTGATCTGGAATACCAGCGGGGTGATCTTCAGGTCCTTGTTCTCTTCGCCGAGCTTCTTGCGGAAGGCTTCCAGCTCGGTGATGTCGGCATCTTCGTGATGGGTGACGTGCGGGATCATCGCCCAGTTGCGGGCAAGGTTCTGGCCCGAGATCTTCTGGATGCGGGTGAGCGGCTTTTCTTCCACTTCGCCGAACTTGGCGAAATCCACCTTCGGCCACGGCAGCAGGTTGAGGCCACCGCCGGCTGCCACGGTGCCGCCTTCCACCGGACGCGCGCCGGACGCCAGCGCATGCTTGACGTAGGCGGCGATGTCCTCGCGCAGGATGCGGCCGCTGCGGCCACTGCCCTTCACCTGATGCACGTCCACACCCAGCTCACGCGCAAACGCGCGCACGGCCGGCGTGGCGTACGGAGCATCGCCCGGCATCACCAGCTTGGCATCGAACGGCGGGCGGGCCTGCGGCGCCACGTCACCTTCGGGCGCATTGCCGGGCAGCACGCTGCGACCGCCGACAGGGGCGGGCTCTTCCTTTACCTGGGGAGCTGGCGCCGGAGCGGGAGCTGGCGCTGGGGCGGGGGCTTTTGCGGTAGGGGCTTCCGCCTTGGCGGGTGCCGGCGCAGCAGCGCCGTCTGCGGCCTCGATGATCGCGATCAGCGCACCTTCGG
>Ga0068856_100006255_pt1 | contig 11688 bp, 7 predicted proteins | sample KBSCornC62_FD_66595 | JGI IMG/M metagenome (GOLD analysis project Ga0068856, IMG submission 66595) | Corn rhizosphere microbial communities from Kellogg Biological Station, Michigan, USA - KBS Corn C6-2 | ecosystem: Host-associated > Plants > Roots > Rhizosphere > Soil ... | reverse complement strand
CTCGCCGCGGCGCACGATCGAGCCGTCCGCGACTCACGTCGTGACGAAATCGATCACGTTCGGTTGCACGAGCGCGGCGAAATCGTCGAATGACATTTTGATCGCGTCACTGTGCGTCCCCGCGTTGAACGCGATCTCGGGTTCCTCCGTAAAACTCTGCGCCAGGTACACCGGGACATTGTAGAGATTGCCGAACGGCGGCATCGCTCCAATTTCGCAATCTGGAAAGCGATCCTTGAATTCCTTTTCGCTCGCCAAGTCGACGTCTGGCGACCCGAGCATGTCACGCAAATCCGCCAGCACGATCCGTCGATCCGCGGGCAGGACGACCATCGCCAGCACACCGGCGATCTTGACGATCACGGTCTTCGCGAAATCGCGGCTCTTGATGTGGGCCGATGCAGCGACATCCGCCGCGCTGAACGCCGGCGAATGCTGAATGCTGACGTACTTGATGCCACGACTGTCCAGAAATTGTTTCAATTTGGTTGCCGGCATAACGCCTCCTGAGTTTCGGGTTGCAGATCGGGTGTCATCGCATGAAGCGCATCATCGACAGAACCCGTCGGTCAACGTCAGCCGACCGCAGCTCTCGCGTCTTTGTTCAGCCAAAAAAACCTCATTTTTTCGGGCAACATCGCCCGCCGTCTCGAACCAGCGATTGAAAGGCGCGGCGCCATTCCAATTCCGGCCACGACGGGAGTCGCAGCAAAAATCCCGCCGGATGCGGATGTTTATTTGCGCGTAAATCCAGGGTTGCTGCAAACGTGTTCATCCGTTTGCCTCCCGCTCAGTCCGCGGTCGGTCCGTGCTTCACGGGCGCGACCCGCGCGATCCATGCCCGAACGCCCCACCTCTCGCACTCATCGCGCCGGGATTGTCCAGATCGCGACCCGGCTCGGCGTTTCTGCTTCCACGGTCTCGCGCGCGCTTCGCCCCGAGACCGCGCAGCTCGTGCGTGAGGATCGCCGCAAATCCATCCTCGACCTCGCCGAGAAACTTCATTTCTCGCCCAATCCCGGCGCGCGCATGCTGCGCAAAGGCGTCAACGCGTCGCTCACCGTCGTTGTGCCGCACGATGAAAATATTTTCTTTTCGGAATTCTACGGCCGTTTTCTCTCCGGCACGCTGCACGCCGCGGCCGATCGCCACTGGGACGTTCACATCTCCACCCTGAGCCGGTTGCCGGGCGCGAATTTTCGCGAAACGTTGCAAGCGCTCAGTCTCGACACCTCCGGCGTCGTTTATCTCGCCGAGCCGCTTTCCCTCGATGATGTGCAGAAACTTCGCGGTTACCGTCGTCCACTTGTGCTCACCAAATCCGCGCTGCCAACCGGCATCGCCGTCGGCGACGTCGGCGTCCCGGTCGTCGGCGTCAACAATCGCGAGGGCGCTTACTCGGCCGCACGGTTGCTCCTGCAATTGGGTCATCGCCGCATCGGCCTGCTGCTCGGGCCCGCCGGTTCACGCGACGCCCACGAGCGCAAGCAGGGTTATCTCGAAGTCCTCCAGAAAGCGGGCGCCACGCCGCGCCCCGAATGGATTTTCGAAGGATCGTTCGGCGCCGACACGGGCCGTGCCGGAATCGCCGCGCTCATCTCCGGCGAAAAACGTCCGACCGCGGTCTGCTGCGCGAGCGACGAAATCGCTTTCGGCGCTATCGACGCCGCGCGTGCTGCGGGTCTGCGTTGCCCGGACGATATTTCAGTGGTTGGTTTCGATGACGGACCCTGGGCGACAGCGTGCTGGCCGGCGCTGACCACGATTCGCCAGCCGCTCGCCGACCTCGCGGAACGCGCCGTGAGTCTTCTCGTCGAAGCCGCCACCCATCCCGGTGCGGCCGTGCGCGCCGGCCCGAGCGACATGCCGGCGGCGATGGTGATCCGCGACTCGACGCGGGCGCTCGCTCCCAGCCGCTGAACGAAAGAAAAGCGAACGCCGGCTCCCCGTTCTGAATTCGGGATGCTCTTGATCCAGTCCGATTGCGGGCTGCCGCGGGCGCGGTTTTCGAGCGCAGCATGATCGATGGCACATGCCTCGTGACTCGACGCGGCCAGGACGGATCTGCACAGGCGAGCACACGCGTCGACCAAGCCGCAGAGTCTCGCCGGCATTTCAAAAACCTGATCAGCGGCACAGTCGTGGCCATCGGAAGAAAACCTTTGCAGCACTTTAGCACCGCGACGGCAGCGGCCGCCCCGCCAACCCCGAAGGAAGCGTCGGGTCCGCTTTTTAACTCCGTAAAATGCAACTTTTTCAATCGGGTTCACGGGGTCATAAAACCGGGTTGAAATGCAGTCCGCCGTTTGCACTGCAAACGTTATCATTTAGGTTCCGATTCTCCTTGCGCCGGTCTAAGTCTGCGAACCATGCCCCTTTTTTCAGGTTATCGCGTTCCGCTTTCGTGTTTGTTCTTCTTCGCAACTGGCGTGGCTGGCGGGAGGCTCGCAGCCGCGGAACCACCGGTCACCCCGATCGCTCCGTCGAGCTTGCGCGCCGGCGCGATTCTCACTTCGGACGACGACGAATTTCTCGACGAGATGCAGCGCGCTGCGTTCCGCTATTTCGTTGAGCAAACACATCCGGTGACCGGCCTCGTGCGCGATCGCGCGCGCGCGGACGGTTCGCCGAGCGAAGGCAAAGCCAGCATTTCTGCCGAGGGCTTCGCGCTGGCGGCGTGGGCGATCGCGACCAACCGCGGTTGGGTTGAACGTCCCGCGGCGCTGGAGCGCGTTCGCTCGATGCTGCGTTTCCTCGCGACGAAGGTCGTTCGCCGCCACGGATTTTTTTACCACTTCATGGAAATGGATACGGGAGCACGCGCGTGGCAGTGCGAAGTCTCCTCGATCGACACCGGCTTGTTTCTCGCCGGCGCCATCATCGCGCGGGAATATTTTCGCGATCCGGAAATCACCGATCTCGTCAACCAGCTCTATCGCGAAGCCGACTGGAAATGGTTTCTCAACGGCGGATCGACCATCTCGATGAGCTGGCACGACGAAGGCGGCTTCTCGCGGTTTCGGTGGGGCTTTTATTCCGAGCACACGATGATGAGTTTCCTCGGGATGGGCGCACCGGAAAATGCGCTGCCGCTGGATTACTGGCGCACCTGGAAACGCGAACCCGCCGGCACCTACGCCGGTTATCATTTCATCCAGGGACCGCCGTTGTTCATTCACCAGTTCGCCCATGCATTCGTGGATTTTCGCGACCGGCGTGATGCGTTTGCCGATTATTACCACAACTCGGTTCTCGCGACGCTTGCGCAACGGCGCTTCTGCATCGACCTGCGCTCGGAGTTTCCGAGTTGGAGCGAGCGATTGTGGGGAATCACCGCGTCGGACTCGGCCACCGGTTACAAATCCTGGGGCGGTCCGCCGCGCACCTCTGAATTCAATGCGCTCGACGGCACGATCGTGCCGTGCGCCGCCGCGGGTTCGCTGCCCTTCGCGCCCTACGAAACGCTCATGGTGCTCCACCACATCCGCACCGTTTACGGCGACCGAACGTGGAAGCGCTACGGCTTCGTCGACGCATTCAATCCTGAAACCGGTTGGGTGGACTCCGACGTCATCGGGATCGATTTGGGGATTTCGTTTCTCCAGGCGGAGAACGCGCGCACCGGCCTCATCTGGGCTCTTTTCATGCAGGCGCCGGAAGTCAAACGCGCCCTTGCTCGCGCCGGTTTCGTTTCAAAAAGCCGCAATTTCTCCTGGGGCGAACGCGACGATCTCCGCGCGCTCGCCAAGAGCGCATGGAAGTCACTGGAACGCGCGCCCATCGATCCCGAAACCGTGGGCGTGCGATTGACCGCCGTGCCAGCTGCACAGGCGCTCGGCTTGATTAACGGCTACGTCGCGGTCAAGCGGGCGCAGGATTTCATCGCCTCCGCCGCGCTGCCGAAAACCGACACTGGCATCGCCGAGTACGCGGCGGCTCTCGTGACTTTGCGCCAGGCGATTCCGAGTCTCGCGCCCGAAGCCACCCGCCAGCTCGAAAGCATTCAGTGGCCTAACGTCACGCTGGCCTCGACCAAACTCGGTTCCGCAAGCCGGCTCGCCGCGTTTTTCAAAATCGCCTCCGGCAAAAGCGACCTCGCCACTTGGACGCGCCTCGTGCGAACGCCCGAAAAACGCGGCCCGATCTACGTGCTGTCGCCACCGGACGTCCGCGATCAGTTCCTTCCGGGCCTCTGGCTCGACGAAGGTGCCATCATCTCGGGCGCCTCCGCCGCGCAACTCGCCTACTCACTCGCACTCGCACCGTCGGATCCGAACCAGCCGTGGCCGGCGCCGGACGTGATCACGACGGCGCTGCTGCTCGACCATTTTCCCGCGGAAGTCCTCGCCCGTTTCGAAAAAACCCGGCCACCGCCCGGATGGCTGGATGCGTCCACTCCGGCCGATCGCGCCGCCCTGCTCATCACCGTCGCAAATCTTCTCGTTCCCGACTGCGTGCGCGAATGGTTTCAGCAGGACGTGCTTGTCCGGGCCGCCCGCGCGAACATCCCGGAATTCGGCGATGCCGCTTTCGGCAAGGACACGTCGCTCCTCTGGCGATACGAGCTCGCCGGGCCATCCGTCGAGCCGCCGGAGCGCACCGCTGTCGCAGTCTCATCGAGCACTCCGCGCGAGCGCTGGCCTTGGACGACGATCACCGGACTCGAGTTCCGCGATTCGCCAGCCGACGTCCGGCCCGACGATCCGATGATCAAGCTGCGCTTCGCGTTCACTTGGGACAACGAAGCGCTGCATTTTCATGCGGAGGCGATCGACACGCCGCCCGGTTCGCCGCGGCCGGAAGGTCGCAAGGAGCAAATGGAACTCCTGATCGATCCAAAGTCGGACGGCTTCGTCTGGCGCGGGCCGGACGATTTCCATTTTGTTTTCCGTTCGATCGGCGAGGTCTTCGATCTCAACCACAAGCACGCCGTGCCGGCGAAAATCGTGCGGACCGAGCAAGGTTACACCGTCGAGTCGGACATTCCATGGTCGCTCCTCGGCCTCACGCCTGCGCCGGGCGTGAAGATCGGCGTCACCACCGCCATCGCGACGGATGGCCGTTATGAATGGGAACCTTCGCTCAAGCTCAACTGGCGCTTCTTCCAGCGGCGCGACGAGCGCTACGGCCTCGGCACGCTGCGGCTCGAATGAAAATTCCCCGAAACCGCAGCGGCATTTCATCAGACTTACCCATGCGCAGACCCGATCGACACCTTTTGATCCCGAGCGCCGCGAGCGCGAGCGAGCGGTCCATGGTCGGCGCTCTGAATCTGGCCGGGGCGGCTTTTCTTTCGCTCCTGCTGCTTGCCGTGCCGTCCGGGTGCACTGCTAAAACGGATACACCTGGCGAACGCGTGATCGTCAACTATTGGGAAAAGTGGGCCGGCTTCGAAGCGGAGGCGATGCAGTCGATCATCGATGATTTCAACCGCTCGCAAAACCGGATCGAGGTGCGGTTCCTCACGATCAGCCCGATCGACGTCAAACTGATGCTCGCCGCGTCCGGTGGAAATCCTCCCGACCTCGCGGGCCTCTGGGAATACAGCATTCCCGATTTCGCGGAAAAAGGCGCCCTGCTCCCGCTCGATGACGAACTCGCCAACGCGGGCCTCGGCGCCGATCATTACGTCCCGGTTTATTGGGAGCTCTGCCGGCATCGCGGTTTCACGTGGGCGCTGCCGAGCACGCCGGGCTGCGTCGCGCTATTCTATAACAAGCGGCTCTTCCGCGAAGTCGGGCTCGATCCCGACCGACCTCCGCGCACATTTGCGGAAGTCGAAGCCATGAGCCGGCGTCTCACCCGCGTCGAGCTCGAGCGCAACGGCCGCCGAGTGCGCGTGTCGTTCGACGAACTCACCGCCGCCGAGCGCAAGAGCGGGCGCTACACGATCGTGCAGGTCGGGCACCTGCCGTACGACGCGGGCATGTTCGTCTCGGCATGGGGCTTCTGGTTCGGCGCGAAATATTACGACGGCGATCGCCGTATCCTTGCCGATGATGCGGGCAATCTCGCGGCGTTCCGCTGGCTGCGCGACACGATGACAACCTACGGCGTCGACCAGTTGAAGGATTTCAACGCGAGCTTCGGCCAGTCGCAAACTGCGCAGAGTCCGTTCCTCGCGGGCAAGGCGGCGATGGTGATGCAGGGCCCGTGGCTGCTGAATTTCATCGAAAAATATTCGCCCGATCTCGAGTGGGGCGTCGCGCCGTTTCCGGCCGCGCCGGGCGTTTCCGACCACGCGCCAATGACACTTGTCGTTAGCGACATGCTCGTGATTCCGCGCGGCGCGAAACATCCGCACGAGGCCTTCGAGTTTCTTCGTTACACGCAGCGGCAGGATGTGGCGGAAAAGCTCGCCATCCTGCAGCGCAAGTTCACCGCGCTGCGCGAAGTTTCCCCGGATTTCGCGGCCAGAAATCCCAACCCCGCGATCGGATTTTTCACCGCGCTCTCGCGCAGCCCGGGCGCCCGCGCCGTGCCCCGGCTGTCGATCTGGCGCGACTACGACATCGAGATGACCGTCGCCGCGATGAACGTGCGCTACCTGATCAAGACGCCCGAGCAGGCGCTCGCTGAAGTTCAAAAACGGATACAGTGGCGCTTCGATCGCGTCCGCCGCCGCTGGGATCTCGTGGGCAGCGAACGCATCGCGGAATGGAGGGAAGATGAGCACTGGTGAGCAGAAACACCTCTGGACCGCTCTCGCGTTCGTCTCGCCGTGGCTCGTGGGGTTCGCGGTATTCACAATTTATCCAATCGCGGCGTCGCTTTACTATTCGTTCTGCGACTACGACGTCCTGTCGCGTCCGCTCTGGGTCGGCCTGCTCAACTACCGGGATATGGTGACCGACGATGTCTACTGGAAATCGCTGAGCAACACGCTCGTGTTCAGCGCGATTTCGCTGCCGCTCGGACTCTGTTTCGCGCTGGCGCTCGCACTGCTCCTCAATCGGCCGGTCGCGAGCCGCGGACTGTTTCGCGCGATTTTCTATCTGCCTTCGCTCGTTCCCGCCGTCGCCGCCGGTGCGGTGTGGCTTTGGATATTGAATACACGCAACGGCCTGATCAACGAGGCGCTGACGTGGCTCGGAATCCATCGTCCGCCGCAATGGCTCGATGATCCGAACTGGACCAAACCGGGACTCGCGCTCGTCGCCATCTGGGGCTGCGGCAACACGGTCGTGATTTTATTGGCCGCGCTGCAGGGCGTGCCGCGCGCGCTGCTCGAGGCGGCGACCATCGACGGCGCCTCGGCCTGGCGCCGGTTGTGGCACGTCGTGCTCCCCGCAATTTCGCCGGTGATTTATTTCAATTTCATCGTCGGGGTCATCGGCGCGCTGCAGACGTTTGCGACGGTGTTCGTGATGTTCACCAACGGCGGACCGGATCGCTCCGCGGAATTTTACGCCGTTTACCTCTACGAAAATGCGTTCGAGTTCCGGCAAATGGGTTATGCGTGCGCGATGGCGTGGGTGCTTTTTCTGCTCACGCTCGCCCTCACCTGGCTCGCTTCACGCACCACGCGCGGGTTCGTGCACTACAGCGTCGACTGATATGCGCCCGCTCCCAAAAATTTTCACGTACCTGGCGCTCACCGCGGGAGCCGCGATTTTTCTGCTTCCGTTGCTTTGGATGCTTTCGACGGCGTTGAAACCCGTCGAACAAACCACCGTGCAGCCACCGATCTGGCTCCCGCGACGTTACTACCTCGAGGAGGGAAACGTTCGCCGCGAGGTGAAACTCGGCGCGACCGTGACCACGCCCAGCGTTTGGGCCGCCGTCGCCGGGAGTCGCGAACCGATTGTCCTTCCGCGCGCCGATGTTCGCGATGGCGTTTGGATCACCGCCGACGGACGCCGCACGCCGGTTCAAATCCGCACGGAAATTCCGGCGACGCCGGATGCGCCATGGCGTGAAGTCAGCGATGTCGCGACCGGCCGCCGTTCCATCGTCAGCGTCGATTCCATCGCCGCCCGAATCTCCCCGCGCTGGGAAAATTTCGCCAGCGCGATCAAGGCGATGCAGCATTTCTGGCGCTATCTCGGCAACACCGTCCTTCTCTGCATCCTGAACGTGACCGGCATGGTGTTGTCGAGCGCCATGGTCGCCTACGGGTTCTCCCGCATCGAATGGCGCGGACGGGAAAGTGCCTTCGTCGTCCTGCTCGCGACGATGATGATCCCGTTCCCGGTGACGATGGTGCCGCTCTACGCGATGTTTCGCGCGCTGGGTTGGATCGGCACGTTGCGTCCATTGTGGGTCACCGCGTTTTTCGCGAGCGCGTTCAACGTGTTTCTGCTGCGGCAGTTTTTTCGCACGATTCCGCTGGAGCTTTCCGAGGCGGCGCGGATCGACGGCTGCGGCGAGTTTCGGATTTTCTGGCAGATCATCCTGCCGCTGTGCCGGCCGGCGCTGGCCGTCGTCGCGCTCTTCACGTTTCTCGGCACGTGGAACGATTTTCTTGGCCCGCTGATTTATCTCACCGACCAGCGCGATTTCACTTTGGCGCTCGCGCTGAAATCGATGCAGCAGAAGAGCGCGCTCACCGACTGGCACTATCTGATGGCGGCCAGCACGCTCGTGATCCTGCCCATCATCGCGCTCTTCGTCGCCGCGCAACGCCAGTTCGTCGAGGGCATCGCCATGACCGGCGGCAAAACGTAGCGCCGCGGCGCAGATGCAATTTTCCAAGCTAAAAAACCAACAACACAAAGCTATGAAAACGAAAATTCCCCGGAAGTTCGCACTGGCCTTCGCGCTGATGCCCGGCCTCACGGCCGTTCTCTCCGCTCAGACGGCGCCAACGGCAGCGGATCAGACCGCTCCCAGCGACATCGTCAAACTGGATGTCTTCACCGTCAACACGTCTCGCGATAACGGATACGTCGCTGTCGATTCGCTCGCCGGCGGCCGCAACAACACCCCGATCGCCCTCACGCCTTCGAGCATGTCGTCGCTGACGGCCGCATTCATCGAGGATCTGCAGTTGACGGATGTCCGCTCGGCCCTGCGGTGGACGCTGAACGCGGTTCCCGTATCATGGAACGGCGGGCACGACGGCGGCGGCGATGTCTTCAACTCGTGGTCCTACAATATCCGCGGCGCGGGCACCGGTCCGCAGGGCGGAAATCCACCGACCGTTAATTATTTCCCGTTCTACGGCGTGAAGGATCTGTTCAACGTCGACCGCGTCGAGGTCGATCGCGGGCCCAACTCGATCCTGTTCGGCGTCGGCAACCTCGGCGGCACGGTGTCGACCTATACGAAAATCCCGCGTTTCAACCGGGATTTCACGAACGTCAACATCTCCACGTCCAACTACGGTGGCGGCCGCTTCGTCGCGGACGTCAATCGGGTGATTTCGCTGCGGTCGGACAAAGATCTCGGCGTCCGGTTCAACGTTCTCGCCGACCGCGATTCCGGCTGGCGCAACGGCGACGTGACGAAAAGGTACGGCGGCGCGCTCGCGACGAATTTCAAGCTCTCCGACAACACCAATGTGCGGCTTGATCTCGAAGCGTACCAGCAGGAGACGCCGCAGTTCGCACAAAACATAACGGACAACTACTCGCGATGGGACGGCCAGACGAATTCCCCGACGTGGGGCGCGGCGCCGGTCGGAACTGCCGATACGCGGAGCATGGCGGAATGGGGCGGCCCCGACAACACGCTGGTTTGGATACCGAGCCAGAAATCGTTCATGAACTGGGGCCAGGGATTTCGTGGCACGGGTTTGAACGATACCTACACCGCGTACCTCCGGCCCGAGCCATATGTGCTCGGAAATACCGGGCTCACGGTCCCCGGTTTGCCGAGCCGCGAATTCACCGTCGGGCCAAAAGATGGCACGTTCAACTGGAGATATTATACCGCCACCGCTTATATAGACCAAAAGTTCGGTCCCAATGCGGAGATGGAATTGGCCGCTTATCGTTACGATGATAAAGGCGTCGCCAAGAATTTCGAGGCTCCGAACAACTCCAATGTCGATATCAACAAACAGATGCCGAACGGGCAACCCAATCCGGAATACGGCAAGATTTACTCGGAGTTGTTCCTCGACCGACAGATTCAGGATCACTCGGCGAACGAGTTCCGCGGGCAATTCAACTATCACTTCGACACCTCGGTGTTCAATGTCCCGCTCCGGGAGTGGCTGAGCGCGTCCGTCGGCCACGAACTTCATTTGCTGACGACTCATCAATATATGGCGACCGACATGACCAATTATGACCCGAACAACTGGACGCACAATATGATTTGGGGCCGCGAGTATTGGGATCAGCCGAATACTCCGATGAATCTGCCATCGACCATCAACGACCATCAGATCGTTTATCTGCCACTGCCGTTCGATTGGTTTGATCACAACCTGAGTGAAAAAATCCAGTACGAAGGCCTGGTTTCGCAAACCCGGCTTTGGGAGGACCGCCTGAACCTGACGCTCGGCGCGCGCCATGATAAATATGACAGTGAGATTCTGAGCACACGCGGGACGGGCAAGGTGCCGGTCACCGAGTCCGACTCCGGCACCACGTACTCGGCGGGCCTCGTCGGCTACGTCACGAAAGCGATCGGCCTCACCTATAATTACTCGGAGAATTTCGCCCCGATCGGCGGCGGCGTCGCGCCGAGTCTATATGGCGACCGTTTTGGCCCGGCAACCGGCAAGTCGAATTCGTTTGGCGTCCGCGTCTCCACCCCTGATCACAAATACTATATCGCCGGCACTTATTATGAAGACAAGGCGCACGGACGCATTACCAACGATAGCATCGACATCCAAGGCGCGTGGAATGAATATTTCCAGGCGGGCGGAACGAAGACCGACATCGGACCGGCCGGGACGGTGACGGGCGGCCCGGGCTCGCTTCACGCCAACATGTCCTATGCCGATACGGAAGACGTCAAGAATACCGGCTACGAAATCGAAGCAGTCGCCAATCCGATTGAGAATCTCCGTCTCCAGATCGGTTATTCCCAGCCGAAATCAGTCGTGGACAATGATCTTCCGGGCAGCCGTTCCTACTTCGCCACGCACCTTCCCGATTGGCAGGTGATTGCCAACAGCACCCCGACCGATCCGACGATCCTGGGCCATGTCCAGAATCTTCAGAAAATTATTTCCAACTCCCAGCTCACTCTCGCCAACACCGCGATCGAAGGCACCAGCGCCGGCCTGGTGAAATCAACGTTCAACGCCTTCGCGGTTTACTCCTTCACCCAGGATTGGGCGAGAGGGTTCTCGATCGGTGGCGGCGCCACCGCGCTCGGCAAGCAAAATATCCTGACGGGAGGCACCGCGTTTTCGCCCGCGTATACGACGTATTCCGCCCTGGTTTCGTACGAAACCTCGTTCAACGCCATCGGCGAGCACATGCGCGTCAAGCTTCAGTTGAATGTAGATAATCTAACTGATAATAAAGATCTCGTATATACTGGTTATACTCAATTCGGAACGTCCACTCAGGGCGCGACCTACTACTTCGTGGCGCCGCGCAAGTTCACCTTGTCCGCCAACGTCGGCTTCTGACGGAGAGGACCGTTCTCAACGCACGGGCCGGTCACGGCTGGCCCGTTTTCTTTCCAGCCGGCGACGGGCTTCTCGCACCGCCGCCGGATCTCTGCGCCGCTCCCGAGTATTTTGGTTTGATAAGATATATCCCGTGTAGGCCGCCTGCTTGC
>Ga0068856_100006254_pt1 | contig 11688 bp, 8 predicted proteins | sample KBSCornC62_FD_66595 | JGI IMG/M metagenome (GOLD analysis project Ga0068856, IMG submission 66595) | Corn rhizosphere microbial communities from Kellogg Biological Station, Michigan, USA - KBS Corn C6-2 | ecosystem: Host-associated > Plants > Roots > Rhizosphere > Soil ... | reverse complement strand
GACATAGCCGTTGTAGCCGCAGTCGCCGGGATCGTATTCGCCGTTCAAGGCGTCGTCGGTGTCCAGCCCGATGAATGCAGCGTTGCCGAAGCGGAACATGCCGTAGGGCGCGCCGATCGCCGCCTGGTACGCGGCAGCGAGCTTGCCGCTCGGGTCGGGCTCGTCGATTTTTTCCTTCTTGTCCTTCTTGCCCGGCACGGGACATTTCTTCGTGCCTTTGACGCTCAGTTCGTGATTGCCCGGCACGGTCACGACCGGCACGCCCGCGGCCTGCACCGCCTGGACGAAGGCCGGATACTCACTCGGCGCCTTGTCCACGTCCTTGCCGTAGATGATGTCGCCACCCCAGAGAACGAACGACGGCGGGCTGCTTTTGATCGCCGCGACGATATCGCCGAGTTGCGGCGGCTGCTGGCACGAAGCAGATGCGGGCCGGTTGTCGCCCGCGAACACGAAGGCGAAATTCGTCGTGCCTGTGTGGGGATCGAGCGCGGCCGACCCGGCGGGCAGCGGGGTCAATGCCGGCATCGCCGGATCCGCGGCGAGCGCGTGGCCAGCGGTCGATGCCAGCAAAAGTGCCCAGGCGGCCGCGCGGCGCGGGATGCGTCCCATGTTCGATCTCCGGTTGCCGGCGCGCATTGCCGGGCTCGACCGTGAGTGTCGCCCGAATCCGGATGCCGCTCCCACTGTGCAGGTTGTCAGTGGCGCCGACCGCGCCGGCCCGTCCTGCCGTGAGCGACACTTGACCTGGATCAGAGCGGCACACGTCCGGGCACGCCAGGATCGGCGGCATGAACCCTGCCCTGCCCCAGTTCGACCCCGCCTTGATCGCCCGCTACGACGTCGCCGGCCCGCGCTACACCTCGTATCCGGCTGCGCCGCAGTTCCACAGCGATTTCGGCGAAGCGGCGCTGCGCACTTTTGTGCAGGCGTCGAACGACGATCCGATCCCGCGCGCGCTGTCGCTGTACGTGCACGTGCCGTTTTGTCTCAGCCCGTGCTTCTACTGCGGCTGCACCCGGGTGATCACGCGCGACCGCAGCAAGGCCGGCGTCTATCTGGAGCGGCTGTACCGCGAAATCGAGCGCGTCGCACCGCTGTTCGCACGCGATCGGGTGGTCGAACAGCTGCATTTCGGCGGCGGCACGCCGAACTTTCTCGACGCGGCGCAGATGAGCGACCTGATGGAATCGCTCGGCCGGCATTTTTCGTTCAGCAGGGCCGCCGAGCGCGAATTCGGCATCGAGCTCGATCCCCGATTCTGCGACGGCGACTACGTGCGCATGCTGGCGCAGCACGGCTTCAACCGCGTCTCGGTCGGCATCCAGGATTTCGATCCGGCGGTGCAAGCCGCGGTGAACCGCATCCAGTCGGTCGAGCAGACGCGCGAGATCCTGCAGGCCGCACGCGCCGCAGGCTACCGCTCGCTCAGCGTGGATCTGATCTACGGCCTGCCCAAACAGAGCGTGGCGGGCTTCTCGGCCACGCTCGACCGGGTGATCGAACTCGCGCCCGACCGCATCGCAACCTACGCGTATGCGCACCTGCCGGAGCGCTTCAAGGCGCAGCGCCAGCTCGATGCCGAGTACCTGCCCGATGCGGCGACGCGGCTCGCACTGCTCGCCACCACGGTGGACAAGCTCACCGCCGCAGGCTATCGCTACGTCGGCATGGACCACTTCGCGAAGGCCGACGACGACCTGGTGCGCGCACAGGATTCGGGCACGCTGCAGCGCAATTTCCAGGGCTATTCGACCCACGGCGATTGCGACCTGATCGGCCTCGGCATGAGCTCGATCTCGCATATCGGCCGTTCGTTCAGCCAGAACGCCCGCGACCTGATCAGCTACTACGCCGCGATCGACGCCGGCCGTCTGCCGATCGCACGGGGACTGGCGATGAGCGAGGACGACGTGATCCGCGCCGACCTGATCCAGGCGCTGATGTGCCACGGCACGTTGCGGATCCCGGAGTTCGAGCAACGCCACGCGCTGGATTTCCGCGTCTATTTCGCCAACGAACTCGAACGCTTGCAGACGCTGGTCGCGGACGGGCTGGTCACGATCGAGCCGGACCGCATCGGCATCACCGCGCGCGGCCGCTTCCTGTTGCGCGTGATCGCCATGTGTTTCGACGCGCATCTGGCGCGCAACGCCATGCCCGAAGTACGCTATTCCCGCGCGCTGTAGCGCGCAGCGCACGGAGCCTCGGCATGACGGCATCCACCCCGGCCGGAAAAATCCTGCTGCCCTCGCCCATCCTGGACGACGGCGATGCGCTGCATTTCTGTTCGACCTGCGCGTTCGGCTCGGTCTGTCTGCCCGCGGGCGTGGACAAGCGCGCGTTGCAGGACCTGCACATGCTGGTCGAACACGTCGGTCCGTACCGCGCGGGCGACGTCGTGTTCCACCAGGGCAGTCCTTTCTCGGCGATTTTCGCGGTGCGCAGCGGCGTGGTGAAAACGCGCCGTGTCGAGGAAACCGGCCGCGAACAGGTGCTCGGCTTCCATCTCCCCGGCGAAGTCGTCGGCTTGAACGCGATCCATCCGGCGCGCTACCCGTGCGACGCCGTCGCGCTCGATACGGTGTACGTGTGCCGTTTTTCGTTCCCCGCGCTGGCGACGCTCGCGGGCAAGATCCCGGACGTGCAGCAACGCCTGTTCGAACTGCTCAGCGCCGACATCGGGCGCGTCACGCAACTGGTCGGCGATCATCCGGCGGACGAGCGCCTGGCGGCCTTCCTGCTCGAGCTTTCCGAACGCTTCGCCGCGCGCGGTTTCTCCGCGTCGCGCTTCCACCTGACCATGTCGCGCGTGGACATCGCCAACTATCTGCGCCTCGCGGCCGAGACCGTCAGTCGCGTGCTGCGCCGGCTGCAGGAACAGGGGCTGATCCGAATCGACGGGCGCGAAGTCGAACTGCGCGATCTGGCGCAATTGCGCGAACTCGCGCACACGCTGCGCGCGTAGGCACTCCGCTGCGCGCAACACGCGCGCGCCTTGACCTGCGTCAGGGCCCGCCGCGCCCCCGGCACCTAGCATCTTCCCGTCATTCTCACGGGAGTCCGCCATGTCCTCCAGCCGCCGTTTATGGGGCGCGCTCATCCTGCTGCTCTGCGCCGGTTTCGGCGTGCTCTTGTGGATGGGCAGCGAGATCCACCGCAGTGCGCCTCCGATGCCGGAAAATGTCGTCACCGCTTCCGGCCGCACCCTGTTCACGCGCGCCGACATCGAACAAGGCCGCGTCGTGTGGCAATCGATCGGCGGGCAGCAGCTCGGTACCGTGTGGGGCCACGGCGCGCTGGTCGCGCCGGACTGGAGCGCGGATTGGCTGCACCGCGAATCGGTCGCGCTGCTGGACGCCTGGGCGCGGCGCGATCACGGCGCGCAATCCTTTGCCTCTGCAGACGACGACACGCAGGATGCGATCACGTCGAAACTGCGGCGCGAACTGCGCAAGAACACGTACGACGCGGCGAACGGCGCGATCGTCGTTTCCGACGACACCGCGGCGGCGATCGTCGAGGTCGGCGCACACTACGTGGATCTTTTCGGCGACGGCGCGGCGACGCAGTCGTTGCGTGAAACCTACGCCATGCGCAACAACGCGGTCGACACGCCGGAGCACCGGCAGCAGCTCGCCGCGTTCTTCTTCTGGACTGCCTGGGCGACCGTGACCGAGCGTCCGGGCACGACCGCCAGCTACACCAACAACTGGCCGTACGAACCCCTGGTCGGCAACACGGCGACGCCGAGCGCGTTCCTGTGGAGCGTGTTCAGCGTGATCTTCATGATCGCCGGCATCGGCCTGCTCGGCTGGCATTACGCCGTCAGCCACCGCAAGGGAGCGCCGCTCGCGCCGCCGAGCCGCGATCCCCTGCGCGACATCGTGGTGACGCCGTCGATGCGTGCCACGGCGAAATATTTCTGGGTCGTGATCGCGCTGCTGCTGTGCCAGATCGGCCTCGGCGCGATGACCGCGCATTTCCAGGTCGAGGGCCAGCATTTCTACGGCGTCGACATCTCGCGTTTCCTGCCCTACTCGCTCACGCGCTCGTGGCACACCGAACTCGCCGTGCTCTGGATCGCGACCGCGTGGCTTGCGACCGGTTTGTACATCGCACCGGCCGTGTCCGGGCACGAGCCGAAATTCCAGCGACTCGGCGTGAACGTGCTGTTTTCCTGCCTGCTGCTGATCGTGGTCGGCGCGTTCGCCGGTCAGTGGTTTGCGGTCATGCAGAAGCTCGGGCTGAAGTACAACTTCTGGTTCGGACACCAGGGCTGGGAGTACGTCGACCTCGGCCGTTTCTGGCAGCTGTTCCTGTTCGTTGGCCTGCTGCTCTGGCTCGCGCTGGTCGGCCGCGCGTTGTGGCCCGCGCTGCGGCGCAAGGACGATCTCTCGTCGATCATCGGCCTGCTGTTCCTGTCGACGATCGCGATCGCGCTGTTCTACGGCGCCGGCCTTATGTGGGGCGAGCACACCTCGCTGTCGATGGTGGAATACTGGCGCTGGTGGGTCGTGCACCTGTGGGTCGAAGGTTTCTTCGAAGTGTTCGCGGTCGCGGTCATCAGCTTCCTGTTCGTCAAGCTCGGCCTCGTGCGGGCGCGCTCGGCGACCACGAGCGTCTTGTTCGCGACATTCGTGTTCATGGCCGGCGGCATCCTCGGCACGTTCCATCACCTGTACTTCGCCGGCACCACGACCGCGGTGATCGCGCTCGGCGCGTCGTTCTCCGCGCTCGAGGTGGTGCCGCTCGCGCTGATCGGCTGGGAAGCGTACGAAACCTGGTCGCACGGCGAGGCGGTGCCGTGGATGGCGCGCTACCGCTGGCCGATCCGCTTTTTCCTCGCCGTTTCGTTCTGGAACCTGGTCGGCGCCGGTGTGTTCGGGTTCCTGATCAATACCCCGATCGCGCTCTACTACATGCAGGGCCTGAACCTGACACCGCTGCACGGCCATACCGCGCTGTTCGGCGTCTACGGCATGCTTGGCCTGGGCCTGATGCTGTTCTGCCTGCGTGGCTTGAAGCCCGATGCGGTGTGGAACGAGGCCCGCCTGCGCAGCGCGTTCTGGGCGTTCAACATCGGCTTGACCTTGATGGCGGCGCTGACCCTACTGCCGCTCGGCGTGCTTCAGCTCGCGGCCGCGCTCGATCACGGCTACTGGTACGCGCGGTCGGCCGAATTCATGGGCCGTCCGCTGATCCATCTGCTGATCTGGATGCGCGTGCCGGGCGACACGATCTTCGCCGGCGGCGCCATTCTGATCGCCTGGTTCGTGCTGCGCCTGTGGATCGCGCCGCGCCGGACGCTCGCAGCGATCGAGGCGCGCGCCAATGGATGATCGCGTCGCCACCGTGCCGCGCATGCCGAGCCTGGCGGACCTGCCGCGCATCTTCGCCGCCGCGCCGCACCGCATGCTGTTTTTTGCCGGCGCGGCGGCGGTACTGGTCACGATGACGTGGTGGGCGTGCGTGCTGGGCGCCGGCTATTTCGGCTACGAAATGCCGGCGCCGCCCGTCCCGGCGGGCTGGGCGCACGCGGTACTGACGCAGTACGGCATGCTCGCGCCATTCATTTTCGGATTCCTGCTGACGGTGTTTCCGCGCTGGATGGGGCAACCCGCGCTGACGAAGCGACACTACGTGCCGGTGTTTTTCGGCTTGTTCGGCGGCTACCTGCTGACCCACGCCGGACTGCTCGCGAACAAGGCGCTGTTCGTGCTCGGCCTGTGCGCGATGCTGTCCGGCTGGTGCTACGGCGTGCTGCAGCTCGGCCGCGTGTTGTGGCGCAATCGGGCCGAGGACAAACACGCGCTCGTGTGCTGGCTCGCGCTGCTGCTCGGCGCATTCGGGCTGGCCGCCTTCGTCGCGTTCGCGCTCGGCGCAACGTGGATTTTCGCCATGATCGCGATCAAGACCGGAACCTACGCCGTGCTGGTGCCGATCTATTTCACGGTCTGTCATCGCATGCTGCCGTTTTTCAGCGCGAACGTGGTCGGGCCTGCGTACGTGGTGTTCCGTCCGATGTGGGCGCCGCCGACGGTATTGGCACTCGCCATCGCACACGGCGTGCTCGAAGGTACACACGCCTTCGCCTCCCTCTGGTGCGTGGATCTGCCGCTGGTCGCGATCTTCCTGCTGCACGCGCTACGCTGGCAGCCGTGGAAATGCCTTGCGCCGGGATTGCTCGCGGTGCTGCACGCCGCGTTCCTGTGGCTGCCGCTCGGTTTCGCGCTGTTCGCGATCCAGAGCCTCGTGCTCGATATCGGCGGCGTGTTCGTGCTCGGCCGCGCGCCGGTGCACGCGATCGCGGTCGGCTTTTTCGGCTCGATGCTGGTGGCCATGGTCACGCGCGTCACGCAGGGGCATTCCGGCCGGCCGCTCGCGATGGGGGTCGTTCCCTGGATCGCGTTCGCCGCATTGCAGCTCGTCGCGCTGCTGCGCATCCTCGCCGAGATCGTGCCGGAGCCGTCGCGCTGGCTGATGCTCGCGGCGCTGGGCTGGCTGGTGGCGTTCGCGCCGTGGGTGCTGCGTTCGGCGTGGGTCTACCTCACGCCGCGCGCGGACGGGCGCGCGGGCTGATCGTCCGGACGCCGCAATGGTCGAGTATTACCTGCAGATCAAGTTCGTGCACATCCTGTGCGTCGCGCTGTCCGGCGCCTTGTTCACCGCACGCGGCGTGTTGCGCCTGGCCGGCTCGGCGCTGGCACAGCACGTGCTCGCGCGCTGGGCTTCGTACGCGATCGACACGACGCTGCTCACCGCCGCGCTGATGCTGATCGGCATCGTGCACCAGCATCCGTTCGCGAACAGCTGGCTGACGGCGAAGGTGCTGCTGTTGGTGCTGTACGTCGCGCTCGGCACGATCGCGCTGAAACGCGCGCAGTCGCGGCGCACCGCGGCAATCGCATTCGCTGCGGCGCTGGTGGTGTTCGCCGGTATCGTCGGTGCCGCCGTTCTGCACGATGCGCGCAGCTGGTTCGCGCTGCTCGCGTAGCTAGCCGCCGCAACGCGGCTACTGGATGCGCCGTGCCAGCGTGCGGTCCAGCGCGAGTGCGCCGAGCGTGCCCGCGACGCCCGACAACAGGTACAAGCCGACCGACCACAAACCCAGCGTCGATGCCAGGAACAGCGCGACCAGCGGCGCGAAGCCAGCGCCGAAGAACCACGCCGTGTTCGCGACGATCGCGGCGCCGGTGTAACGGTATTGCGGCGCGAATGTGTCGTTGACGATGCCGGACGACTGGCCGAACGCGAGACCGAGCAACGCGAATCCGGCCAGCATGTAGATCGCTTCGCCGAACAGACCGGCGCCGAGCAGCTGTGGTGCGAAGCCGCTGTATGCACCGATCAGGGCCGCGGACACGCCGAGCACGGCGCGGCGACCGACGCGATCCGCGAGCAGGCCGGACGCCATGATGGCGAACACGCCGACCACGGCGCCGAACATTTCAATAGTGAGAAAACGGATCGGCAGCGGCTCGCTGTGCAGTTTCACCCACGACAGCGGGAACACCGTGACCAGATGGAACAACGCGAAACTGGCCAGCGGTGCGAACGCACCGAGCACGATCGTGCGCCACTGGCGGAAAAACGTTTCGAACGGCGGCGATGGCTGCAGCTCGCGCGATTCGAACAGGCGCTCGAACTCCGGTGTCACGACCAGGCGCAGGCGCGCGAACAAGGCGACCACGTTGATCGCGAGCACGACGAAGAACGGATAGCGCCAGCCCCAGGACAGAAAATCGTCTGGCCCGAGCAGCACCAGGAAATACGTGAACAGCGCGCTCGCGATCAACAGCCCGAGCGGCGCGCCCAACTGCGGAATCATCGAATACCAGCCGCGACGCCCTTCCGGCGCGTTCAAGGCGAGCAGCGACGGCAAGCCGTCCCACGCCCCGCCCCAGGCCACGCCCTGGCCGATGCGGAACAGCGCGAGGAGCCACGCCGACAATGCGCCGACCTGGCCGTAGCCGGGCAGCAGCGCGATCGCCATCGTCGACCCGCCGAGCAGGAACAACGCGATCGTCAGTTTCACGCCGCGGCCATGGCGCCGGTCGATGGCGATGAACAGCAGCGTGCCGAGCGGCCGCGCCGCGAATGCGAGCGCGAAAAATGCAAACGAATACAGCGTCGCGGTGAGTTCGTCCGCGAACGGAAACACGAGCGCCGGAAACACCAGCACCGACGCGATCGCGTAGACGAAGAAATCGAAGAATTCGCTGGTTCGGCCGATGATCACGCCGATCGCGATATCGCCCGGGCGCAGCGAGTGCTCGCGCGCATCGACGAGCCTGGCGTCGCGTTCGAGCGCGGCCGAGTTGGGCGTGGCGGATGCCATCTTCACGAGCCTCCCTGGCTATTGCTTGGCGCGGTGGCTGAATCCATAATCGCCGCGATCAGACGATCGGGCGTCAAGCATAGACCCAAGCCAAGGATGCAGGCAATGACACATGGTGGTGCGTGTCTTCGCCGTCTGCCGCGAATCGCGGCGGTCCTGTCGTTGCTCGCGCTCGGCGCTTGCAGTCGCGCCGTGTTCGATCCCGCCGGCGACATCGCGCGCGAACAGCGCGACATCATCCTGTTCTCCACCGCGCTGATGTTGCTGATCATCGTGCCGGTGATCGTGCTGATCGTCGTTTTCGCCTGGCGCTACCGCCAGGGCCGCGGCGGTACCTACGATCCGAGCTTTCACCACTCCACGCCGCTGGAGCTCGCCATCTGGTCCGCGCCGCTGCTGATCATCATCGCGCTCGGTGCGCTGACGTGGTCGAGCACGCACTTGCTCGATCCGTTCCGGCGCATCTCGGTGCCCGCGAAGGCAGGCGCCGGCGGCGACGCCGCGCCCCTCGTGATCCAAGTGGTGTCGCTGGATTGGAAATGGCTGTTCATCTATCCCGCGCAAGGCGTGGCGACCGTGAACGAGCTCGTGTTGCCGGTCGATCGCGAAGTGCGTTTCGATATCACGTCAAGCAACATGATGAATACGTTCTATTCGCCCACGCTCGCCGGCATGGTGTACGCGATGCCCGGCATGGAAAGCCAGCTGCACGCGGTCCTGCGCCGCACCGGCGAATTCGACGGCTATTCCGCCAACTACAGCGGAGCCGGATTTTCGGACATGCATTTCGTGCTGAAAGGGGTGGACGACGCCGGCTTCGCGCGCTGGCTGGCGCAGACAAAATCCGCGGGCGGCGACCTCGCGCTGACGAACCTCAAGACGCTGCTGCAACCGAGCGAGCGCGTGCCGATCACGCGCTATGCGCACGTCGATGGCGATGTGTATCGGCGCCTGCTCGAACGCTGTGTGGATGCGACGTCGCGCTGTCTCAGCGACGTGATGCGCCAGGACATGGCGCCGGGGCACCTAATGCCGCCGACGCACGAATCCGAGCCTGCGAACGCGACGCCCGGGCGCGCCGCGGCACCGGACACCGGCACGAGCCGGCCGCAAGGTCCGAAGGAAGCGCCGCCGGCTGGCGCGCCGCCCGAGCAGCACGACGGGCATGAGTGAAGGAGCGAAGTCCGTGGCCGAAAGCAGTTCCCTGTCGCACGCGATTTTCGGGCGCCTGACCTGGGAGTCGATCCCGCTGCACGAGCCGATCCTGGTCTGGACGTTCGTCGTGGTCGCGTTCGGCGGCATTGCGCTGGTCGGCGCGGTGACGTACTTCCGCCTGTGGGGCTGGCTCTGGCGCGAATGGCTGACCTCGGTCGATCACAAGAAGATCGGCATCATGTACATCATTCTCGGCATCGTGATGCTGCTGCGCGGTTTTTCCGACGCATTGATGATGCGCCTGCAACAAGCCTGGGCTTTCGGCGCGAGCGAGGGCTACCTCAACGCGCATCACTACGACCAGGTCTTCACCGCGCACGGCACGATCATGATCTTCTTCGTCGCCATCCCGCTGGTCGTGGGCGTGGTGAATTTCGTGATGCCGCTGCAGATCGGCGCGCGCGACGTCGCGTTTCCGTTCCTGAACTCCTTGAGCCTCTGGCTTACTGTCGCCGGCGCGCTGCTGGTCATGCTGTCGCTGTTCGTCGGCGAATTCAGCCGCGCCGGCTGGCTCAACTACGTGCCGGTGGCAAACATCCAGAACAGTCCCGACACCGGACCCGACTACTATCTCTGGGCGCTGCAGATCGCCGGCGTCGGCACCACGCTCTCGGCGATCAACATGGTGACCACGATCATCAAGATGCGCGCGCCCGGCATGACGATGATGAAGATGCCGGTCTTCACCTGGACCGCGCTGTGCAGCAACGTGCTCGTGATCGCGATCTTCCCCACCCTGACGGCCGCGTTCGCGATGCTGCTGCTCGACCGCTACATCGGCACGAATTTCTTCACCAACGATGGCGGCGGCAGCCCGATGATGTACTGGAATCTGGTCTGGCTGTGGGGCCACCCGGAGGTGTACGTCCTGATCCTGCCGGCGTTCGGTATTTTTTCCGAGATCACCTCGACGTTCTGCGGCAAGCGCCTGTTTGGCTATTCCTCGATGGTGTATGCCACGGTCGTGATCACGATCCTGTCGTACCTGGTGTGGTTGCATCACTTTTTCACCATGGGCTCGGGCGCCAGCGTGAACAGTTTCTTCGGCATCGCGACCATGGTGATCTCGATCCCGACCGGCGCGAAGATCTTCAACTGGCTGTTCACCATGTACCGCGGCTCGATCCGGTTCGAGCTGCCGATGATGTGGGTGGTCGCGTTCATGCTCACGTTCGTCGTCGGCGGCATGACCGGCGTGATGCTCGCGGTGCCGCCGGCGGATTTCGTGCTGCACAATTCGTTGTTCCTGGTCGCGCATTTTCACAACGTGATCATCGGCGGCGTCGTGTTCGGCCTGTTCGCGGGCATGTACTTCTGGTTCCCGAAAGCGTTCGGCTTCAAGCCGGACCCGTTCTGGGGCAAGGTCACGTTCTGGGGCTGGGTGATCGGCTACTGGCTCGCATGGACTCCGATCTACGTCGTCGGTTTGATGGGCACGACGCGGCGCGTGCGGCATTTCGACGACCCGTCGCTGCAGATCTGGTTCGTGCTCGCCGGCATCGGCGCGCTGGTCATCCTGGTCGGCATTCTCGGTTTCATCATGCAGATCGCAGTCAGCATCCGCGACCGGAAAAAGCTGCGCGACACCACGGGCGATCCGTGGGACGCCCGCACGCTGGAATGGTCGACGTCCTCGCCGCCGCCGTTCTACAACTTCGCGTTCACTCCGGTCGTGCACGACATCGACGCCTGGCACGACATGAAGGCGCGCGGCGCCGAGCGGCCGACGACGGGTTATCGCCCGATCCATATGCCGCGCAACACCGGTGCCGGCGTGATCCTGTCCGCGCTGGCGATGGTGTTCGGCTTCGCCATGATCTGGTACATCTGGTGGCTGGCCGCGCTGTCGTTCGCGGCGCTCGTGATCGCTGCAATCGCGCACACGTTCAACTACCGCCGCGACTACTACGTCGAGGCGGACGAAGTCGCGCGCATCGAAGCCGCGGCGACGGGAGCCTGACCGTGTCGAGCGAATCGGGCGCCACGCTGCCGCCACCGGTGTTCTACCGCACCGAAGAGGGACACGCGCATCCGGGCGGCGGCGTGCTGCTCGGGTTCTGGATCTACTTGATGAGCGACGCGCTGCTGTTCGCGACCGTGTTCGCGACCTTCGGCGTGTTGAGTTCCAGTTT
>Ga0068856_100006252_pt1 | contig 11689 bp, 5 predicted proteins | sample KBSCornC62_FD_66595 | JGI IMG/M metagenome (GOLD analysis project Ga0068856, IMG submission 66595) | Corn rhizosphere microbial communities from Kellogg Biological Station, Michigan, USA - KBS Corn C6-2 | ecosystem: Host-associated > Plants > Roots > Rhizosphere > Soil ... | reverse complement strand
ACCGCCGCAGGAATCGACGCAGCGCTGCACATCGTGCGGACCGAACTGGGCGCCGCGGCGACCAACGTGATCGCGCGGCGCATGGTCGTGCCACCCCAGCGAGACGGCGGCCAGTCGCAATACATCGAGTCGCCGATCCCCGAGTGCCGCACCGACTCGCTCGCGACCGTCACGGAGTGGATGCTCGAGCACCTCGACGAGGACCTCACGGTCGACCAGTTGGCCCGCCGCGCCCTGATGTCTCCGCGGACCTTCGCGCGCAAGTTCCGCGCCGAATCAGGCACCACTCCCGCCGCCTGGCTCAACCGGCAGCGCATCCTGCGCGCGCAGCAGTTGCTCGAGCAGAGCGACGAGGGCCTCGAGCAGATCGCGCAACTCACCGGATTCGGAACGGCGGCCGTGATGCGCCACCACTTCCTCAAGGTGCTGCAGACGACGCCGACGAACTACCGGCGTGCGTTCGGGGAACGCGTCGCCGGGTAGCCGAGGGGGCTGACAGGGCTCAGTGCGGGGTCGCGGCCAGCAGCGCGGCGATGTCGTGCGTGAGCTCGTCGAGACTGCTGATCCCGCCCGTCTGAACGGACATCCAGCTTCCTGCAACGGCGAAGTCGGCTTGGCAGGTTTCTTCGTTGCAGAGCGCGAGCGCCGATGTTGCGCCGGTGATCGACGTCGGCGCCAGGGTCCCCGTGTAATAGCTCGGCGGCTGCGTCAGTTCCTGGCCGAGCGCCCAGGCACCGCCCTGCACGAACTGGATTCCGAACAACGTGAGGCCGGAGGATGCCTCGCGCGCCCAGCCGCACTGCTGGAAGCCGATCCGGGCCAGGGATGCCGAGGCCGCGGTCAGCGGACCCTCCATCGCGTAGTCCGTCTGCACCAGATCGGGGTGCCCGGTTGCCGTTCGGACCCGCGTCACGGCGTCGTCGGTGCAGAGCGACGCGCCGTCCCATGCGGTCGGCGGGGTCCACAACGGACGAGTCGCCCCCGCGCCCTGGACGCGAGCCACGACCCCGGTCAACAGGGTGTGGAAGCGAGCGAGCGATCCGGTGGCCGGCTCCCCGTCACCCCCGAGCGAGTTGTAGTCCAGCTCGATCCAGGTGGTTCCGATCAGCACCTGCGCGAAGCAGAAGAACTGCGGATCGCCCTGGCACATCACGTCGGATGCCGTTCCGAAGGTGTTGATCTCATCGCCGTCATTCGCGACGACGTTGTCGTGGTACGCGCCGGCGGCATCGCTCAGCACATCAAGGCTGATGTAGTCCACATAGCCGTTGTCTTGCCGGTCGTTCCCGCCCCAGAGGCAGTGCAGCCCTCCGACCTGTCGTGCGCCGACCTCGATGGCATCCTGAGGGGGCGTGCTCTCGGATTCACGCACCGCGACCCCCGATGCCGCGGGGAACGCGGCCGCGGCGGTGGCGGTCGGAAGCAGTTGAGCGCAGGTGGCCGGGATCGCGGACCGCGGCGCCGTCAGCGCCGCCGCGGTGGGAGTCGCGCTCGCGGTCGTGTGATGACCCCCGGACCCGGTCGGATGACGGCTGGACGGGAGACCGCATCCGGCGAGGACGAGCAGAAGGGCGCCCGCCGCCACGGCGCCCCTGGCGGCCGACACGATTCGCATGGCGCCGAACCTATCGGGATCGACGCATCAGCACCATGGGGAATCCCCCTCGTTCACGCCGCCGCGCGCGCCCCGGAAGCCCCGTTCGGGGCTCTCTCGCTCCCCCTCATGCGTCGGTAGAATCGCGCCGAGGTGTACGGAAGGGGACCGGATGCGCTCTCAGCTCGCCGCCGCGGTCAGCGTGGCTGCTGCCCTGATGGTCGTCTCCTCGCTGGTCGGCGCCGAGAGCGCCGACGCGAGCCCGCAGGTGCTGCACGTCGGTGCCACCCAGACCTACAAGACGATCCAATCAGCTGTCGACGCTTCCACGACGGGGGATGTCATTGATATCGACGACGGCACCTACACCGAGAACGTGACCATTTCGAACAAGTGGATCACGCTGACGGGAGACCTCGGTGCTCCGGCAAACGTCGTCTTGACCGCCGCGGTTCGCAACTCGACGACCGGCACATCGCCCCTGTTCCTCTCGGGCAGTTCCGTCTCCTCCCACGTCGTCATCGAGGGAATGACGATCACGAACGGTCTGACCCAGAGCGGACAGGGCGGGGGAGTCACGATTCACCAGAGCAACGCAGAACTGCGGCACGACGTGATCACGGGCAACTCGGCTCCGTCCGGCTATGGCGGCGGGATCCTGGTGGACTCGGGATCCGCCCCGTACATCCATGACAACGTCATCAGCGCGAACTCCGCGAGTCAGGGCGGCGGCGGCGTCTTCGCGTTCGGCAGCAACGCCGTCGTCGCGGACAACACGATCACCGGCAACAGCACCACCGGCGCGGTCATTCCGAACGGAGGTTCGGCGGGCGGCGGAATCTACCTGGAGACCTCCACCGGCGTGAGCATGACTGTCACCATCTTCGGCAACACCATCTCTGACAACAACGCCGAGTTCGCCGGCGGCGGCATCATGGTGCGGACAGGCGTGACGGGCACGATCGAAGACAATCTCGTTCACGGCAACAGTGCCGCATACGGCGGCGGCATCCACGTCGAGACCAATGGAAGCGCGATCACACTCGACGGCAACACCATTTCGGGGAACGCGGCCATCCACCTCCAGAAGTTCGATTCCGGCGGGAACACGAGCGGCTGGGGCGGTGGCATCTCGATCTACGGCCAGAGCCACGTCACCGCCGTTCGCAACAGGGTCACGGGCAACTCCGCACCCTCGGGCGGAGCCGGTGTGGTCGCCGCCGAGCAGTCCGTATACACGCTGAGCGCCGACACGATCAGCAGCAACATCGTCGGTAGCGGAGCGACCACTGAATCCCCGCCGTTGTCGGGCGGAGGCCTCTATGCGGCGAACTCGACGGGCACCGTCACCAACACGCTGTTCGTCGGGAACAGCGCGGATATCGGCGGCGCCATCGGGCTTCTCGACGGAGCGACCGCCACGATCGACCAGAACACCATCGTGGGCAACCACGAGGCGTTCCAGGCCGGTGGAGCGGTATTCGTCGTCGACGCCAGCACGGTCAGCGCGAGCCTCGAGAACAACATCCTCAGTAACAACGATGGCTATCAGTTGTTCGACCCGAACCGTCGGGCGGCGCGAATCAGCAACAATCTCTTCGGTCTCGCGAGTTCGACACCCGCCCAAATGGGCGCCGGAGCGTACTTCGCATTCCACGGCACGCAGCCCCCATACGCGGAATCGAACATCACGGCGATCAACAACGTCGCGGGATTCCACGCGGACGGGAATATCGAGGCCGACCCCGGCTTCACCAACGCCGCGTCCGGCGACTACTCGATCGCGCAGACATCTGCTGCCATCGATCATGCGACCGTCGTCGGAGTTCCCCAGGTGACCACCGACCATGGCGGCGACTACCGTCTCACCCCTCCGCCCGACATCGGCGCGTTCGAATACCAGAATGCGCCTGTATCCATCGCCCAGCCCACGATCAGCGGAACCGCCGCGGTGGGTGCAACGCTGACTGCCGTGCCCGGCACCTGGGGCACCATTCCGGCCAGCTGGACCTATCAGTGGCTGCGCGGCGGAACCGTCATTCCTGACGCCACTGCCGCGAGCTACGTTCCGACCACCGCCGATGTCGGGTCCACCCTCAGCGTGACGGCGACCGGGACGAAGTTCGGCATCACCAACCCGCCGACGACGAGCCTGCCGAGTGCGACCGTCGGCTACTTCATCGACGTGCCCAGCAGCAATCCGTTTTTCGCTGCCATCAACTGGATGGCGTCATCCGGGTTGTCGATCGGCACTCGCCAGAGCGGAGGCGGAGCGCTCTACAAGCCCGTCGACTCCGTCTCGCGCCAAGCCATGGCGGCGTTCCTCTACCGGCTCTCGGGTCAGTCCTTCACGGCGCCGGTGGACCCGACCTTCGCTGACGTCGACTCGAGCAGTTCGTTCTACACGGCCATCGAGTGGATGGCGGCCCAGGGCATCAGCACCGGAACGACGCAGCCGTCAGGCAAGCCGCTGTTCAAGCCGGGCGACTCGGTCTCGCGGGAGGTGATGGCGATCTTCCTCGCTCGCTATGCCCACGTCGACACCTCGACAGCGCCGACCGTCCAAAGTTTCGCCGATGTCCCGCTCACTGCCAACTCAGCCGCCGCCATCTCGTGGATGGCGTCAACCGGCATCTCGACCGGAACGGCGCAACCGAGCGGCCTCCCGCTGTACAAGCCGCAAGACCCCGTCTCCCGGCAGGCCATGGCCGCATTCCTCCAGCGGCTCTCGAACTTGCACTGAGGTTGCCGTGGATGCGGCCGACGGTCTTGATAACGTCACGGAGTGTCCAGCGACCCTCAGGTTCCCGTCCCGGTTTCCCCTGCGGAAGGGTGGTTCCGCGCGCACGCCGACGGTGCGGCCCGCGAGGTCATCGACTTCTTCGGAGGCGACGGCATCCAACTCACCGGTAAGCGCGTCGCGGATCTGGGTGCTGGCGACGGATCGACCGACCTCGGCATCGCGCTGGCCGCACAGCCGGCGCAGTTGGTGGGTCTCGACATCCGCAGGACCGACGTCGACGCGCTCCGGGCGAAGGCGTTGGACGCAGGGATCGCCGACCTCCCCGCCTGCCTGCGATTCGAACTCTCCGGCGAGACCACCATCCCCGCACCCGATCAGTCATTCGACTTCGTGGTCTCGTGGTCGGCGTTCGAACACATCCTCGAGCCGGTCGCGGTGCTCCGGGAGGTGCGGCGCGTCTTGACCGACGACGGGGTGCTGTTTATCCAGGTGTGGCCGTTCTACGACTCCGAACACGGAAGCCACCTGAATGACTGGTTTCCCGAGGGATTCGCGCAACTCAACTACAGCGACGAAGAGATCCTCGCTCGTCTGCAGGCCGAGCCCGAGAAGAACCAGCACGGCGAGGGGATGTTTCACGCTTACGAGCTGCTGAACAAGATCACGGTCGATCAACTCCACGCGGCCCTTCGCGAGGCGGGCTTTCGCATCGTCAAACTCGAGCTGCTGAGCAATGCCATCCACCTGCCGTGGGCCGCGCGCGACCTGCCCCCGTCGCGGGTAGGGGTCGCCGGTGTGAAGCTGCTCGCCGTCAAGGATCCGGATCGGCCGCCGCCGTCGTGATCAGGTAACGCGACGAGCGTCGTTCTAGCTAGAGTGCCCAGTGGGGCGGCGCACAGAGGAGACCCACGTGAGGCCAAGAGGTTCCGTCGCAGTTGTCGGTGCGACAGCGACGCTCATCGCCTTGATCATTGCCGGGGTCGGGGCAGCACCCACCGCGTTCGCCTCCGCTCCTCAGCCTGTGCCTGACGGGATCTACGTCGATGGCGCCAGTTGGGGCGCTCCTGGTGACCGCGTGTGGGTTGGGGTCACCTTCAGTGCGGGGTGCATCGGATCGCCGGAGGCGACGTTCCACGGTGATGACACTCCACTGGTTCTCGACGCCGATGGCTTCGGAGAGGATGACTGGCGAGACGAATACGGCTTCGATATTCCGTTGACCGCCACCGGCACCGGGTCGCTCGTCGTCACGTGCTCATCGACCGGAAGCACACCGATCACCGTATCGATCCCCTTCACCGTCAGCGCCATTGAGCCCGCATCGACTTACCACTCGGCGTCGATGTGGTCGCTCCTGGGCCCGGATTCGTCTCGAACCTGGACATTGAACAAGGTTGGATTCATCCCGCAGGAGCCTGTCACGGTGACGTTCTACGACCAGACTCAGCGCGACGTGAACAGCGACGTCACGCAGGACATGACAGACCCCGTGACCGTGATCGCCGACGGCGAAGGCGCGATCACCGCGCAGGTGGTCGCGCCGGCGGGTTGGGGCGCCGACAATGTGGACGCCATCCTCTCGTCGGCGAGCAGTCACCTCGTCCTCGACACGGAGTTCGCTGACGCGATCCCCACGTCCAACGAGACCTTCACCTCGGCGGCAACCATGGTGAACGCCGGGGATTCCGTCGCCGTCGCGGGAACAGGTTACGCCGCGGGCGAGTCCGTCGTCGTCGCACTGCACTTCGCTACCGAGCCTGCGTTGGTGCTCGCAACCCTGGTGGCGGACGGCTCTGGCGCGATCTCCGGATCGATTGCCATCCCGTCGAACGCCCCGCCCGGCATCTTCCGTCTGTGGGCCGGGTCCAAGACGGTCAGCTACCTCTTGCAGAACGTTCCACTCATCGTGAGCCCAGCCGGGTCGGGAACATTCTCGGACGTGATCGTAGGGTCGCCGTTTTATTCGTACATCGAGTGGATGTCATCGTCCGGTATTTCAACGGGCACCCCGGAGCCGCCGGCGAAGCCGATCTATAAGCCCACGGATGCCGTGTCGAGGCAGGCGATGGCGGTGTTCATGTATCGCTTGTCCGGGGCGACGTTCACACCTCCTGGCACGCCGACGTTCGCGGATGTCGATTCCTCGTCGCCGTTCTACACGGCGATCGAGTGGATGGCATCGACGGGCATCTCGACAGGTACTCCACAGCCACCGGCGAAGCCGCTGTTCAAGCCGGCCGACCCGGTATCGAGACAGGCCATGGCGCTGTTCCTCGCGCGCTACGCGCACGTTGACACGAGTACTCCGCCGACGTCGCAGAGCTTCGCGGATGTGCCGATCACTGCGAGCGCAGCTGCGGCGATCGGATGGATGGCGTCTGCGGGAATCTCCACCGGCACCGCGCAACCGTCAGGTCTCCCGGTGTACTTGCCGGCGAATCCGGTGTCGCGTCAGGCGATGGCTGCGTTCCTGTACCGGCTGGCGCATCTGCCGCCGTCATGATGGTTGGTCGCGGTCGGGTGCGGGTCTGGGTTGCGACTCTGGTCGCGGCCTGCCTGATCGCGCTGTCGGTGGGGGCGGTGTCGCCCGCGGTTGCGGATTCTGCATCGTTTGCTGATGTGGGGTCGTCGTCGCAGTTTTACACGTACATCCAGTGGATGTTTTCGTCGGGGATTTCGACGGGGACGCCGAATCCGCCGGGGTTGCCGTTGTATAAGCCGTCGGCGTCGGTGTCGCGGCAGGCGATGGCGAGTTTCTTGTTCAAGTTGTCTGGTCAGTCGTTCTCGGCGCCGGTGACGCCGACGTTCGCGGATGTGGATGCGTCGAACCCGTTCGATACGGCGATCGAGTGGATGGCGGCGCAGGGCATCAGCACGGGCACGCCGCAGCCGTCGGGGAGGCCGTTGTACAAGCCCACTGATCCGGTGTCGCGGCAGGCGATGGCATTGTTCCTCGCCCGGTACGCGCACGCGGACGTGTCGACGGTGCCCGATAACCAGTCGTTCACGGATGTTCCGGTGACCAGTTCCCCGGCCGCGGCGATCGGGTGGATGGCGTCATCCGGCATCTCGACGGGCACGCCCCAGGCGTCGGGCTTGCCCCTGTACCTGCCATCAGCCGCCGTCTCGCGGCAGGCGATGGCGGCGTTCCTGTATCGGCTCGCGCACCAGTCGTTGGCTGCACCGTTGTTGGAAACGGCGGTTGCTGAGGGTCTTGGGGTGCAGGTGACGTGGGCGCCGAATCCGGTCACCGACCAGGTGACGTCGTACTCGGTGACGGCGACCCCTGCGGATGGTTCGTCGGCTCCGTCGTGTGCGACGCCGGCAGCCGAGACGGCGTCCGTTCCGGTGTCGAACACCTCGGTGGTCGTGACAGGGCTGTGCGCGGGAGTGGTGTACACGGCGCAGGTGACCGCGGTCACCTCGGCAGCATCGAGTCCGCCCTCTGCGGCGTCGGCGCCGGTTGTTCCTTTGGATGCGCAGGCGCCGACCGCCCCGCTGATCGCGTCGGTGGTCCCGCGTGACGGGTCGTTGCAGGTGGCATGGTCGTCGCCGGTTTACAACGGCGGCTCGGTCGTCACCGGGTACTCGCTGACCGCGACGGCGGGTTCGGCGACGCAGACGGTGACACCGGCCGCAGACGCTTCCACGGCCACCATCTCGGGTTTGACGAACGGGACCGACTACACCCTGTCGTTGGTGGCCGTGAACTCGATTGGGTCATCCACCGCAGCGTCCGCCGACGGCACCCCGACCACCGCGTACGCGCCGTCCGCGCCGGTCGGTTTCGGCGCCACCCCGGACGGGTCCGGCAACGTCACCCTGACCTGGCAGCCTCCCGCCGATGACGGCGGCTCCGCCATCACCGGGTTTGTGGTCTCGTACCAGCAGGTCGCCCAGGCATCCGACGGCAGCTGGCCGCCGGTCGCTGGCGCGCCGATCCACACAGTGGATGCGGCGGCCGCTGACACCTCGGCGGCCGCGACCACCTTCGAGACCACCAACGCGTTCTACCGGTTCTCGCTGACGGCCACCAACGCGATCGGAACCGGCGCGGCCGCAACCACCGCGAACCCGGTCTCACCCGCCGTTGACGTGCCCACCGGCACGGTCGTGCTCACGACCGCGTCCGTGACCGCATTGTCGGCGGTCACCGACACCAGCCTGTCGTGGACCGACCCCGCGCCCGCCCAGATCCAGACCCTCGTGGTAGGCGACATCCTGGTCGCACCCGTCGCGACCCTGCTTCCCGAGGGCGCACTGCGGGCGATCGCCTCCATCGCCGACAGCGGCGGCACGCTCACCCTCACCACCACCAACGCCACCCTTCCGCAGGCGTTCACCAACTTGTCGGTCGCCAACACCGTCAATCCGGTCACCGGCACCACCGGCACCATCCCGACGACTTCGTCGTCGAAGAAGCCCCGCACCGCCCCAGCACCCGTGAAGGTCGCACGCGGAACCTTCACCCCCGCGATGGCTGGAGTGAAACTCATCAGCTCCGACTTCGGCGGAAGTGCCACCCTGTCGAACTCGATTACCCTCGGCGTCTCCATCCCGGGAGTGAAGGGCGAGGTCAACGTCACCCCATCCGTGCAGGTCGGACTCGAAGTCCACCAGAACTTCGTCGGCATCCCCGACGGGGTCTCCCTGACATCCGAGGCGAAAGTGGTCGCCGAGGCCAAACTCGACGTCGGGCTGGCCGGCGATCACAAGTTCCTTCTCGGCGATCTCGCGGGAGCTCCTGAAGACATCCAAGTCGGTCCGGTCCCCGTCATCGTCGTTCCCAAGATCCCGATCTATCTGACGCTCTCGGGCAGCGCGGGGCTCGGGATCAGCGTCTCAGTCACCGTTGGCGCCTCTCTCAGCTGGACATCCCAGAATCCGACCACCTTCACAGCGAAGAACATCTCGACCGGACCGAAGGTCACAGCCGGTGCTTTCCCCGACGGCGGGCAGGGCACGGTGAGCATCACCGGCTCCATCGGACTCGCGGTCCAACCGCAGGCGGACATCTACGATATTGGTGGCCCGGACTTCGAAGGCGACCTGGACTTCTCAGGCACCCTGAACTTCAACCCGCCACCGGGTGAACCGTACCTGACACTTGGGCCGTCACTCACCCTGAAAGCAGGAATCGCGCTCGATTCCTTCGGATTCCATGCGGATCTGAACCTGACGATCGCCAAGCTCTCGTTCCAGGCGTTTGTCATCGACAGCCCACCGGGGCCAGGCATCTACACGTTGTCGCCATCCAACGGAACCGCCTCCGTCGGGGTCCCCTTGAGCCTGACCGCCACGCGCAGCGACGGCGGCAGCTCGCCCCTGACCTGGGGCCTCGTCGGTTCGGCAACCGGCGACTCGATCACCTCCTCCGGGGTGTTTACCGCGGTAGCACCCGCGGGCCGGACCGTGTCTGTGACCGTGACCGATGCGAGCGGTGTGACCGGGCGGACCACCCTCACCATCGGCAACGCTTTCAGCGCACCAGGTGATCCCACAGTGAGCCAACCAGGAGCCCCGTTTACTGCGGCGCTCCACTGGAGCGCACCCAGCTCCACCGGCGGAAGCCCGATCTCGACCTACCGAGTTGTGACTCAACCAGCGACAGGAACACACACCACCACCGCTCTGGGCCTCACCCTTACCGGCCTGACGGCCGGCACCTACCTCGCCAACATCTACGCCATCAATAGCGCTGGCATCACCTCACCCGCCGCAACCATCCCGGTCAACATAAGTGCCCGTGGGCTGCTCGGCGACAGCACCTACCAGGCGGGCGCTGCTAGCACCGTCGGTGCTGGGACATACAACACGTGCGCTGTTCTTGCGGATCAAACTCTGGGATGTTGGGGGAGCAATGTGAGCTTCCCGCCGACGGGCGCGTTCAGGTCGGTCAGCGTTGGAGCACGCGATGCGTGCGCAATTCGACTTGATGGCACAGCAGCTTGCTGGGGCGTCTATACCGCGGGGCCCCGGCAAGCGCCCGATGCGAGCCGCAAGTTCAAGTCTCTATCTGTCGGTGACTACGAATCCTGCGGAATCCAGACGGACGGCGCCGTCTATTGCTGGGGGATCGGTCAGGGTTCGCTCTTAGCCGGAAGTTTTGTCTCTGTGAGTGTCGGTCGCGACCACGCCTGCGCGGTCAAAGACACCGGCGAACTCGACTGTTGGGGGAGCAACGCCGCAGGGCAGCTCAACGTTCCGGCGGGAACATTCCTTTCAGTCGCGGCCGGGGAACTATTCACGTGTGGAATCCGAACCGACCACGCGATCACTTGTTGGGGCATCTCAGGGGGCAGCTGGCTGACGCCCCCGAGCGGCGAGTTTGTCGCGATCGACGCCGAGGGCTATCGCGCTTGTGGAGTCCAGCCAGAAGGCGCTCTGGTCTGCTGGGGCAACAACTCCTTCGGGCAGACGAACGCGCCGGGCGGCCAGTTCGCTGCAATCGGTGTCGGCGAAACTCACGCCTGCGCTATCAGGCAGGATGCCACGATGGTCTGCTGGGGCAGCGACGGAGGATACGGCGCGATTCCGCCCACCGATGGTCCGTATCAGCTTCCGGGCTGACTCGAGCCCCGATTTTCTCGCTCGGTGAGGCGTAAGTCCTACTTGTACTTTGCGACGGAGATCACGTAAGGCGGGCTATTGGACGTTACGTAGGCCAAACCACTGCTCGGTTCGATGCTTACGAACGCAGCAGCGTGCGCCGGAAATGTTCGCAGCACGGCACCAGTGACATCATCCATTACCTCAACTATTCCCTTGCTTCCGTCGTTGGACTGGTCTGCTGCCGGACCCGCCCAGCAAGGAATGAGTAGCAAATGCGCCGAGGAATCGTCTACGACAGGACCCGGCCAACATTTTGGGTCAAGTGTCGCGGTAATGGCTCCGGTCAATCCGTTCAGGACCTTGATCGTCGCTCCCTGATTCGTAGAGACGTATACGTTGTGGGTCAACGTATTGACCGTTACCCCTTGCGGGTACAGGAGCCCGAGGTCGGTAGTCGCTGTAGATGTCGCGGTGGCCAGATCGACCGTCGACACTGTGGTGGTCGACGCGCTCGTCACGAACGCCTTTCCTATCCCATCGTCAATCGCGACGCTTCCCGGGTGCAGACCGACTGATATTGATCCGTCGCTAGCCAGTGAAATACCGTCGATGACTGAAACGGTGTCCGATGGGTCAGGCAGTGTACATGCACCGTTGACGTCACAAGTGATCCCCTGCCCACCGTTCGGTATGTAGACCTTGTGAGTAGCTGGATCCACCGCCAGGTTTCCGGGTCCGTCGAATCCCCCCAGCGTCGCTGTCACTGTGCTCGTGCTCTCGTCAATTACCGAAACACTGTT
>Ga0068856_100006251_pt1 | contig 11691 bp, 7 predicted proteins | sample KBSCornC62_FD_66595 | JGI IMG/M metagenome (GOLD analysis project Ga0068856, IMG submission 66595) | Corn rhizosphere microbial communities from Kellogg Biological Station, Michigan, USA - KBS Corn C6-2 | ecosystem: Host-associated > Plants > Roots > Rhizosphere > Soil ... | reverse complement strand
CGCTGCGTTGCCGGCAGCATTCTGGACCTGGAAGGCCGTGGTCGTGTCATTCGAGGACTTTACGATGACGCCGCCGCCGGAACTGCCCGTCGTACTTCCACCAGAGTTCAACGTAAGCTGGCCAGACGATGTGCCAATTGAGCTCGCCGCCGTGCCAGCGATAGTAATCGCACCGGCGTTTAGGCTGAACGGTCCTGCCCCGCTGTTCAAGGTTATGCCGCTACCGCCGCTAATCGTCGTGGCCTCAAGCTCGTTCATGTTTCCGATACTCACCGACTCGGCATTCGTATCACCAAGGTGCAGGGTCGAAGAAGAAGCACTCGAGCTGAGGTCGGTCATGGTTATATCGTCGAAGTAGTGCACTTCGCCGACCGCAGAACCACTGCTGCTAAAACTAAAGATGGCGTAAGCCGTTCCTGCCGGCACCACCGCTGAGAGACTTATCTGCGTCCACCCGGATGTATTATCTGTGGTCGTCGGTAATGACACTTGTGGGCCACCACCGACAAAATCAACATGCCCCCCTATGCTCCGTGACGCGGTGGCCGCCCGCACCCACGCGCTGAAGACCACATGATGGCCGGCAGTAACCGGCATGACGTAATTGTTCCCGTTGAGTATGATTCCCCAGAAAGAGCCGGTTGCCGTCATAGCCAGACTATAACTACCTCCGTGCGCTTGCGCTGTCGACGCAGCAACAGTGTCGCCGAACCACGGGTCGACATTCTGGGTCGTGTTGTCTTCGAAATCGAAGTTGCTCGTAATCGTTCCAGCTACAAAACCTTGGCCTGTATCAACCGTGACATCGCCCGAAGCCGTGGTGCTGGAGTTGCCGGATTGGATGGTGATACTTCCCGATACGACGCTACTGGCCGACGTCGTAATATTGGCATTGCCGACGCCGCTATCTATATTCACGCCGTTTGCGCTGGTTACATCGAACTCTTCGGCATTCACCGTGGTGTTACCCTGGCCACTATTGAGTGCAATGCCAGAACCTCCTTTAATGAGCGTCTGGCCGACCTCGAAATCGTTGCCCAGCGTGACTGACTGGGCATTGTCAGCGCCCAGGTTCAGCTCAGAGCTGCCGGTCGAACCGTTCAGGTCGGTTATGGCCATATCGTCCAGGTAGTGTACTTCGCCGAATGCCGTGCTGGTTCCGTGAATCTCCCACAGCACCTCGTTGGCACCGTTCGGCGCTTTGATGATTCCCGTAATTTGTTTCCAACTTCCCGATGCATCGGTAATGGTGCCGATGAGGTCTTGGGCAACTTCACCGCCGCCCAAATAACCGGTTGAAGAAAAGTCCGCATCAAAGGTCTCCGTACTTGTGTTGGAGCCTGCCCTTACCCAGGCAGAAAACGCGTACTTATGGCCGGGCGTAACCGGGTATGCATAGTACGGCGTCTGGTCTATGACGCTCCAGCTGTTCGGGCTGTTCACCGGGTCGTTTCCGACCGTAACCGACAGGCTATGTGCGCCACTATGCGCTTGAGCGGTAGACTGCGCTAATGGATCGCTGTATCCGAAGCTGTCAGCTACGTTGTCTGTTCCGCCCTCGAACGTCTTAGTTCCGACCGGCGTACCGGTAACGACACCGGGACCGGTATCTACCGTGACATTGCCCGCGCCACCCGTATTTGAACCACCGGATAGAATACTCACGGCGCCGCTCGCACCATTCACCGTTTCAGTGCTGATGTTCACACCGCCAGTACCGCCCTGCACGTTCGTAGTGTTCGCACCGGTGGCCGCACCGACGTTAAGCGTTGTTCCGCTTTGGGTAATGAGCGAGTCGCCGAGCGTACTGGCGCTCGCGAACATCGCCAGCGTACCGGGCGTACCGGTGCCACCGATCCCGCCACCGCTAACGTTAGTTACATTGGTCACGAATGTGTTGTTCGTCGTATTGCCGGCGTTGTTAGTAACGTTGGTAACGTACGTGTTGCTCCCACCTTGCAGCGAAACAAATTTCTGGCCGTTGTAGTAGGCCAGCGCATTGGTGGTGCTGTCGAAATAAATCTGCCCGGTCACACCCGGGGCGGCCAGTATCGAAGGCTGCAGCACTAGCGAGTTGGTGACCTGCAGCTGGCCATTCACGGTCACCGCACTACCGGCGGTATTTGCCGTACCAAGCTGTTTGTCGAGCGTCGAAAGCCGTAACTGCTGCTGCTGGATCTTGGCGCTGGGCGCGCTCAGGCTGGCTTCTTGCGCCTTGCTCTTATTGGCCTCTATGCGAATGCCCAGGAACGCGGCCGCCAGACAACCAAACAGCAGCACACCAAGCGCAAACATCCGCTGGTGCGAAAAGCTCCGCTTCGTTGGATCGGACGGCGTTTCGTCAATCTGGCCCATGGGCATTTCGTCCAGCAATGAGCCTTGGTCAACCACCTTTGGATCGACAGGCTGAAGCGCACCGTTAAACGGCGCGTCGAGCACAGGGTTTACAGGGGTCGAAGCTGTGTCGGCCCCTCCCATAGCGCTGGATTGTGACTTTTGGTCCGATTCCATTTGCGTTTTTGTCTCTCTTTTGGCGTGTCTGTTATTTTTAGACAGGCTTTGTGTTTGCAGAATTGCGACGAACAATTGCCCCTTTTCCGTAGGAGCGCGCCCGGTTTTATTTCAACAGGCCCAACCTGACCAACATGGCCGGTACGCTGTACTTCACAAATAAGAATGTACCTCTTAAGTTTATCAGAGATACGTTGTGGTTGACAATGGCAATTGTCAAGTTATCCACATGCACGATACAGAGGTGGCTAACGGTTGCTACTGCGCAACCCAATAGTGCCACTTGTACGTCGTCGAGCTGGAAGGAGTGTTATTGGTATCGATCGTGAAATCTGCACCAATGGAGGTCCCGTTGTAATACTGCAGCGTTGAGGCAGCCGCATTAGCCGGCGTGAGCGTCATATTCGGTGCGCTAGCGAATGCATTCACGAAAGTCACTGTCGCTAACGTGCCATTCCCAGAGCATCCGGTACCGGTAGTGATTGTGACCGTACCTGTCGTATCGGTACCCGCGATGCCCACCGTCGGCGATGTACAAGCTGCCGCTCCTGCCGCAATCCCCGGCGTCGATCCTCCAGTAACAACATGCCTGTTCACGGTGATATCACCCGTGACAACGAGCGAGCCGCCAACGGTAATGTTCATACTCATCGTATCGACCCCAAAAAGAACGTTGCCAAGCCCATCCAGAATGCCGAATGCCTGGCTATTCCGTGCATTGATTGTTACTTGCCCCTGTAGGTAAGCAGCCGACTGGTATACACTCGGTGCCTGGACATACAACTGCGCCAGCGAGGAAGTGGCACTGGCCCCTATAGCAACATGCCCGTTATTGTCAGTGGCGATTGCATAGCCAGACGATGAAGCGGTGTTGAGGTACACCGATAATGTGTTTGTGTTGGAGACGTCCGCAGCCTGGCCACCGGCAAACGTACCCGGCCAGGCACCGTACGTTATGGGAGTACCATTTACGACGTCCCCTGGATTCCAGAACATATATGCATCACCGCCTACGCTAAAGGCCGTTTCGTCTTCACTATTAGAGGCACCGTTCTCACTCACACCTACCCAATAGGTTGTGCTTGCGGTCAATGACGCGGCTAGCGGCACCGTGTTCCATGCGTTAGCAGTAATCGCATTGTCGCCACTAGATGCGATCTTGTTGCCCGGAGCACCAGCATTATCACTATAGAGCGCAACCTGGAATTTATTGTTTGGCGAGGGGCCATCAGTGTTGAAATACACCGATATCGAGCTCAGTGTCGCATTGCTGCCGCTAGTGACCCTAGAGAACTGCAGGCCATTTTGCCCGCCACTATTGCCCGTACCACCGACACTGGTCGTGCCTATTTGTGTCGGACTCACCCCCAGTGTGATTGCCGAATTTGCGCTATCGACATTCAGCAGGCTATTCCCCGCCGCGCCCTGCACCTGGAAGGCCGACGTCGTGTTCGTAGTCACCTTTGCCTTCACCCCGCTACCCGCACCTGCCGTCAGGTTTATGCTACTGCTGCTAGTAAGGTTCATCGAGCCGCCGGATACGCTCACAGGACTCTGGCCGCCATTCAGCGTCAGACCGTGCCCGGTAATCGTTGTCACGGCCGTTTGGCTGGAGTTGCCGATATTGACCTGCTGGGCGTTCTCCGCACCCAGGCTCAGCACCGAAGTTGTCGGAGAAGAACTGACATCGGTTATCGTTACATCGTCTATGTAGTGCACCTCGCCTGCCGGCGTGTTGTCGCCAGAGAACTCCAGACCGATCGCATATGTTCCCGGCGGCGCCGTAAGCATACCACTGACATGCTTCCAGGAGCCCACGCTATCCGTTGTCGAACACCATTGGTCATCCTCTATTTCTCCGCCACCGCCATACCCAGTGCTTGAGAAAATGGCATCACAAGTTATGGAACGTGCGTTAGTGTTGGCACGAAGCCAGGCGGAAAATACGTAGTTGTCGCCTGCGACAGCTAGCGCCGTGAACGGCGTACCGTCTGCAGCGATCCACGAGGGGTTTGAGCCGCCACCATATTGGCCATTACCAGAGGTTACCGCCAAGCTGTGCGTACCGCCATGCGCCTGGGCCGTAGACGAGGCGTAGCTATCGAGAAATCCGAAGCCGTCGCCCATACTCTCCGTGCTAGATTCAAACGTGTGGTTCAATATCACCGTACCAACCACCGCGTTCAGCCCGGTATCTATCGTGACGTTGCCTGCGGAAGTAGTCGACGAATCACCGGTCGTAATAGAGATGTTTGCCGATGCGCCGCTCGCCGCAGCAGTCGAAATCGTAGCATCGCCCGTGCCGCTCGCTATGCTCACCGTGTCCAGGCTGGATATGGCGATGTCCGTGCCGCTCACACTCACCGCACCAATCGAGTCTCTGATTTTGATGCCAGTAGTACCGCCAGTGATGGTCGTATCCCCCGCCTGGCTGCTGTTACCGATATTCACCGCCTGCGCGTTCGTCGCACCAAAGTTGGCAGTTAGGCCGGTGAACGTACTCAGGTCGGTGAGGGTAAAGTCGTCGATATAGTGCACATCGTTCGTAGGCACGATTGTTTTATATACAAGGCCCAGATCCACTATGGTATTGCCGAGAGGGTTCACGAACGTGTAGGTTATTTGGGTCCAGCCGCTCGAATTATCGGTAAAGCTTTGCGAAGGCTTCGTGATATTGAGACTCCTCAGATAGACTGATGTGTCTATCGGGGACGATGCGGTGGCAGCTTTCACCCATGCGGTCCACCGGTACTCGTGACCAGGGATTACCGTAATATCGCTCGTACCGATTGAACTCCACGCATTAGCATTGAGCGTAAGTGCCAGGCTGTGCGTGCCGCCGTGCGCCTGGGCCGTAGACTGCGTGTTGGTACCGCCGTATGGGGTGTTATTAAACCCTTCCAACCCCGTTTCGAACGTGTAATTCTCGATGATGGTGCCATTGATGATACCTGCACCGGTGTCAATCGTCACGCTTCCCGACGAATCCGCACTTGAATCGCCCGACTGGATGTTTATGTCGCCGCTCGCACCGCTGCTCACGGTTGCAGTGCTGATGTTCACGCCGCCCGCGCTGCCTTGCATGTTCACGATGCCACTGCCGGCACCGACGTTCAGCGTCGTACCGCTCTGAGTAATCAACGAATCCCCGAGTGTGGTTGCGCTAGCAAACATCGCCAGCGTACCCGGCGTGCCGGTGCCGTTAATCCCGCCACCGCTGACGTTGGTGACATTTGTCACGTTGGTCACATTCGTAACATTCGTCAAAAATGAGTTGTTCGTAACGTTCGTATTACCGGCCACATTCGTGATGTACGTGTTACCGCCGCCCTGCACCGACACAAATTTCTGGCCGTTGTAGTAGGCAAGCGCATTCGTTGTGCTGTCGTAATAAATCTGCCCGGTCACGCCTGGCGCCGTCAGCGTGGAGGGTTGCAGCACCAGTGAGTTCGTGACCTGCAGCCGACCATTCACCGTCACTGCACTACCCACTGTGTTTGCCGGGCTCAGTTTTTTGTCAAGCGTCGAAATCGGCAGACGCTGTTGCTGGAACCTCGTACTTGGAGTAGCCTGACTTGCATCTTGTGCCTTGCTTTTATTTGTCTCGATACGAAAACCCAGCAGACTGGCAAAAAGCACACCGAACACCAATATGCCGAGCGCAAACAGGCGCTGCCGCGAAAGGCCTGTCTTAGGGTCCGTAGGTGTGTCGTCTAAAGATTCCACGGGGATCTGGTCAAGCAAGGATCCCTGATCTATCGCCTTTGGATCAACAGGCTGAAGCGCACCGTTAAACGGTGCGTCAAGCACAGGATTAGTCGCGACAGGCTGCGACGAACCAGCAGTCGCGTTCGACTGCTCAGAACCCTGCTGACCGGAGGTACCGGAGTCCATTTTTTACTGTTTGTCTCTCTTTTACGTTTTCTCGTTTTGGGGAAGAGAAGATGTATGCGCAAAGACACCTGGCGACGGATTTCCAAAAAATTGCCGTCACAAAGGTGACGTACGACTTCTTCTCACAATAAGAACGTACCGCTTAAGTTTACCAGATTTCATAAGTGTTTGACAATGTCAAAAGCATGCCTATCCACATGGCTTAACAGATAGGTTACTGAGCGATCAGGCCGGGTGCAGTTGTTGTGGCTACAGAAGTCCTGTCGCCATCAGCACGTTTGGTGATGCCGGCGCAGCCAAACTCTGCAGGCCAATCAGCACACCGTCCTGCCCGGAAACCGCCCAGTCACTATTGATCGTAATATCGCCCGTAGCCCCGGTCGCCACCCCGCCGTACACGCCCAGCGCAGAGCGCCCGGCTCCAGCGGATGGAGTGGTTGCCGTTGCAATCAACGATGCGCCCGGCACAAGGTCAGCCGTTGGCACCGTTTCGGCCCAGTACGTGCCGGCCATCGCCACAAAGCCGCCCTGCGCGGTTACCCCGGGAATTGTCATCGGCACTGGGTTGGCGCCGTTATCAGACCCCGCCGTAATGGGGGTACCTGTTTGGCTGATCGGCGAAGTAACGTTACAGCCGGTAACTCGAAATAGGATCCCCGTCGCACGAGCCGTGGCTACATCCCACTCCCACGAAGAAGCCAGTGATGAGGCTGTCGGCACTGACAGCACGTATACCGCCCAGTCACCGTTACTACTGAACTCCACTAACTTTGTCCAACCGCCCGGTGCGGTCGTGACTAACCCGGAACGGTTGCTTATTACCGCAATCAGTACATCACCGTCGGCGGTATTCGCCGGTTTGTTCAAAATAATCGTCGCCGTAGAAGCCACGGTCGAGAAATCGCTGGCGGTCGTCGGAAATGCCACGCTCATAGCAAGCCTATGCTACTACAACCGCCGCCACTATCACACCGGTCACAATCAAAATACCAAGCGCCGCAATCAGTACGTCGATCATTCCCCGCCGCAGCGCATCAGCCGCCAGCGGGTTTCGCCCCAGCGATATAACTCCGCTTCGCACTCCAACATACAGCATGGTTATCACCGCGGCGAAGCCCAGCAGCAACGCGGTAGTACCAATCAACACCCGCAGCGGCGACACCTGTTTGCCGGCAACGGCATTCGCGACGTTCTGCAGAAATGGCGGCACAAAAGCAGATACACTCCCCTGGGAGGATGCCGCCGAGTAATACACCACATTTACGGCAACCGGCACCAGTCCGACATGCACCGTAATAGTTCCGCCATCTTTGCCTTTAGCCTCCTCGGTCACCGTCTTGACACTGCTGAGTGACTTCTGGGCGGAGCCAACGATCTGACTCGACCCTATCGCCTTCATGCCAATGCCGGCAAGTGGCGACACCGTAATCTTATCACCCGCCCTTACTTTGCCATTTGCATCACTTACCAGAACCTCTGTGGAACCACTCACCACTACTTGTACGCTGCTTTTTCCGCTGTTTGAAAGCTCCAGCAATGGCTTGCTGGCGGCGATACCCACCAGGTTCGTCGCATTGCCGATTGTTGCCGGCTCGACCTCGCTTGACCCTGAAGACACTAGGCTCAGTAGCACACCCTCGCTCACGGTTGCCGACTTTGTTTGGTACGCCTGCGAAATTGCCCCACCTTGGGCTGCTACCACGCCTGAAAATGCAAAAAGCAGTACCGCCAGCACTGCGGCCGTGACTCCCATCGGTCTTCTTAGAACCCCTGTTAGATATGACATCGTGTGCCCGGTTAGCTGTTTACCTACTGGCTTCATTGTACCGGTTACGTTTGTAAAAACCTACACGCTTGAGAATGGCAACAAGTTCTTATCCACATGTCCGTATCCTTGACGGCCGCCTCGTTTGTTGGCAGTTGATGTGCTCCAATTCACAACCCGCGATACGTACTCAGCCACAGTTCGCTCACCTATACATACGTACCGCTTGCACAGTTCCGCCAAAGAGGGTTGTAATTATCGCGCTTTCGCTTAATACTTAAAGAAAAGTAATTGGTGGAATAATGGAAACGGACAACACTTCACCGCACAATCCGGCGCCGAGGCATCCTCAGCCGGGTATGACGCCGCGGTCAGCAGCTCCGATGGGAAGGCGGCCGATGGTAGATGGGATTGCGCCGCGCCGCCCGGCAGGTGCACCCGTGCACGGAACCCCCGCTCATCCGCACCGCCCTGCCCATCACCCTGGCACACATCACATAGCAGTCAGCGGCGGATCACCAACTCAAACGCCGGCACCAACTCACCACGCACCCGTCCACCACGCACCGGCACAACATCCGCCACGTCCATCGCAGTCGTTCGCCGCAAGACCGGCTGGCACGGACTTTGCGCCGCGGCCGCAAACAGCCACTGTTCCACGCGCCCATGCGCCGGTTCCGGAAATGCGCGAATTTACTCCACCGCCCGATGACCTTCAACCCGCCGCAGAAGCTAAAGTGCCAAAGGAGAAGAGCCAGACCGGGCGTTCTGGACTGGTTGGCTTTGTTGCGTTCGTTCTACTGACCGGGCTGCTTGTTTCGCCGCTCCTGCCCGGCAAAATCCTTCATGACTTCCCGCTAACGTCTGAATCCTTTTCGACCGGTGACCAGTCGCTCGACTGCGTTGGCACGCAAGGGCAGATCAATTCAAACACCGTATACAGATCCAAAGCCGGCGCCCCCATAGCCTACACCTACTCCACTGTCACAACAGATTCGGCAGTGTGTAACGGCAAGAGCCAGAGCGCCGTTACCGGACACGATTCGCAGTTCAGCCCACTTGGGCTACTCGTAGATATCGTTGTCGCGCTTGCCGTAGCTATCGCGATCGCCAAAGTCTGGCGGTTTGTGTACACCAGGCGCCAAAACGCCAACCGCCCTGCTACTCGTCCTCAAGAATCACGCCGGAACTGACCACAGGTTGTTTGACTGCATCATGGCGTACGTAATCGCGCAGCGGCAGGCTCTGTCCCTTCTGTGCCGCAAGCACGAAGTTCTGCGGCAGCCACAGGCTGTAGCCGCGGCTCGCCAAAAATACATCCACGGGGCTGAACGACTGCCGGGCAGCAGCGTAAACCTGTTCGAGCGTACGCGCACTTGGCCCATAATAGCCGCTAATCACATTCATCGCGAACACGCCTTTACTGCCAAGATGCTTGCTATACGCATCAAACGCCTGGCGCGTCTTAAGCTCTTTTGGAATTGACGTATGCGAGTAGGCATCAACCACAATCATGTCATAGTGCGTGGCATGTTCGCGCAAAAACGTGCGGCCATCGGTATTGAATATATTCAAGCGTTCATTGACCGGCAGATCAAAATATCTATACGCCAGATCCGTTAATCCGGCATCTAGTTCTACTGCATCGATACGGATTTCCGGCAGTGCTCCAAGCAGTACGGTTGGCAGTGTAAAGACGCCACCACCAATCAGGAGCAATCTGCCAGGAGCTAAACTTGTCGCCAGTTCAAACAGACACTGATTGTAATCGAACAGCAGATCCGGCTTACCGTCTTTGGCCACACCGGACTGTGCCGCCTGGCGCTCACCGCTGTACAGTACTCGTGCCGGGCGGCCATCGTACGGCGTATCTACGACCGAATAGTGCCCATATGCCGTGTCGCCTTCCCAGAGTATCTGCTGCATACTTTACATAGTATATTATACGACGTACACCCGAGTGGACTGGTCGGCTGCTAGGAGCAGTACGCATAGAAAAACGCCGGAGGACATCCGGCGTTTTGATTCACCGCCTACCCGGTCTACGAAGAGAACGGATCAGCCGTATTTGGCCCAAGGTACCAGAGCTGACTTGCGGAGTTGGCGTCACATGCAGCAAGTACTACAGGTCCACCGCCGAGCACACTACCGGCATCCAGACATTGGCCTGTAGCAATGTTGCGCAGTTCATTACCGCCATTTTGGCTGTTTACGTAAACAAACCGCTCCGAAGCCTTAATTCCATTGCAGGCTGCAGTATTAACCGCAAGCCCGGCTCCGGTGCTGTTTATGCACTGGTACGCACCGGCCTTAGCGTTCTCGAGCGTGTATGCGATGTTGCCCTGCGGGTCGTACCCTGCACGGTTGACGTACCACTTTTGGTTAATCTGAAGAGGCTGACAGTCAGTCGCTGTCACCGCCGAACCACTTGTGTAGCCACTAACCTGTGCACAGACGTTCGTACCGACAAGTTGCAAAGAGCCGCTTGGCGGTGTAAGCGCCGATGCCTGCAGTGGCACCAGACCCATAAAACCAACTACTCCTGTCAAAATTGCCGCCAAACTTATACGATCAAATCGTTTAATGGTATTGCGTAGCCAGAAACTCATAGACACTGTCCTCCCTGCTTACATTATGCTAACGGTTTGAGATTAGTCCTTTACAGGAAGACTGTCAAGTAATAAAAATGGCTAGTGTGCAAAAGTAGCAAGCGGCCTACACATATAGCGTCTAGGCGGCGACATGGTGCAACAGAGCGACGAAATGCTCATAGTGTCCCCAGCAAAGCCAGACGCAAAATGCCAACAAACCCGGCAGAATCACACACGTTTCCACCCATTTGCCGGTCGTAATCCGCAGCTTCTTCAGCGGCGGAAAGCCGAACTTGAACGGTATAGGCAACAGCCACGGCACACCCTCTTTGGTTAGCGAATCCATCACTAGATGGCTGACGTAGCCTATCAGGAATGCATACCACACCAGCTGGATGTCTATGTGCGGCATTATCGGGTGCAAAAAATGCAGCAGCCGGTTGCTCAGCCACGCAAACAGTGCAAACCCAATCAGCGAGTGACTAATAAACCGGTGCCCGCCTAGCAGCCTGCCAAATACTTTGCCCACAAAATGTCCTTCGGGCAGGTTCCGCCACAGTGGTGCCGTGGGCTGGTCTATGTCGGGTGCAACGCCGCCAACCTGGTTCGCAAACACCGCCAACAGCAGTGTAGAGAGTCGTAGTGACTCAGGTCCGTTTGCGAGTACAACCACCAGCAGCCCCGCAATGGCCGCGGCATCGTGTGTTTTTGCCGTCATGCATACTATTGTAGCTTATGCTTGGGCGCTTCCGGAGTACAGTTATTTCTTGGCAGTGTCAGCGATACCGCTGGCTTTCAGTGCGGCAATCATGTCACTCATGCCGGATGGAGACGGCGGCAACAGGAGGGTGTTTGTAGATGACGAAGTCGCGACGTCACGCAGCATGTCGGTGTAGCCCGTAAGTGTTACCAGCTGCATGGCCTCCTGTG
>Ga0068856_100006250_pt1 | contig 11692 bp, 9 predicted proteins | sample KBSCornC62_FD_66595 | JGI IMG/M metagenome (GOLD analysis project Ga0068856, IMG submission 66595) | Corn rhizosphere microbial communities from Kellogg Biological Station, Michigan, USA - KBS Corn C6-2 | ecosystem: Host-associated > Plants > Roots > Rhizosphere > Soil ... | reverse complement strand
GCGGGCAGGCGTGCGGAGGGATCGCTTTGGGGCGGTCGAAGATGTTGAAAGTTATGAGATGTAATTTTTTTTGAAAATCGGTGATCGGGCCGGCGGTGCAGCGATGGCATTGCGGGATTGGCGTTTGTATGGGTATCAGGTATCTACCGTGGACTGATTTCCCGGACATACGGCAGATAATCAGGATCTTCGTACTATCGGGATATTCATGACCGACCTTCGACAGCAATTTGGCACCATCGATATCTATCTGTTCGATCAGCTTCTACGGGGCCGTATCACACCGGGAATGCGAGTTCTGGATGCCGGCTGTGGTAACGGCCGGAACTTAGTTTATATGCTACGTCACGGATACGAAGTATTTGGCGTGGATCGGGATCCAAAGTGCGTGCATGAGGTGCAACGCATTGCGGCGACGCTTGCGCCGACGCTGCCCGCGGACAACTTTCGTGCCGAGGCTGTGGAATCCATGTCGTTCCCGACGGCATTTGCCGATCTGGTGATCAGTAGCGCGGTTCTACACTTTGCTCGCGATGACGATCAGTTTCGAGCTATGTTGCAGGGCACGTGGCGGGTATTGAAACTGCGGGGCTTGTTTTTCTGCCGCCTTGCTTCCTCGATCGGCCTGGAGCACCAAATACAGCAGATCGCAGGCCGCCGGTTTCTCTTGCCGGACGGCTCGGAACGATATCTAGTAGACGAAGCGCTGCTCACGCAAGCTGCAAACGAGCTTGGCGGGCGGCTCGTGGATCCGCTGAAGACCACCATTGTTCAAAATGAGCGATGCATGACGACGTGGGTGATGCAAAAGGATGGATGAAGCTCGCGCATAGATGCAAGCCGGCTTTGCTTCCTCGAATTTCCGTACGGCTCGCGATACGACAGACCGACTAAACTTACCTCTTTTGCGATAGAACTGTCTTCCTACGATTCGTCCGCGGAGGTGTAGTTTGGATAATCCAAAGCTCATACTTGCTGTGTTCCGAGATCAGGCGGGGGTGAAAGGAGCGCTTGCCAACCTGCAAGCGCGAGGCATCACAGGGAACGAGTTTGCAGTTATTGAACGACCTGCTCAATCGACTGAGGACATCAAGATTGGAGGAGGCCTAGCGAGTAAATTCTTCCACCCACAATCGCACAAAGGATTAAAGGGCGTTATCTCGGCGTTTAGCCAGAAAGGCGTGCCAGAAGTGGAATGCCAGGTCTACGCCGAGGCGGTACAGCGCAACCACCCTATCGTCGCTGTAGTCTGCGGCAATCGGGAGATCGCACAATCAGCTGTGAATGCGTTAGACGAACATGGAGCGGTCGATCTCGGCGAATTAAGTTCACAGTGGTGGGGTAAGACTGAATCGTGGAAGAAAATCACCAACTATGGGTTATCCGGCGATCCTTATAAGGCTCCGACAAAGCCTCCCAGGACGCGCGAATATACGCAGCATACAGAAAATCAATCCTGACGTAATTCCAATCGCCTCATGTTCGGTGATATCACCAAGGCTTTTGGGCGCACGTTTCTGCTAGCGCATTTTGCACCAGCGATTATCTTTGTAGTGGCGAACGCCACATTGGCATTCTGGGGCGTGATTCCATCGATTCCTACGAATTATCAGCGGCTGTACAGCGATTCACTGGGTATCTTAATGCTGATAGCAGCCTTCGCGTGCGCCCTGCTGCTGGCGCTCATCCAAACGACGATTGTCCGGCTGTATGAAGGCTATGAGCCAAGCATACTCATTATCGTCGCGGTGAGTTGCCTCTTACTTTCGCTGGCCGCGCCGTACGGTCCGGCGCCCCATATTGCGCAGCGAGCGCTTGCGGCAGTTTCAGCAATTTCTTTGGCCTTGCTGTTGATGCATTGGCCATTGAAGTGGCTACACCGGCTTCAGTATTGGCGCATGCGCCAAGACATCAACCGGCTACCGGAGGATGACGACAAACGAGGAATAAAAGAATACCGGATGCGTCGCCGGTATGCGCCGGATCCGCAAAAAGTCATGCCAACTCAATTCGGTAACATTCTGCGCGCCTTTGAGAGTTATGCCAATCATGTGTATGGAATGGATTCCATTACGATGTGGTTTCGCCTTTCGGCGGTGATTCCGAAGGACTACCGCGATCAAATTGCGGATGCCGAAAGCTCTGTGTATGCCATGTTGAATCTATCGTTTGTGCTCGCAGTGGTTGCGGGTGAAGTATTGGTGGAAACAAATAACATCTTGAGCCCTTATGTGTGGCCTGGTCTGCTCGCCATCCTACTTTCGTACATATGCTATCGAGCTGCTTGCAGCTCGGCGCGCAGAGATTGGGGCGAGTACGTGCGTGCTGCATTCGACCTGTACCGGTTGGATCTGCTGAAACAACTCGGTATTGAGACAGGAAGCCAGCCATTTTGGGCTGACGTAGAGCGGAAATGGTGGCAACACGCGCAACTGATGACGTTCTATAACGAACCACCCCGCGAGGATCTGCGAATCGTTCCGCGCGATTAGACAAACAAAAGAAACTGGCCACGCCACGGTGGAATGAAAGAAACTCTTTTCTTTCACGCTTTTTCACATATGCCGGCGATGCCGAGGCGACCCGAAAATTCCGGTCGTTAACAGCGTTTTTCGGTCGCTATCCTGGCAAGACCGGGAAAAAGCCTCGTTGATTCAGCATTTGCGCGTGGCGCGAGCATAAGGCACAATGCACGAAAAGCACGCCGACTCCCCGATTCCTAAACCCTTCGCGACTACCCGCGGGGAAAAAAGCGGCACTTCAGTGAGACGACTACACGACCCGATGGAAGGCAGATGCTCCCTGTGCGAAAAGCCCCGGCAAGCGGAATGCCGGGCCGGACTCCCACTTGCCCTGACGCTAGCATGAGGAGCCTACTGGAAAAACCGGCGGCTCCCCATTCGTTCGGACACTTTACTCGCGGGAACCCCGAGTGCTGATCGTGCCTGTCAAAGTGGTGGATCTAGCAACCTGAGGACCCGTGGGAAATCACTGGATATGTCCACAAATTGAGAGGCAGGTGGCATGTCGAGCACAGTCGCAGCGAGCCGCGGGAGATAGTTACTCTTTCTTTGGCGACAGGATTAATCTGCGCACCACAATGTCGCGCTGGTAGCGTCATGTCAGCCTTCTGCTTTATTCAGAATTAACGTTCGAATTTGATCTTTTTGGGCTCAACTCGAAGCATCCAGGGGAGAATCTACTTAAACCTACTAAATTCTAGTAAAAAAACTCTGGCTAATACCCGAAATACTGGTATCATTAATGGTCGCCAAAGAGCATCGCTCGAAAGGGTTCCTCTTTCTCTGATAGAAAGAAGGTTAACTCTCTAGGATTTAAGCTCTTGCAACTTGCGTACTGTTAGTACACAAGCGAAGCGAACAGTTCACCGCTGAAATCGCACAGATAGTCAGGGCACTCGCGCGTTGTGCGCGCTCCAAATCAGCACATCGGAAGCGCACAGGACGTTTGACGCCCCTCTCCGTCTTGGAAGCGTTTTTGAGGTAGCTAGTCTCGACAGCTCATCTTCCGCTCGCGACTGGCTGTGGGGAGGCAATCAAATGGGTTGTAATGTGTCCAATCAAGCTCAGCCTTTGGAACGTCGCGCGCACAGCGTCGAATTTGAAATCGCTGACCGAGCAGGCGAAGAGAGTCGTCAGAATCTTCAGGAGGGCCTCGAATCACGCCTTGACGAGCTATGTCGTTCAAATGAAGACCTGAAGCAGTTTGCTTATGTTGTCGCTCATGACTTGCAAAGTCCACTTCGAGCCGTGTGTCAGGTCACTGAGCTCTTGAGGCGAGATTCCCAGAAGGGGCATAGCGAACACACCAAGGACCACATCGACATAATTGCTCGAAACACGAGCCGTATGGCGGACTTGATCAGAGATCTTCTTACTTACGCCCAGGTGTCCGGCGGCAAGATCCGATCGGAAGCGTTGGTGGAAGCAGCGCCGATCCTGGGCGTAGCTCTGATGAATCTGGACGCTCTCATTCGGGAGACGAACGCAGTAGTTACTTTCGACGTGTTACCCGCAATTCGGGCCTGTTCTGCGCAACTTCTGCAAATCTTCCAGAATCTCGTCGGAAATGCTATTGAATACCGCGGGAATAAAAAGCCTCGTGTACACATTTCTGTAACAGAAGAAAACGACAGCTATCTTTTCTCGGTTCGTGATAACGGCATCGGAATCGAGGCACAATATCGTGAGCGCATTTTTGAACCGCTGAAACGCCTTCACGGAGAGGAGCGCCGCGGCAGCGGTCTCGGACTTGCCATTTGCCGGCGGATTGTCGAACGAGCGGGCGGCCAAATTTGGGTCGAGTCGGAGATCGGGAGGAGTTCCACATTTTACTTCACCGTTCCGCGCTAGGTCTCGCCCTAATAAACGAATCAATCTCGATAGTGCAGCACGGTCGAAACCTGATTCCAAGTTTTTGAGCCCGGCAATAGTCTCAGGAGATGAATGAGCAGCAATTCGCGACATGAATCGTACGGACATTCCGAAACGTGGAATGCCCACGACGTGCTGCGTGCGGTTGTCTCGAATTCGAATGACGCCGTGACAGTCCAGGATTTCGACGGCCAGATCCTCGCCTGGAATGGCGCAGCAGAAGTAATGTATGGCCACTGCGAAGCCGAAGCGCTAGGCCGAAACATTCTGGAATTTATTCCGGAGTCCAGGCATGATGAGATGCAGTCTTGGGCTGATTGCTTATGGCACGGCCGGGCTATCGCTCCGTTTGAAACGAAGCGCATTGGCAAAGACGGACGTATCTTCGATATCCGGTTCACAGGTGCGGCCGTGCGAGATACGAGTAACAACGCCCGCGCGGTGGTAACAACGGAGCGCGAGATCACAACCCGAAAGGACGGCGAACGGAACCGCAGGAACGTACAAGAGGAAGTGGAAGAACGGGTTGAGGAACGGACTTTGAGCCTGCGGCAGGCTAACCATGAACTCCTTGCAGAAAAGAATATGTTCCAGGTGACACTGGATTGCATCGGTGACGCTGTGATTACCACGGACAAGGGGGCCAAAATCACTTACCTTAACCCGGTCGCGGAGGCGCTCTCCGGTTGGAGTAACTCGGAAGCGTCGGGTTTGCCGTCGCCTGAAGTTTTTAATATTTTCACTGAGGCGACTCGGGAGCCAGCCGAAGATCCAGTAGCAAACTGCCTAAGGAGTGGTGAAGTAAGGCGTTTAGCTGGTGACACGCTGTTGATCCGCCGTGATGGTCAGGAACTCTCGATCGACGATACAGCAGCACCCATTTTTAACGCTGCTAGAGAAATGGTTGGTGCCGTTCTGATTTTTCGGGATGTCACGGACAAGCGGCAGCTCCTGCAGCAACTGAGCCACCAAGCCGTCCAGGACGCTCTCACCGGCCTCGAGAACCGCCGCGGGTTTGAGCGTTGCCTGAAACAAGTTCTCGACTCCCCTGAGGCGCACCGGGATAGTGCATTGTTGTACCTCGACTTGGATCAGTTCAAAGTTGTTAATGATACCGGCGGTCATGCAGCCGGCGATATGCTACTTCGCCACGTCGGAGCGCTCATGCATGCTGATATCCGCACGGGAGACAGACTAGCCCGTCTCGGAGGGGATGAGTTCGGTATTCTGCTTGAAAACTGTCCAAAGGAACAGGCGCGGAGCATTGCAGATCACCTGCGAGAGACGATCGGGAATTTTCGTTTCGAGTGGGAAACCAAGATTTTCACGATCGGCGCCAGCATCGGAGTCGTGCCGATTCCGCAAACCGGTGCAACTCTTTCGAGCCTCCTAATCGCCGCGGATGCCGCCTGCTATGCCGCTAAGGAAAGAGGAGGCAACCGCGTCCATGTCTATGAACCGGACGACAGCATGCTTCTACAACGGCACGGCGAGATGCAATGGGTGGGACGCATTAAGGACGCCTTGCGAAACGATCGTTTCTCTCTTTATTACCAACCCATCGTTTCCTTAGTAGCAAAGCCGGCAGCCGGAGAGTGGAGCGAGATACTCATCCGGCTCTTAGATGAACAGTGCCGGCTCATACTTCCCGGTCAATTTACGCCTGCCGCCGAGCACTACGGGCTTATAACAGAAGTAGATCGTTGGGTGTTTCGGCATGCGCTCGAGGCCCTTCAGTTACGTGGATCGACTCCAGCCTCAGTCATCTATTCGATCAACGTATCTGGGCAATCGTTGAGTGATCAGAGCTTTCTCGCTTTCGCGATCGAAGAATTGCGTCGAACCAAAGTCAATCCCGCCCAAGTGTGTCTAGAGATAACGGAAACGGCCGCAATTGCGAATCTTTCTGACGCCAAGCGGTTTATCTCGGTCTTCAAGGAATTGGGATGCCTATTTGCACTGGATGATTTCGGTACAGGCCTATCTTCATTCGCCTACCTGAGAAGCCTCTCGATAGACTACCTCAAAGTCGCTGGTCGTTTTGTCAAAAACATGGCTGGCGATCCCATTGACTACGCGATGGTTGAAGGAATCCATCGCATTGGCCGCGTGATGGGCATCCAGACGATCGCCGAACACGTCGAACAGAGTGCAACGCTTGAGGGCCTCAAAACTATAGGTGTGGAGTACGCTCAGGGCAATATGTTGGGGCGGCCCAGGGCGCTCAAAGCAAGAGCTGCCGGCACGAGCTGAGAAACACAGGGTTTTGACTAACAGGGGCGCGCATACCTTCTTCAATCACTAGGACGGACGACAAGAACACTACGGCCTTTGTTTGCAATAGACGATGACAATTGCTTTAGAACTTCAGGCAGATCTTGCCGAAGTGCTGTTTGCTTTCCATGTGCCGCAGCGCGGCTTTCAGTTCCGCGAACGGGAAGACGCGGTCGATTACCGGTTTGAGGCGGTGGAATTCGATGGCGCGGATGAGGCGCTCGAACATGGCGCGCGAGCCTACGTAGATGCCCTGCATGCGAATGCTGTTCATCAGCACGGAAGCGGGGCTGATGCCGCCTTCGCGGCCGCTGAGCGCGCCGATGACGCTGATTGTGCCTTGCGTGCGGACCGCTCGCAGAGAGTTTGCGATCGTGTCGCTGCCGCCGACTTCGACGACATGATCGACGCCTTCGCCGCCGGCGAGTTTGCGCGCTTGTTCGCCCCACTCGGGAGTGGCTTTGTAATTGATCGTCAAATGCGCGCCGAGCTGGCGGGCGCGGGCGAGTTTCTCATCGTTGCTGGAAGTAATCATCACGCGCAATCCCGCCAACAACGCAAGCTGGAGAGCGAAGGTCGAGACACCGCCGGTGCCGAGCAGAAGAACGGTCTCGCCTGGAATCGATGGCCGTTCCTCAAATAAGGCGTGCCAGGCGGTGACTGCCGCGCAAGGAAGGCATGCCGCTTCTTCGTCGGTCAGAAAGCCGGGGACGGTTACCAGACCGTCTTCGGAAAAAACCGCACACTCGCGCGCGACGCCATCGATAGCGCCGCCGAGGGCGGACCGGCCTTTTTCCTTGGTGTGCGGCCCATCGATCCATTGCTGGAAGAAACATCCCGCCACACGATCGCCGGGTTTAAAGCGGGTGACATTAGCTCCGGTCTTCTCGACTATGCCGACGCCATCGGAGAGCGGGACGAGAGGCCGTTTCAGCTTCGGATTGTAGACGCCCTGGACGAGCGTGAGATCGCGGTAATTCAGCGACGCGGCTTTCAGGCGGACCAGCACTTCACGAGAGCCGGGTTGCGGATCGGAGCGGTCCGCCAGGACGAGATTGTCGATACCGAATTCCTGAATTTCAAATGACTTCATGATGGACTCGCGCGGTGAATTCCGTGAGCTGCTCCAATTTTTGCCGGGCCGCGCCGCTATCGATGGCTTCGGCGGCCAGTTCCACCGCCGATTTCAGATCGGGGGCGCGCTGCGCCACCAGCAAAGCGGCGGCAGAGTTCGCAACCACGATATCGCGGCACGGCCCCGGTTCGCCGGCGAGAATGGCGCGGATGATGACAGCGTTGGTTTCCTTATCGCCGCCTTTGAGATCGTCGAGCGAGGCTTGCGGCAGCCCGAAATCGGAAGGGAGCCAGCGGCCTTTCTGGACGCGGCCATCCTCGACCTGGAAGACGGTGGTGGGGCCGGCGGTGGTTATCTCGTCCAGGCCATCGGCTCCATGGACAACGAAAGCGCGCTCGATGCCTAAGCGGGCGGAGGCCTGTGCCAGCATTTCGGCGGCGCGAACGGAAAATGCGCCGATTAACTGGATGTGGGCCTGGACGGGATTGGTCAGCGGACCGAGCAGGTTGAAAGCGGTGCGGCCTTTGAGGAGCAGGCGCGCTTCCTGGGCATGCTTGACAGCGGGATGCATAAGAGGCGCGTACAGGAAGCCGATGCCGGTCTGGCGGATACATTCGGCTACCTGGCCGGCAGGCAGGTCGACCTTCACGCCCAATACTTCGAGAACGTCGGCACTGCCGCATTGGCTCGAGATGCGGCGGTTTCCATGCTTGGCGACGCGGAGACCGGCACCGGCGGCCACGAATGCGGTGGCGGTTGAGACATTGAAGGTGTTGCAATCGTCGCCGCCGGTTCCGCAAGTATCGAGAAGCGGGTCTTCGGATTGGTCGATATCGAGAGGATGGCTCATCTCGCGGATGGCGGAAGCAAAACCCACGAGCTCGGCTATGGTTTCGCCCTTCCGGCGCAGGAAGTGGAGCAAGTGGGCGATTTCTTCGGTATTCATCTCACCTGAAAGAAGGCGGTGCATGAGGTTGTAGGCCTCGTCCTGACTCAGATGAATGAAGTTCCGGAAGGGCAGATGCGACATATTGCGCGAACTCTCTATTTTGAACTACTCGGTTTTCATAAACCGGTAATCTAGGGGGTACAGTGCTTGTCTTAATGAAGCCGCAGGCCGAGGACGCCGAAATTGCCCGGGTGCGGGAGAAGATCGAGGCGCTCGGTTTTCACGCCCATGTGATACCGGGCGAGCAGCGGACGGCCATTGGAATTACGGGGAATAGCGGTCCAATCGATCCGGCGGAATTTGAGGACCTGCCGGGTGTAGCGGAAGCCATCCGGGTGTCCAAGCCGTACAAGCTGGTCAGCCGCGAAACGAAACCGGATAACACAGTGGTGGCGGTGAACGGCGTGCGAGTAGGAGTGGGAAAGCCGGTGTTTTGCGGCGGTCCGTGCGCGGTGGAGAGCCGGGAGCAGATTCTGGAATGCGCGCATGCGGTGAAGGCGGCGGGCGGCCAGCTTCTGCGCGGGGGAGCGTACAAGCCGCGCACCTCGCCCTACAGTTTTCAGGGGCTGGGCGAAACCGGGCTGCGGCATCTGGCGGACGCGCGGGAGGAGACGGGCCTCGGCGTTGTTACCGAAGCGGTGGATGTGGAAACATTCGACTTGGTGGAGCGCTATGCCGATTGCGTGCAGATCGGCGCGCGGAACATGCAGAATTTTTCACTGCTGCGGCGGGCGGGCCGTTCGCGCAAGCCGGTTCTGTTAAAGCGCGGGATGTCCTCGACGTTAGAGGAATTCCTGATGGCCGCCGAATACATTTTGGCGGAGGGCAATTACAACGTCATTCTGTGTGAGCGCGGAGTGCGCACATTTGCGGACCATACGCGCAATACGCTCGATTTGAGCGTAGTGCCGGCGGTACAGAGCCTGAGCCACCTGCCGATCATCGTGGACCCAAGCCATGGAACGGGAAAACGCGACAAAGTGCTGCCGCTCTCACTGGCGGCAGTGGCAGTAGGAGCTTCGGGGCTGATCGTGGAAGTGCATCCGCAGCCGGAGCACGCGCTTTCCGACGGCTATCAATCGCTCGATCCGGCGCAGTTTGCGGAGCTGACCGCGGCCTGCGGGGCGGTAGCGGAAGTGCTTGCAGAGAAGCGTTTTTCGGCGCGCGAGCTACACTAGCGATTTGGCCCTCGGCGCGGTTGCCTGAGCGCCGCGATCCAAAGCTATGAAAATTCATGAGTACCAGGCGAAGGCGATCCTGTCGAAATACGATGTGCCGGTGCCGCGCGGAGAAGTGGCCTACACGGTGGAAGAAGCCGAGGCGGCCGCGAAAAAAATCGGCGGCAGCGTGGTGGTAAAAGCGCAAATTCACGCGGGCGGCCGAGGTAAGGGCGGCGGGGTGAAAATCGCCAAGACCGCGGAAGAAGCGGCGGAAATCGCCAAAAAGATGCTCGGCATGACGCTGGTGACACATCAAACCGGCCCGGAAGGCCGGCTGGTGCAGCGTCTGTTGATTGAGGAAACGCTGCCCATCGAGCGTGAGCTGTACCTGGGCATCGTGCTCGATCGCTCGATAGGCGAATCGGTGTTTATGGCATCGAAAGAGGGCGGCGTGGAAATCGAGGAAGTCGCGGCCAAGACGCCGGAGCTGATTTTGAAAGAACGCCTGATACCGGGCGTGCCGCTTCAACCGTTCCAGGCGCGGAAACTGGCGTTTGGAATGGGCATTCCGGCGGCGAGCGCGGGAGCGGCGGCAGCGGCGATGATGGCGCTTTCGAAGGCGTATGACGCGATCGACGGGTCGCTGGCAGAAATCAATCCGTTCATTTTGACCAAGGACGGCAAAGTGTACGCGCTGGACGCGAAGGTCAACCTGGACGATAACGCGCTCTACCGGCACAAAGATTTGATGGAGCTGCGCGATCTCAACGAAGAGGATCCGCTGGAGGTGGAGGCGTCGCGGTTCGGGCTGAACTACATCAAGCTCGAAGGCAACATTGCGTGCATGGTGAACGGCGCGGGCCTGGCGATGGCGACGATGGACATCATTAAGTACGCCGGAGGCGCCCCGGCGAACTTTCTGGATGTGGGCGGGGGCGCGAATGCCGAGCAGATCAAAAATGCATTCCGCATTTTGCTGTCGGATGCGAGCGTGCGCGCGGTGCTGATCAATATTTTCGGCGGTATTCTGCGCTGCGACACGCTGGCGAGCGGCGTGATCGCGGCAGCGCGCGAACTGGAGATCAAGATACCGATTGTGATCCGCATGGAAGGCACGAACGTGGAACTGGGACGAAAGATGCTGACCGAATCGGGATTCAACTTTACGGTGGCGGACGGAATGAAAGATGCGGCGGAGAAAGTAGTGAGGCTGGCAATATGAGCGTCCTGCTGGACGAAAAGACGAGAGTTCTTTTTCAGGGGTTCACGGGCCGCGAGGGCACGTTTCACGCCGACCAGGCGATTAAATACGGCACTACGGTGGTGGGCGGAACGACTCCGGGGAAAGGCGGACAGACGCACCTGGAGCGGCCGGTGTTCAACACGGTGGAAGCGGCAGTTAAGGCGACCGGCGCGAACGCGAGCGTGATCTTTGTGCCGCCACCCTATGCGGCGGATGCGATTCTCGAAGCCGCAGACGCGGGATTGCCGCTGGTGGTGTGCATCACGGAGGGCATTCCGGTGCAGGACATGGTGCGGGTGCGGGCGTATCTGCACAAACGGGCGCAAACGCGGCTGATCGGGCCGAATTGTCCGGGCGTGATCACGCCGGGGAAATCGAAGATCGGCATTATGCCGGGGCACATTCATAAACCGGGTAACGTGGGGATCGTTTCGCGCTCGGGCACGCTCACTTATGAAGCGGTGTGGCAGTTGACGAAGCTGGGTATCGGGCAATCGACCTGTATCGGGATTGGCGGCGATCCGATCATTGGGACGACGTTCACAGACGCGATCCGCTTGTTTAACGAAGATCCGGATACGTACGCGATCATCATGA